>Ga0209172_10002448_pt1 | contig 32710 bp, 36 predicted proteins | sample LarsenN4metaG_FD_184113 | JGI IMG/M metagenome (GOLD analysis project Ga0209172, IMG submission 184113) | Hot spring sediment bacterial and archeal communities from British Columbia, Canada, to study Microbial Dark Matter (Phase II) - Larsen... ... | reverse complement strand
CGTCGGCCGCCGCCGATGGCGCCGGCGCCCGCCGCGCGCCCGCCGCGCGCCCGCAAAAGCCGCTCTCGCCCACGCAAATCCCTTGCAAACCGGCCCCGCTGCGGCTTGTTCAGACCGTCCTTAGCTCCCTAGTGCGTCCTCATCGGACACACCCTCGCAGCCCGCAGCATCTTGCGCGTCGGCTGAACGGCGCCTGAATCGACACTGAATCGAAAAGCCAAGCTGCATTCAGCCGCAGCTCAGCGCGGCAGGGCGCCGTCCAGAAACATGCGGATCGTGCGCTTTACGTGCGCAGAGATGTCCTTTTCGGATATCTGGTACGTATCATCCACCACTGCGCGATAGTGGTGCCGGCTGCGCCAGATCTGTTGCAGCAGCGAGGCGCCATATTCCGCATCCTCGACCATCACGTCTCGCGCCCGCAGGAAGTTCGCGAGCACGGAGGTTACCCGGTCAGCCCCCGCGGTCGAGAAATAGCGGCGCATCTGCTCGGGAAATTTGCGCGCTTCGCCGATGATGATGCGGTAGAAGCTGATGTTCTCGCGCGCCAGCAGCGCGCGCACGTAGCGCTCGCCGATGGCCTGCAATCCTTCTTCCAGGGGCAGATGGTCGACGCATTCGGGCGTCATGGCGCGCGAGAAGCGTTCGTGCTGATCCTGCAGGACGGCGAAGAAGAGGCCTTCCTTGTTGCCAAACTGGGCGTAGAGCGTCGCAAGCGAGCCGCCGGCGCGGCGAACGACATCGTTGACGCTGGCCGCCTCGTAGCCCTGCTCCAGAAAGACCTCGCGGGCGGCGTTCAGGAATGCCTGGCGGCGCGCCACGCCGCGATCCTGTGCGCGCGCGGCAGATGCGTGATGGCTTGCAGCTGCTGCCAAAGGCGGCTTTCTCCCCAACCACAGGATACGCAGGGAAATTGCCGGCGCAAGGAAATTGCCGAACGCCCAGGTTAGATTAGGCAGCCAGCGCCTTATTGATGGCGTCCAGCATGTCAGGTCCCAAAGGCGCGGTCTTGGAGCCAAAGGCGCCGACCAGTTCGCCGTTCTTGCCGATCAGGTATTTGTGGAAGTTCCAGCGCGGCAGGGCGCCGTCGCCGAGCTGTTCGGCGATCCACTGGTAGAACGGATGGCGACGCGACGGCGCGGCGATCTCGACCTTCTCCGTCATCGGGAACGTGACATGATACGAGGTGTCGCAGAATTCGCGGATCTCACGCGCGCTGCCCGGCTCCTGGTGGCCGAAATCGTTGCAAGGGACGCCGATGACCACGAGGCCTTTCGGCGCCTTGGCTTCGTACAGCGCTTCGAGGTCACGGTACTGCGAAGTGAAACCGCAGGCGCTGGCCACGTTCACCACAAGGACGGCCTTGCCCGCGTAATCCTCGAGCCTGACTTCGCCCGGCTCATCGAGCCTAGCGAAGGAGAAGTCGTGCGCTGTGGTCATGTGCTGTGGCGATATTCTTACGGGCCGGCGGGGCATGTAGACCTCTTGTCGCCGCTGGGCAACGTATTTGGGCAATGCATGTGGCGCGCCGAAGTTGCCGATGGTAAGAGCGCGCACGTGACTGTGACGATCCGTTCCCCGATAAGAGAGCCTCGAATTTGAGGCCCGGCTCGCGTTGAGCAGTTGGCTCCGCGGGTCCGGGATCGCTACACCGTGCCTTCCCCTAGCTGGAGATACGACCTATGGCCGATGCGCCAACTGGTCGCGATTATCGCGAAACACTGTTCCTGCCGGAGACGAGCTTCCCCATGAAGGCGGGCTTGCCTCAGCGCGAGCCTGAGCGCGTGAAGTACTGGCAGGAGATCAACCTCTACGCGCGCCTGCGCGCTGGCGCGGCGGGCCGGCCGAAATTCGTCCTGCACGATGGCCCGCCTTATGCGAACGGGCCGATCCATATCGGGCACGCCGAGAACAAAATTCTCAAGGACCTGGTCGTGCGCTCGAAGCAGATGATGGGCTTCGACTGCGATTATGTGCCGGGATGGGACTGTCACGGCCTGCCGATCGAATGGAAGGTCGAGGAGGATTTCAGGAAGCAAGGACGCAAGAAGCAGGACGTGCCGGCCGTGGAGTTTCGCCGCGCCTGCCGCGCTTACGCCGACAAATGGATTCCGCTGCAGAAGGAAGAGTTTCGCCGGCTCGGCATCGAGGGCGATTGGGACAACTACTACTCGACCATGAGCTTCGAAGCGGAGGCGGCGATCGCCGCTGAGTTTCTGCGCGTCGTGCGCACGGGGCTCGTGTATCGCGGCTCCAAGCCCGTGATGTGGAGCCCCGTGGAGCGGACGTCTTTGGCTGAGGCCGAAGTTGAATATGCAGAGAAGACGAGCCCGACGATCTGGGTGAAGTTTCCGATCATTCGAGATAACGAGTCTGACAGCCGCTTTGCCGCTGACGTCGTTGCAACTGCTGTCGTTGGCAAGCCCGTCGCGAATCCCCATGACCAATTGCTGTCGGCGTTTGTGGTCATTTGGACTACAACGCCGTGGACCATTCCCGGCAACCGGGCGATCTCTTTCAGCGAAAACATCGATTACGGGCTGTACGAGGTCATGTCGCTCGAATCGAATCTGCAATTCGAGCCGTGGGCAAAGCCTGGCGACAAACTCGTCATCGCCGACAAGCTTGCGAAAGATGTGTTTAGCGCAGCGAAGATCGCGGACGCGAAGCGCGTCATGGATGTCGATCCGAGCGGGCTCGTCTGCGCGCATCCGTTGCGGGGTTGGCGACCCCTCCCCCTGGAGGGGGGAGGGGCAGGGGTGGGGGTGAACGATTCACGCGCTGGTGGCGAGCTTCACCCCACCCCCTTACCCCCTCCCCCTCTAGGGGAGGGGGCATACGCCTTTGACGTCCCGCTGCTCGCGGGCACGCATGTCACCGACGACGCGGGCACGGGCTTCGTACACACTGCGCCAGGCCACGGCGCCGACGACTTCAACATTTGGGTCCAGCACTTCGGGCAGAAAGACATCCCGTTTACTGTCGACGAAGACGGCCGCTTCACCAAGGAAGCGCCTGGATTCGAAGGGCTGGAAATCATCCAGCTTGAAGGCAAGAACATCGGCAAGGATGGGCCCGCCAACAAAGCGGTGATCGAGGCGCTTATCGAGGTCGGCGCGCTGCTCGCGCGCGGGACGCTGAAGCACCAGTACCCACATTCGTGGCGCTCGAAGGCGCCGCTCATCTTCCGCAACACGCCGCAATGGTTCATCGCGCTCGACAAGCCGAATCCGGCGGCAGACGGGCGAACGCTGAGGCAGACGGCGCTCGAGGAAATCGAGCGCGTCGACTGGGGCCAGGCGCGCATCGGCGACGAGCGCGACCAGAACCGCATCAAGGCGATGATCGAGGACCGGCCGGATTGGCTGATCTCGCGTCAGCGCAACTGGGGCGTGCCCTTGCCGATCTTCGTGTCGAAGACCGATGGCTCCATCCTGCAGGACGATGAAGTCGACGCGCGCATCGTCGCGGCCATGCGCGAAGGCGGCGCCGACGTGTGGTGGGCGACGCCGGCGCAGGAATTTCTCGGCAACAGATACAAGGCCGAGGATTACGAGAAGGTCGAAGACATTCTGGACGTATGGTTCGACTCAGGCTCGACGCACGCGTTCGTGCTGGGCGAGCGAGATAATCCCACGCGGGCCTCGTTCAAGAACCCGGCGTCCGTGCTCTATCTCGAAGGCTCGGATCAGCACCGCGGCTGGTTTCATTCCTCGCTGCTCGAAAGCTGCGCCACGCGCGGGCGCGCGCCGTACGATGAAGTCATCACCTACGGCTTCACCGTCGCCGAAGACGGGCGGAAGATGTCGAAATCGCTCGGCAACGGCATCGAACCGCAAGAGCTGGAGAAGCAGTACGGCATCGAGCCTTTCCGGCTGCTGATCGCGGCGGCGGACTATCGCGATGAATTGCGCCTGGGGCCGACGATCCTCGCGCAATCGACGGAGATGTACCGCAAGCTGCGCAACACTCTGCGGTATTTGCTCGGGGCGCTGAAGGGGTTTGAGGAGAGCGAGCGCGTGTCCCTAGAACCCTCCCCCCAACGGGGGGAGGGCAGGGTGGGGGGGCGAGCCGCTAGCGCAACATCTCAAGCACAAATGCGATCCGTTCGCCCCCCACCCCCTGCCCCCTCCCCCAATGGGGGAGGGGGAGAGCGGCTTCCTCTCCTCGAACGCTGGTTGTTGCACCGCCTCTACGAACTCGACCGCACCGTGCGCGAGGCATATCGCACGTATCAATTTCGCGATGCGCTTTCGGCCATCGTGGAGTTCTGCAACGTCGATCTCTCGGCCTTCTATGTCGATGTGCGCAAGGACGCGCTCTATTGCGATGCGCCTTCGTCGTTGCGCCGGCGCGCGTGCCGCACGGCGCTGGATGAGACGTTGTCGCGGCTGACGGCGTGGCTGGCCCCGATCCTGCCGTTCACGATGGAAGAAGCCTGGCTGACGCGCTTTCCAGACAGCGTCTCGGTGCATCTGCGTCAATTCCCGCAAACGCCAGAAAGCTGGGAGGATGATTTCGCCGGCGAGGAAATGGCGCGCTTGCGCGAGGCGCGCGCCGTGGTCACGGGCGCGCTCGAAGTGGCGCGACGCGATAAGCTGATTGGCGCGGCGCTGGAGGCGCATCCGCGTGTTTTCGTGACGGATGATGGCTTGCGCGCGTCTTTGCAGGCCGTGGACTTCGCCGAGCTCTGCATCACGAGCGGGATCGATATCGAGGCCGGCGAAGGGCCGTCAGATGCGTTTCGTCTGGCGGACGTGCCCGGCGTGGCCGTGGTGGTGGAGAAAGCGCGCGGCGTGAAATGCGCGCGCTCGTGGCGCTATTTCGATCCGGCGACAGCCAATCCGCGCTATCCGGACATCACGCCGCGCGACGCGGAAGCTGTGGCGGAATGGGATAAGTCGCGCGGGGGTAGCGGGGGTAAACGTCCGGTCTAGAATGCGAGCAGCGCGGCAAAGCAGGCGGCCGGTCCGGAAAAGCCGTGACGCGAGAGGCAGAACATGTCCTCGTCGGCGGAATGGGCGGAGGCGGCGCACTGGCGCAGCTGGAGCTGTTCGAGTGAAAGGCAGTGGTGTGTGTTGCGGTCGACAAGCAGCTCTTCGACGCGGGCGCTTTCGCTTTGCACGGCGCCGACAACGATGAGGCCGGCGAGCGTTCGCACGCGGTCGACGCCGCCCAGATAGCGCTCCCGCGTCGGCCGCGGCGGCTGCAACGGCGCATCGCGCCCGGCCAGCGCGTCCCAGAAGCTGCGGCCGCCGAACGCGGTCGGATCGGTCAAGGGCGATGCGGCGCCGGCGCCGATGTGCAGGCGCGCCCGCATCGTCTCGGGGATAAGCTCGCCGACGCGCAGGCCGCTGAGGCGCGCGTGTCGCGCATTTCTGTCTTCGACTGCGGGCCAGCCGCTCATGTCGGTAGCGCGCGCCAGCTCGTCGTAACGCACCGCAGCCAAGCCCATGCGCGCAGTATCGCTTTCTATGGCGGCGAGGATGATCTGCGTGGCTTCCGCCGCGCCGGGCGGACGGCGGCGGGCGTAGGCGATGTCGCGCACGAGCTGACGGATGACGGCGGCGCGGCCGGCGGCGGCGATGCGGGACCGTACGCCGTTGACGAAAGCGGGCGATTGCGCGGCGGCGAGGGCATTGTAGGCGATCCAGCCGCGCGTGACGTCGCTGGGATCGTGGCGGGCCATGCGCGACAGCGCCGCGTCGAGCGCCTCGGCGCTGTCGATCTCAGCGTCCAGCAGCACTGAGACGTCGTTTTGATAGTGGGCGTACGCGTCGAGCGCGTCATGCACCGGGTCGATCTGCGCGCGCGCCGGCGCGACGGCGCACAGGAACAGGAGTAGGAGCGGGGCGACGAGGCGCATGGCCCATCCTGCGCTGAAACGGGGGTCGGCCAAAGCGCCGCGGCGCGGGCTCGCCTTGAAGCGGCCGGGTCCACCAGCCATAAGCCCGCGATGCTCCGCTTCGGCCTCACCATTTCGGCATTCGTTTTCGTGGTCGATCAGATCACGAAATGGATCGTCCTAGAACTGCTCCACTTCAGCCCGGTCGGCTGTTTGCAGGGGGGCTATGGCTGTCGGTTTATCGAGCTCAGCCCGATCTTCGACCTGCAAATGGTGTGGAATCGCGGCGTGAGCTTCGGTCTCCTTCGGGCCGACCAGGACTTCGCACGCTGGGCGCTGGTGGCTCTCTCGTTCGTGATTTCAGGCGTCTTTTTTTGGTGGTTGCGCAGCGCTGAGCGCAAACTCACCGCGACGGCCCTCGGTCTCGTGATCGGTGGCGCGCTCGGTAACGTGGTCGACCGAATCCGGTTCGGAGCCGTGGCCGATTTCCTCGACTTCAATGGCCTGTGGTTCCCATGGGTTTTCAATGTTGCGGACGCGGCCATTACTGTGGGGGCAATCCTGCTGGCGGTGGATATGCTCTTCTTTACCGAGAGCGAGCCGGGCAAGGGCACGACCTGGGCCCAGCTCCGCAGCAGATTCGCGGGCCGGGCGAAGCGCCCGGACGGCTAGGACGTGCTGTTCGCCCCAGAACGGTCCGATTCGGGGGCCATCTGCCCGCCACTGGCGCCGCAGCTTGGCTTGGGCCCTCCGGCTCAGCTAAGAACGCCGCGAAGCAGGGAGATGGGCGTCCGATGAACAAGCCGATGACGGTGGTGGCGATGATTGCGGCGGCGGCCGCCGCAAGCGGATGCGCCAGCGTAAACCGCGCCCTGGGCACTGCGCGTACCGCGCCTGACGAGTTTCGCGTCGTGACGCAGGCGCCCCTCACGCTGCCGCCGGACTATTCGCTGCGCCCGCCGCGTCCGGGCGAACAGCGCCCGCAGGAGCTTGAGCCGTCTGACAACGCGCGGGCGGCGCTGTTCGGTCAGGAGATTGCTCCCGGCGCCAGCCAGGGCGAGCGCGCCCTGGTGGCGAACGCCGGCGCAGAAGCGGTCGACCCGAACATCCGCGACACCATCGACTACGAAAGCCAGGGCGTCGTGCGGCGCAATGAGGATTTCGTGGACCGGCTGCTTGCATTCGGCGGCAGCAGCGCGCCGGCCGCGGCGCCTCTCAACGCCGAAGAAGAAGCCGCCCGCCTGCAGCGCGACGAGCAAATCCGGCGCGCGACGGGCGGCGGACAAGTGGTGATCGAGCGCGACCGCGGCGGTTTCAAACTGCCGGGGACCTGAGCCAACGCCGGTGCAGCTGGGGCGCAAGGCGGCGCGTTTTTTCGCGACCTTCATCGCGGTGCTGGCTTACGCAGCAAGCGCGTATGCGCGCGAGCTGCCGCGGCCGGAAACTTTCACGCTGCGCAACGGGCTGGAAGTGGTGGTGATCACCGACCGGCGCGCGCCGGTGGTGACGCACATGGTCTGGTATCGCGTCGGCGCCGCGGACGAACCGCGCGGGCGTTCGGGCATAGCGCACTTCTTCGAGCACCTGATGTTCAAGGGCACGCGCGAAATCCCGCCCGGCGAGTTTTCGCGCACCATCGCCCGTAACGGCGGCGACGACAACGCGTTCACCTCGTGGGACTACACGGCCTATCACGAGCGCATCGCGCGCGATCGGCTGGAGCTGGTGATGCGCATGGAAGCGGATCGGATGCGCAATCTGCGCTTCTCGGACGAGACCTTCGCCTCCGAGCGCGACGTCATCGTGGAAGAGCGGCGCCAGCGCATCGACAACAATCCGGCCGCCGTGCTCGGCGAGCGCATGCGCGCCATGCTCTGGCCGCATCATCCGTATGGGACGCCGATCATCGGCTGGCTGCACGAAATCCAGGCGCTCGACCGCGAAGCGGCGCTTGAATTTTACCGAACCTGGTACGCGCCGAACAACGCCATCCTCGTCGTGGCGGGCGACGTCAACGCCGAAGAACTGCGCCCGCTCGCGGAGCGCTATTACGGGCGCCTCAGGCCGACGCGCGATCTGCCGGAACGGCGCTGGGTGCAGGATCCGCCGAGCGTTGGGCCGATGCGCATCACGCACCGCGACGAGAAAGTGCGCCAGCCCTCGTTCTCGCGCCTCTATCGCGCCCTCAGCTACGCGACAGACGAAGGACGCCAGGCGCACGCGCTCGACGTCGCGATCGAAATTCTGGGCGGTTCGGAAACCAGCCGGCTCTACCGCGCGCTTGTGGAAGATCAGCGCATCGCTGTGGCCGCAGGCGCGAGCGCCAACACGTCGGGTCTGGGCGGCGGCAGCGTCTCGGTTTGGGCGACGCCGGTGGAGGGCGTGTCGCTGGAGACGGTCGAAGCGGCGGCCGACCGCGTGATCGCCGACTTCCTGCGCGACGGCCCCACGGACGCCGAATTGGCGCGGGCGAAGTCCTCGTTGTCGGCGGCCGCCATCTATGCGCGCGACAGCCAGGAGAGCTTGGCCAACATTTTCGGCGCCTCGCTGGCGCAGGGCGAAAGCATCGAGGACGTAGTGACGTGGGGCGACGACATCGCCGCCGTAACGCGTGACGAAGCGCTGGCGATGGCGCGCCAGACATTGAATTTGAATGCGTCGGTGACGGGATGGCTCCTGCCGCCGGAGGGGGCAGAGTGAGTATGGCGCGGTCATCACCCCTCCCCCCTTGCGGGGGAGGGCAGGGAGGGGGGTGCGGGCGGCGCACCCTCAAGTCAACACACCGCCGTCACCCCCACCCCCGGCCCCGCCCCGCAAAGGGGCGGGGAGTCGCCCTATTTTCAGCGCTCGCGTTCTTTGCCTTCGCGCTCACGCCCGCCCTCGCCCAGCAACGCCCCGACTCCGCCGCTGCGCATTATGGCGTCGACGTCGAGCGCATCGTCTCGCCCGGCGGCATCGAAGCGTGGCTGGTTTCGGATTCCACTGTGCCGATCGTGGTCATGCGCGCCTATTGGCGCGGCGGCTCGGCGATCGAGCCGGAGCGCCTGACCGGCGTGACGGCCGTTATGGCCGACATGCTGACAGAAGGCGCGGGCGCTTACGACGCCAACGCCTTCAAGGAGCGCCTCGAAGAGCTGAACATGTCGCTTGGCTTCGCGGCGGGCGTGGACGGCGTCGGCATGAGCCTGACCACGCTCAGCGAGCGCGCCGACGAGGCGTTCGAAATGGCGCGCCTCGCCTTGCACGAGCCGCGCTTCGACGCGGCGCCGCTGGCGCGGATCAAGAGTCAGATGCTGGTGTCGATCCGCACGCGCGAGACCAATCCGGGCTACTTGGCGAATCTGGCGCTGGATCAGGCGCTTTATCCCGATCACCCTTATGCGCGCCGCACATCCCGCGAGAGCGTGGAAGCGATCACGCGCTCTGCGCTGACCGAGCGGCGCCAGGCTTTGTTCAATCGCGCCACGTTGCAGATCACGATTGTGGGCGACGTCGATGCCGAAGCCGCCGGCCGTGCGATCGACCGCATCTTCGGCCCTCTGCCCCAGGGCGCGCGTCCGCCCGAACCGGCCGACGCGGCGCTCAGCGCGCCGACGCCGCTCATCGTGCGCGAACTGCCGCAGCCGCAGAGCCTTATCATCTTTGCCGGCCCCGGGATCCAGGATGAGGACCCCGATTGGATTCCGCTCGCCGTCGCCAATTACATTCTCGGCGGCGGCGGCTTTTCCTCACGCCTGATGAACCAGGTGCGCGAACAGCGCGGGCTTGTTTACGGAATCGGGACGGGGCCGTCGGTGCGCGATCACGCCGCGCTCATCCGCGGCTCGGCGCAGAGCGAGAACGCGAACGTCGCCGAAGCGATCGAGGTCGTGCGCGCGGAGATGGGCCGGCTTTATCGCGACGGGGCGACGCAGGTGGAAGTGAATGACGCCATCACCTATCTCACCGGATCGTTCGCGCTCGACCTCGACTCAAACGCCAAGATCGCGTCGGTCGTGCACGCCTACCAGGTCGCCGGCCGCGACATCGATTACATCAACCGCCGTAACGACCTCATCCGCGCCGTGACGCTGGAAGACGTGAACCGCGTCATCCGGCGCCTGTTCGATCCCGCGAATTTCACGTTCGTTGTTGTGGGCCAGCCCGAGGGGCTGCAGGGCGCAGCAAGCCCGTAAATCCGCATCGCCCGGACCGGACTAGCGCGAATTTGCTAGGATCGCGGCCTCTAACCGCCGGGACCAAGCGAAGAAGTCGGCTTCCTGCGCATCGGTGCCGTCATAGTGGCCGTTCGTCTCGATGTACGTCGAACCGTCACGCGCCACGATTGAGCGACGAATATAGCCGGGAGGAACGTTTTCGCTCGGAACGGTGAAATACCAAAACGTGAGCCCGCGATCACAGGCATAAATGACTGTCGCCAAGTGAGGGTAGTCGCTGCGTTGGCAATCGGCGTTCGCGGTCACTTGAGCCTGCGCGTCGACCGTTGATAGCCCTTCTTGAGCTGACGCGGCAGAAGTCAGCGCGAGCGCAATTAGCACCTGACGGATCATCCCGAACCCCTAGATGGCACGCTACGTTTTGTCAGCCGCGAGGTCCGCTCCCGGCCAGTAACAGACCTAACCGGTACGAGGAAATAGGGGGATAGCAAAGCGCTGTATCCATGCCCGGGCGCGGCTAAGCTTTTGACTTCCCACGTCTCGCGCAAAATCAATCCGACCGACGTCGAGCGGCCATACAATCGGCCCCGCACTGACACGGGAGGATTTCGAAGTGCACCGAACCTTGGAAATGTCAGAGCATCGGCCGGCGCGGCAGGCGTCGCTTCGTCCCCCCGAAGCTCGCAGAGCGGAGGAGGACGTTGAGAAAGTCGGGCGGGACCTACACTCCGCCAGGCGAAGCGAACGGCGCTTGCACTGCTCGCGGGGCATGAAACCGCGAGGTCCAGAGTTTTTCGGAAGGCTCTGACGCGCTGAACCGGCTCGTGGTCATAAGGAGCTAAGGCCGCTGTGGGCCGCACCTCCGGTGCGCACTGCAGCTGAGCCAAAAACTCCTGGCTCGCCAATCCGGGAAGAACGGCCGATCTCGGGGCGCGTTCGACGCGCGGCGTTGCGGAGCGATCCGCAGCGCACCTTAGAGACTACCTCGGCGCGTCCGACGCGCCCCGCCTCCCTGCTGCGCAGGCAGCAGGCGGCAGGCAACAGGCAGGAGCGGCGTTGCGAAAAGCGCGGCGACCGAACGACAACGTACGCCCACTGCTGCTTGCTGCCCGCTGCCTTCCCCATTGCCCTATTGCCTTATTGCCCTATTGCCTTTTGCATTCTTCGTTGAGGAGATTGCCGCGTGCTCGGCGCAGATCGCATCCCCGTCATCGTCGGCGTCGGGCAGATCAACGACCGCGCCGATGAGCTGGATTCGTTTCAGCTGATGCGCGCAGCGCTGGAGGCGGCGGATCGAGACGCAGGCGGCGGCTGGCTCGCGCAGCTGCACTCACTGGCGCTGGTGGATCAGCTCTCGTTTCCGGAACTGACGCAAATTCCCGAACGCTTGGCGGAGGCCTTCGGCGCGGCGCCCCGCTTGTGCACGAAGACCAAGTATCCCAGCGGCGAAAGCCCAGTGCTGCTGCTGAACGAAGCAGCCGAGCGGATCCGCGCCGGCGAGCTTGAGATCGCTGCGGTCGTCGGCGGCGAAGCCCTGCGGACGGCGGCGAAGCGCGCCAAGGCTAGCGCCGCCAAGCCGGACGTCATCCGGGAGTCCGCGGCGCGCGTGGCTAAGCCCTTGCGCATGCGCCACGGCCTCATTGCGCCAACTGACATCTATCCCCTCTACGAAAACGCAAGTCGCGCGGCGTTCGGCCAGAGCTTGGCGGAAGGCCAGCGCGAGAGCGCCCAGATCTGGTCGCGCTTCTCCGAAACCGCGGCGGCAAACGAGCACGCCTGGCTGCGGCGCACGATGGGCGTGGACGACATCCTCGCAGTATCCGCCGACAACCGCCTGATCGCGTTTCCGTATACGAAGTACCTGGTCGCAAACCAGTCCGTGAATCAGGGCGCCGGCTTCATCGTCGCCAGCCTCGCCAAAGCACGCGCCATGGGCGTGCCTGAGCAGCGCCTCGTCTATGTCGGCTACGGCGCGGCGGCGCGGGAGCCGAGCGACGTGCTCGCGCGTGAAAGCTACACACGTTCCATCGCACTGGTGACTTCGCTCAAAAAGGCGCTTGAGTTCAACGAACTTACGGCCGCTAACCTCGATTACGTCGAGCTTTATTCGTGCTTTCCCTGCATTCCCAAACTGGCTCGACGCGCCATTGGCTGGCCCTTGGACCGACCCATGTCGGTGGTCGGTGGATTGACGTTCGGCGGCGGTCCTGTCGGCAATTACATGAGCCACGCCATCGCGACCATGACCGAACGGTTACGCCAGGACGGCCGCGCCGGTCTGCTGTTCGGCAACGGCGGGTTTGCCAACACCAACCATTGCATCGTGCTGACGCGCGATATGCCGCGCGCTGAGCCGCGCGCCTTCGATGTGCAGGCGGCGGCCGATGCGCAGCGCGGCCCAGCGCCCGCTCTGGCGGAGACTTATGAAGGTCCCGGCAAGGTGGAGACCTACACCGTCTTCTACGAACGCGATGGGTCCGCGCGCTTTGGCGTCGTGGTTGCGCGCACGCCGGAGGGGGCGCGGTTCCTCGCCCGCGTCGACGGCAACGACACAGAAACTATCGCCCGGCTCACATCGGGCGCGGCTGAGCCAGTCGGCGCGAGCGGCGCAGCAAAACGCGGCGGCGATCTCAGCCACTGGCGCTTCACATAAGCGCGAACATGGCCGCTTCGTTCCAGTTCCGCCGGCGGCGGCGCGAACCTGAGCGCCGGTTCGCGGTTAAACCACCGCATGTGGAGATTCCTGCCCTCGCGCCCGGGCCGATTTATCGGCATCATGAGCGAGTACGAACGCACGCGTCCCAGCCGTATCACAGCGCGGCGTCTGCGCGCGGCGCGTCGATTTCTGTTCGTGGCTGGCACACCGGAGGACGACGCCAAAGTGCGACCGGTGCTCGATCTGATCGAGCGCGACGGCCACTTGCTTTGGATCGATCATGTGCATCTGCCGCCGGGGCCCAGCTACGCAAAGGACGCGATCGCGGCACTGCGCGCGTCACGCGCGGTGCTCGCCTTTTGCTCTGCCGGCGCGTACGCGTCGCTTCCGGTTCGACGCGAGATCACGGCCGCTGGAAAGCTCGGCAAACCGATCGTCCCCATCATTCTGGACGATGCGCGCATGCCCGATGCGTTCGCCTTTTACCTCGGCCGTTGGCCTGCCGTGCGCCTGGACGATCCGCACTGGCGCATTCGCTTACGCTCCGCGACCGAGGCCATCGCGCGCGGGAAGCGTCAGTGGCAAGGCAGTCCTCCGGTCAGCGCCGAGTGCGCGCCGGTCATGGTCGTAAGCTAGGCCGTCTGACCGCAAAGTCGCTTGCGGGCGCGCTCCTCGCCAATGAGAGGGAACAAAGCCGCCATCTCCGGACCATGATCGAGCCCGGTGAGCGCTTGGCGCAGGGGCATGAACAACGCCTTGCCTTTCGCACCCGTCTTTTCTTTCACGGCGCTCACGAATGCGTTCCAAGTGTTCGCGTCGTAGGCGCCGCGAGGCAAAACCTCCACCGCGGCGGCGGCGAACGCCTTGTCGGAGATGAACGGCTCAATGGGCCCATCCACGATGTGCGCCCATTGGCGCACTTCCGGCAGCAGCGAGATGTTGGCGCGAACTGCATTCCAGAAGGCCTCGCCCCGATCCGCTTCGAGCGCGGAAAGGCGCTCCTTCACGGCTTCGTATGCGAGCTGATGCAACAGCGAGGCGTTGACGCGCTTCAGCTCGTCCGGATCGAACCGCGCCGGGGCGCGGCCGATCTTCTCGAAGGAAAATTCCGAAGCCAGCTGTTCCAGGCTCGCGCGCGCTTCCACCGGATCGGAGGTGCCGATTTTGGCCAGATGGGACAACACCGCCATCGGCTCGTAGCCCTCGGCGCGCAGCTCGCTTACCGAAAGCGATCCGAGCCGCTTCGAGAGCGCGCCGCCGTCCGCGCCGGCGAGCAGCGGGAAATGGCCAAAGACTGGGACAGCACCGCCCAACGCTTCGAAAATCTCGATCTGCACGCCGGAATTAGTGACATGATCCTCGCCGCGGACGATGTGAGTGATCTGAAAGTCGATATCGTCGACCACACTGGGCAGCGTATAGAGAAAGGCGCCGTCCTCGCGGATCAGCACGGGATCGCTGAGCGATGCCGTGTCGATCGATTGCGGCCCGCGCACGAGATCGTTCCATTCCTTGCGCGCGCCGGAAAGCTTGAAACGCCAGTGTGGTTTGCGCCCCTCGCCTTCGAGGCGCGCTCGATCCGCAGGCGTAAGCTTCAGCGCAGCGCGATCGTAGATCGGCGGCTTGCCGGTCGCCTGCGCGATCCTGCGGCGGCGGTCCAGTTCCTCCTCCGTTTCGTAACAGGGATAGAGCAAACCGTCCGCTTTCAGCTTCGCCGCGGCCTTCTCATAGGCGTCGAAACGGTGCGACTGGTTCGCGCGGTCATGCCAGTTGAGCCCGAGCCAGCGCAGATCCTCTTCAATCCCCTGCTCGAATTCCTTGGTCGATCGCGCCAGATCGGTGTCGTCGATGCGCAACAGCACCTGCCCGCTCTCGCGGATGGCGAACAGCCAGTTCATGAGGGCGGTGCGCACGTTGCCGACATGGATTCGGCCGGTGGGCGACGGTGCGAAGCGGAGACGGATGGACATCAGGTAAGACTCTCGAAGCGCCGGGTTATGCGGCGCGCCGCCCGCGCCTGTCCAGCGCTCCAGTTCAGCTTGCACTGTGCGGGCGCCCGCTTAGGGTGTCGCAATCTATAAGGAGGCGCGTCATGGCGACCAAGTCGCGGGAAGTCCGCTTGAAGAGCCGGCCGGTCGGCATGCCGGAGCCATCGAATTTCGAACTCGCCACGGTGGAGCTGCCCGATCCGGGCTCCGGCGAAGTGCTGGTGCGCAATGCATGGATGTCGGTCGATCCGTACATGCGCGGGCGCATGTACGACCGCCCAAGCTATGTGCCCCCGTTCCAGCTGAACCAGCCGCTGCAAGGCGGCGCCGTCGGAAAGGTTGTGAAGTCGAACGACCCAAAGTTTCAGCCGGGCGACTGGGTGGAGAGCATGAACGGCTGGCGCGAAGCCTACGTCGCGCCGGGCGCCGCGCTGAACAAGCTCCCCGCCGACGGCGTGCCGCCGCAGGCGTTCCTCGGCGTGCTCGGCATGCCCGGCATGACGGCGTACACGAGCTTCCATCGCATCGGCGAACCGAAAGCGGGCGAAACCGTGTTCGTCTCAGGCGCCGCTGGCGCCGTCGGCGCAACCGCCTGCCAGATCGCAAAAATCCGCGGCTGTACTGTGATCGCATCGGCGGGATCGGACCAAAAGCTGCAATGGCTAAAAAGCGTCGGCGTCGACCACGTCGTGAACTACAAGCAAGGCAATCTGCTCGAGAACGTGCGCGCGGCCGCGCCGAAAGGCATCGACATCTATTTCGACAATGTCGGCGGCCCGCACCTGGAAGTCGCGCTCGAAGTCGCGCGTCCGTTCGCGCGCTTCATCGAGTGCGGCATGATTTCCGTGTACAACGCCAAGGAGCCGCAGCCCGGCCCGCGCAACATGCCCTACATCGTCGGCAAGCGGATCAAGATGCAAGGCTTCATCGTCTCCGACTTCATGGACATGCGCGAGCAGTTCTACACCGAGATGGGGCAGTGGGTGCGCGAGGGCAAAGTGAAGTGGGAAGAGACGGTCGAGAACGGGATCGAGAACGCGCCCAAGGCGTTCCTCAACCTCTTCACCGGCGCCAATCTCGGCAAGATGCTGGTGAAGCTGGACTGACATGGCCGTTCGGCTTTTCCAAGCCTACGTGATGGTGGACTGGAGCGCGGCGGCCAAACCGGCCACCGGGCCGGATTCCATCTGGATCGGCGTCTTAAAGCGCAATGTGCGCTTCCAGATGGCGTTCGAGGCGCACAATCCGCCCACGCGACACGAAGCCGAAACGCTGCTCAACACCGTCCTCGACGATTTGCAGCGCAAGCGCGAGCGCACGCTTGTGGGGTTCGATTTTCCGCTGGCGTTTCCGCGCGGCACGGCGGCCGCGCTGAAGCTCAATGGAGAGCCGTGGCGGGCGATGCTGGAGTTCGTGGCGCGCGAGGTGAAGGATAAGCCAAACAATCTGAACAACCGTTTCCAGGTCGGCGCGAAGATGAACCGGTTGATGACGGGCGAAGCTTTTCCGTTCTGGGGCGCCCCGGAACGCGACGCCCAGGCGACGCTGTCCACGAAACGCCCGCGGGAGCACGGGCCGAACGATTTGCCGGAGTTTCGCTTGTGCGAACAGGCGATCAAAGGGCCCACCCCGATCTGGAAGCTCTACTACCAAGGCTCCGTTGGCGGCCAGGCGCTGACCGGCTTGCCGGTCATCAAGCGTCTGCGCGAAAAGCGCGAAGTAAAGCTTTGGCCATTCGAAACCGGTTGGCGGCCGCTGACGGCGGATATGCTCGGCGAAACGCACGCAGTCATCGCGGAAATCTATCCCGCGATGTCTGCGACAAAACCGAGCGGGCGCGAGGTCAAAGACGAAGCGCAGGTGCGCGCCGCCTGCGAGCGCTTCAACGCGCTTGATGAAAAAGGCCAGCTGTCGCCGTTGTTCGGCCCGTCGAAGGAGGACGCGCGGCGCGAAATCGTAGAGCGCGAGGAAGGGTGGATTCTGGGCGCAGCGGCGTAAACGAGAAAACTCAGGTATCAGAGGCCCGAATGGCCCGTCGTTTCCGCGGCCAGGTTAGCTTTCTCGTTCGGGATTTCTGTTGTCCGAGACAGCATCCACCAGCGTGCGATCAACACAGTTGCGCTCAGCATGCTGGACCAGAAGATCGCAAGCAACAGGCCGGCAACGCCTTGGCCTTCCACTTCGGCAAGCCAATAGCCCAGCACTGGCATGACGACGGCGTATGCAAGAATATGGCTGAACGTCGGAAACCAGTTGTCGCCGCGCGCGCGCAGGGCGGAGCCGGCCACCACTTGAGCGCCGTCGGGGTGGAGCACGAGCGCGGCGACCCACATCAGAGAGGCGATCAGCGCGGCAAGCGATAGGTCGGCCGTGTAGGCGCGCCCAATCGGCTCCGCGAACAGCACAATCGCTGCCGCGGCCACGATCATGGCGATCGCGTTAAGGCCGATGCCGGTCCAGCCAGCGCGCGCCGCGTCATGCAGCGCCTTTCGGCCTATTGCTTCGGAGACGAGCACCGCGGTCGCAGCGGCAAGGCCAAGCGCGACCATGAATACGAACGCCATCAGGTTGAGCATGATCTGGTAGGCCGCGACGACGTCCGCGCCGATGCGCCCTGCTATAACCGTCATGGCCGAAAAAGCACCGGCTTCCACAGCCTGGCTCACGGCAGCTGCAACACCCACGGCGAGAAGCGCGCGATAGCTCGGCCCCGGCGCGCCCAGCTTGCGCACGCCGTAGTGCGCGCCGTCGCGCAACAAGAAAATCCACAAGAGCAACGCGCCGGCGAGAAACACGCGCGCGCCGACCGTCGCCCAGGCAGATCCAATGGCGCCGTGATCGGGCACCCACCAGAGATTCAGCGCGAGATTAACGAGGTTCGCGCTCCACATCACGGCCGTGCCGATGCCCGGCTTCTTGATCGCCTCCAGGAAGAATGTGCCGGCGACATAAAGCAGATGCAGCGGGATTGACAACGCCAGGATCGTCATCACCGGCGTCGAGGGCGCGGCGAGTTCGCGCGCGATGCCGAACACCGTGAACAGACGCTCGCCGCCGAGCCACATCAGCGCCGCCGATAGCAGGCCGGCAAGGAGCGCGAGCACCAAGCCGCGTCGCAGCGCAACGCCCGCTCCTTCCGGGTTCTTCTCGCCAATCGAACGCGCGGCCCAAATCTGAACGCCTTGCAGCAAGCCGATGGCGGCGACAAGAAACACCGCCGTCGGCGCCCAGCCGAGCGCCTGGTGCGGCAGCTCTTCAGGCGCAAGCTGACCCACGACAATCACGTCCACGATGGCCATGCCGATGATGCCAAGACGCGCGAGCGCTACGGGGCCCGCGAGCCGCAGCAAGTCGACAACGTAAGGACGGGACACAGCCATGGGGAGCGGGGGTTTAGCCGAGCGTTCCGAGTCGGTCGAGTAAAAGGGCCGCCCCCTCAGCAGGACTCAACCGGAGGATTTCAGCCGGCTGTACAGCGCGCTGGCAAGCCCCGCTTCCAGGGCGGAATAGAGCACGAGCTGCAGGAAGACGCTGATCGTGTAGAACAGGGCAAAGCCGACGGGATTGGTGCGCGAATAGGCCATCAGGCCCACAGGATCGCCGCCCGGCGCGCCGAGCGCATAGGCGGCCAATGTCTGCAGAGCGCTCACGAAAACGAACGCCGGCGCGAGCAACAGCAATCGGGCCCCTGCGATACGGAGAAAGTTGCCGCGCGTCATGCGCCAGCTGTCAAACGCAACGATGCGCTTTTGATCGACGCTAGCAGGCGCAGCGAGATAGAAGCGCGTTGTGAAGGCGAACACAAGGATCGCCGTCAAAATCGTCATCCACATCATAACCGCAGGCTGGCTTGTCAGAGCTCGGTTCATGATCTCATTGAGCGCCGCCTGATTCTCGCCGGCGGCCTTCAATTCTTCCTGGTAGGGCGCAGTCAACACCATCAGCGCGATAAACATCATGCCCAGGAACAGCATGATCAGCAGCATGGCGATGACGGCCATCGCGGCGCCCACGCGCACAGTGTCGCCGACGAGCCGGTTCTCCTCTTTGCCGCGCACACCGAGCGCCGCTGCCGTCATGGCGCTGTAGGCCGTCACGATCGCAACAAGCACTATGACGACCCAGACGACACTGGGGCCGGTGAGCAACACCGCGCCCTGGGCGAGCGCCGCCGCGGCCGCGGCTGCCAGCACAAAACGCCAATTTTCGCGCACAAAGCTGAACGCATCGCCGACGCTGTCGCGGATAGGGACCTGGGGCATGCTTCTCCTCGCTCCGCCGGCTTATGCACGAGATGACCCGAGGCCGCGAGGCTTGAACCGACCGGCGCCGCGCGGCATGTGAGCGCTCATGAAACCTGTTCACGTTGTCGGCGGCGGATTGGCCGGGTCGGAGGCGGCCTGGGCGCTGGCGAATGCGGGCGTTCCGGTGATGCTGCACGAGATGCGGCCTGGGCGAATGACGGACGCGCACAAGACCGACAGGTTCGCGGAGCTCGTCTGCTCCAATTCATTCCGGAGCGATGATTGGCGCGGGAACGCCGTCGGGCTTTTGCATGAAGAGATGCGGCGGCTGGGCTCTCTGATCATGGCGAGCGCGGCGCCGGCGCAAGTGCCAGCGGGCAGCGCGCTGGCGGTGGATCGGGAAGTGTTTTCTGACGCGGTGACGGCGGCGCTGATGGCGCATCCGCTCATAGAGGTGCGGCGTGAAGAGGTGCGCTCGCTGGACGCGCTCCTCTCCCCCTCCCCTTCAGGGGAGGGGGCAGGGGGTGGGGTGACGCGAAACGCTGGCGGTGAAAGCATTGCTGCGCGCAATGATCATGCAGAACGCGTGGGGATTACCCCACCCCCCGCCCCCCTCCCCTCGCGGGGAGGGGGAGACAGCGTCATCTTCTGCACTGGCCCCCTCACTTCGCCCGCTTTAGCGGACTCCATTCGCAATCTCACCGGCGAAGACTCGCTCGCCTTCTTCGACGCCATCGCGCCCATCGTGCACGCGGACTCGATCGATTTCGACATCGCCTGGAAGCAGTCGCGCTACGACAAGGAAGGTCCGGGCGGGGACAGAGCCGCCTACGTGAACTGCCCGATGGACGAGGTGCAATACGTCACGTTCGTCAATGCGCTGTTGGCGGCGCCGAAGACCGAGTTCAAAGAGTGGGAGAAGCACACGCCTTATTTCGAAGGCTGCCTGCCGATCGAAGTGATGGCGGAGCGTGGTATCGACACGCTCCGCTTCGGGCCGATGAAACCTGTGGGGCTGATGGACCCGCGCGTGGGCAAACGGCCCTACGCGGTGGTGCAGCTCCGACAGGACAACAAGCTTGGCACGCTGTTCAACATGGTGGGCTTCCAGACCAAGCTGAAATACGGCGCGCAGGAAGAGATTTTCCGTATGATCCCCGGCTTGCAGACCGCGCGCTTCGCGCGGCTGGGCGGCATCCATCGCAATACATTTTTGAACTCGCCGAAGCTGCTCGATGCCACGCTGCGCCTGCGCGCCGAACCGCGCGTGCGCTTCGCGGGGCAAGTGACCGGCGTCGAGGGCTATGTCGAAAGCGCGGCGATGGGCATGCTGGCTGGACGTTTTGCGGCGGCGGGGCGTTTGGGCCGCGCCATCGAACCGCCGCCTGCCACGACGGCTTTGGGCGCGTTGCTGGCGCATGTCACCGGCGGGCATTTGGCTGACGGCAAAGGCTCGTTTCAGCCGATGAACGTGAACTTCGGCCTCTTCCCGGAGATCGAAGCGCCGACGCATGGGGCGGATGGGAAGAGGCTCAAAGGCGAAGAACGCGGGCGTGCGAAGAAGCTCGCGCTGGCGGAACGGGCGTTGGGGGATTTGGGGGGATGGTTGGCACTCCAAGGTAGGGGCAATGCAAAAGCTCAGTCATTCCTTTAGCGGCGCTCTCCGAACGTTTGCATTTTGGGTAGCTAACCGAAGCGTCGGTCAACCGTTGCTCGATGGCATCGACTATTCTTGCATTTTCGAGGAGCCAAGTGCGCTCGAGTCAGCGTTCGCGATTTTCGCTAACAACATTGAGATGGACGACGAGGGCAACGTCCTCAATGCGAAGTGGGCCGAGCACCGTGCGGCCCAATCAATTCTTTCCTACGTGACTGGCGCCGAGGTGATCCCGCCTTTCGAAGACTGGGAAACTGCACTCTATGGCCCGCCGCCGCGCGTGGACCCGAAACCGTGGCCGATTAAATAGGGCTTCGTTTGGCTCCCCTAAAGCCGGCTCCTTAAATCAGCCCGCCAAGCGGACTACTGGGATCAGCGTACCTCCTCTTCCCCATCCGTCCCGCCAGATACGCCTCCCGCCCCGCGATCACCGCGTGCTTCATCGCGCGGGCCATGCGCACCGGGTCCTTCGCTTCGGCGATCGCGGTGTTCATGAGCACGCCATCGCAGCCCAATTCCATCGCCACAGTTGCGTCGCTCGCCGTGCCCACGCCGGCGTCGACGATCACCGGTACGCGGGATTGTTCGACGATGAGGCGGATGTTGACGGGGTTCTGGATGCCGAGGCCGGAGCCTATCAGCGAGCCTAGCGGCATGATGGCGACGCAGCCGGCGTCTTCGAGCTTCTTGGCGTAGACCGGATCGTCGCTGCAATAGACCATCACTTCGAAGCCTTCGGCGACGAGCACCTTCGCGGCGCGCAGCGTCTCTTCCATGTCGGGATAGAGCGTCTTCTGGTCGGCGAGCACTTCGAGCTTCACCAGCTTCCAATCCCCGGCTTCGCGCGCGAGGCGCAGCGTGCGCAGCGCCTCCTCTGCGGTGAAGCAGCCGGCGGTGTTGGGCAGGAAGGTCACCTTCTTTGGATCGATGTGATCCGTGAGCCGCTCTTTGCTGGGATCTGACAGATTCACACGCCGCACCGCGACCGTAACAATCTCCGCGCCGCTGGCTTCGAGGGCCGCAGCGTTCTCGGCGTAAGACTTGTACTTGCCGGTGCCGATGATGAGACGGGAGTTGTAGCTCTTGCCGGCGATGGTGAGGGCGTCGTTGCTCATTGTGCGCGCTCGGCTCCCCCCCTTGTGGGGCGGGGTCGGGGGTGGGGGGCGATGTGCAGCGCCGATAAGTGCACCGTGTTCGCTAGAGGGCGTGCAATCTCCTCATAGACCTGCGCGTCGGCACGCCCCCCCTCGCCAACCCTCCCCCACAAGGGGGGAGGGAGTCGCGTGTGCTTGGTGCGTTGAGTGTACGTCAACATCATCCGCCCCCCACGAACTGGACGATCTCCAGCTGATCCCCATCGGCGAGAACAATCTGCGACCATAGCGATTTGGGCGCGATTTCGCGATTGCGTTCCACGGCGACGCGACGGCCGTCGATCCCCAGCGAGGCGAGCAGGTCGGCGAGCGTCGCGGAATCGGGCGCTTCGCGCATTTCTCCATTGACGGTCAGACGCATAGCCCTTCCTATCCCGCCCGACTTAAGCCCCCCTCGGACCCCCCGCAACCGGGGCGTCCATCCAGCCGTGCCAAGGACGCATGCCGGACGGAAAGCCGATCTATGTGCTGAACGGCCCCAACCTGAACCTGCTGGGCAGCCGTGAGCCTGAAATATATGGCCATGTGACGCTGGCTGAGATCGAGCACGCCTGCGCCGAGCGCGCGGGTCAGCTGGGGCGCAGCGTTGTGTTCCGCCAGTCCAACTTGGAAGGCGAACTGGTGAACTGGCTGCACGAGGCCCGCGACAAAGCGGCGGCTGTCGTTCTCAACGCCGGCGCCTATAGCCACACCTCGGTCGCGATCCACGACGCCATCAAGGCGATCGGCGTGCCCGTGATCGAGACTCATCTCTCCAACCCCGCGGCGCGCGAGGACTTCCGCCACGTTTCCTTAGTGGGCAAAGCCGCCAGGGGCGTGATCGCGGGCTTCGGGGCGACATCGTATCTCCTGGCCATCGAGGCGGCGGCCTTGCTGGCGAATGAAGGTCAGACCGCGTGAGCAGAAAACCGCAACCGACAAGCAAGAAGTCGCAGGGCCTCGATCCCGCGCTCGTGCGCGAGCTGGCCAAGGTGCTGGACGATACGGGGCTCACCGAGATCGAAGTCGAGTACGGCGAACTCCGGCTGCGCCTCGCGCGCACGGCCATGATGATGCAGCCGCCGGCGCACACGCACGTCGTGCATTCTGCTCCGGCGCCGGCTGCGATCGCGGCGCCCGCGCCGCCCCCGCCGGCTCCGCCGGCCGCAGCGGCGGCGCCCGCCGCCGACGCGGCCGCGCATCCTGGCGCAGTGCCCTCGCCTATGGTCGGCACGGCCTATCTCTCGCCCGAGCCTGGCGCGCCGCCGTTTATCAAAGTCGGCGATACGGTGACCGCCGGGCAAACGCTGATGGTCGTCGAGGCGATGAAGACGTTCAATCCGATCCCCGCCCCCCGCGCCGGCAAGGTAACGGCGATCCTAGTGAGCGACGCGCAGCCGGTGGAGTACGGCGAACCGCTGGTGATCTTGGAATGAGGGAGGCAGCAGGCAGCAGGCAAGGGGCAGCAAGAGCGAGGGCGCCTGCCCGCGCTGCCCGTCGCTGCAACGCGCTCTGTTTCTCAGCTGCCTGTTGCCTGCTGCCTGCTGCCCATGTTTGAGAAAGTCCTCATCGCCAATCGCGGGGAAATTGCGCTGCGGATTCACCGCGCGTGCAAGGAAATGGGCATCGCGACCGTCGCGGTGCATTCGACCGCGGATGCAGACGCAATGCATGTGCGCCTGGCGGACGAAAGCGTGTGCATCGGGCCGCCCCCGGCGGCGAAGTCGTATCTTCACATCCCATCCATCATCGCCGCTGCCGAGATTACCGGCGCGCAGGCGATCCATCCCGGCTATGGGTTTCTGTCTGAGAACGCGAAGTTCGCCGAGATCGTCACGCAGCACGGCATGACCTTCATCGGCCCGACGGCCGAACATATCCGGCTGATGGGCGACAAGATCGCCGCCAAACAGGCGGCGATCGACACCGGCATGCCTGTCGTGCCTGGCTCCGAAGGCGGTGTTGCGAGCGAAGAAGACGCGCGGCGCTGGGCGAAGAAGATCGGCTATCCCGTGCTGATCAAGGCGGCGGCGGGCGGGGGCGGTCGCGGCATGAAGGTGGCGCGCTCGGCCGACGAACTGGGCGAGGCGTTCTCCACCGCGCGCGCTGAAGCGAAAGCCGCGTTCGGCAATGACGAAGTCTATATGGAGAAATATCTGACGCATCCGCGTCACATCGAAATCCAGATCGTCGCCGACAGCCACGGCAACGTGATTCATCTCGGCGAACGCGATTGCTCGCTGCAACGCCGCCATCAGAAGGTGCTCGAGGAAGCGCCTTCGCCCGCGCTCAACGCCGAGGATCGCGCCAAGATCGGCCGCATCACAGCAGAAGCGATCCAGAGGCTCGGCTATCTCGGCGTCGGCACGGTCGAGTATCTCTACGAAGATGGCGAATTCTATTTTATCGAGATGAACACGCGCCTGCAGGTTGAGCATCCCGTGACGGAGATGATCACCGGCCTCGATCTGGTGCGTGAGCAAATTCGCATTGCCGACGGCGCCGAGCTTTCGGTCAAGCAGAAGGACGTCAAATTCCACGGCCACGCCATCGAATGCCGCATCAATGCCGAGGATCCCAAAACCTTTCGTCCGTCGCCTGGAAAGATTACCGGTTTTCACCCGCCGGGCGGTCTCGGCGTGCGCTTGGACAGCGCTATCTATGCCGGCTACGCCATCCCGCCCAATTACGACTCGCTTATCGGGAAACTGATCGTACACGGCCGCGACCGCGCCGAATGTCTGATGCGCCTCAGGCGCGCGCTCAACGAAATGGTGATCACAGGCGTGGACACAACGCTACCGCTGTTCCGCGAACTGATGAATGAGCCCGACGTGATCAACGGCGATTACTCGATCCACTGGCTGGAGAGGCATCTGAAGGCAAAGGCTGAGGCGTGAATACGCCGAGATTCATCGTAGCCGCGGGGCTCGCGCTGCTCGGGGCCTGCTCGCCCCCAACGCCGCAGCCGAGTGATGAGTCCTCTGCGGATATCGCGGCCAGCGATACGCAATCCGATCCATTGGCGATCGCGCTTACACCCGTTCTGTCGGAAGATATCGGACGCCCTGTTTCCGTATCCGTGCAAACGAGCGCGGTGGACGGCGACTGGGGCTGGATCGTCGCTCAGCCCTGGACGGCGGACGGCACGCAGATTGACTGGTCGCAAACGCGCCACGCCGAACGCGCGCGTGAAGGCTTGCTGGACGGCGGCGGCATGACCTACGCGTTAATGCGTCGCGAGAATGGGCGGTGGAGCGTCGTGGAGTTCGTTGTCGGACCAACTGACGCAGCCTGGGCCGAATGGGCCCAGCGGCATGGCGCGCCAGCTTCGCTCATGGTCATGCCGTCGAAATGAGGTTAACGGCCCGGCGATTGCAGTGCGCGTCCCGAACTCTTTTTGGGACGCTCGAACATGTCGCAGACCGCGTTTTCAACCCTCGCCATGCTGGCCGCGCTCGCATTCCTGGCCATGGCGCTGACAGCGTGCGCTAATTTGGAACGCGGCGCGCTGGCCGATCCCGGCACGGGCAATGTCGCAGTTATCGAAGAGCCCGCCGGCCTGCCCGAATTTCATGGCGCCAAGATTGGCGACGATTCTCTGCGCGGCGAGCTGCCGAGCGAGAACTGAACTTTTCAGCACCCGTGCCGCGCCCGCGTCGCCGCGCTTTCGCAAACGCCATCAGCCCTTCGCCGCGCGTTCAAGCGCGGCGATATCGAACTTCACCATTTTCAGCATGGCCTCGCCGACGCGCTTGGCGACGCCCGGCTCTTTGCTCTTCATCAGCTGACCCAGGATACGGGGCGCGATCTGCCAGCGCAGGCCGTAGCGGTCGATCAGCCAGCCGCACGCCACCGGCTTGCCGCCGCCTTCAAGCAAAGCGTGCCAATAACGGTCCAATTCGGCCTGATCCTCACACGTGACGTGCAGCGAGATCGCGTCATTGAACGGATCGTGCGGGCCGGCGCTAATGGCGAGGAAGCTTTGCCCGCACAGCGTAAACTCTACGACCTTCACCGAGCCCGCAGGGCCGCTGGGGTTATCGGCTTGCACAGCCGTGACGCTGTCCACGCGCGAATCCGGAAAGATGGAGGCGTAGAACGCCGCGGCTTCGTCGGCCTTGTCGGTGTACCAGAGATGCGGGGAAATCTTGTTGGCCATGACGCCCTCCTTCATGCCGCCTTGGCTTTGAACATTTCCTCGAGCCGGGCGTAGCCCTGCTCCATGCCGTCGGTCATGCCGGTCGACACCGCGGCGTCGCGCGCTTCTTTCGAAGCGAACTGAATGTTGCACGTCAGCATGGTGACGCCGTTCGCCTCCTGTAGTTCGAGCGTGACGATCGCCGGATCGCCCACCGGCATTGCCCCGCCCACATCGCCCGGATCGTAATATTCGTCGTGAACAATTCTTGCGGGCGCCTGGACTTCCGTGAACGTGCCGTAAAAGCCGAATTCCTTGCCGTCCTCCTGACTCCTCCAACGCCACTTGTATTTGCCGCCCGGCCGCACATCCATGTCGCAGACGGACATCGCCCATCCAGGTGGCCCGAGCATCCATTTGGTCAGCAGCTCCGGCTTGGTATGCGCATCCCACACCAACTGGCGCGGCGCGTTGAACTGGCGCGTGACGCGAACTTCGCGATCGTTTGGCAATGTGACATATGCTGGCATGGTCTCTCCTTGATTTCCCCGGCGTTCGTTCGAAGGACGAAGACGCGCACTCCACACCGACATTTCGGCTGTTCATTTCTTTCGCCTCTTCGTGCGAGGCTTCTTTGCGGTCTCTTGCTTCAGCGTCTCCAGCAAAGTGTCGAGGCGCGCATAGTTGGCCTCCCAGATTTCGCGATAGCGTTCGATCCAGGCGTTCGCCGCTTCCAGAGGCGCCGGCTCGAGCTTGCGCGGTCGGCGCTGCGCGTCTTGTCCGATCGACACGAGGCCCGCGCGCTCCAGAACCTTGAGGTGCTTGGAGATAGCCGGCTGGCTGATGGCGAACGGCTCAGCCAATTCCATCACCGTCGCTTCGCCCTTCGCCAAGCGGGCCAGGATGGCGCGCCGCGTGGGGTCCGCCAGAGCGGCGAACGTCGCGTCCAAATTCAATTCCATGTTGGTTATATAACTGTTTAGCTATTCGCGGTCAAGGGAACGCCTTCTGCCGCGCACTGTTACCGCCAGCATGGAACCTGCCGCCCCGCTTCACCCGTCCATCGATCTCGTTGATCTTGTCCTTCGCCTGTTGGCGGCGCTGGCCGTCGGCATGCTCATTGGTCTCGACCGCGAGTGGCGGGGCAAACCGGTTGGCATCCGCACGCTTGCTCTGGTCTCGCTCGGCGCGGCCCTGGTGTGCATCACCACCGTGCACCTGCGCGCCCTGAACGAGGATCCTCAGGCGATCGCGCGCGTCGTCTCAGGCGTCATTGAAGGCGTCATGACCGGCATCGGCTTTCTCGGCGCAGGCGCCGTGCTGCAGCGCCGCGACGGCGCCGAAGTCGAAGGCCTGACGACGGCGGCGACCGTCTGGGTGACAGCGGCCCTTGGCATCGCCTGTGGCCTCGCCAGTTGGGGCATCGTGGCCGTCGGCGTAGGGCTTACTATCGTGGTGCTCGTGGCGCTCAATCCGCTCGACGACTGGATCCAGCGTCGCCGCAAACAAGTCGAGAACTGAAGCGCTCCCTCGCGCGCGAGAGCCGAGGATGACACAATGCCGACGTGAAGCCGTTCACACCCGACGATCTGATCGCCTGCTACCGGCGCGGGGTCTTTCCAATGGCGGAAAGCCGCGAGGACGAGGGCTTTTTCATTGTCGACCCGGAATGGCGCTGCATATTTCCCTTGGACAAATTCCATATCCCGCGCCGGCTGGCGCGCACGCTCCGCTCCGGCCGCTTCACGTTCACGATCAACCGTGACTTCGCCGCCGTGCTCGACGGCTGCGCTGCACCCGGTCCGGACCGCGAAGACACCTGGATCAATCCGGACATCCGCACGCTCTACCTCGAAATGCACCGGAGGGGACTGGCGCACAGCGTCGAAGCGCGCGTTGGCGGCGAATTGGCGGGCGGCCTTTATGGCGTGGCCATCGGCGGGGCGTTCTTCGGCGAGAGCATGTTTTCGCTCGTCACCGACGCTAGCAAGGCCGCGCTCGTCCACTTGGCTGCGCGGCTGCGTTTCGGCGGCTTTAAGTTGCTTGACGCCCAGTTCGTAACGCCGCACCTCGAACAATTCGGCGCACAAACGTTGCCGCGGCGAATTTTTCAAGCGCTGCTTGGCGCAGCGCTCGATGCGAAGGCTGACTTCGCGACCCTTCCGGAGAATACGACGGGCAAGAGACTGGTCGAAATACTTCGCTAGACTCGCTGAATCCGCTGCAGGCCGCCCATGTATGGCTGCAGCGCCTTGGGGACGGCGACAGAGCCGTCCGCCTGCTGATAGTTCTCCATCACGGCAACCAGCGTCCGGCCGACCGCCAGACCCGAGCCGTTCAGCGTGTGAACGAATTCGGTCTTCCCGTCCTTGTTGCGGAAGCGCGCATTCATGCGGCGCGCCTGGAAGTCCCCGCAGTTCGAGCAGGAGCTGATCTCGCGATACTTGCCCTGGCTGGGCAGCCAGACCTCCAAGTCGTAGGTCTTCCTGGCGCTGAAGCCCATGTCGCCGGCGCACAACAGCATCACGCGATACGGCAGCTCCAAGCGCTTCAGCACCTCTTCGGCGCACCGCACCATGCGCTCGTGTTCATCGTTGCTCTGCTCGGGCTTCGTGATCGACACCAATTCCACCTTGCGGAACTGATGTTGACGGATCATGCCGCGGGTATCCTTGCCAGCCGCCCCCGCTTCGGCGCGGAAGCAAGGCGTGTCGGCCGTGAAGCGTAGCGGGAGCGGGTCTTCCCCGAGAATCTGCTCACGCACGAGATTGGTCAGCGCCACTTCCGACGTGGGCAGCAGCCAGAAATCCTCGCGCGTGGGCGCCTGGTCGAGAATTTCGTTTAGGAGCTGGGTTGGCTTCACCTTGCCAGCGCGGCGCTCGAATTCTTCGTCGAACCGCTCGAGCGCCTGGTTCAGCAGCTCCTGACGGCTCATCGTGCGCGCGGCGGTGAATTGATCGTCGACGAATTTCGGCAGCTGGCCCGTGCCGAACATCACATGATCTTTCACGAGCAAGGGCGGGTTCACTTCGGTGTAACCAAACTCGCGCGTGTGCAAATCGAGCATGAAGTTTGCGAGCGCGCGTTCGAGGCGCGCCAACGCCCCTCTCAGCACGACAAAGCGCGCGCCCGAGAGCCGCGCGGCCGCCTCGAAGTCCATCAGCCCCAGAATCTCGCCGAGCGTGACATGGTCGGCGCTCAGCTCCACATTCGGGGGATCCCCCCCGTCGCTTCTGTACCAACGGCGCACTTCGACGTTACCGGTTTCATCGGCGCCGGCCGGCACATCGGGCGCCGGCAGGTTAGGCAATGAAGCAAGCAATTCGTCGCGCGCCCTTTGCCATTTCGCTTCTTCGCCGCCAGCGTGTTCGATACGGCCCTTTAGCGCCGCGACCTGTTCGATCAACCGGTCGGCCTCGGCGTCGTTCTTCTGCGCTTTTGCCTGGCCAATTGCCTTAGATGCCGCGTTGCGCGCAGCTTCAGCTTCCTGCTTGGCGGTGGTCGCGGCGCGGAGTTTGGCGTCGGCTTCCAGAATGACCGGCGCTTGCGCGGGCAGTCCGCGGCGCGCCCAGGCGGCATCATACAGAGCAGGATTATCCCGAAGAGCGCGGATGTCGTGCATGGCGGCTGGTTAGTTTAAGCCGGCCCGCGCGGCAACCGCCCTCAGGGCGCCGGCGGCACCGCTGCGGCCTCTTCCTTGGCGCGCGCGCGCTCGATCGCCGCCACGATCCAGATGGAGATTTCGTAGAGTAGATAGACGGGCACAGCCATTACGAACATCGACACCACGTCGTTCGGCGTAACCAGCGCGGAGAAGGCCGCGATCCCGACGATGGCGTAGCGCCGTCCCTTGCGCAGCATGGGCGCCGAAACGATGCCGACGCGGCCAAGCAGTGAAAGCACGACCGGCAGCTGGAACATGAGCCCGAACGCGAGCACGAGCGTTGTCACCAGCCCCATATATTCTTCGACCTTCGGCAGGTATTCCACCTGCACCGGCCCTTCGGTGACCTCCTGCGTCAGCGCGAACTGCAATGCAAACGGCATCGCGACGTAAAACACGAACGCCGCGCCGAGCGCGAACATGATGGGCGCCGCGATCAGGAACGGCGCAACGGCTGCGCGCTCCTTGCGATAAAGGCCCGGCGCAATAAACGCGTACATCTGCCAGGCGATGATCGGGAAGGCGAGAATGATGCCTCCGAAGAGCGCGATCTGCATCTTGACCGAGAAGAAGCCGAACGCGCCGGTGTTGATGAGCTGGATCGCTTCGCCGGCGCGCTCCGGGTGCGCGTGCGCCATCGCCGTCTGGAACGGCTGCGCCAAGAACATGAAAATCGGGTCGACGAAGAAAAAGCACACAATGACGCCAACGACGAAAGCCGCCAGGGCGGTCATCAACCGGCTGCGCAGTTCTGTGAGGTGATCGAGCAGCGGCGCGCGCGAGGCTTCGATCTCCTCATCGTCCTCTTCGTATTTCGCGCGGCGTTTAGTGGCGGCCTCCGTCACGGCGCGCTCCGCGCTACAGGCTGGGCCACATCTTCTTCGCGCTCCGTGACGATGTCGGCGGGGGGTTCAACCGGGGCTGAGGCGGGCGGGTCGCCCTCCGGCGTCTCCAGCGCTGGCGCGAGCTTCGGCGCCGGCTTGGAAATTCCCGCGTAGTCCTCAAGGGTAGGCAGTGGCTTGGTCAGTTCGCGGGCCACGCCCTGCAGCGATGTGGTCCGGCGCAGCGCCTCGACCTCGCGCTTCAACTCATCGAGTTCAGCCTGACGGGCTAGTTCATCGAAGCCGGTACGAAATTCCTGGGCCATGCCGCGCAGCTTCGCCGTCCACTTCCCGAGCTTGCGGAAAAGCAGCGGCAAATCCTTCGGCCCCACCACAACGAGGGCGAGGATGCCGAGGATGACGATCTCATTGAAGCCGAGGCTCGGCAGCATGCGCGTTCACCCGCGCGCTTCAGTTCGAAGCGCGGTCCGTCTCGCGTTGCGTGGCTTGATCCTGCACCTGGCGCGGAGGCTCCTCCGGAGCACGATCCTGCTGCGGATCGGACAGGCCTTTGCGGAAGCCCCGGATTCCCTTGCCTAGATCTTCCATCAGACCGGAGATGCGGCCGGGCCGCGCAAACAGCAGGAAAGCCAGCGCCAAGACGATCAGGAGCGGTATTAGCCCTGGGAAATGCATCGAAAACTCCTTCGGTCGGACGGCGCGCCGGGCGCTTACTCGTCCTTTTCCATATGATCCACGAAAAAGCTTGCCGCGTCGTCACCCTCGGACAGCGGCTCTTCGTCCGGACTCAGCTCATCGCTTGGGCGGGGCACGTCAAGCTGGCCGGCGGCCCGCGGATCGAGCAGGCCCAGACCTTTCAGATCATCCTTGCCTGGCAGGGCGTCAAGCGAAGCGAGGCCAAAGTGACTGAGAAATGCGTCCGTAGTCCCGAAGGTCAACGGCCTTCCGGGCGTGCGGCGACGGCCGCGCGGCCTAATCCACCCGATTTCCAGGAGCAGTTCCATTGACCCCCGCGACAGGCTCACCCCGCGAATGTCCTCGATCTCGGCTCGAGTTACTGGCTGATGGTATGCTATTACCGCTAGCGTCTCCAGCGCCGCCCGGGGAAGGCGGCGCGGGGCCTCCCGTGTCTCGGCAAAGAGGCTGGCGAGGTCCGGCGCAGACTGGAAGCGCCAAGCCCCACCGGCCTCGACCAGTTGCACGCCCCGTCCTGCGTAATCGGCCTTGAGCCTCATTAGCACAGCGGCGACGTCGACCGCCGGCCCGAGCTTTTCGCCAAGCGCTTTCGCGGTGATCGGCTCGCCCCCAGCGAACAGGAGCGCTTCAGCGGCGCGGATCGCCTCCGATGACGGTTCGGCGCGCACTCGTTCGGCGTCGAAGGCGTCCTCGATCCGCCGGATGGCGTCCTCAAGCGGGGGGCGGTTCTCGGCGCTCACGAGACCTCATTCTCTACTTGGCGAGCCCGCACGAACAAAGGGGCAAAGGCGTCGGCCTGCCGCAGCTCGAGCTTGCCCTCGCGCGCAAGCTCAAGCGAGGCGCCGAAAGTCGAGGCGAGATAGCTCTCGCGCGGCGGGGCATCGGGGCCAGCCTCCATCGGCGGCGTTACCGCATCGATTGCGCGCCACTCCTCCAACTTCGCCAGCGATTGTTCGAGCCGCTTGCGCGCCGTCTCCAGCGGGTAGGCGCGGCGCACGGTCGCTGTGTACGCCCGCTTGCGCACGCTCTTGGCGCGTTCGGCGCAATAGGCGTTCAACAGTTCATACAGATCAGCGCGCCACACGGTCTGCTTTGTAAGGACCGTGGGCTGGGGCTGGCCATTGAGAAAGACATCGCGGCCCAGCTGCGGCATCTCATCGAGCCGCTTAGCCGTCGCACGCGCCAGCGCAAGATTCATGAGCTTCTTGCGGAGCGCCTCCTCGAGCTGCTTCGGGTCCGGCTCGTCCTCGGCCAGTTGGGGTTTCGGAATCAGCAGGCGCGATTTCAGCAGAGCCAGCCACGCGGCCATCACCAGATAATCGCCAGCGATCTCCATGTTCGCCGCGCGCGCCTCGGCGATGAAGGCAAGGTATTGATCGGCTATCTCGCCAATCGAGATTCTGGCGACGTCGACTTTATGCGCCCGCGCCAGTTCCAGAAGAAGATGCAGCGGCCCCTCGAACGCGTCCAGCGCGACGAGCATCGCCTCGCGCCCTTCCGCTTCCGCGCCAGCGGCGAGATCGAGTTCGGTTTGGTCTTCGCTCACGCGATCTCACCTAAGGACACTCTGAACAAGTCCGAGGATTCCCGAAGCGGGCGAAGCAGTCCACCCTGATTGGGACATTCATGGTCGACGGGGTTTTCGATGCGGCAGATGACGTTTGCGGCGCTTGGCGGGGGCAACGGG
>Ga0209172_10002446_pt1 | contig 32722 bp, 33 predicted proteins | sample LarsenN4metaG_FD_184113 | JGI IMG/M metagenome (GOLD analysis project Ga0209172, IMG submission 184113) | Hot spring sediment bacterial and archeal communities from British Columbia, Canada, to study Microbial Dark Matter (Phase II) - Larsen... ... | reverse complement strand
TCGGGCGCGGTCACCGCGTCCGACGAGCGGGTGCTCACGTACCTGATCGGCTACGTCCCCGGCGCCCCCGGCGGTCCCGTCACCCTGGTCGCAGGGCGGGAGCCGAGGCCGGGAGAGATCGTCCTGGACGAGCGGGCGGCCGCGACGCTCGGCGTCGGGGTCGGGGACCTCGTGGGGATCCTCGACCGTTCCTGGCGCGTCTCGGGGCTGACCACCGGGATGACGAACATCGTGAACTCGGTCTCGTACGTGCCCTTCGATGACTTCGCGCAGGCAAGGGGTCTCGAGGAGGTTGCCAGCTACGTCCTCGTCGGGTCCGAGCCGCCGACCGACGTGATGGCCGGCCGGATCGAGGGCTCCACCGGCCTCACGGCGCAGAGCCGCGCCGGCTTCGCCGGTCAGGAGCGGCAGGGCGTGAGGGACATGAGCACCGAGCTCATGCGGATCATGACCCTGGCCGCCTTCCTCATCGGCCTGGCCGTGATCGGCCTCACGCTCTACGCGGCGACCCTGTCCCGCCTGCGCGAGATCGGGGTGATGAAGGCGCTCGGCGCGAGGCCTCACCGACTGGGCAGGGTCGTCCTCGCCCAGGCGGCCTGGACCGTCGGGGCCGCCCTGGCGGTCGCGCTGCTGCTCGCCCTCGCGCTGGGGTGGGTCCTGGACCGCACGGCGGCGACCATCCCGCTCGTCGTGGAAGCGTCGTCGGTCGCCCGTGCGGCGGCGGGGGGCGTGCTCCTCGGCGCCCTCGGCGCCCTCGTGCCCATCGTCAAGGTGATACGGGTCGATCCCGCCACCGTGTTCCGGAGGTAGCCACATGGACGAGTTCTCGATCAGGGCCGAGGGGCTGGAGAAGGTCTTCGGGGAGGGCGACCTGCAGGTCCGGGCCGTTCGGGGCGTCGACCTGGAAGTGCGTCCCGGAGAGGTCGTGCTCATCATGGGTCCGTCGGGCAGCGGGAAGACCACCCTGCTGTCGATGCTGGGGGCGATGCTGCGGCCGAGCTCGGGGCGGATCTTCGTGGATGGAACGGACCTCGCCGCCCTCCCCGAGTCCGCCCTCCCCGACTTCCGGGCCCGCAGGTTCGGCTTCGTGTTCCAGGACTTCAACCTGCTCACGGCGCTCTCCGCCCGCGAGAACGTGGAGTTCGCCCTGAACCTCGCCGGGATCACCGGGGCACGCGGCCGGGAGCGGGCCGAGGGGTTGCTGAAGGCCTTCGGACTGATGGAGCGGCTGACGTTCCGGCCGGAGAAGCTCTCGGGCGGCGAGAAGCAGCGCGTCGCCATCGCCCGGGCCCTCGCGAACGAGCCCGCGGTGATCCTCGCGGACGAGCCCACCGCCAACCTGGACTCGAAGATCGGGCACGAGATCGCCAGGCTGCTCCGCCGGGCCGCCACGGAGGAGGGTCGCAGCGTGGTGATCGTGAGCCACGACACCCGCTTGAAGGAGATCGCCGATCGGGTCCTGTGGCTCGAGGACGGTGAGTTCCGGGCGATGAACGAGATGGCGACCGACCCGGTCTGCGGGATGGCGGTGGAGCGGGAGGGGACCCCGCACCACGTGCACGATGGGCAGACGTGGTTCTTCTGCTCGGCCCTGTGCCGTGACGAGTTCGCCGCGGACCCGGACCGGTTCGCGGCCGGCGCGAAGGTGGCCTGAGGAGGTGGATCCGTGCAGCCCGAACGCGAGATCGTGACCCGGCTGCACCGCGTGGAGGGGCAGATCGCCGGCGTCGGCCGGATGTACGAGGACGGCAGGTACTGCGTCGAGGTGCTCGATCAGCTCGCGGCCGCCCGGGCCGGCCTGGAGGCCGCGGCCCTGCTGATCCTGGAGGACCACGTGAGCGGATGCCTCCGAGAGGCGATGCAGGGTGGTGACGGACCCGAGCGAGCTCGTGAGCTCGTGTCCGCCGTTCGCAGGTTCGTGCGGAGCGTGTGAGGCGCGATGCCCTGGCGGCGACCGACGTCGACCCGGAGATGGTGGCCCGGGCCCGAGAGCGCCTGGCCCCGTACGGCGATCGAGCGGAGATCGCCCAGGCCGACGCCCGGGCGCTGCCCCACGCCGATGGGAGCTTCGACTTCGTCCTCGCCATCGGCGTCCTGCACCACGTCGGGGAGTGGGAGGAGGCGGTGGCCGAGGCACGGCGCGTGCTCCGGGACGGTGGCCGCCTGATCCTGGCCGACCTGGTCTCCTCCGTCTTCGCTCCCCCACCGCTCCGCCGGCTCTTCCCGGGCGAGCGGACCTACACGCTCGGGGAGCTCCGGGTCGCCCTCTCACGATCGGGGTTCGAGCGGTGCCGGCTCGACCCGGTCCTCGGCCTCGGGTACCGGGCGATCGTCGAGCGGTGACCCCTGGGCTGCCTCCGAGAGCGCCGCCACAGGAACAGCGCGAACGCCGCGACCGCCGCGACCGCCGTCAGCTGGCTCCCGGTGAGGCCGAGGAGCCTCCGGGGGTCGGTCCTCAGGAAGTCGGTCAGGATCCGGCCCCCCGCGTACCACAGCGTGAACAGCGCGATCGCCGAGCCGGTGGCGCGCGGGGACCGCAGGAACCGGATCAGCACGTACAACAGCAGCGTCGTGAGGATCAGGTCGTAGAGCGCCACCGGGTGCACCACCTGCCGATCGGTGGCATGCCGGCGAGCGGGTCGATGCCGCCCACGTACCGGAACCCCCACGGCAGCGTCGTGGGCTTCCCGAGGTGATCGCCGATGATCAGGTCGCTGACGCGGCCGATCGCGATGCCCAGGGCGATCCCGGGCGCCGCCATGTCGAGCAGCGGCAGCACCGCGAGCTTCTCCCGCCGGGCGACGAGCCCGCCGACGAGCACGGCCCGATCAGGCCGCCCAGCAGGCTCATGCCGCCGTTCCAGATCGCGAAGGCCGCCCAGACGGAGTCCAGCTCCCCCCAGTGGCCCAGGACCCAGGCCACGCGCATCCCCACGAGCCCCCGGCGAGCGCCCACCCGAGGATGCGCCACAGCACCTCGTCGGGCGTGGGCTCATCGGCCTTGCTCACGGCCTTCACTGGTCCTTCACACCCCTCGCCGATGCTCCCGGCTGGATGGGGATGAGCGGCATGACGCGATGGCGGACGGCCTCCACGGGCAACCGGCACGAGGGGACCGCACCCATGTACCGACGGCTCGCGGCCTGGGCGATGGCCCTGGCGGCGGTCGGGCTGGTGGCAGCCGTGCTCCTGGGCGCCCCCCTGATCTCCGTCTTCCTGGCCGGGCTGCTCCTCCTGTGCCCCCTCCTGATGTGGACCCCGTTCCGCTACCAGGAGCGCTCGCTGGACCGGCCCGGGGAGGGCGACGATGACTGAGGTCGTCCTGCTCTCCTCTCGCGACTGCCACCTGTGCGAGGACGCCCGCGAGGCGCTCGGCGAGCTCGCCCGCGAGTTCCCCATCCGGGTCCGCGAGATCGACATGGCGTCCCCCGACGGGCTGGTGCTCGTGGCCGCGCACCGCCCGGCGATGCCTCCGGCGGTGCTCGTCGACGGCCTCCTGTTCAGCGCCGGGCGCCTGCCGCGGAGGAAGCTGCGCCGGCTCCTGGAGCGCGCCGCCTGATGGGTGGGCTCCTGACCACCGGCTCGATCGTGGCCGCCTTCTTCGCCGGGGCGGTCGCGCTGTTCAGCCCGTGCTGCATCGTGTTCCTGTTCCCCGCGTACCTCGCCTCGGCGGTGAAGGCGCGGAGGTGGCGGCTGCTGCCGCTCACCCTCGTGTTCGCCGCGGGGATCGCGCTCGTGCTGGTCCCGATCACCCTCGGCATCGGGATGCTCGCGACGGCCCTCGCCCGCTACCACCGGCCGCTGTACGTCGCGGGCGGGCTGCTGATGCTCGGCCTGGCGGCGCTCGCGCTGACGGGTCACAGCTGGAGCCTGCCGGCGTTCGTCCGCGCTCCCGACGTGCAGCGGAGCGATGCCCCCGGCGTCTTCGCCCTCGGCGTGTTCTCCGGCATCGCCTCCTCGTGCTGCGCGCCGGTGCTCGCGGGCGTGATGACCCTCTCGGTCCTGTCCTCCTCGGCCCTCGGGGCCGCGAGCCTGGGTCTGGCCTACGTGTTCGGGATGGTGTTCCCGCTGCTCGTGATGGCGCTCCTGTGGGACCGGTTGCGGCTCGGCGAGCGACGACCCTTCGCCGCCAGGCCCGTCCGGATCCGCGTCGCCGGTCGGACGGTGCACACGAACACGATCAACGTCGCGGTCGCCGTCGCGTTCGCGCTGATGGGCGCGGCGGTGATCGCGCTCGCGTTCAGTGGGGACGTCACCGCCGCGCCCGGGGTGCAGCGCGCGATCGGGCAGTGGCTGTCTCGCGTCTTCGAGGACGTGCTGGCGTTCCTCGACCCGATCCCCGAACCGCTCCTCGGGCTGGGGCTCCTCGGCCTGGCCGCCTCGATCTTCGTCCTCGCGTTCCGTGCTCGCCCACGGAGAGAAGGAGCACGCCATGAGCACCAAGACCAACCGGAAGAGCAGGAGGTCCACGGGGTACCGGAGCAAGGGGCCGCCGCATCCGTCGGCGCGCCGCCCGCGATCGGCGCAGGCGGCGACGCGGACGCGCCGTCGGCGTGCCACTAGCCGACCGCTGCCGACGGGATGGATCGTGCTCGGGCTCGTCGTCGCGGCCTTCGCCGTCGGCGCCGCGGTCCTCGGCGGGGGATCGTCGGAGGGTGGGGCCGCCAGCGGCGACGCGACGGACTTCACCCTCGCCTCCACGGCCGGCGGCACCGTGTCCCTCTCCGACCACCGGGGCCACGACGTGCTCCTGTACTTCAACGAGGGCGTCGGCTGCGACGCGTGCTTCTACCAGACGATCGAGCTCGAACGGAACGGGGCCGCGCTCGCCGACGCCGGCCTCGCGCTCCTGCCCATCGTGATGAACCCTCTCGCGGACACCGCGCGGGAGCTGGCTCGCTTCGGGATCCGGACCCCGTACCTGGTCGACGCCGACGGGAGCGTCACGCGCGCGTACGACATGCTCGGCAAGGGGATGCACGAGCACCTGCCGGGTCACGGGTTCGTGCTGATCGACGGGACCGGCCAGGTGCGCTGGAAGATGGAGTACCCGTCGATGTTCGTGTCCGCCGACGAGCTCCTCGCCGCCGTGGGCCCGTACCTGGCCTGAGCCGCCCGTCCGCGAGGGCTGTTCGACCCGGACGGCGACGGCCGGAGGACCCTGATGAGGCATCGGCGAGGCCCGGAAGCTGTCGGCACGACACGACGGAGTGGGGGACACGATATGGGTACGGCGACGATCCTCGTCGTGGACGACGAACGCAAGATCCGCGACCTCGTGCGCTCCTACCTCGAGCGGGAGGGGTACGCGGTCCTCGTGGCCGATACGGGCCAGCGGGCGCTCGACGCCCTCGAACGCGCGCGCCCGGACCTGCTCGTCCTCGACCTCATGCTCCCGGACCTCGCCGGGGAGGAGATCGCCAGGACGGTGCGGAGCCATTCGAGCGTGCCGATCATCATGCTGACCGCGAAGGCAGGCGAGGACGACCGGGTGACCGGCCTGCGCCTGGGTGCCGACGACTACCTCGTCAAGCCCTTCAGCCCGCGCGAGCTGGTCGCCCGCGTGGAGGCGGTCCTGCGGCGCTCGGGCGGGACCGCCCCGCCGACCACCTCGTACGACGGGGGCGCGCTGGCGATCGACCGGGACGCGAGGGAGGTCCGGCTGGCCGGCGAGCCGGTGGAGCTCACGAGGAGCGAGTTCGACCTCCTGCATGCCCTCGCCGCCCATCCCGGCCGCGTGTTCTCCCGGTACGAGCTCATCACCAAGGTCCAGGGCTACGACTACGAGGGCTACGAGCGGACGATCGACGCCCACGTGAAGAACCTCCGGCGGAAGCTCGGGGAGGACCCGAAGCATCCGCGGTTCGTGCACACGGTCACCGGCGTCGGCTACAAGTTCGGGGTCAAGCCGGATGCGTAGGTCGTACGCGGCGCGCCTGGCCGCCGCCTTCACGGGCGTCGGGATCGCGGCGGCCGCCCTTACGGCGATCCTGGTGAACGTCTCGTTCGGGACGCGGTTCACCTCGTACCTGGAGGACCAGCAACGCGCCCGGCAGGAGCAGCTGCTGGCCGGGCTCGCCGACTCGTACCGGAGGTCGGGCGGCTGGGATCCCACGGACCTCCGCTCGCTCCAGTCCCTCGCGCTGATGGATGGGACGCTCCGGCTCGTCGACCTCGAGGGCGACACGGTCTGGGATGCCTCGACCGGCGTCGGCGCCGAGATGGCGGCGATGCACCGGGAGATGATGGGCAGCGGACCGCTCGGGTCCGAGCAGCGGCTCCCCGTGCGCGTCGACGGTCGCGTCGTCGGGACCGCCATCGTCCGGCTCCCCAAGGCGGGGCTCCTGCCTCAGGACGTGTCCTTCCGGTCGTCGGTGAACCGGCTCCTGCTGTTCGGTGGGATCCTTGCCGGGCTGGTGGCGCTGGTCCTCGGCATCGCGCTCGCGCGCCGGGCGACGGCGCCGGCACGCGACCTGACGCGGACGGCCCGGGCCCTGGCCGCCGGCGAGCGGTCCGAACGTGTCGTGGTCCAGGGCCCGGACGAGTTCGGCGACATGGCCCGGGCCTTCAACTCGATGGCCGACACGATCGAGGAGGAGGATCGGCTGCGCCGGGCCTTCGCGGCCGACGTGGCCCACGAGCTCCGCACGCCCCTCGCGATCCTCCGGACCCAGATCGAAGGCATCCAGGACGGCGTCGTCGAACCCACATCACCCGCCGTCGCATCCCTGCTCGAGGAGACGCTCCGCCTCTCCCGGCTCGTGGAGGACCTGGAGACCCTGGCCTCCGCCGACGCGGCGGGGTTCTCGCTCGTCCGGCAACCGGTGGACCTCCGCCCCCTGCTCGAGGAGGTCGCGCGCGAGCTCACGGGCCCCTCGGAGGCCGCGGGGGTCGCGCTCCGACTCGATCTGACCGACGTGCGGGTCACGGCCGACCCCACCCGGATCCGTCAGATCGTCACGAACCTGCTCTCGAACGCTCTGAAGTTCACCCCGCCGGGCGGGGAGGTCGCGCTCACGCTGCGGACCGCGGGACACCGTGCGGCGATCCGCGTCTCCGATACCGGTCCCGGGATCCCCGCCGACGAGCTGGACCGCGTGTTCGACCGGTTCTTCCGTGGGCGCGGGGTCCGGGCCGGCGGCTCGGGGATCGGCCTGACCGTGGCCCGGGAGCTCGCCCGGGCGCACGGCGGCGAGATCGAGGTCGCGAGCGACCCGGGGCGGGGCGCCTCGTTCACGGTCAGCCTGCCGATCGCTTCATCCGGGGAGCGCGCACCGTTCACGACCCCTTCATACCCCCCCGCTAGCGTGGGGGCAGGAAGGAGGCGTTGAACATGAAGGCACGGTGGATGGCCCTCGGGATCTCGGTCGGGCTCGCGGTCGCGCTCACGCTCGGCTCGGCCTTCGCGTCGGGCCGCTCGAGCCCGACGCCCGATCGAGGCTCGGCGACCGGATCGTCCCAGACGGATCCGTGGGTCGGCATGGAGGCGATGCACGACTCGCCGCAGATGCAGCGACTGCACGCACAGATGCCGGAGGAGCTCCGGGCGCAGTGCGAGGCGATGCACGCGCAGATGGGCCAGATGATGGACGGGATGATGGGCGGCGACATGAGCTCGCACCACGCGGGGATGCCCGGCGGTGGGATGATGGATCCTGGGTCGATGGGCCCCGGCGGGATGATGGGTTCGGGCCCCGGCGGGATGATGGGGAGTTGAGGAGGACGTGATGCCCTACGGCTGGCACGACGGCGGTTGGGGGGTCCTCTGGATGATCGCCTCGTGGGCTCTGATCGTCGCGATCGTGGTCTTCGCCGTGCGGGCCTTCTCCTCCGGAGAGCAGCGGGATCGGTCCGGTCGCGAGCGCGACCCCGGGGCGATCTTGGACGAGCGGTTCGCGCGCGGCGAGATCTCCGAGGAGGAATACCGCGAGCGCAAGCGCGTCCTCGACGAGGCGCGACGCTGACGCTTCAGCCTGACCCCGGACCCTCCAACGAAACGACGACGCGGGTCCCTTCTCCCGGTCGTGAAGAGATCGTGAGCCGCGCCCCGATCAGCGTGGCACGCTCTTGCATGCCGAGGATGCCGAGCCTCCCCGACCGGGCGAACCCCTCGCTCGGGACCTCGGGCGTGAACCCCCGGCCGTCATCCGCCACCTCCAGTCGGACCTCCTCCTCCCCGAAGGTGATGGCGACGCGGACCGTCGTGGCCCCGGCGTGGCGCTCGACGTTCCGAAGCGCTTCCTGGGCGATCCGGAACAGCGCAAGCTCCGTGTCCGGCGCCAGCCGACGTTGCGGACCCGAACTCCCGAAGTCCGCGCGGATCCCGACACTCGCCGCCAGCTCGGTCGTCAGCCACTCGAGCGCCGGGATCAGCCCGAGATCGTCCAGGATCGTGGGTCGGAGACCTCGGCTGAGCTCCCGTACGCTCTGCAACGTCGAGCCGACCAGCGCCCGCAGCCCCGTCAGCCGATCGGCCACCTCCCCGGGACCGGAGGCCTCCGCCATCCCGCCGAGGCCGCGAGAGAGACGGACGAGCTCCTGGGCCGCGGTGTCGTGCAGCTCCCGGGCCAGGCGCTTGCGCTCCTCCTCCTGAGCTCGCATGACCTCCCGGGCGTAGGAACGCAGGCGCTCCGTCTCCTGCCGGTGGAGCCCGACGTTCTCGAGCGCCACGCCGACCTGCCCGGCGACGGCGGCCACGACTTCACGACCGGAGGCCCGAAGCGGGCGGTCGGGGCGCTCCAGCACCACGACGGCGCCCGACGAGCCTCGACCTCCGCCGAGCGGCAGGATCAGGCCCTCGACCTCGCCCGGTGCAACGTGGCCGGGACCCGATCGTTCGAGGAGGTTTCGCATCCGCTCCTCGCGCTCGGGATCCACGCTCATCCACCGCTCGGGCGTCGGCGCATCCGGATCCCCCCGCCAGACGATCCCCACGCCGTCCAGCCCGAGCACCTCTCGGAGCCGGGTCAGCACCCCGGGGATCGTGACCTCGATGGGGGCGGACGTGATCAGGGCCGACGCCACGTCGTTCAGCAGCGCGAGCCTCCGGCTCGTCTCGGCCAGCCGCTCGCGTTGCCGCCGCTCCCGCTCCACGGGCACGGCGACGACGATGCCCGTCGCCACGACGAAGGAGACGTACAGGAGCTCCCCGACCCATCCCCCGCCCCGCGCGTGCCAGACCGCGATGTTGGGCAGCGTGAGCAGGATGCACCACGCGCCCGTCAGCGCGGCGCCCTCGAACCCGTAGCGGAGGCCCGCGTAGACGATCGGGATCAGGTACAGGACCACCGGGAGCTGGTGGAGCCCGGAGGAGAACGGCACGCCCTCGGCGAAGACCTCGGAGGCCTCCACCGCCACGTGGACGAGCGTGATCGTCAGGACGGCGGCCTGGATCGCCCAGAAGGACCGCTCGTGCAGGCGCCGCCGGAACAGGCTCGCCCATGCGCTCAGGCGACCGCGGGCGTCCGTCCTCCCGCTCAGATGACCGCGGGCGTCCGCCCCTTCGGGCGCACCCACCTCAGTCCAGGTCCTCGAGGCCGATCACGCCGAGACGCACGCCCTTGATCACCGCCTCCGTCCGCGAGGCCACCGCCAACTTGCGGAAGACGTGGGCGAGGTGCGCCTGGACGGTCCGCCCCGACAGGCCGAGCTCGGCCCCGATCTCGTTGTTGCTCTTCCCGCGTGCCGCCAGCGACAGGATCTGCGTCTCGCGGTCGGTGAGCGGGGACGCGAGGCCACCCGGGATCGCCTCCCCCCGGAGCCTGCCGATCACCTTGCGGGCGATCGACGGATGCAGCACCGCCTCGCCGGACCGGATCGAACGCACGGCCTCCACGAGCTGGGCCCCGTGGACGTCCTTCAGGAGGTATCCCGCCGCGCCGGCTCCCAGGATCGCGTGCACGTACGCGTCGTCGTCGTGGACCGTGAGGACGAGGACGCCGATCTCCGGGTGCTGCGCCTTGATCCGACGGGTGGCCTCGACTCCGGTGGCCCGCGGCATGCCGATGTCGACGATCGCGACGTCGGGGCGGAGGGAGTCGGCGAGCGCGACCGCCTCCTCACCATCGGCCGCCTCGCCCACGACCTCGAGATCGTCCTCCCGTTCCAGGATCCGGCGCGTTCCTTCCCGGACCAGCGCGTGGTCGTCGGCGATCAGGATGCGGATCCGATCCGCCACGTCCGGAGCGTAGCAGCACCGGAACGAGCCACCGAACCTCCCGACTACGCGGGATGGCCTACCCGGCCGTCGGCGTGAACGCCTACCGCCCGTCCGCCATCGCGGCGGAAGCTCCGGGTCGGCGGACCCGTGACCCGCCGCGATGCGCGCACGAGGATCGCGTTCGAGAGGCGTCCCGGCCCGAAGATCGGGACGCGGAGGTGCCGGCGATGGCGCAGCTGGTACAAGCCGAGGCGGTCCCGAGCGCCGACGAGCGTCGCCTCCGGATGGAGGAGGCAGTCCTCGCCCCGCTCACCCGCACCGGCCCCGGGTACGTGGCGCTGATGGCCCTGATGCTCGCGGTGTTCGCCTGGGGCGTGTACGCGTGGACCGTCCAGCTCCGGAGGGGCCTGGCGGTCACGGGACTCTCGGACCCCGTCCCCTGGGGCTTCTACATCACCAACTTCGTCTTCTGGATCGGGGTCAGCCACGCCGGGACCTTCATCTCGGCGGTCCTGCGGGTCGGGAACGTGGGATGGCGCACGCCGGTCGTCCGCATGGCCGAGTTCATGACGATCGCGGCGCTGCTGATGGGCGGGTGGATGCCGCTCGTCGACCTCGGCCGGCCGGACCGGCTGCTGAACCTCCTGAACTACGGGCGGTTCCAGTCGGCGATCGTCTGGGACCTGCTCGCGATCACGACCTACCTGACCGGCAGCCTGATCTACCTGTACCTGCCGCTGATCCCCGACCTGGCGCTCGCCCGGGATCGGCTCGACCCGGCGAGCCACCCGCTCCGGCGCCGCCTCTACGCGGTCCTGGCCGTCGGGTGGCACGGGAACGAGGAGCAGTGGCGGCGCCTCGCGCGGGGGATCCGGATCATGTGCGTGCTGATCATCGGGGTCATGGTCAGCGTGCACACGGTGGTGTCGTGGATCTTCGGGATGACCCTCCGCACCGGGTGGCACAGCACGATCTTCGGGCCGTACTTCGTGGTCGGCGCGATCTGGTCGGGCATCGCGGCCGTGATCGTCGGCATGGTCGTGTTCCGCCGCGTCTTCCATCTCCAGGGGATCATCACGCCTCGGCACTTCGTCCACCTGGCGAACCTCCTGCTGGTCGCCGGGCTCGTCTACGCCTACCTCACGTTCAGCGAGTACCTGACGATCGCGTACAAGCTCGAGCCGCAGGATGCCGACCTGTTGAACGCCCTGTTCCTCGGCAGCTACGCGCCGCTGTTCTGGACGTACGGCGTCGCCGGGATGCTGGTCCCGCTGCTCCTGCTGGCGCTCCCCTGGACGAGGAACGTGCCGGGGATCGTCGCGGCGTCGGTGCTGGTGAACGTGGGGATGTGGATCAAGCGGTACGTGATCACCGTGCCTTCGCTCGCGCTCCCGCAGATCCCCGAAGGGTGGGCCGCCTACGCCCCGACCTGGATCGAGATCTCGATCGTCGCGGCCACGTTCGCCGGGTTCGCGTTCCTCGTCGGTCTCATGGCCAAGGCGGTGCCCCTGATCCCGACCTGGGAGCTGGCCGAGCAGATGGAAGCGGGAGCCGAGTAGCGATGGTCGACCTGCGAGACCACCTCGACCGCACCGGCGGTGCCACGCTGGATCAGCGGGAGCTCACGAGGCGCCGCTTCCTGAACCGGATCGTGGGCGGGGCTGCGCTGGGAACGCTCGCCGGCGCGGGTCTCGGCGTCTGGGGTGGAACGGCGGTGGCCGACGAGGACCACGACGCCGGAGCGGACGAGATGGGACACGGGTCGGAGGAGGGTCCGACCTCGACCCGGGTCCGCCGCTGGGCGATGGTCGTCGACCTGCGGCGGTGCGACGGATGCGTGGAGAACGGCACGCCCCCGCAGTGCACGCAGTTCTGCAACTGGGGCCGGTTCGTCCCGGAAGGCCAGCAATGGATGGAGGTCGTCGAGCAGCCGCACGACGACCCGCCGGGCGCACCGCCGCACACGATGCCCCTGCCCTGCTTCCAGTGCGAGAACGCGCCGTGCGTGAACGTGTGCCCGGTGGGGGCGACCTTCCACACCCCCGAGGGCACCGTCCTGATCGACCAGGAGCGGTGTATCGGGTGCCGCCTGTGCATCGCCGCGTGCCCCTACGACCGGCGGTTCTTCAACTGGGACGAACCCGTCCAGCCCGACTGGGTCCAGGACTCGCCCTACGACGTCCGGACCCAGACCCCGGCGATGCGCGGGACCGTGATGAAGTGCGACTTCTGCACGGATCGGCTCGAGGCCGGCGGGCTGCCGTTCTGCGCGAACGGCTGCCCGTGGGGCGCGCTGTACTTCGGCGACCTCGAGGAGGACATCGCGACGAACGGCCGGGAGATCGTCAAGCTCTCCGAGCTCATCCACGAGCAGGGAGCGTTCCGCTACAAGGAGGAGCTCGGCACCGAGCCGCGCGTCTGGTTCATCCCCGGCTCGGGCGAGACCGTGCCGAGGACGCACCACCGCGAGTTCATGAAGGACCGGCTCGAGTGGCCCTGGGAGGAGTGGAGCACCGAACCCGCCGGACCCACGGCCCCGGGACCCGCGGCCGACGGCCACGCCGAGGTCGGCTCGGGGAGCGAACATGGCTGATCGGCGGCGACGGCCGACCGGGCGAGCGTGCCTGGGTGCGTCCATCCTGGTGACGCTGCTCTGGCTCGCCGCGCCGGCGGCGGCCGACCCGAACCACGGGGCCGAGCCCGTCGAGGAGACCCCCTCGCCCTCGGCCCCGCCTTCCCCATCCGCGGCCCCCACCCGGGAGCCGCCGACCCCGAGGCTCGAGCTCCAGCTCCCGGCGGAGACCGGGCTCGGCGAGGAGGTCCGGCTGGAAGCGCTCCTGCTCACCTCCCGAGGTCGCCCGCTGGTCGGGGAGCGGATCACGTTCTTCGCGGAGGCGGCGTGGAGCGAGGATCTCCGGGGCGAGATGGTCCTCGGGACGGCGTTCACGGACGAGACGGGGACGGCCGTGATCGCCACCGATCTGCGGACCTCTGGCGAGATCCCGATCGGTGCGCGGTTCGCGGGGAACGAGCGTTTCACCCCGGCGACCGTCACCGGGACGATCGCCGTGACCGGCGACGAGCAGCTGTACACGCCCGACACCCCGTTGAGGCTCCCCAGCGGAGCCTGGTGGCTCCTCGGTCTGGTCGCCGCGGTCTGGGGGACCTACCTGCTCGTCGCACGCCAGGTGCTGGGCGTGGCTCGTGCGGGGATCCCAGGGTCGAGCGCGGAGACGAGCGCTGGACGCGTGGATCGGCGACGGTTCCTCGGCGCGTTCGCGCTCCCGGTGGGGCTGATGACGGTCGTCGGATCCCTCGGCTCCGGCCTCCTCACGGTCATCGCTCGCTCCCCCCGGACCCATGGGAACCGCGATACCCACGGCTGGCACACCGGGTCGCTCCGCCACCGGGTTACCCCCGTCTCGCTCGTCGGGACCCACCCGGAGGCGCGGCCGATGCCCGAGATCCTGGAACGCGCTGTCAGCTTCGAGGGCGAGATCCTTCCGATCCTCATGCTCAAGGGCGGCCCTCACAGCCATCCTTCGGAGCACTCCCCTCCCCCGCACGGCGTCCGGCTCGACAGCTACGCGGCCATCATGGGTGGCGACCCCGAGGCCCACACGGAGGAAGAAGGGCACACCGAGCCCGACGCCCACGGGGAGAGCGAGGCATCCCGGGGGAACGGGGGCGGACCTCCCGAGGAGGGAGCCCACGGTCACAGCCTGGTGGTGCCGGGCAAGCCCGAGGAGAGCATGCTGGTGCTGATGCTGCTGAGCCGGGCCCACCAGATGCCGCCCTCGGTGCCCTTGACCGACGAGGAGATCCAGCTCATCGCGAGCTGGGTCGCCCAGGGAGCCCGGGACAACTGACCCCCGTCCCGCTGAACGGCCCCGAGCCCGCACCGATCATGAGCGGGCCGTGGTCGGCCGATCCGCCGATGGCAGGGGACCCCATCGGGAGCCGCTCATCGTTCCCTCCCTCGGCCTCTGCCTCAGATCCACTCGGGTCCGATGCGACGGCAACCCGTCAGGTGATCGCAGTTCTCCTCTGCCAAGGATCGCGCGAGCCCGAGCAGGTCGCGCACGCCCGGATCCGTGATGCGGTAGACGACCTCGCGGCCCCGGCGCTCCGAGCCGACGAACCGGCACCACTTCAGGCACGCCAGGTGGTTGGAGACGCGGCTCCGGGGGACCCCCACCACCCCCACGAGCTCCGAGACCGTGTGTTCGCGCTCGAGCAGGGCCTCGAGGATCCGGAGCCTGGTGGGGTCGCCGAGGACCCGGAAGTACCGCGCCAACGCCTCCGGACCGCACGTCTGCCCCGAGACCCGTGCGCGACGCGCCCGGCTCGCTCGTCCCACGCTCATCTCGGCCACCTCGCTCCCTCCGCTCCCGGTCGGATCGATCCCCCCGATCCGGGAATACTAACAGGAAAACCTGTTGTTCTATGGCTCGGTCGGGAGCGGACCAGGAGGCCACACGGCCTGAGGCGAGGAGGGTGGAGCATGGGAAGCTCGAGGATCGGCGTGCGGGAGCTCGCCGACGCGATCGGCGCGGCGGTGCCCCACCTCGACCCGGTCGAGCAGCGGATCGCGGTCGGGCTCTATCGGCTCCTGGCGCGGGGGGAGCCGGTGCGACCCGAGGAGCTGGCGGCGGCCATCGGGGTCACCCCCGATCGGGTGCACGACGCGCTCGGCTCCTGGCCCGGCGTGTACCGGGATGAGGACGGTCGCGTGGTCGGCTTCTGGGGTCTCGCGCTCGGCCCGCTCGACCCCGAGTACCGCTTCCACGTGGGCGGGAGGACGCTCTACACGTGGTGCGCCTGGGACACGCTCTTCATCCCCGCGATCCTGGAGGGGATCGCCCGGGTCGAGGCGACCTGCCCGGTCACCGGCCGGACGGTGTCCCTGGTCGTCGACCCCGCCGGCGTCCGGGTCCTGGAGCCGGCCTCCCCCGTCGTCTCGATGGTCGTCCCCGAGGGACCGTTCGGCTTCGACGTGGTCGAGAGCTTCTGCCACCGGGTCCTGTCCTTCGCGTCGACGGAGGCCGGGATCGGGTGGACGGCGGACCATCCGGGGACCACCCTGCTCTCGGTCGAGGAGGCCTTCGAGGTCGGGCGACGGCACGTCCGACGCCTCGCGTCGGCCGTCCTCGGCGACCGTGGCGCCTGAGGGCCCATCCGCTACCGTGGGGGCCGATGAAGGCCGTCCTGCTCACCCGCGAGTACCCGCCCGACGTCTACGGGGGGGCCGGCGTCCACGTGGAGTACCTGGCGCGCGAGCTCGCGCGCCTGCTCGAGGTCGAGGTCCGGTGCTTCGGGCCCCGACGCCCGGAGCCCGACCCCCGCGAGCCCTCGGTGCGAGCGTTCGAGCCGTGGGCGGCGCTCGGCGGGGACGACGCCGCGGTCCTGCGCGTCCTGTCCGTGGACCTCGCGATGGCGAGCGGGCTCGAGGGCGCCTCGCTCGTCCACTCGCACACCTGGTACGCGAACTTCGCCGGCCACCTGGCCAAGGTGCTGCATGGCCTCCCCCACGTCGTGACCACCCACAGCCTCGAGCCGCTGCGCCCGTGGAAGGCAGAGCAGCTCGGGCGAGGCGGGTACGCGCTGACCCGGTTCATCGAGCGCACCGCGCTCGAGCACGCCGATGCGGTGATCGCCGTGTCGCAGGGGATGCGCGCGGACATCCTCGAGGTCTACCCGCAGCTCGACCCGGCGCGCGTCCGCGTGATCCTGAACGGGATCGACGCCGACGAGTACGCGCCCGACGACGGCACCGACGTCCTGCGCCACCACGGCGTCGACCCGGATCGGCCCTCGGTCATCTTCGTCGGGCGGATCACCCACCAGAAGGGCGTGACCCACCTGCTGGACGCCGCCTCGATGTTCGACCCCGGGGCCCAGATCGTGCTGTGCGCCGGCGCCCCCGACACCCCGGAGATCGCCGAGGAGGTCTCGTCCAAGGTGCGCGCGCTCCAGGAGGCCCGCGACGGCGTGATCTGGATCCGCGAGATGCTCCCCAAGCCGTCGGTGATCCAGCTCCTCACGCGCGCCACGGCCTTCGTCTGTCCCTCGATCTACGAGCCGCTCGGCATCGTGAACCTCGAGGCGATGGCCTGCGAGACCGCGGTCGTCGCCACCGCGGTCGGCGGCATCCCGGAGGTCGTCGTCCACGGCGAGACCGGCCTGCTCGTGCCGTTCGAGGCCGGCGTGGACCGTGGGCCGGCGGATCCGGAAGCGCTCGCCCGGGACCTCGCGGGAGCCGTGAACGAGCTGCTCGCCGACCCCACGCGGGCCGAGGTGATGGGCAAGACCGGGCGCCAGCGCGTGCTCGAGCGGTTCACGTGGCGCGAAGTGGCGGCGCAGACCGTCGCGCTGTACCGAGAGCTGCTCGAGGAGCGTTAGCGCCCGCGCTCCTCGCCGTACCGCAGCAGGATCAGCGAGTGCGCGACCAGGTTCACGGTCCCCTCCTTCACGACGCGCGAACCGGGACGCGCCGTGTTGATCAGCTCGCGCCACAGGCCCTGCCCGTTCAGCTTCGGCAGGACGAAGCGGCGCGAGCGCGCTCCGCCGTTCAGCAGCAGGAGCACGGTCCGGCCAAGCATCGGACGCCCGCGCCCGTCGACCTCGTCCGTCGCCTGGCCCGGCAGGAGCATCCCGAGGATGTGGTTCCCCTCGTCCGCCCAGTCCTCTGGCGTCATCTCCTCGCCGTCGGGCCGGATCCACGTGAGATCCTTGGCACCGTCGCCCGAGAGCGGCTGCCCGGTGAGGAAGCTCCGACGTCGCAGGACGGGGTTCGAGCGGAAGATCCGGAAGACCTCGCGCGTGAACCGCAGGAGCTCACGGTCCCGCTGATCGAGGGTCCACGACACCCAGCTGATCTCGTTGTCCTGGCAGTAGGCGTTGTTGTTGCCCCACTGCGTGCGGCCCATCTCGTCCCCGCCCAGGAGCATCGCCACCCCCTGCGAGAACGCCAGGGTCGCGATGACGTTCCGCTTCATGCGCTCGCGCATCGCGGTGATCCGCGCCGAGCCGGTCGGGCCCTCGGCGCCCCAGTTCCGGCTCATGTTGTCGTCGGTCCCGTCGCGGTTGTCCTCGCCGTTCGCCTCGTTGTGCTTGCGCTCGTAGCTCACGAGGTCGTGCAGCGTGAACCCGTCGTGCGCCGTGACGAAGTTCACCGAGGCGTACGTGCGTCGGCCGCTCGCCTGATACAGATCGGCCGACCCGGAGAGGCGCGAGGCGAGCTCGGGGACCTGCCCCGGGTCGCCGCGCCAGAACCGCCGGACGCAGTCGCGATACCGGCCGTTCCACTCGGCCCAGCCGGGCGGGAACCGCCCCACCTGGTAGCCGTCCTGGCCCAGGTCCCACGGCTCGGCGATCAGCTTCACCCGCGAGAGCACGGGATCCTGCATCACGACGTCGAAGAACGTCCCGCCCGGATCGACCTGGAGCGGCGCCCGGGCCAGCACCGGGGCCAGGTCGAACCGGAACCCGTCGACGTGCATCTCCTGCACCCAGTACCGCAGGCTGTCCATGATCAGCTGGATCGTCCGCGGGTGCAGCACGTTCAGGCTGTTCCCGGTGCCCGTGAAGTCCTGGTAGTACCGGGGGTCCTCCGGCGACAGCCGGTAGTACGCGGCGTTGTCGATCCCCCGGAACGAGAGCGTGGGTCCGAGATGGTTGCCCTCGGCCGTGTGGTTGTACACGACGTCGAGGATCACCTCGATCCCCGCCTCATGGAACGCCCGGACCATGCTCTGGAACTCGACGACCTGCTCACCATCGGAGCCGGTCGCGAACCGCGCCTCGGGGGCGAAGAACCCGATCGTGTTGTAGCCCCAGTAGTTCGTGAGGCCGCGCTCGACGAGGTGGCGGTCGGCCACGCTGTGGTGGGTCGGCAGGAGCTCGACCGCCGTGACGCCGAGCGAGAGCAGGTGGTCGATCACGGGGTCCGAGGCCAGCCCTAGGTACGTACCCCGGAGCTCCTCGGGGACACCGGGGTGGAGCTTGGTCATCCCCTTCACGTGGCACTCGTAGATCGCGGTCCGGTTCCACGGCGTGTTGGGCGGCCGGTCGTGGCCCCAGGGGAACGACGGGTCGATCACGCGACACTTCGGCACGAAGGGAGCGCTGTCCCGCTCGTCGCGCGCCAGGTCCTCGCGCGCGTCTCCGATCGCGTACCCGTAGACCGCGTCGTCCCACCGGAGCCCCCCGGACAGCGCCCGCGCGTACGGGTCGAGCAGCAGCTTGTTCGGGTTGAACCGATGGCCGGACCCGGGCTCGTAGGGCCCGTGCACACGGTAGGCGTACAGCTGCCCGGGTCGCAGGTCGGGCAGGTACGCGTGCCAGATGTTGTCGGTTCGCTCGCGCAGGTGGATCCGCTCCCGCTCGCGCTCGTCTTCCGGCCGATGGAACAGGCACAGGTCCACCGCCTCCGCGTGCTCGGAGAACAGCGCGACGTTCACGCCTTGGCCGTCCCACGTGGCCCCGAGCGGGTGCGGGCGTCCTGGCCAGACCCTCACCAGCTCAGGATCCCGAGAGGTACAGGCAGGCGAGCGGCGGGAGGGTGAGCGGGAGCGAGAACGGGCGGCCGTGCGCCGGCACGTCTTCGGCGACCACACCGCCGAGGTTGCCCCAGCCGCTGCCCCCGTAGACCTCCGCGTCGGTGTTCACGAGCTCGCGCCAGGTGCCGCCCGTCGGCACGCCGATCCGGTAGCCCTCGCGCGGGACCGGCGTGAAGTTGCACACGACGAGCACCGGCGGCTCGCCGGCGCGGCCCGCCTTCCGCAGGAAGCTCAGCACGCTCGCCGCGGCGTCGCCCGCGTCGACCCACTCGAACCCGGCCGGGTCGCAGTCGAGCTCGTGCAGGGCCGGCCGCTCCCGGTACCTCGTGGCCAGGTCGCGGACCAGGCGCCGGATCCCCTCGTGCGGGGCGTGCTCCAGCAGGTGCCAGTCGAGCGAGCGCTCGTGGTTCCACTCGCCGCGCTGGGCGAACTCGCACCCCATGAACAGGAGCTTCTTCCCCGGCTGCGCGAACATGTACGCGTACAGCAGGCGGAGATTCGCGAACCGCTGCCAGTCGTCCCCCGGCATCTTCTCGAGCAGCGAGCGCTTGCCGTGGACGACCTCGTCGTGCGAGAGCGGCAGCACGAAGTTCTCGTTGAACGCGTAGAGCATCCGGAACGTGACCGTGTCGTGGTGGTAGCGGCGGTGGATCGGGTCCTCGGCCAGGTACTTCAGCGTGTCGTGCATCCACCCCATGTCCCACTTCAGGCCGAACCCGAGCCCCCCGAGCTCGACGGGCCGCGAGACGCGCGGCCAGGCGGTCGACTCCTCCGCGTAGGTCTGGACGTCCGGGTGGTCCCGGTACACGGCCGTGTTCAGCTGTCGCAGGAACCCGATCGCCTCGAGGTTCTCGTGCCCGCCGTACGCGTTCGGGATCCACTCGCCGGCCTTGCGCGAGTAGTCCAGGTAGAGCATCGAGGCCACGGCGTCCACCCGCAGGCCGTCGGCGTGATACGTGTCGAGCCAGTGCATCGCGCTCGAGAGCAGGAAGCTGCGGACCTCGTTGCGGCCGTAGTTGAAGACGTAGCTCCCCCAGTCCGGGTGGAACCCCTGTCGCGGGTCCGCGTGCTCGTACAGGTGCCCGCCGTCGAACCGTCCCAGCCCGTGCTCGTCGACCGCGAAGTGCGAGGGGACCCAGTCCAGGATCACACCGATCCCGCGCTGGTGCAGGTGGTCCACGAGGAACATGAAGTCCTGCGGCGTCCCGTACCGGCTCGTCGGCGCGAAGTAGCCGGTGGTCTGGTACCCCCACGAGCCGTAGAAGGGGTGCTCCATGATCGGCAGGAGCTCCACGTGCGTGAACCCGAGGTCCGAGACGTGGTCGGCCAGGCGCGCGGCGAGCTCGCGGTAGGTGAGGGGTCGACCCCCCTCGCCACGCATCCACGAGCCGAGGTGCACCTCGTAGACGCTGATCGGCGCGGCGAGCGAGTTCGCCCGCGCGCGTTCGAGCATCCAGTCCCCGTCGCGCCACGCGTAGTCCAGGTCCCACACGATCGAGGCGGTGCTCGGCGGCGTCTCGGCGTGCAGGGCCACGGGGTCGGCCTTCACGAGCTCCTCGCCGGTCGAGCCCGAGACCAGGTGGAACTTGTACAGGGCGCCGACACCCACGCCCGCGACGGCGCCCTCCCAGATCCCGGAGGCGCCGCGGGGCCGCAGCGGGTCGCGGCCAGGCTCCCAGCCGTTGAAGTCCCCGACCACCGAGAGGCGCTCGGCGTCGGGCGCCCAGACGGCGAACGCCGTGCCCGGACCCTCCGGCGTGTCGACCGGGTGCGCGCCGAGCTTGCGGTGCAGGCCGGCGTGGGTGCCCTCGTTGAACCAGAACAGGTCGTCGTCGGTGAGCAGGCTGGGTTGGACGGTGCGGTCGCTCACGACCCTCGCACCGTCCGTCCGTCCGCCTGTCCGATCGGCGCGGTCGCGCGTCTGAGGCTCGCCACCCGCCGCAGTCTATCGGCAACCTCCGGCATGCCCCGGGCCGCTTCGAGCGGGTGGGCCATGCGGCCGCGCCAGTTCGCCGGCTCGGGCACGCCGGGCAGGTTCTGGGGCCGGGTCTCGCCCCAGAGATCCTCGAGGCTCACGATGACCACCCGGGCCGGCGAGGAGGCCAGGGCGGCGAGGCAGGCCTCGAGCACGGCCGCCTCGTCCTCTCGGCCCTCCGCCAGATGCCTCGTCGAGCGCAGGTGGGCGATCACGGCCCCGCGGAGCCTGGCCCGGCGGGCGCGCTCGGCCTCGGCCCCCGCGGCGTCCAGCAGCCCGAACGCGATGCGCCGGTCGACGTCCAGCCCGCGCCAGAAGGCCGCGAACGGCGCGGTGTCGTGCGTGTTCAGCGAGGCGAGCGAGCGGGCGGGCGGGGGCGGGAACGGCGGGCGCCGGTCCGGATCGGCCTCCATCTGGAGCACGTGGCTGCGCAGGATCCCGTGGCGCCGCAGGGCCGCGCGCACGCCCGGCGGCACCGTGCCGAGGTCCTCCCCCACGACCGCCGTGCCGGCCCGGTGCGACTCGAGGCAGACGATCGCGTACCACTCCTCGGGCCGGGAGCGCACGTAGACGCCGCGGTCGGCCGGGAAGCCGTGCGGGACCCAGTAGAGGCGGTGCAGCCCCATCGCGTGGTCGATCCGGAGCGCCCCGGCGAGCCGCATCGACCGGCGCAGGCACCCGATCGGGTAGCGGTAGCCCTGCTCGCGCAGCCGGTCCGGGTGCGGCGGCGGGGTTCCCCAGTCCTGACCGGCCTCGAAGAACGCATCGGGTGGCGCGCCCACGGACACGCCGAGCGCGAACGCGTCCCGATCCCGCCACGCGTCGTAGCCGTCCGGATGCACGCCGAGCGGCAGGTCCAGGTACAGCCCGCCGCCGGCGGCCACCGATGCGAGCTGCTCCTCGGTCGCCCACTGGACGTAGCGGTGGTAGCCGACGATGGCCGGATCGACGTCGGCCGCCTCGAGCCTCCCGTCGCGGGCCGGACCGGGCCAGACCCGCCAGTCCCGGCCCCAACGCTCGCCCGCGGCCCTGAACCGCGCGTAGTCCTCCAGGTCGGGCCGCTCCCGCGCGTGGGCGTCGAGGGCGTCCCGGCGGGCCCCGTCGAGCTCCCGCGCGGCGAGCTCGAGCACGCGGCGCTTGGCCGCCATCGCCCGGGCGTGGTCGACGAGCTCGCCCGACGACAGAGCGGCGAGCTCGGCCCGAAGGGCGGGCGAGCGCACGAGGTCCCGGGCCTTCCCGCGGACATCCGGCAGGGCCTCGACGTCCAGGAAGAGCTCGTTCCAGAACCGCCGGCTGACGGGCGCGTACGGGCTCGGATCGGCGGGCGGCTCGAGGAACGTGGCGAACAGCGGCAGCGTCCCGACGAGCGAGCCGCCGAGCTCCCCCACCCACCCCAGGAGCTCCCCGAGATCGGTCAGGTCGCCCACGCCCCACCCGCCCGAACGGTGCAGGGCGTGCACCGGCGCGAACAGCCCCCAGCACCCCGCCGGCAGCGGGTCGGCGACGCCGCTGGGCGCGCGGATCACGAGCGTCGTCGCCGTCCGGCGGTCGACCTCCACCTCGAGCCGGTGGTAGCCGAGGGGCAACGGCTCGGGGAGCGCCAGCTCGAAGCACCGGTCGCCCGTCGGGAGGGTCGCCGGGTCGGGGGTCCACGTGCGCGCCGAACCGTCCTCGAGCTCGAGGCGGCACGCGACGCGCTCGGGGGTTCGCCGGGCCGGCGCCCGGAGGTCGACCCGCGCCGGCGCGCCCGCGCAGGCAACGGCGACGGGCTCCAGGAGCCGGCGGGCGAGCTCCTCGCGCCGTTCCCGCAGCGCGCCGGGGACGTCGGCCGGCCCCTCCACCGGGGCGCCGAGGGCACGGAGGACCGCGATCAGCTCGGCCCGACCGGCGCGGCGGCGCCGGCCGCGGAGGTCGACGTAGGCCGACTGCACGCCGTGGAGCCGCGCGAGCTCCCGGAGCCCGACCGCCAGAGGGTCGCCTCGGCTCAGCGCTCCTCCCCGAGCAGCTCCAGGATCCCGGCCGTCGGGATCGGGAGCCAGTCCGGCCGGTTGTTCGCCTCGTAGGCGAGCTCGTACAGCGCCTTGTCCAGGAGGAACGCGTCCAGCAGGAGCGCCAGCTCCTCGAAGGAGCGCGGGACGAACGGCGCCTCCGCGGCCGTCTCGAGGTAGGCGCCGAGGTAGGCGCCCGCGACGACCGCGTACCAGCGGCGCATCCACGGCCGGAGCGGCGAGAGGTCCTCCGGCGCGATGAAGGGACCGGCTCGCCCGAGCGAGGCGGCGAAGGCGGCGTAGTGGAACGAGCGCATCATGCCGGCCACGTCGCGCAGCGCCAGCCGCTTGAGGCGGCGCTCGCCGACCGGGCGGGCCGGCTCGCCCTCGAAGTCGATGATCACGAAGTCCCGCCCCGTGTACAGCACCTGGCCGAGGTGCAGGTCGCCGTGCTGGCGGATGCGCGAGACCGAGATGCGCGTGTCGACCAGCGCCTGGAACCGCGCCAGGATCTCGTCCCGCCGCTCGAGCACCTCCGCGACCTCCGGGGTCCGCTCGGGTAGGGCCCGCAGGAGCTGGAGGACGCGGTTCGCGGTCGCCCGCATCGACTGGTACAGGGACCGACGGTAGTGGGAGGTGACCGGTTCGGGCGCGAACGCCGGGTCCTCGCCCTCGCCGGCGAGCGCCAGGTGGAGCTCCGCCGTGCGGGCTCCCAGGGTCCGCCCCGCCTCGAGGAAGGTCCCGATCTCCTCCTCGGCCTCGGGGGGCACGCCCGTCCGCGCGACCTCGAGCGGCGAGATCGTCGGGGGCTCGACCTCCCCGGCCTCCGGAGGCCGAGCCAGCACGCGCTCGAGGTACCGGCCCACCTCGTCGAGCGCGAGGCTCCAGGCGTCCCCCTCGTTCGGGACGAAGCCGTGGAGGATCCCGATCGTCATCGGCTGACCGCGGCCGCGGTGGAACTCGAGCCCGCCCGCGACGGGCGGGACGTTCTCGAACGAGGTCCGCTCGGTCAGGAACCGGCCGATCTCGAGGTCCGGGTTCGTCCCCTCGTCCACGCGGCGGAACAGCTTCAGCAGCATCCGGTCCCCGAACGCCACCGACGTGTTGCTCTGCTCGGCCGACAGGACCCGCGGCTCCAGCGCGTCGGCCGCCGGGCCCCGGATCCGGCGGAACGCCTTCGTGGGGGCGGCCTCGATCGTGCCCGACGAGCCGCGGAAGCGCCGGCGGCGCCCGATCGCGTCGACCAGCGCCGAGCTGAAGGCCGGGTCGGTCATGCCGTCGTAGAGGGCGCGCTCGCCCTCGCGCGTCCGCAGGCGGGCGACCACGACGTCGGAGCGGTGCTCGACCAGCTCCCCGCTCCGCTCGACCGAGGCGCACGCGAGCGGCAGGACGTAGATCTCCGGATCTCCCTCCGCGTACTCGACCTGGACCAGGCCGAGGTACCCGACCAGGCCGGCGCGTGCCTCCTCCCCGGCGTCGGCGTGGATCGGGATCGCCTCGACCAGCTCGGCCGAGCGGATCCGCCGCGCCTTGCCGCCGAACCACCGGCGCCCGCGTAGGTACCCGGGCAGGACGTCCTCGAGGGCTCGACGGGCCCGCGGGCCGAAGATCGCGTGCCACTCGCCCGCGACGTCGATCGCCGGCGGGCGCCGCGCGCCGACCTCCGGAACGGCCTGCGGCTGGAGCAGGAACCAGTAGAACGAGTGCGGCCCGACCGTGAGGAAGTACGGGAGCTCCCCGATCGGCGGGAACTCGGTGCCCCCGAACAGCTCGAGCGGGACCGTCCCCTGGTCGGCCGACAGGTCGAGCTCGGCGTACTGCACCGATCGCGACAGGTTCGCCACGACGAGGATCCGCTCCTCCCCGAGCGTGCGGAGGAACACGAGCACCTTCCGGTTGTCCGGGAGCAGGAACTCGAGCGATCCGCGGCCGAGCGCGGGGTGCCGGCGGCGGAGGGCGATCAGCCGCTTCATCCACCACAGCAGCGAGTGCGGGTTGTTCCGCTGGGCCTCGACGTTCACCGCCTCGGCGTGGTACTCGGGGTCGATGATCACCGGTAGGTAGAGCTGCTGCGGGTTCGCGCGAGAGAAGCCGGCGTTGCGGTCGGCGCTCCACTGCATCGGCGTCCGGACGGCGTTCCGGTCGCCGAGGTAGATGTTGTCGCCCATCCCGATCTCGTCGCCGTAGTAGATCACCGGCGTGCCGGGCAGCGAGAACAGCAGCCCGTTCATCAGCTCGATCACCCGGCGGTTGTTGCCCAGCAGCGGCGCCAGCCGGCGGCGGATCCCCAGGTTGATCCGGGCCTGCGGGTCCCGCGCGTACACCCGGTACATGTAGTCGCGCTCCTCGTCGGTGACCATCTCGAGCGTGAGCTCGTCGTGGTTCCGCAGGAACAACGCCCACTGCGCGCCCGGGGACAGCTCCGGGGTCTGGTCCATGATGTCGACGATCGGGAACCGATCCTCCATCTGGACCGCCATGAACATCCGCGGCATCAGCGGGAAGTGGAACGCCATGTGGCACTCGTCGCCCTCGCCGAAGTAGGCGACCGCGTCCTCCGGCCACTGGTTCGCCTCGGCGAGCAGCATCCGGTCGTGGAACCGCTCGTCCACGTGCCGGCGGAGCTCCTTCAGGTAGGCATGCGTCTCGGGCAGGTTCTCGCAGTTGGTCCCCTCGCGCTCGAACAGGTAGGGCACCGCGTCCAGCCGGAGCCCGTCGACCCCCATCTCGAGCCAGGCGTCGACGATCCGCAGCATCGACCGCCGCACCTCCGGGTCCTCGAAGTTCAGGTCGGGCTGGTGCGAGTAGAAGCGGTGCCAGTAGTAGGCGCCGGCGACCGGGTCCCAGGTCCAGTTCGATGGCTCGAAGTCCTTGAAGATGATCCGCGCCTCCCGGTACCGGTCAGGCGTGTCCGACCACACGTAGCGGTTCCGGGCCGCGCTCCCGGCGGGCGCCCCCCGGGCTCGTTGGAACCAGGGGTGCTGGTCGGAGGTGTGGTTCATCACGAGCTCGGTGATCACGCGCAGGCCGAGCCGGTGGGCCTCGCGCAGGAACCGGCGGAAGTCCCGGAGCGTGCCGTACGCGGGGTGGATCGCCTGGTAGTTCGCGATGTCGTAGCCGTCGTCGCGCAGCGGCGAGGGGTAGAACGGCAACAGCCACAGCGCCGTGACCCCGAGGTCCTGGAGGTAGTCGAGCTTCTCGGTCAGGCCCTGGAAGTCCCCGATCCCGTCGGCGTCGGCGTCGTGGAAGGCCCGGACGTGCAGCTCGTACAGGACGGCGTCCTGGTACCAGCGGGCCTCCTCGTCGAAGGCGTCGGTCATCGCCGCACCCCCGCCGACGTGGAGACGGTCCCGCCCACCACCCGCGTCGCGACCACCGGCCGGATCGAGAGCACGTGCGCCGGCCGCACCGCCGGGTCGAGCTCCACGAAGTTCCGCTCGCCGGCCCAGCGGTAGCGGTCGCCGGTGAGCAGGTCGAGCGCGTCCAGGTCGCCGCCGGGCTCGAGGCCGAGCTCGGACAGGGCGAGATCGGTCCAGCCGGACCGGACGTGGACCGGATCCAGGTTGGCGATCACGAGGAGCGCGTCCGAACGGTCCGGCGTGACCTTGCTGTACGCGAGCAGGGCGTCGTTGTCGATGCCGTGGAAGCGGAGCGTCTGGTTGGTCCGGAGCGCCGGGTGCTCGCGTCGGATCCGGTTCACGCGGGCGATCAGCTCGCGCATCCGGTCGCCCCCAGGCCGCCACGCCCGGATCTCGTACTTCTCCGAGTTCCGGTACTCCTCCGACCCCGGCTCGCGCGGGGTGCGCTCGCAGCGCTCGAAGGCCGGTCCGTAGATCCCGTAGCTCGCCGAAAGGGTGGCCGCCAGGACGAACCGGACCGCGAAGGCCGGCTCGCCCCCCTCCTGGAGGTAGGCCGTCAGGATGTCCGGCGTGTTCGGCCAGAAGCTCGGACGGAAGAACTCGGCGGCGCCCGTGCGCGTGAGCTCGGTCAGGTAGTCGGTGAGCTCCTGCTTCGTGTTCCGCCACGCGAAGTACGTGTACGACTGCGTGAACCCGAGCTTGGCGAGCCGGTACATCACCTTCGGCCGCGTGAACGCCTCGGACAGGAGGATCACGTCGGGGTGCTCGGCCTTGATCTCGGCGATCGCCCACTCCCAGAACCTGAACGGCTTGGTGTGGGGATTGTCGACCCGGAAGATCCGCACGCCGCGCTCGATCCACGAGCGGAACACCCCGAGCAGCGCCTCCCACAGCGCCCTCCACTCGGAGGTCTCGAAGTCGAGCGGGTAGATGTCCTCGTACCTCTTGGGCGGGTTCTCGGCGTACTGCACCGTGCCGTCGGGACGGCGGCGGAACCACCCGGGGTGCTCGCCGACCCACGGGTGGTCGGGGGCGCACTGGAACGCGATGTCCAGGGCCACCTCGATCCCGTGACGGCGCGCGGCCGCGACGAGCCGGTCGAAGTCATCGAGCGTCCCCAGCTGGGGGTGGACCGCCGTGTGCCCCCCCTCCCCGCTCCCGATCGCCCACGGGCTCCCGGGGTCGCCCGGACCCGCGCTCGGCGTGTTGTTCCGGCCCTTGCGGTGGACCCGCCCGATCGGGTGGATCGGCGGCAGGTACAGCACGTCGAACCCGAGCTCGGCCACGTACGGGAGACGCGCGATCACGTCGTCGAACGTGCCGTGCCGTCCCGGTTCCTCGGCGGTCGATCGCGGGAACAGCTCGTACCAGGCGGAGAAACGCGCGCGCTCCCGGTCCACGGTCACGAGCAGCTCGCGCGCGTAGGTCGAGGCGTGCCGGCGGTCCGGGTGCGCCGCCACCAGGAACGCGAGGTCCTCGTCCAGGGCCGCGGCGATCGCCTCGGCCCCGCCCGCCCGGAGGGCGGCGGCGGCGGCGCGGAGGCGCGCGGCCGCCTCGCCCGTCGCCCGGCGGGCGGCACCGCGGACGAGGTCGGCGCCGATCGCGAGGTCGACGGACACGTCCTGCTCGGCGTCGACCTTCTTCCGCAGGCCGTGGACCCAGGTGCCGAACCGATCGAGCCAGCCCTGCACGGTGTACCGATAGCTGCCGAGCTCCTCCACCGTGAACCGTCCGCGCCACCGGTCGCTCCCCGCCGGCTCCATCGGCACCTCCCGCCAGTCCCCCGCCTCGTGCCGGAACCGCAGGACGCAGGCGACCTCGTCGTGTCCGTCGGCGAAGACGTCCGCCTCGACCCAGACGTCCTCCCCGACGACGCGCTTGATCGGGAACCGGCCGGCGTCGATCTCGGGCCACACGCCCTCGATCACGACCCGGCGTCGACCGTCGCCCGGCATCGTGCGCGGGCGCGGCGCGGGAGCGACCGTGGCATCCCCCATCGCGGGTGCCGGCGACGCCGGGGCGTTCGAGCGCCCGGCGGCGCCGGTTGCGTCAGGCTATACGAAGCGCTCGGCGGGGTGAGCGGCGGCCTCCGGGGGCGGACCGCCGGTGACGTTCAGGGGCGGGTGGCCGCTTCGATCTCGGCCCGCGTCTTGGCCTGGAGCAGCTCGTAGACGGTCTCGACCTTCGTGACCCGGCCCTCCTCGTCGCTCTCCAGGGCGGCGCGGAGCTCGTTCAGCGCCCGGAGCTTCTCGGCCGCCTCCGCTTCCCGCGCCGCGACCTCCCGCTCCCAGCGCACGACGTCGCGCATCGGGCCGATCAGGATCACGACCGCCTCGTAGACGTAGAAGCGGGTGAGCCAGTTCCAGTACGTGACGGCCTGCTCCACGTGCGTGACGCCGGTCCCGAGGTCCACCGACAGGAACGCGGTCGCGGCGGTGGCCGCCATGATCGTGCCGACCCAGCGGCCCCTCGCGTAGGTGACGAGGCCGACGGGCACGAGGTAGAAGACGGCGACCGCGAAGCTGCCGGTCACGGCGTCGACGAGTCCGATCAGCGCCTGGAGCAGGAGCCCGACCAGCACGACGAACGGGGGCGAGAAGCCGTCCAGGAACCCCTCGAGACCGACGAGCATCGCCCGCCCGAGCTTCCGGTCGTCGAGCAGCTTCCGCAGGCGCCCGCGGGCGCGCGTCGTCGGCATGGGTTCCGCTGCCATGTCCCTACCGGTGGTCGGCACGTCCCGCGGACGGCTGATGCTCCCGCGGGGCAAACCGGGTAGGAACCCGCAGGACCGTTCGGGTTCCCCGTGGATCGGACGGGCTATCCGCGGATGGTCACCGGCGTGCCGAGCGGCACGTCGCGGAGCAGGCGCAGCTCGGGGTTGTAGACGCGGATGCACCCGTGCGAGACGTCCCGGCCACGGTCCGCGGGGTCGTCCGTGCCGTGGATCGCCAGGCGCCCGCCGCCCGGCCAGTCCTTCAGGACCCGGGAGAAGCCCGAGAGCCCGAGCGCGAGGATCCCGTACGGGCCGCCCGGATCGTCGAACCGCATCTTGACCCAGACCGAGAAGGTGCCGGTCGCCGAGGGGGTCGCGGCCGCGCCGATCCCCACGCGGAGCCGGTGGACGAGCTCGTCCCCGCGGAAGTACCGGAGGGTGCGGCTGGACAGGTCGACGACGATCCGCTCCTCGCGCTCGAGCAGGCGCTCGACGTCGTCCTCGCGGATCCAGGCCGTGCGGCCGTTCGGCCGGACCGGCAGATGGACCTCGAGCCAGCGGGTGCCCGAGCCGTCCACGCGGTCGTCCACGACGAGCAAGGGGGCCCGCTGGCCGGACCAGTTCCGCGTGCCGAAGACGAACGCCGGGCGCTCGGCCTCCGGCTCATCGAACATCGGCACGTACCGAGCGGCCGGGACGGCGGCGAAGGTGACGCCCTCGGGGAGCGCTTCGGGGAGGGGTTCGAAGGCGTACGCGAGAGCGGCGCTCGGATCCGGTCCCGCCGCGGTCGGCGGCGGAGACGCCTGCTCGGAGGATGCCCCAGGCGAACAGGCGCCGAGGAGGATGGCAAGAGCCAGCCCACGGCGGATCCATCGCATCCGAGCATCATCCCGCAGGACCGCGGCGGCGCGTAGCCTATGGTCCGCGCGAGAGTGGCGGAACGGCAGACGCGCCGACGCGCGCGGGCAGGGGACGCGGACCGTCCTGTGGGACACCCGTGCGGGCGGAGGGACTCGAACCCCCAAGCTCTCTCGAGCACCGGCACCTAAAGCCGGCGTGTTTCCCGATTTCACCACGCCCGCGGGCCACCATTGTATGGGCGACACCCCGGGGACCGTCAGACCACGGCTGTAGCGTCATGTGGATGAGGGGATCGCCATGACACGATCCGCCGAGGAATACGCTCTGGTGCACGCCCTCATCGCAGATGGATGCGATACAGGACGGATCTCGCGGCTGACAGGCGTACCTCGTTCCACCGTGCGTGATTGGCGCCTGGGACTCCACGCTCGGGCTGAACGGGCCCCACGGGATCTGCGATGCCAGCAGCACGACTATCGCCTCATACCTGGCGCGCCGTACAGCTATCTCCTCGGCCTCTATCTGGGCGACGGATGCATCTCCCCCTCTCGGAGCACGTGGCGCCTTCGCATCGTCACCGATGCGAGATATCCCAGGATTATCGAGGGATGCGCGAGCGCGATGGAGGATGTGATGCCCGGCAAGCGAGCCTATCGGCTCGTCCGCCCCACCCGGTGCGTGGAAGTGTCGATGTACTCGAACCACTGGATCTGCTTCTTTCCCCAACATGCCCCTGGACGGAAGCACGAGCGCTCGATCCGTCTCGTCGCCTGGCAGGACGAGGTGGTGCAGCGGGAGACCCAGGCGTTCATCCGCGGGCTGATCCACAGCGATGGATGCCGCATCGTCGCCAGGGACCGCGGCGTGAGGAGCGTTCGGTACCACTTCTCCAATCGATCCGAGGACATCAAGGGGCTCTTCTGCGCGGCGCTGGACCGGTTGCAGATCCACTGGACACGACCCTCTGATCGACAGATCGCGATCTACCGCAAGGCTGATGTTCGGCGGCTCGACGAGTTCATCGGTCCGAAGCGTTGAACGGATCCTCGTGCAGGATCCAGTGCCCCTCGGGGCATGGGGTTCGACTCCCCTCTCTCGCGCCGCCTGGTCCTGGACCCTACCCACGGCCGGCGGTCGACCGCCGTACGCTGTGGCGATGGGTCGGTCGAAGGCGAACCCGGGAGAAGCCGACCGGATCGCCGCCGTCTTCGCCGAGGCCTTCTCCGCCTGGGGCCTCGAGCTACCCGAGGGAGCCGTGGAGCGGAGCGAGCCGGTGAGCATCCACGGCGCGGGGTGAACCATCCGGTTCATCGTCGGAGCCGACGACGAGGGGCCGTACCTCGAGTACTACGCGACCCACCGGATGACGAGCGATTCGAGGGTGCGCATCTACGGTTCCGGCCGCACCCAGGAGCTGGATGCGATCTGGGAAGCGTACGCGTGGGACCCGAAGACGCCAGGGGATGAGGACCGCGCGCGGCGCAGGTACCTGGACCACAACCGACGGATCGCGGCGGAACTGAAGGAGCTCGGTCTCTACCCCGTCGGCGACATCAACACGTTCCTCCGAACCGAAGGGATGCCCCGGCAAGGCTCGCCCTCGGAGTGAGCGGCGGGAGACTCGGGGCCTGGTCAGATCCTCATGGTCATCGTACGGGTCACGCCGGGAGCCAACCGATGGACATCGGCGAGCGGCTCCCAGTCGGCGACCGACGCGTGGACGGCCAGGACCGGACATCCGATCGACCCACATCCACGTCGAACGGTCGGCGCGCTCCTCTCGCTCGTGCTCCCGCTCTCTGGGGCCTCGGCGAAGAGCGTGGGCGGTTGCCCCGAGTCGACGAGCGACAAGTGGCAACCGGTCACGGTCGAGTCCCTCGGGATCTCGCCCGAGGTCGCGGTCGGGATCCCCTCCCTGGACGGGAACGGCGACGGATACACCTGCATCAAGCCGCTCCCGGGCCACCCGGCGGGCCCGGACACGATCATCTTCCGTGACAACACGGTCTAGGGTGGGAGAAGAGGATGAGGAAGACGACGATCGTCGCACTGGCTTCATCGCTCCTCCTCGTGCTCGTTCATCCGGCGGGGGCGATCACGTCCGGAGCCCCCGACGGCGACCGCCACCCGGAGGTGGGGGCGCTCATCCGCGAGTACGAGGGGACCCTGTACATCTGGTGCTCGGGAACGCTCGTCGCGCCGAACGTCTTCTTGACGGCCGCGCACTGCTTCTTCGGGGCCGACTCGCCGAGGGTGCACGTCAGCTTCGATACGCAGATCGACGAGCCGAACCTGGACCCCGCGGACCTCCTCGCCGGGACGGCCTACGCCCATCCGGACGCGTGGAGCGGAGGCATGTCCGACCCGCTCGACATCGCGGTGGTCATGCTCGACGACCCCGTCGCGGACATCACACCGGCGATCCTGCCGGTGGCCGGGCGCCTCGACCACAAGGCCCTCCGCAATCAGATCTTCACGGCGGTCGGATACGGGATGACCAGGGACACGCAGCAGGGCGGATGGCAGACGATCGAACCGATCGACGGGGTCCGTCGGTACGCTACGCAGTCCTTCCTTTCCCTCCAGAAGGCCTGGCTCCTCCTGAGCATGGTCCCGGCGATCGGGAGCGGTGGGACGTGCTACGGGGATTCGGGCGGGCCGCACTTCCTCGGCGGTCCCGACTCTCACACGATCGCGTCCATCACCGTGACCGGGGACACCTGGTGCAAGGCGACCGACAAGACGTACCGGCTGGATACGCCTGCCGCGCGGGACTTCCTCGACGACTTCGGCGTCCCGCTTCCGTGAGCGGAACCCGCGCCCGGGGTGGCGGGGATCGGGCACCCCCCGGGCGCGAGGCCCTCCACACCCTTCCTCAGGTGCGAGATCTTCATCGGCGGGAGCTGACCATCATCCCGCTCGATCAGCTCGCCGCCGTCTGGGCGGGTGGGTCGTGGATGTCGGGTTCGACGGACATCCACGGCGACGGTCCGGCCCGGTACCCCGTCCCGTCGGGCCGGAACCAGCGGACCTGGCCGTCCTGCTCCCGCCGGACCCGCCAGCCGTGCTCGTGCACCAGGCGGTGGTGGAACGAGCAGACGAGCGCG
>Ga0209172_10002445_pt1 | contig 32722 bp, 27 predicted proteins | sample LarsenN4metaG_FD_184113 | JGI IMG/M metagenome (GOLD analysis project Ga0209172, IMG submission 184113) | Hot spring sediment bacterial and archeal communities from British Columbia, Canada, to study Microbial Dark Matter (Phase II) - Larsen... ... | reverse complement strand
TTTGAGGGCGCCCGCCGCCCGAACCGAGAAATCTTTTTCTCATCGGGCGTTCAACGCCCTCAAAACAGATTAAATGGAACTGTTTAAATGGAACTGTTTTGAGGGCGCCCGCCGCCCGAACTTAAATGGAACTGTTTTGAGGGCACCCGCCGCCCGAACCGAGAAATCTTTTTCTTAAAAGCTATAGAAAGGCTTTTCATCTCTATTCTACAAATAGGTCGCTCCTACCGCAGCTAGAAAGGCTTTTCATCTCTATTCTACAAATAGGTCGCTCCTACCAGAGCTAAATCGAGCCAACATAGATAGGGACAGATAAGATCCACTGCCGCCTCACACAGAGGACACCAGAGAGGAGCAAACTCAAGACGGTTTCTCTATGCTACGGCGGCGTCTGAATTCTTCGTTCCATTCTTGTGTGCTCCAATTTAGCAATCACGGTTATTCTTAGGTCAAAGTTGAGTCTCACAGCAAGCCGCAAGTCGATGGTATCAGGTCAACCCTTCTTAATTTGGTACGTATAGATGAATGCCTAATCTGTGTTTTTTTGTGTCCGTCGGCGGTTCCATTTTTATATGGCCTCTTGCAATCTCCCTGCCAAGTGAGCGATTATAATGATTCGCTAATGCGTTATAGCTCTTAAGAGAAACTTTTTCCAGTTCGGGCGCTCTCGCGCCCGAACTTGCTGCCAATTCTTCAAGGGCTATAGATACGGCTGGGACAACTGAGATGAATCGCAGCATGCGCATAGTATGACAGTGCATTTATCATGGATTTTCTATTTGTTGATAGGATCGTTCAATTGGATAGCGGCTCCCGGATCGTTACTGAGAAACTCTTCCGCAACGATGATGAGTATCTAAAAGATCATTTTCCCGGCTCCCCACTTGTGCCGGCTACACTGATTCTGGAATCAATGGTGCAAGCGGCCGTGTGGCTGGCCCGCGCAGGCACAGGCTTTGAACATTTGCACTGGATGCTTGATGGGGTCTCTATGTTCAAAGTATCACGACCGATCAGACCGGAAGCGATGATTACATCAACAGTCAATCTGGAGATAGGAGACAGCGGCAAAGATGACCGAATGGCGCTTCGCGCGCAGGCCAGCGCATCGGGAGAGACAATTGCCAGCGCGAGATTCACACTGCGGCGCGCGGAGCCGCCGGTTGGTTTGGATTTATCCGTTTATGGAAAAGAGTGTGCGGCTAGAATCGCAACACTGACAGACTAGCAAGGAGGGTGCGGCTGGTATGCCAACTCGTGAAGAGATTAGCGAAATTGTGATAGGCTCGCTGGCTGAGACGCTGGGCATTGAGCGCAATCGGATCAGTCTCGATTCCGCTCTAGTGGCAGATTTGCAAGCCGAGTCGATAGATTTCCTCGATTTCATCTTCAGATTAGAGGACGCATTCAATATCGAGATTGATCGCGATGAACTATTTCCTAATGAAATTGCGCGCGACCCCAATGCAGTTCAGCAGAACTTGATAACCGAAGAGGGGGTCGAGCAGATTCGCCGGCGGCTGTCATTTACAGATCTGCCCAGCCTGCGCGCCGGTATGGACATTAAGACGTTTATGACCGAGATGCTCACCGTGCGCGTAGTAGTCGATTACATTCAGAGCAAACTCAACCAATCCACGGCTCTTGCCGGTTAAGTGAGGGGTGCAGCAGTGCATTCAGCGCGAAGAGTAGTTGTGACCGGCCTGGGCGTTGTGGCCCCGCTCGGCAACGATCTTGATAGTTTCTGGTCCGGCCTGCTGGCCGGCCGCAGCGGCATCGATCAGATCAGGCGTTTTGAATCAAAAGGCTTCGTCCCACCTTATGCCGGAGAGGTCAAAGAGTTCCAGCCTGAACAGTATTTCGATAAACGCAAGGTAATCAAAATGGCTGGTCGGCACACGCAGCTTGCAATGGCAGCGGCGCGAATGAGCTTCAGTGACGCGCGTCTGACAGCAGAGGGGCTCGACGCAGAACGGTTCGGCATAGTCTTCGGCACAGGGATGCTCAGAGCCGATCTGGCAGATATAGGCCAGATGGCCCGAATGTCGCGGGGGGCAGATGGGCGCTTCGATCTGCGACTGTTCGGCGCAGTCAGTTCATCCAAGCTTTTTCCTCTGTGGATGCTGCGCCACATACCCAATATGGTCAGCTCGCAGGTAGCGATCAGCCTCAATGCGCAGGGGCCCTCGAACACTATAACCACAACTTGCACGGCCGGCGCTCAGGCAATCGGCGAAGCATCTCGCATTATTGAGCGAGGCGATGCCGATGTGATAATCAGCGGCGGTTCCGATGCGCGCGTAGATCCACTGAGCCTGGTCAGATTGCGCAAATTGGGACTGCTCGCCATTTGCCAGCGAGATCCCCAGGAAGTAAGTCGCCCGTTTGATATTGACAGCAGCGGCATGGTCTGCGCCGAAGGAGCGGCGGCGCTGGTGCTGGAAGAGCTTGAGCATGCGCGCGCTCGCGGAGCGCGCATCTACGCTGAGGTTGTCGGCTACGGAACGGCGACCGATGCTTATGATCTTGTCTATCCCCACCCGGAAGGGCGCGGCCTGCAACTGGCAATCAACCGCGCGCTCACGGATGCCCATCTATCGCCCGAAGCGGTAGGCTACATCAACGCGCATGGAGCATCGATTCCGAGATACGATCTGGCCGAAGCGCGCGCGCTCAAAACAGCTTTCGGCAAACATGCGATGCGCCTTGCCGCCAGCTCGATAAAATCTATGATCGGGCACGCGCAAGCGGCATCGGGGGCCATTGAAGCGGTCGCCTGTGTCAAGACCCTAGAGACAGGAATGGCCCCCCCTACTATAAACTTGCGCCGGATGGCTCCGGGATGCGATCTCGACTGGGTCCCTAATTCAGCCCGCCAGCTTGCGGTTGAAGTCGCAATGTCGATCAACTTCGGCTTTGGCGGATATAACACTGCGCTGATCTTCAAGCGATGGAGCGGAGGAGTATGAAGAGGCGAGTTGTAATTACCGGGATGGGCGCTATTACTCCTGTGGGAATAGGCGTGGATGATTACTGGCGCGGGCTGGTAAACGGGAAGTCAGGAGTTGACACAATCTCAGCCTACGATGCTTCTACTTTTTCTACTCGCATAGCGGCCCAGGTGCGCGATTTCCGCCTGGAGCAGTTCTGCGCCGTTGAAGAGCCGCTTCAATGCGCTGACAGATGGCTGCAATTCGCCCTTGCCGCAGCCCAGATGGCAGTTGATGACGCCGGATTGCAGCCGGGCAGTATTGATTGGGTCAATTGCGGCGTCTATCTGGGAGCGGGAGAGGGGGCCACCGATCTGGCGCGATTCGGCGAATCGGTACTGGCAGCCTCCGGCGAGAGCGGTCAGATCGATCCGCGCCTGTTTGCTGAAGCGGCTGCCGGTTTGATCGATCCGATGGACGACCTCATGCGCGAAGCCAATATGCCCGGCGCGCTGATTGCCGCGCGATTTGGAGCGATGGGGTACTCGTCTAATTCGTTGACTGCCTGCGCGGCAAGCGGCCAGGCGATTGGCGAAGCGATGCGCATCATTCAGCGCGGAGATGCCGATGTGATGATCGCAGGCGGGGCCCATGCTATGACATCTCCGCTGGATCTGTTAGGCTTCTCGTTGCTGTCGGCGCTATCGAAGCGCAATGATGAGCCGCAGAAAGCTTCGCGCCCATTTGATGCCCATCGCGATGGCTTTGTGCTCGGCGAAGGCGCGGGCATATTTATACTGGAAGAACTCGGCCACGCGCTGGCGCGCAAAGCGCGCATACATGCTGAGCTTGTGGGGTACGGGCTCTCTTGCGACGCATATCGAGTGACAGATATGCATCCAGAGGCTCGCGGAGCTATCATCGCCATTAAACGCGCGCTCGCCGATGCAGAGCTGCCGCCGGAAGATGTGGACTACATCAACGCTCATGGGACTTCAACCCTGGAGAATGATCGAACAGAGACTTACGCAATTAAAACGACTTTTGGCCAGAGGGCTTATCGTATTCCTGTTAGCTCAACCAAGTCTATGACCGGGCACCTGGTTGCCGCAGCGGGGGCCACTGAACTGATTGCCTGTATTCTGGCTATAAAGAACGGCGTTGTGCCCCCTACGATAAATTATGAATTTCCCGATCCCGAATGTGATCTCGATTATGTGCCGAATGAAGCGCGGGAAATGAAAGTGGATGTAGCGCTGTCAAATTCATTCGGTTTTGGCGGGCAGAATGTGGCATTACTGGTTAGAAGTTTCACTTGACGTTCTACGTTCTACCTTCTAGACGAAAAGACTTAACATCGAACGCCGACGGACGTCGGACATCGGACGCTGCGGACGTCGGACGTTCCTGGCTCCGCGTCGTCGAAGGCCCACTGCCTGCTGTTTCATAAAGGGGGGCTATTGCGCTTTCATCTAGTAGATCGATTTATTAATCTTGAGCCGGGCCGCTCAGCGACTGCTATTAAAGCGGTGTCTCTGGCAGATGATTGCACGCTGGATTATCAACCGGGGATGGCCGTCTTTCCCGCGACCATGCTTTTAGAAGCAATGGCTCAAACGGGCGGACTGCTCATTATAGTGAGCATAGATTTTGCCGGTTTGCCGGTGCTCGCTAAGGTTCAAGACTTCCGATCAATTCATCCGGTTCGTCCGGGCGATCGGATAATAATAGAAGCGCGCATCGATTCAATGAGCCGCGATGGCTGTCGATTGTCAATTGAAGCAGTTGTCGATGGCAATTGCGTGGCTCAGGCAAAAGTGATATTAGCCATTACAGCGCCTGAGGAGCCAGTTGAAGATTTTCGCGCCCGTGTGCGCCGCAGAATGCTTGAGATTCATCCTGAAGCGATTCGGTGAGGTGCTATGCTGATTTTACAAAGCGAGACTAAATTTGCTAATGGAAGATACCCCAGCCGGATTGTGTTGCGGCAAGTTAAATCCAGCCTTTATGCAACTCACATCAAAATCATGCCGCCCGATGCTGAGCCCTATTTCATTCTCGGCTGTTACTTCTCTAAGCTGGAAGAGGCGAAAGCCAACTTCCGTAAGAGATGCGAAGAGATAGGCGTGTCTACAGAACCGGATGTGATTTTCGGTCAAAACGCGAATTAAGTTGATATGTCCGATTCTGTGCGCCAATTGGTTACCTGAGCCAACAGTTTCATTTGCCGCCACAAAGTGTAGCTTACTATCACGCCTTTTTGACTTACCTGCTTCAGACAAATTGACCGAAGCGCTGTCCTGTACACCGTATATGCAAATACATTCTGCGCAGACAAGTGCTTGATGCGGTGTTCTTTAGCAGATCGGATGGCTAGCTGGCACAGGCTTTGCCCTTGAGTCGAGCGCAAGCCTTGCATTCTCGATGGAGTTTGAATCTTTAGCTTAGTAGGAGACTCGATTGCTGGTGAACAGAACTAACTGGAGCTTATTTCAAGCAGGACGTGAAAGAATGCTGGCGGCGCTGGCGGTTTGCGGCGCTCTTGTAGTAACTACTCTGGTCATCTACGCTCTGGGCCAGAGGGCCGGGATGTATGCCTCTCTTGTTCTCGTCCCTCTTTTTGTTGTGATCTGCTTCGCCTATAAGTTTCATCTGGGCAAGCTTCGGGCCAACAGCAGCCACGCTAGCAAACTTGCCGATCTATACCTATCAACAGTTGAAGCGCTGACTATGGCCATTGATGCTAAGGATCAGATCAATCATGGTCGCGTGCGGCGCGTCCAGGCGTATGCTGTTGGACTGGCCAATGCCGTAGGTTACAACCACGAAGGAGAGATCGAAGGATTGCGCGCAGCGGCGCTTCTGCACGATATAGGAAAGCTGGCTGTGCCTGAATACATATTGAACAAGCCGGGGAGGCTGACGGCAGCAGAGTTTGCCAAGATGAGCGCGCATCCGACGATTGCCGCAGAGATCCTCAGCAATGTCGAGTTCCCTTACCCGGTCGTGCCGCTTGTGCTGCACCATCATGAAAAATGGGATGGCACAGGCTATCCTCTGGGCCTCAGAGGCGAGGACATTCCACTGGGGGCGCGCATACTGGCTATCGCCGATTGCTACGAGGCGCTGCGCTCGGATCGGCCATACCGCAAGGGTTTCAGCAAAGAGAAGTCTATTGAAATAATGAAGCGTGAAGCTGGCCGCACATTCGATCCGCGCTTAATGGGGGCATTCCTGAGCGTTGTGGGTAATATCGAGAAGAGGCTCGCGGAAGTCGAAGCTCACGAAGAGCAATCCGATGATCACGGCCATTCATTCGAGCTAGCAGCGCCGCGAAAAAAATCTCGTCGCATTTCAAGCGTCTACCAGAACATCGCAGCAGCGCATAAGGAGGTTCTATCTCTCTACGAGATTTCACAGACTCTTGGCAGCACGCTGAATTTGACCGAGGTGCTGGCAATAATAGCAAGTAGAATCGGCAACATCGTAGACTTCACCAGTTGCGTGATCTACCTCTACGATCAGGAGAAGAAGCTGCTCAGCGCAGCCCATGTAATCGGCGAAGACGCAGAAGCATTGCTTTCGCTCAATATACCACTTGGCAGCGGCATCAGCGGCCAGGTGGCAGAGAACCGCGAGCCTGCTATAAACAGGGACCCTCAGCCCGATCTATGTTACGCTTCCAGATCGGGGCTGGAGCGATACCGAAAATCGCTCATCTTTCCTCTGGCGCAGAAAGAGAAGATTCTCGGCGTGCTTGCGCTCTACTCGGTCAACGATACTCCTTACGGCAACGATCAAATACGACTCACCGAGCTTGTTTCTAAGCACGCTTCGACTGCGCTGCACAACGCTCTCACCTTTGAAGAGACTCAGGAATCGGCGCTCACCGACCGGCTGACCGGGCTGCCCAATTCCAGGTATATGTACTCATTCTTCGAGCAAGAGCTAATGAAGGCCGAGATGCACAACTATCCTGTGACTCTATTGATGATGGATCTGGATGGATTCAAGAAGGTCAACGATCAATATGGCCATCATATTGGCGATGATCTTCTGAAAGAGATTGCCAGAGTGCTGAGCCAGCAGATACGCCGCGAAGATATCCTTGTCCGCTACGCTGGCGATGAGTTTGTCGGCGTCCTCATCGGCACCACTTCAGAGCAGACCGATGAAGTGATTGCTCGCATTCAATCGGCAGTTGAAGCGTTCGAGATTGAGGTGCGTCCGGGCAAAGCTGTCTCTGTCGGCGTCAGCATAGGCAAAGCTGTCTTTCCCAATGATGGAACGACACTAGAAGAGCTGATGATGATTGCCGATGCAAATATGTACAGAAATAAAGAGGAGCGCAAAGAGGCACTTCTTCCTGCTCCAGCGGCTGTCGTCTCGTTTCCCGTCAGGGCAGTTTCGATTTGAGATAATCGCTACTCAAAATCACGGTTGCTGATTATTATCTATTCCATTATCATTACACTACCTGGTGGCCTGGAATATCAGGCCACCAGGCGCCATTATTGCGCAACGCTACCAGGTGATCGGTAGGAGGATTATGTCAGCAAACGATACCCCAACAGAACCCACTTTGCAGACTCTGCTCAACAAGCTCAATGAGGTGATTACCAGAGTAGCTAATGTTGAAAGGATGAGCGAGTCCAATCGGGCCGAGCTACATGCGTTTCGGATTGAGATGCAGGCGTTTGTGAAGAGCGTCAATGAAAGACTTGACCTGATAGACATTCGCCTGGACCGCATGAACAGCCAGATGCAAGCGAACCACTCTGAGTTCTTAATGCTGCGGGCCGACTTCAAAGAATGGCAGATGCAGCTAAGAGAACACTTGCCTGCTTTGAAATAAAAGGGGCCCCCCACGGCGATGCGGTTCTCCAAAGTTGATGCTAACCAAACTAACGCTGAAAATATCAAGCCACAGTAGCTTACCGGTCGCCTGTTACAGACCAGCGCCCTTGACCGCATCTTCAGCCGACCGCTACAATTCCGAAGTCTAAAGCCATGAACGTGCTTCTACTTATTGCGGCAGCGTTTTATTCAATAGCCGTCTTGCACTCGATCCTGACTCTGCTCAGGAAGCGGCGCATTCTGGTCAGCGTCTCTCTGGGCTCCCTCAGCATTGGACTAATATTTCATACTGCATCAATACTTGGGCGAGGAATGAGCGCAAGCCGTTTTCCACTGGTGGGAATGCAGGAGGCATTTTCGTTCCTGGCCTGGGCAATCGTTGTCTATTATCTCATTGCTTATAGCCTGTATCGCGTTCAGGCGCTCTCATCTTTTCTATTTCCGTTGATCTTTATCTGGACTTTAATAGCAGCGTTTCTGCCGGCTCCTCAGGATGCGCCGGCAACTATTCGCGGGGAATGGAATACCTGGCTGTTTCCCGTTCACACTACTCTTATACTCTTCTCTTATGCATCATTCTTCGTCATGTTTGTGGCCGGGGTTATGTACTTAATCCAGGAGCGAGAGATCAAGCTCAAGAGATTCGGCTTGATGTTCTTCCGTCTGCCATCGCTGGATACATGCGACGATATAAGCTACAAATCGCTCACAATCGGATTTGTATTGCTCACGCTGGGTATCATTACGGGAATGATCTGGGGGAGCCAGCGCGATGGCCGTCTGTGGCATAACGATCCCAAGGAGATAATCGCCGCTGCCACATGGCTCATCTATCTGCTGGTTATGCATTATCGACTGACGGCAGGATGGCGAGGGAGACGAGCAGCGCTGCTAGCAATCGCTGGGTTCGCCCTCATAATCTTCAGCCTCGTTGGAGCGCGCTACCTGGGCGGATACCACGCATTTTAGATTTTGGATTGCAGATTATAGATCGAGAGGCGCAGAAGCAGATCCAGGATCTAAGCTCCGAATTTGAGTTGGTTGTCTATGAGCATCATTGTAGTCGGGCTCAGTCATAAAACGGCTCCGGTAGAGATTCGCGAGCGGCTGGCCTTCAGCAATAACCAGATTCATACTGCATTGCGCGAACTGGTTGATGGCCGCGAGCTGAGCGAAGGGTTGATTATCTCTACCTGCAATCGAGTTGAGGTCGTGAGCAATGCAGAAGTGGCTCCACAGCAAGCATTCAACCGGGTGAGCCGATTCTTGTATGACTACCATCGCCTGCCTCAAGCGAGCATTGATAATTACCTCTACTGCCATAGCGAACAATCAGCAGTCAAACACGTCTTTCGTGTTGCGTCGAGTCTGGATTCAATGGTAGTCGGCGAGCCGCAGATACTGGGACAGGTCAAAGATGCTTATGACATGGCAGTTGAAGCCGGAACCGTAGGCCGCATACTCAATCAAGTCATGCAGCGCGCATTCACCGTAGCCAAGCGCATCCGCGCCGAGACAAACATCGCTTCAAGCGCAGTCTCGGTAAGTTATGTTGCCGTAGAGCTGGCCAACAAGATATTCGAAGACCTCAGAGGGAAGACGGTCTTCTTGCTGGGCGCAGGAGAGATGTCAGAGCTGGCAGCAAAACATCTGCTCAATTCAGGCGCGAGCCGAATGATGATCGCTACTCGCACGTTTGAAAAGGCTCAGCAATTGGCGGCAGAATTTAACGCCGAAGCGGTCGATTTCGTCGAGCGTCAACAACGCCTGTCCGACGCCGATATTGTAATCTGCTCAACCGGAGCCGAGCGCTATGTCTTGAATCCCGAAGACATCAGACGCGCTCTGGATATTCGGCGCAATCGCCCGATCCTCATAGTAGATATTTCGGTGCCGCGCAATATCGATCCGGCTATCGGCAGGCTGGACAATGTATACCTTTTCGATATTGATGATCTTCAAGCAGTCGTGCAAGCTAATCTCAAAGAACGAGAGCGAGAGGCTGCCGTAGCCGAGTCGATCATCGATTCAGAAGTCACAAAACTCTTCTCGCGATTGCAGGCCATAGACATCGGGCCGACTATAGCCGCGCTCAAACAGCATCTGAACGATCTGGCAGTAGCCGAATTTGAGCGCAATCGCAAGAAGCTGGGGCCCCTCACCCCTGAACAGGAACAGGCCATTCGCGCTATGCTCAGCTCGATAACCAATAAGGTTGCGCACCCGATGATAACCCACCTGAGAGAGTCAACCGAGAACGGCAGCTATAGCGTAGATGTCTGGCGGAAGATGTATCATTTAGATGAGAAGAAGTAATGTGCGCCGGCGTGATGCGAGTGAAGCGATGCAATAGCCAACGCGAGACAGATACGGATTAAGATCCAACAGGCGAGCATTGAATTGCGCCGGCGCGCATCACACATTGCTTTTGAATTTTATGATTGTAATCGGCTCCCGTGGAAGCAAGCTGGCTCTGTGGCAGGCGAACTGGGTCAAGTCAAGACTTGAGCGGCGGCATCCCGGCCTGGAAGTCAGCATCAAGATAATCAAAACTACCGGCGACCGTATCCGCGATGTGGCGCTGACTAAAATCGGCGGGCGCGGCGTCTTCACCAAAGAGATAGAAGAAGCGATGCTGCGCGGCCAGATAAATATCGCCGTGCACAGCCTCAAGGATCTGCCTACTACTCTTCCGGAAGGTCTGCACATAGCCGCTATCAGCAAACGCGAAGACGTGCGCGACGCCCTGGTAGCGCGTGATGGCATTGGCTCTCTTGCCGATCTGCCTGCCGGCGCAGTGGTGGGCACCAGCTCGCTGCGCCGCCAATCACAGCTACGCGCTCTGCGCCCCGATCTTCAGTTCCGCGACCTGCGCGGCAATGTGGACACTCGATTGCGCAAAGTTGCTGAAGGAGAATATGATGCCATCATCCTGGCATCAGCAGGGCTGATCCGCCTGGGCTATGCGGGCCGCATAATCGAGCGGCTGCCGGTAGAGAAGATGCTTCCGGCAATCGGGCAAGGGGCCCTCGCTATTGAAACTCGCGTTGATGACGAGGAGACGAACCGCCTGGTGGCCTTCCTCAATCACAAACAGACGCGGGCAGCAACGCTGGCAGAGCGGGCGCTGCTGCGGAGCTTAGGCGGAGGCTGCCAGGCGCCGATAGCGGCGGTAGGACTGATTGAAGATGGAAAGCTGGTTCTGCATGCGCTCGTGGCCAGCCCCGATGGGACCGAGATCGTTCGGCGTCGCATATCGGGCGCGCCTGAAGAGGCGGAGAAGCTGGGGGCCAGGCTCGCAAGCAGACTTCTCAAAGCTGGCGCGGACAGAATACTTGAACGGGTCCGGTCGCCATTGGAGCAGTTCGAATCGTGAAACCGGGAAAGGTTTATCTCATAGGCGCCGGCCCAGGCGATATAGGCTTGCTGACAATCAAGGGACGCGACCTGATCGCCGTCTGCGATTGCATCGTCTACGATTATCTGGCTAACCCGCAGGTGCTTGCATTTGCTCGCCCCGATGCGGAAATTATTCCCGTCGGCAAACACGGCGACCCCAATCGCCTCAATCAGGAACAGATTAACCGGTTGCTGATCGAGAAGGCGCTTGCCGGACGAACGGTGGCGCGAGTCAAAGGCGGAGATCCATTCATCTTCGGGCGCGGCGGCGAAGAGGCGGAGGAACTTTCTAAAGCGGGCATAGAGTGGGAAGTTGTTCCCGGCATCACTTCCGGCTACGGGGCGCCCGCTTACGCAGGGATTCCCGTTACCCATCGCCAGTACACTACATCGGTTGCTTTCATCACCGGCCACGAAGATTCCAGTAAAGACATCTCTACCATAGCGTGGGATAAGGTTGCTACCGGTTTTGGCACCTTGGTCTTCTTCATGGCAGTGCTCAATCTGCCGGAGATAGTGCGCCGCCTCATCGAGAACGGCCGCTCGCCTCAAACTCCCGTGGCAGTCATTCGCTGGGGGACCCATCCGTTTCAGGAGACATATACCGGGACTCTGGAGACTATCATCAAGATCGTCGAAGAGAACAGAGTTAGGCCCCCGGCAATAACCGTAGTTGGCGATGTGGTATCGCTGAGAGAGAAGCTCAACTGGTTCGAGCGCAAGCCGCTCTTCGGCAAGCGAATAATAGTGACGCGCGCCCGCGATCAAGCATCTTCTTTCGCCGCTCAGCTTCAATCACTGGGAGCCCAGGTTATAGAATGCCCGACCATAGAAATCGTCGAGCCGACAAGCTGGGATTCGGTCGATAATGCGCTGGAGAACATTCAGAGTTATCACTGGTTGATCTTTACCAGCGTCAATGGAGTCAACAATTTCTTCCGCAGACTTGAAGAGAAAGGCAGAGACCTGCGCGATCTCAAAGGCATCAGGATTTGCGCTATTGGCCCTTCGACTGCCCAGGCGATCAAGAGTTTGAGATTGAGAGTTGATCTTGTGCCTGCTGAATATAAAGCTGAAGGGGTACTCAGTAGCTTAATTGAGTTCTACGGCAGCGAGGATAAGCTGAGCGGCTTGCGTCTCTTGATCCCTCGCGCCCGCATAGCGCGCGATGTTCTGCCAGTCGAGCTAGCCAAACGCGGCGCTGAGGTTGACGTGGCCGAAGTCTACCGGACAATCAAACCGGATGTGAATCGTGAACCGATCGAGACGCTCATCCGCAACGGTCGCGTAGATGTGATTACATTCACCAGCTCCTCCACTGTTTCCAACTTTGCAGAGATTTTCGGGCTTAAGGATCTCTCCGATCTTCTCAAGGGAGTTAAGGTAGCTTGCATCGGCCCGATAACCGCCGAAACGGCGGCCCGCTTTGGTTTAAAGACCGATATTATGCCGGAGCAATACACCACAGTTGCACTTGCCGAAGCGATTGCCAACGTTTACCTTGACCTGAGAGGGTAAAAAGGCGTCGCTCATGTCAAACTGCCCAATGGCAGAATCAGACCGGCTGAACTGCATTGGTATGAAGCTCACGGCATTGGCCGGAATGGATGTAAAAATCAAGTACTATTTGGATTGAGTCATGAGAAAGTCCCGAAAGCGTTTTGCCGTGTGTATTGATAATACCGATTATCATGCATCGCTGATTCCGGGGAAGTTGTATGAGGTCCTTCCCGATGAGGATGCAGCCAAAGATGACTTTATCCGCGTGATCGATGAAAGCGGAGAAGATTATCTTTATCACCAGAGCCTGTTCATTCCGGTTGAGCTTCCCGTCAAGGTTCAGCGAGCGTTGAGAACAATCTCGCACCAGGGATTACAGACCCCTGTTGGCTCGGGGCTGTGAAAGCTGTTTATCAAGATATCGTTGGCTGTAGCTACGGCGCCAGCCACGTAGCAAGGGCCGTGCTATCTATTGAAAGCAATAAGAGTTTTGATTCCAAGCCTTCAATGTCTTCTGGAAACAGCGCATCTGCTGAGATCACCCCAAAACGCCCGGCGCCTGCTAGCGGCGATTGAGCAAGCGCGGGCGCAAAAGGGAACACCTCAAACAGTGAGCCAGTTGCGGCAGGAGGTAGGGCTTGACCAAGAAGGGTAAGCCCCATTCTAAACCAGAGCACAGCGCCATGTTCCAGCCGCAATTCCGTAGCTCCGTAATGAGCGACCCGTTGGCGATTTACAGGTCGCTCATTACGGAGCTAACCACTGCCCCCGCCGAGCAGTCACTGATTTTGTTTGTTGTTATTTGGCGTCGTCTACTCAAACCTGATTCTTCTATAGACCTTGCTAAATTCCAGCGTGCAACCTATCGAAGGCAATAAGAGTTTTGATTCCAAACCTTCAATGTCTTCATAATCCCATTTCCTTGCGCTCTGTCTGGTGTAATGCTCAATGCGTGGCCGGTCTTGCGAGATTAACAGGTACTCTCTCAAGGTTGGAATTGATTTGTAAAACCTGAATTTGTCGCCTCTATCATAAGTCTCTGTGCTGTGGGAAAGCACTTCCCAGATCACAATCGGATTAAGGAGCAGGTCGGTTCCGTTGAAGTCTTCAAACTTCTCTTCCCCGCAGACAACTCCGCCGTCGGCGTACCTATAAGGCGGCGCCGCAGGAACCTTTATTGGCTGATTGACTGAGAAAACCTCACATTCTCTGCCTTCAAGCTGGACTGCAACGTGGGTGTGAATATTGCTGATAATCCAGTTGTGGTGATGAGAGCCCCCACTCATCAGGAAGATTTGCCCATTCAGGTATTCATACCTTGCATCCGAGCTGCGTTCCAGCGCCAGGTACTCTTCTAGGGTAAAGTATTTTGGATTTACTGTCGTGCTCATACCTCACATTCTTAGAGGAATATTTTAGCACTTTTCGATTGGGGAGGGGCAATCTCGTGATATAACGTCCGATGTCCGCAACGTCCGTCAGCGTCCGACGTCGGACGTAGGACGTACAGACGTAGGACGTATAGAAGATGCCGGTGAAATATCCTCTTTTATCATCGCCTTGAGCGCGCCGAACGAGATGCCATCGCGGATAACATAGAAAACTCCTAACAATATTGCAGAACCGAATGTTATCAAGTGCATGGCTATAGCTATGCTTCCAGCCTTATTCTGCTCAACTCCGAGCATCACCAGCCCTAACGATGCCGCAGTGTGAAATGCTCCGGCAGCGCCTGCCGGAGTAGGCACAAGCGATCCAACTAATCCGAATGCCATAACGAAGACCGCTTCTGTCAATCCAATAGGCACATTAGGCGAAAAGGCATTGATGATCAGATACTCTACCAGAACGATGCAGATCCAGAGCGCAATCGACCATCCAACAGTAACGCTAAGCCCGCGCAAATTTTGAAGCACAGACAGGCCGACAGAGAGATTGGTCACCATGTTGATGATCAGGTTCTGCAATCGCTTCGGCAGCCAAGTCAGCCGCCTTTCCATCAGAGAGATCACAGACGAACTGAATAGACGAAATATAATAAGCGCAAGGATACCGGCGATGGCCATCAAGAGCAGCAATATGCCAATCTCATTCACTTGCTGGAAATCTCTCAATGAGGCGCTGGAACCGGGATTGAAAAAGAGCATATTCACAGCGAAGAAGATGACCACCATCACCATATCGTAGACTCGCTCGATAGCTATCGTGGCGAAAGTGGCGCTCGGCGGCACACGCTCGCGCATAGTGCATACCACAGGCCGCACAATCTCGCCTGCGCGCCCGATCAAGAAGACCCCTGAAAAGCCTATGACTGTGGCGGCAAAGAGATTGTTGAATCTAGTCTCGCGAATAGGGGCCAAGAACGACTTCCAGCGAAGGCTTCGAATAACATACGTAGAAATGGTCACAAGCGTGGCGGCAAAGAGTAGAAGGAGATCTGCCTCTTTATTCTGCTGCCACACTTCGCGCCAATCCAGGCTATGCGCAAACCAATAAAAGAATGCTGCTCCGATGAGGAGACTGATGATGAATTTCAGACTATTGCGCACTACTGATGCCCTTCAATATCCCTCCTGATCAACGGAATCATCTTCCCACCGCTTTCTGTTTGTTGCTCTCCCCGCCTCGAATCTGCATCTCTTTGAAGAGATAATCGGCGCCGCTGAATTTCTCCGTCAGGAAGAACACATACCTTATATCTACTGCGATAGCGCGGGAGAGATCGCCATTATAGACATAATCACTGCCCAGACCTTCATAGTTGCCATCGAAGATGATCCCGATCAGCTCGCCTCTTCCGTTCATTATCGGGCTACCGGAATTGCCTCCGGTAATATCAGCCGTCGAGATGAAGTCTACCGGCACGTCCCCCAGCTTGCGATCAAGGTAGCGCCCAAACTCGCGCCTGGCCTGTAACTGCTTGAGCCTTTCAGGAACGTCAAAGGGCTCCTTGCCCCCGTCCTTTTCAATCACTCCGCTGAGCGTCGTCTGAGACTGATACCACACTGCATCGCGCGGCTTGTATCCCTTCACCTCTCCGTAGGTGAAGCGAAGCGTGCGATTGGCGTCAGGGTAAAGAGTTGTCTTCTTCCAGGAGCTTATCCCTTCAATATAGAGCGGGCGAAGCTTTGTCACGCCGGCGTTGAATCGCTCCGTCCTCTTGCTCATAGATTGCAGCTCGGTAACGGAATCGATGACAAAATTCAGATAGGGGTCATTGAGATCCTTCAATTGTTGAGCTGATAGATCAAAGAGCTTTAGGATGGCCTCGGCAGAGGAGAATCGCTCCTGCTCGAATAGCTTGCGGGCAAACTCGGCTTCGGCCCCCTTCCTCTCTTCACCGGACTTCCCGGCGAAGAGTTTCTCAATAGATTCTACCTTTTCTCCTCGGGGAAGATTGCCAGCCTTCTCTAAAAACAGTCCGATGACTTTGCGCTCAAAGGCCGGATCTCTCTGTTTCACCATCTCCGGGATAGCTTGCTTGACCCGCGCGATGGCCGTCTCGGAGTATGCAGGAGAACGCTGCTGCTCTGCCTTCTCTCGGTCGAGCGCGCGCCCCACTGCCGCCGACAACAATTGCAACGTCTCGCTCTGATTGATGAGCCCGCTGAGTATGTTCTGGCGCATGTCGAAGCTCTTCAGCTCGCGGTAAAGCTCGGCAAATTGCTGAAGCAGACCGCCGTATTTCACCTTCAAAGCGGGGGCCCCATTAACATATTGCATGAACTGCTCTTCATCAGCCCGTTTGCGCTCAAGCAGATTAGATCGGCGCAGACCTTGCAGAGAGCCTTGGAAGTTCTTCACCGCATTGCTGAGAGAAAATATTTGATCGGCATATTTGATGGCGAGCGACTGGTTCTGCTTGCTCGCTTCTGTCATCAGGTCTATCAGCGCCTGTAATATCTCGATCTGATAGGGGTAGAGCCTGTTCTGTCGGTATTCAATAGAATAGGACTCGCGATAGCGGAAGGTGCTGCCGGGATAGCCCATGACCATCACAAAATCGCCATCTTTGTACCCGTCCATTGAAATGGTGAGGAACTTCTTCGGTCTGTAAGGCACATTCTTCTCTGAGTATTCGGCGGGCTTGCCGTCGGGCCCCACGTAAGCTCTCATGAAGGCATAGTCGCCCGTGTGTCGCGGCCACTCGAAATTATCAGGGTCCCCGCCGAAGAAGCCAATCGACTTGGGCGGAGCATAGACAAGGCGCACATCTTTGAGCACCTCGTAAGCGTAGAGATAATAGCTGAGGCCGTTAAACATATCGACAACTTGATACTGCAACGCGCTGTCATTCTTTCTGGCCGCATCGACTAACTCTTTGCTCCTGGCGTCAATTGCCTTCTGCCTCTCTTCCGCTGTCATCCCTTCTTTGACCGCAGAGAGGACCTGCGCGGTCACGTCGGTAAAACTCCTGGTTATTGAAACGGTGTAGCCTTTGGCAGGGATCTCTTCGGCGCGCGACCTGGCCAGAAAGCCGTTTTCAATGTAATTCGTCTGCGGCGTGCTGCTGGCAGTGATTGCGCTGAAAGCGACATGGTGGTTGGTGATAATAAGGCCCTCAGCCGATACGAACGAGCCCGTGCCCGCTCCTATAATGACGACAGCATCTTTCAAGCTCGGCCCGTTAGTGCTGTAAATCTCTTCCGGTTTCAGCGCCAGCCCTTTCAACCTCATCCTGGCAACAGGGAGGCTCTTCGATATATCAGGCAGCCACATTCCCTCCTCGGCAAATAGAGCCAGCGGAGAGACGATTGTTGAAGCAACGAGAATTAAAATAAGAATTCGACGAGTCATAAGTCTCCTCAGAAGACAGTAGGCAGTAGGCAGAAGGCAGGCGGGCGCTCCTTCTTCCAACTGCGCTGTTCTCATTGTTTCTCTCATGTTGTCGCCCGACAACATGAGAGACTCCTCAGAAATACTCTGGGAGCGCAGGCGTCCTCGCCTGCTTAGGGTGCATCCTTTTGCAAGGTGGACAGGCAAAGTGACTAGCACCCCCCCCAGGCTTTTCATTGTTTCTGGGCATCGCTCAAGCCGTCTGAAAGACTCCTCAGAAAATGTACAGCAACCTGTTAGGTTGCTGATAGGTCGCGCACTATCAGCAAGGCTGACCGCTTCGCTGTACATCTTAGGTTGCTGATAGGTCGCGCACTATCAACAACCTGACCGCCTTGTTGTACATCGCATTTTCATCATTTCTCTCGCGTCGCCTGAGGCCGTCTGAAAACCTCCTCAAGAAACAGAAGGCATTAGGTCTTCGGCGACGCCGGAGATGCCGCAGACACCTTCGACGACGCTGCAGACGCCTTCGACGACGCGGAGACAGAAACGTCCGACGTCAGATGTCCGACGTCTATTTTGCTTTTGACGTAGGACGTAGGACGGATAGACGTAGGACGTATATCGAACGTCGAACGTCAATCCGCAATCTGCAATCTGTAATCGGAGAAGTATAGCATCAGTTGCAGGGGACTCAGCAAGAACGGCAAGTCATACCGTTTGGAGATCATGAATCGAACTCACTTTGGTCCCAGCCTAGATTAATCAAAGGCGCCCGGGGCCGCTTCCCGCATGGTTCGATTCATCGGCGGTTAATATCAGGATAGTTCAAAGGATAAGTTACTGCTCATGCGCTCAAGCTGGTAGCAGCGCCCAGCAGGGATTTGACCTCTTCAAGCAGCCGCTCAACCTTCGGCTTAGAAATAAACGCCTTAACGCCTAACGATTGGCACTCTTGCTGTAGCGCCGCATTATAGTTTGTCCCTGTCATGATAATTACCGGAATGTTTGTATCTCTGCGCCTGATCTCTTTGAGCACATCCACTCCGCTCATTCTCGGCATGCTTATATCCAATACAACCAGATCAAATCGGTTCTTCTGAAAAAGCTTGAGCCCTTCCTGTCCGTCCCAGGCCGTCCTTGTCGAGAATCCTGCATTCTCCAGGAGATACTCAAGCATCATCAGCGTATCTACATTATCATCGATTACCAATATCTCTTTCTTCGACATGCCACTATTATCCTCGATGGTTACTCTACTTCCGAAGAGAGCTGGACAAATGCGCTTGATCCATTCTGTCAGATAAGCCTGGACAAGCCTTCACCGGTTAACTGAAGCCTCCGGCGCTACCAAACTCAGCAGTGATTGATCAACGGAGGAGGAAAAACAACCTGCTGCCTGGCGTGAGCTAACCCTTATTTGTTCCACCCCTATCTCAACGGGGAATAATTTACAGTGTCAGTCAGACTGTTTCAATAATAGCTATAAGCTTCGACCTCAAATCAGCTTGAATTGCAGGTCCGGCAAGGATTGCGGCTTTGCCCTTCCCTTCTACAAAGTGCATAATAGTACATTCCTGAGCCGATTTCAACCGGCTTGAATGACGCCGGCAAAAGAAAAAAATGGAAGAGAAGAGAGACCAATTCCGTCTAATCTCTGAGCCGATGGAGAGACCCATGGAGCGATGCCGGGTGATACAGGAGCGCGATATAGACGGGAATGTCATTGAAGCCTGTCAGCAAGGCGATATGTCAGCGTTTCAAATGCTATTTGAGGCTTATAAAGATAAGGTTTATTCCATAGCCTTTTACTTCAGCCGCGATGAGGCGTCGGCGCGAGACATTACTCAGCAGGTCTTCCTGAAGCTCTTCACCAGCATTGGCCAGTTCCGCCGCGACTGTGAATTTACTACCTGGCTCTATCGACTGGTAGCCAATGCTTGCACTGACGAGCATCGCAGACGCAGACGATTCGTCTCCTTCGACGATGAGGCAGGCGTGATGAATATGATAGAGAGAGGATCGCAAGAAGAGAATTACATTCGCCGCCAAATCAATGACAGCGTCAGGGCCGCTATTGCGGATCTCAAACCCAAATTGCGGTTGCCGATACTGCTCAAATATGTAGAGGGCCTCTCTTATGACGAGATTGCCAATGTGCTCGGCTGCTCCAAAGGGACGGTGGCGTCACGGCTCAATCGCGGCCATAAGCTACTGGCGCGCAAACTCGCTCCGTATCGCGGCGCGCTCGATTCAGGGTAGTGAAGATGTTTAAGAAGCATGTAAGCAAACATCTCTCGGCTTATTGCCACGGCGAACTATCGCCGGAACGGTCGCGCTCGGTCGCCGAGCACCTGCTCAGTTGCGAGCGTTGCCGCCGAGAGTATGATCAGATAAAATTGGGGGTCTCGCTGGCAAAGCGCCTTGCGCCTGTGCCGGCCCCGGACTCGATGTGGGATGGGATAACGGTCCTGCTAAGAGGGCGATCTGTTGACGCTGCCAGACGACCAGAGCATTCCTGGTTCGGGCTTGCACACATAATGGCCGGCGGATGGCCCCGTTTTGTTGCTGCCAGCGCAGTGCTCATTCTGATCATAGGCATTGCAACCACATGGTATTACACTCGCCAGCCCAGGGTAGCCTTGGAAGTCGAAGGGCTCGAAGGCGCCCCTATAGTCGGCTCTGCTCCCATAAGCAAGTCCGGTCGCCTGGCGGTCGGAGAATGGCTCGTGACCGACAGCGATTCGCGGGCCAGGATAAATGTCAGTTCAATCGGTCGGGTGGAGATCGATCCTAATACTCGCGTTCGACTTGTCGAGACGCGCGCGACTGAGCATCGGCTGGCGCTTGCCGCCGGCCGTCTGCATGCGCAAATCTGGGCCCCGCCTCGCCTCTTCTTTGTTGAAACTCCGTCAGCAGTTGCCGTTGACCTCGGCTGCGCTTACACACTGGAAGTAGACAATTTTGGCAGAAGCTATCTGCATGTCACTTCGGGATGGGTAATGCTGGAACTGAGAGGCCGCGAATCTATTGTCCCGGCCGGCGCGCTCTGCGAGACCAGACCGGGAATTGGGCCGGGCACGCCATTCTTCGAGGACGCGCCTGAAGGCTTCCGAAAAGCTCTGGCTAAGATCGATTTTGAAACAGGGGGCCAGGAGGCGACTGCCGAGGTGCTCAATGTTATCCTTGCCGGGGCGCGAAAGCGCGACACCCTTACGCTCTGGCATCTGCTCTCTCGCGTCAACGGCGCAGATCGAGCGCGATTGTATGATCGGATGGCAGAACTGGTCCCCCCTCCTGAAGGTGTCAACAAAGATGGCGTAATGAGGCTCGATCAGTTGATGCTTGATCTTTGGAAGGAAAAGTTAGAGCCGGCCTGGTTCGACACCGAAGATCCCAGTTGGCGCAAAGCCTGGCGCAAGGGGTGGGAAGATTAGAAGAAGAAGTAACTGGGCTGACGGGAATAATTTGTGCAATTCGCGTAAAGAGGCCCGCAAAACGATATTTGATGCACATCCTCAACTTTGATACCATCGGCTTTAGCCGCATGGAGATTCAGTTTCAACCTAACTGCGAGGCCCCCAACTTTGATACCATCGGCTTTAGCCGCATGGAGATTCAGTTTCAGCCTAACATTGGTTAGGCAGACTAGAGTAGATTCGGGAGGACGGACTTATGACTTGGAAGCTCTTGGCTGGCGCCGCGTTGGTCACGGGCGTGCTAGCGAGTGGCTTGGGTTCGCTGGCGTGCAGGCCGGCGAACGCGGACCTGCGCCAACAACCGCTACGCGGGACATTGGTTTTGACTGCAGACATGCAGGTCAGCCGCGCCGCCCACACGGCGACCGCCCTGCCCGACGGCCGCGTGCTGGTGGTCGGCGGCTTCGGTACTGACGGAGAGGCATCGGTCGCCGGCGCCGAACTCTACGACCCCTCGGTCGACGGCTTCATGCCACTCCCGCCGATGGTTGCCAGGCGCCACAGCCACAGCGCCACGCTGCTGCCAAATGGAAGGGTGCTAATCGCGGGCGGGTATGGCGAGGGCGGCACGACCCTGGCAACCGCAGAACTCTTCGACCCGGCGACGGGCTCGTTCGCTCCGACAGGACCGCTGAACGCCGCGCGCGCGAGTCACATGGCCGTTCGCCTCCTGGACGGTCGAGTGCTCATCGCCGGGGGCGTGGGGCCGAACTGGACGTTCCTCTCGAGCGCGGAGATCTACGACCCTGCCACCGGTTCCTTCTCTTGGACCGGCAGCCTGTCAGCGGCGCTCATCGCCCGGGCCAGGGTGCGGCTGGCGGACGGTCGGGTGCTGATCCTCGGCGGACACCGGGGCCGCGGGTCTCACATTACCGTCTTTGCCTCCGCCGAGATCTACGAGCCTACGAGAGGCGTCTTCACTCCCGCAGGCGAGATGCTCACCCCCCGGCACAAGCATGATGCCGTGCTGCTGCCCGACGGCACCGTCTTGATTACGGGCGGTTCCGACGAGCGCGATGATCGAGGGATGTATAACTCATCGGAGCTTTACGACCCGAGGACGGCGACCTTTCATGCAGGGCCGCGGATGCGCCTAGCCCGTCATAAGCACACTGGTACAAGCGTGGTGCTTCCGAGCGGCCTCGTGCTGATCGCAGGAGGAGCGCCCGTAGCCGAGGTGTACGATCCGCGTACGCGTACCTTCGCGCTCGTTGGCGGTAACCTCCGGCTGCCAGGGCAATTTTCCGCCGTCGCGCCACTCCGGGATGGCAGAGTTCTGATTACGGGAGGCTACGGCAACGGGGGCGGTCCGCGAGCGTCTGCATGGTTGTACCGCCCGTGAGACACGAACGCCGATAGCCGCCTAACAACCGGTTGCAGCGGACGGCGTTCCGCCGCCGCTGAACCTGGGCGTTATGCTGATATGCCCAATTCTGTGCACCAGTTGGTTACCTGAGCCAATAACTGATTGAGAACTAAATCGGAACACACGAGGTTGAGACACTCAATTCAATCACGGGGGACACGAGGAAGCTGAAAACATTGGCTTATCCCCGTGCTCTCTGTGTTCCCCGTGGTTTTCATCATTTTCCCGATAAAGACGACGAAGATGATGCCTTGTTGAAGATGAATCTGCACGAATCGCTGGAACGCTTCGCGCAAGATCGCACCAAATTGGTTGAGCGGCTGAAGCAGTTATCTGCTGATGATTGGCAACGCACAGCCGAGCATGGAGAGTACAGCCACTATTCGGTCTTCATCATGTTCCGCCCCCTTGCAATGCGCGACATGCTGCATGCTTATCGAATTGAAGAGCTGTGCTGCGGCGCGTCCTGTGCGGCAAGAGAAGTTGGCTTGACCGCCCCCTGCCTTGTCTTAGTCGCCCTTTTAAGCTAACTTTATCAAGTTTGAGGCTCATTATGCTTTTAACTACTATAGCGGGTTTTTGCAACAGAGCGCATTTGATAACTCAAAAGCAGCAATGACGCACTGCAAGCATAAGGATACTCAGGAAGGGTGATCTTGATATGAAATTCATGTCCGGTTTTGAAGTTCAGCGGAAGTTTCTCGAATTCTTTAAAGAGCGCGGCCACGCAGTCGTCTCCAGCTCCTCGCTGGTCCCAAGGACCGATCCGACGTTGCTCTTCACCAATGCAGGTATGGTCCAATTCAAAGATGTTTTCCTGGGATTGGAGAAGAAGCCCTACAGTCGCGCTACTACTGCGCAGAAGTGCCTGCGCGTATCAGGCAAGCACAACGATCTTGAACAGGTCGGCCCGTCTCCGCGCCATCATACGTTCTTCATTATGCTGGGGAACTTCAGCTTCGGCGATTACTTCAAAGAGGACGCCATCAAGTATGCCTGGGATCTGTTGCTTAACGTTTACGAGCTGCCGCTGGAGCGGCTCTGGTTCACCGTCTACACGGAAGACGATGAAGCGTTCGAGTTATGGAAGAAGGTTGGGGCCCCGGCAGATCGCATTCTACGATTTGGCGAGAAAGAGAACTTCTGGCAGATGGGCGAGACCGGCCCCTGCGGCCCCTGCTCTGAAATTCATTTCTACTTGGGCGAGGACCTGGCAAACAATACCGCTGATCTGGTCAACGGCCCCGGCGATGAAAATATAGAGATCTGGAACCTGGTCTTTATGCAGTACAACCGCGATGAGAGCGGCCGATTGACCCCTCTGCCCAAACCCTCGGTTGATACCGGAATGGGCCTCGAGCGCACAGCAGCAGTGTTGCAAAGAGTGAGATCCAATTACGAAACCGATCTCCTGCGCCCGATCATTGACTTCATCGCTCGCCTGGTCGGCAAAGACTACATCTATGAAAGCGAGGACGGCATCTCGATGCGCGTCATCACCGATCATGCGCGCGCGACTGCGTTTCTAATCGCCGATGGCGTATTTCCCGGCAACGAAGGCCGCGCTTATGTGCTGCGCAAGATCATGCGCCGCGCGCTCTGGCACGGGCGCAAGCTGGGGCTTGAGACCCCCTTCTTCCACAAAGTGACAGAATTCGTGGCCGATATGATGTCCGAACTCTATCCTGAACTGAAGGACTCCAGGGGCACAATAAGCCATGTGGTAACGGTAGAGGAGAAACTTTTCTCTTCAACTCTTTCGGCAGGCATTCGCAAGCTCGATGAGATCATTGAGAAGAGTGAAGGTCAGATGGTAGCCGGCAGCAATGCCTTCGTGCTCTATGACACATTTGGCCTGCGACAGGACCTGATCGATTATATTGCCCGGCAGCGAGGCTTCACCGTCGATTGGCCCGGATTTGAAGCCGAGCTTGAGCGCCAGCGCAAGCGCGCGCGCGAAAGCTGGAAAGGCGGAGTAGGAAGAGAGGTCAAAGAGGTCTATCAGAAGGTGGCGGCCGCAGGACAATCGGAGTTTCGCGGCTACCAGGAGACGGAGACCAGCGGCGCCAGAGTGCAGGCTATTATCGTAGGAGAGGCAGAAACAGACACGCTCAAAGCCGGTGAGATTGGAGAAATAGTCCTTGATCGCACGCCATTCTATGCCGAAGCAGGGGGACAGGTGGGTGATACCGGAGTTATCGAAAGCGACAGCGCTCGTGTCCTGGTTAACGACACAGTATCTCCTGTTTCCGGCCTGATAGTGCATAAAGTGGTTGTCGAGATTGGCGAGCTTCGCGTCGGCGACAGTGTCACTGCCCGCGTCGATGCCGAGCGCCGCGACCGGATTCGCGCCAATCATACCGGCACCCACCTGCTGCACGCTGCGCTGCGCGAAGTCCTGGGGCCCCATGTCAAACAGGCGGGCAGCCTCGTTGCCCCCGACCGATTGCGATTCGATTTCACTCATTTCGCGCCGCTGACGCCGGAAGAGATTGCAGAGATAGAGCGCCTGGTTAATACCGAGATACTCAAGAATACGCCGGTGAAGACCGATCTGATGGATCTGGAAGAGGCCCTCAGCAGCGGCGCTATGGCGCTGTTTGACGAGAAATACGGGGAGAAAGTGAGAGTGGTCAGCATACCGGGCTTCAGCCGCGAGCTGTGCGGCGGCACACACACACGGGCAACCGGCGATATAGGACTGCTGAAGATCATCAGCGATTCTTCCATTGCTTCAGGCACGCGCCGCATCGAAGCTCTGACCGGGGTAGGGGCCTTCGAGCGGTTTCAGGCGCTGGAAGAGGCCCTCAGCAACGCGGCCAGGAGCCTCAATATTGCGCCGACTCAGCTCCCACAGCAGATTGAGCGATTGCAAGAGCAGCTCAAAGCTGCGCAGCGCGAGATGGACGGGCTTAAACTCAAGCTCGCTTCTCAAGCAGCGGCCGGCGCCGCAGCTCAAGCCCGCGAGGTTAATGGCATCAAGGTGCTGGCGCAGCGCGTCGAGAACCTTGACGGAGCCGGGCGACGCACTCTGGCAGATAATCTCATCAGGAAGATTGCGCCCGGAGTAGTAGTGCTCGGTCAGGCAGACGGCGAAAAAGCGGCGCTGCTTGTTCGCGTATCAGATGACCTGACAAAGCGATTGCCTGCCGGAAAGATTGTGAAAGAGCTGGCAGCAATAGTCGGCGGCGGCGGCGGCGGACGAGCGGATCTGGCTGAAGCCGGTGGACGAGATCCGGGAAAGCTTGATCAAGCTCTTGAAGCTAGTTATCGCATTGTTGAGAGTATGTTATAGCCTTTAAGAAAGGTAAGGTTCGGTTCGGGCGCCAAGCGCCCTCAGAACAGGTCTATTTTTAACTTGTTCTGAGGTGGATTTGCTGCGACAATCAATAAACGCTTACTCAAGCCCTCAGAACAGGTCTATTTCTAACTTGTTCTGAGGGCGCTTGGCGCCCGAACTAACTCACGGCATCAGTTTAGAATCGAGAAATAAAAGATCTCCTCAGCTCCGTAGGAGCGGCCTGTTAGCCAAAGACTTATAGGCCAGCTCCTACGGAGCTGGTGAAGATTTCATTCACCTACATACTATAAATAGGTTGTCCCTCTGGGGCTAAGTAGCTACCTAAGAGAAGTAATTTTCGGCTCCGGCGACGAGCAAAACATGCTGGCTAGCGCACAATGCAGATGTATAGCGATAAGCTCAACGATCACCTCGTCAATCCACGCAATGTAGGAGAACTAGCCGATCCATCAGGGTCAGCCGATGTCGTCAACAGCGCCTGCGGCGACCGGATGCGATTGTCAATAAAAGTTCAGAGCGATACAGTTATCGACGCAAAAGTGCAGGCCTATGGCTGCGCGCCTACTATCGCCGTCGCCTCCGCATTGACCGAGTTGATAATCGGCAGCAAAATAGATGATCTCTGGCAGCTTGAGCGCGCGCAGATAGCCGAAGCTGTGGGGGGCCTGCCGCGCAAGAAGATGCATTGCGCTGCGCTCGCTCTCGATGCTTTGCAGACTGCTATAGAAGATTGCCGGAAAAGAGCATGAATCTCGTCGAGTTCATCTTCAAATCGGCCCGCGAACTGGACCGCTGGCAACAGCCCGCCATCTTATACAAAGACTATCAACTCACCTACGAACAGCTCAATCACCTCGTCAGAAACTGCGGCCAAACTTTGAAAGCCCTGAACATTGCTTCCGGAGATCGCGTAGCAATCATTGCCCGCGACTGCCCTGAGTTTATCATCTCATTTCTGGGGACCGCTGCCATCGGATCGGTCTCTGTTCCTATCAGCACAATGCTCGCTCCCGCCGAGCTTGAGTATATTCTCAATGATTGCGGGGCAAAGATGGCTATTATCACGCCTGACCAGATAGAGAAACTACAGATCATCAGAGACAATCTGCCCCGGCTCGAAACCATACTGCTCATTGATGGCGAAGCAGAGGGAATGGCGAATTTCCATCAGGCGCTCTCAGCTTACGGCGAAGCAGAGATTGAGCCAATAGATGACGAAACGCTGGCATTTATTCTCTACACTTCGGGGAGCACAGGAAAGCCAAAGGGGGCCATGCATGTTCATCGTAGTCTGCCCTACACGGTAAACACCTACTGCAAGCATATCCTGCAAATCGAGCCTGAAGATAGATTATTCTCTTCTTCGCGGCTCTTCTTCGCCTACGGGCTGGGCAACAGCCTCTCTTTCCCTCTCAGTTCGGGCGCCGCTGTGATACTTTGCCAGGACAGGCCAACCCCTCAATTGATCGCCAAGATTTTCAGTAGCTATCGCCCTACAATCTTCTTCGGCGTGCCGGCAGTGTTTCGCGCTCTGATCGAGCATAAGAATAAAGGGGCCCCACTGGGGACCGAATCGCTCAAGCTCTGCGTCTCGGCTGGCGAGAGCCTCCCGGCGCAAATCTTTCATGAATGGAAGAAGTCTACCGGCCTCTCGATTCTCGATGGCATCGGATCGACCGAGATGCTTCATATATTCATCTCCAATCGAAAAGACTATATCCGGCCGGGCAGCAGCGGCGCGGTCGTCCCCGGATATGAAGCAAAGATAGTGGATCAATCAGGCAACGAAATTGTCGCCCCTGGCGCAGGCAATCTGATGATCAAAGGGTTGAGCGCAAGTCCGGGTTACTGGAACAATCCTGAGAAGACCGCAGCCACTATGCAGGGCCAGTGGATGCGCACAGGAGATGTCTATCGCCGTGATGAAGAGGGGGTCTACTGGTTCGAGGGCCGCAGCGATGATCTATTCAAAGTCAAAGGATTATGGGTCTCCCCGATCGAAATCGAAGATGCGCTGCTTTCACACCCCGATGTCTTGGAAGCGGCTATAGTACCGGGAGTGGATAAAGACGGGATAAACATTGCCGTTGCCTTCGTAGTGCTTAAAGCCAATCTATCGCCCGATGATACGTTGGCGCAAAGATTGAAGTCGCACGCGAGTTCGTTGCTTCCATCTTACAAATGCCCGGCAGAGATCCATTTCATAGATCAGCTCCCGCGCACAGCTACAGGGAAGCTACAGCGGTTCAAGTTGAGAGACGCCAGCCATCTTGAGGCTATACAAAAGAGTTGCAACGAGCGGCTTTGTTGATATAATCGCGCCTACAGCAGTGATCGCGTTCAAAACTACAGGAGCAAAGATTGAATATGACAAAACATTTCATTCAAGTCTTCTCATTGGCGGTTTTAGTATCACTGTTTCTGATTCAACCAACCGCATTGTTTCCGGTTTTCGCCCAGGGGCCCCCGCAAGCAAATAGGGACGGCAATTTCGATGTCAAGCTCCTGGAGCAGCTCGAATGGCGCAGCATCGGCCCGGCCAATATGGGGGGCCGCACGACGGATGTAGAAGGCGTCCCCGGCGATCCCAGCCTGGTCTATGTCGCCGCCGCTTCAGGGGGATTGTGGAAGACCACCAACGGCGGAGTCACCTGGAAGCCGATCTTTGACCGCCAGAATACCATCTCCATCGGAGATATTGCCATCGATCCAACTAACCCTGATGTAATCTGGGTTGGCACAGGCGAAGCCAACACTCGCAATAGCGTCTCGTTCGGCGATGGCATCTATAGATCCCGCGATGGCGGCAAGACCTGGGAACATCTCGGTCTCAAAGACAGCGAGCGCATCTCGCGCATCCTGATCAACCCGCAAAACCCGGATGTAGTCTATGTCGGCGCGCTCGGACATGCGTTTGGCCCCAACCAGGAGCGCGGCGTATTTATGACGACCGATGGCGGAAAGAGCTGGCAAAAGACTCTCTACATAGACGCTCAGCATGGCGTGTCGGATATGGATATCGATCCTGTCAACCCTAACATTGTTTACGCCGCCATGTGGCACTTCGAGCGCAAGCCGTGGACGTTCCGCAGCGGGAGCGATAAAGGCGGAGTCTACAAATCAGTTGATGGCGGGCGCAGCTGGAATAGGCTGACTAACGGCTTGCCCAGGACGATAGGCCGCATCGGAATCAAAGTGGCCCCAAGCAATCCTAATGTGGTCTATGTAATCACAGAAGCCAGTGAAGGGACGCTCTACCGCTCGGATGATCGGGGAGAGAGTTTCCGGCTGGTTTCACAGGATGCGCGAATTGTCTCGCGCGGCTTCTACTACACCGATCTGCGCGTCGATCCTGCTAACGAGAATCGCATCTATGCAGTCGCTTCGACCCTGTTTGTTTCAATTGACGGCGGGCGCACATACCGCTCGATCACAGGGAAGACTCATATTGACTATCACGCGCTCTGGATCGATCCCAGGAACCCCAATCGCTTATGGCAGGGACAGGACGGCGGAATCGCCGTCTCTTATGATCGGGGCGAAACCTGGGAATATGTCAACAACATCCCGCTCGGCCAGTTCTATCACGTCTATGCCGACAATCGCTTGCCTTTTTATTACCTCATGGGGGGCCTGCAAGATAATGGAAGCTGGACCGGATCCAGCCGCACGCGCGAGCCAGCGGGGATTCTCAACGATGATTGGCGCATGGTCAGCTTCGGCGATGGCTTCGGCGTAATCAATCACCCTGATGATCCGGAGCTTTACCTGTCGCTATCGCAAGGGGGCAACATCGTCCGCACCGATATGCGCACGCGCGAACAGCAACAGGTGAGGCCGGCGATGAGCGTCGGCGGCCCGGCTTCGGCTCAGAAATATCGCTTCAACTGGAACGCGCCGCTCAGCCGGTCGCCGCACGATAAGAACACGGTCTACCTGGGCGGCAACGTGGTCTTCAAATCGACCGATTTCGGCAAGACCTGGGAGAAGATCAGCGGGGACCTCACTACTAATGATCCGGAGAAGCTGAAGGACGCCGGGGGGCCGGTGGCAACTGAAAATACAACAGCAGAGTACTATTGCACTATCATCAGCCTGGCCGAATCTCCGGCGCGGGCGGGGATGATCTGGGCAGGCACAGATGACGGCAATCTTCAGTTGACAACCGACGGAGGCAAGACCTGGACTAATTTGATCCGCAATATCACAGGAGTAGACCCTAACTCTCCCGTCTCGCACGTGGAGCCATCGCGGGTCAATCCGGCGGTAGCTTATGTCAGCTTTGATCGCCACATGCTCGATGACTTTCGCCCTTACATCTTCAGGACCGGCGACGGCGGACGAAGCTGGACGAATATAACAGGCAATCTTCCGCCTAAAGCTTATGTTCTGGTAGTGTGCGAGGATCCGAAGAATCCGAATTTGATTTACGCCGGGACCGAGCTGGGGCTGTTCGTCTCTTACACAGGGGGGACCAATTGGGCCCCTTTGCATTTGAAGAATCTGCCTACTGTTTCCGTGCATGACATCTTCGTGCATCCGCGCGATAACGATCTGATCCTCGGCACGCATGGGCGGAGCATCTGGATTTTAGATGACGCTACGCCGATTCAGCAGATGGGCGAAGAGGTGCTGGCGCGCGATTCTTATCTGTTCGACATCCGCCCGGCGCTGCGCTTTACTATGCGGTTTACCCGCTACGGCATTGGAGACAAAGTCTTCACCGGCCCCAATCCGCCTTACGGCGCGCTGATTACTTACTATCTCAAAGAGAAGCCGGACGAGAAGACCGCGGCCAGGATTCAGATACTCGACGGCAGCGGGCGCGCTATCCGCGAGCTGAAAGATATACCAAAAGAGAAGGGGCTGAACCGAGTAGCGTGGGATCTGAGATACGACACTCCCGCGCTGCGCCGCCAGCCCAGCGCCGAAGAGACGGCTTTCACCGGGGGGCCCCGCGGCCCGCAGGTATTGCCCGGAACCTATACGGTGAAGTTAATTGTTGGCGATAAGACGCAGGAGAAACGCGTTGAAGTTCGTCTGGATCCGACCGTCTCCGTGCCCCCAGCCGATCTTCAAGCTCAATTTGACTACACGCTGAAGCTGCGCGACATGCAGACAGTCGTCAACAATGCGTTGAAATCACTGGACAGCATCAAAGAGCAGATTCAGCAGATCGAGAAGACGATCAAAGATCGCCTGCCGGATCCGCCGAAGGAATTGACCAATGCTTTAACCGAGCACGCCAAGCAGGTGGAATTATTGCAGAACCGTCTGTCCAGCCCTCAAGGGGGTCTGGGGGTAAGAGGCCAGGCGCAACTGGCGGAAAAGATCAATTCGCTCTTCTCTTCGATTGACGGGACCAACGCGGCGCCGACTCCGGCCCAAAAGGAGTTCTTCACTGAGGTTCAGGCGGAGATGCGCGAGAGGATGGATGAAGTGAATAAGTTCATCAGCCAGACGGTAGTTCAACTGAATGATCTGTTGCGGCGGCACAATGCTCCGACGGTGATAGCCGGCAAGCCGATTGAGGTTCCGCGTCCGTAACGTCCGACGGCCAAAACGTCCGATGTCCTACGTCCTATGTCCGGCGTCGGACGAGGATATTGCCCAAAGTCTCTGATGCGAGCAGGCGTAGCTCAACAAGGGCCAGAGGTGCTGAAGACCATTTTTGTAGAGTTGCACAATCAAACAGGAGAAGAGTATGAAGATAAGTAAATCGTTTCTCGTGATGATCGTTGCTATGGCAATTTTGCTGGGGCTCCACTTGGGTTGTGAGAACAGCAGACCGGTCAGGCCCATCGGCGCTCCCGTTTCGATCAAGGCTCCGCTGGGACTGCCGCCGGTTCCAATTCCGCTTGACAATCCACCCACTGCTGAAACTATTGCGCTGGGCAGAAGGCTCTATTACGACCCGATCCTTTCAGCAGACAATACTATCTCTTGCGCAAGTTGCCACAGCCCCGATTTCGGATTCTCTGATGGCAAACAATTCTCCGAAGGGGTCGGCAAAAAGAAAGGGGGCCGCAATGCTCCCACTGTATTCAACGCCGCCTACTACACTACTCAATTCTGGGATGGGCGCGCGCCAAGCCTGGAAAAGCAGGCTGAGGGCCCGGTTCAGAATTCGGCGGAGATGGCCCACACGCTGGAAGGAGTGGCCAAGAAGTTGATGGCCGATTCCAGTTACCGCGCCGAATTTGAAAAGGCATTCGGCCCCGGCCCAATTACTTATGAGATGGTCGGCAAGGCAATCGCTTCATTCGAGCGCACAATCATCAGCGGCAACTCGCCCTTCGACCGTTATTTCTACGGCGGAGATAAATCGGCGCTGAGCGAATCGGCTAAATTGGGTTTTGAAGTCTTCCGCGATCCCAAGAGGGGCAATTGCGCTGTATGCCACACCGTCGATGAGAAGTACGCTCTGTTTACCGACAACAAATTCCACAATTTAGGTGTGGGAGTCAAGGATGGGCAATTGACTGATCTGGGCCGCTACGAGGTCACCAAGAATGATGCCGATCGCGGAGCATTCAAAACCCCATCGCTCCGCAATATAGCTCTGACTGCGCCTTATATGCATGACGGCAGTTTGAAGACATTGAAAGAGGTAGTCGATTTCTACATTGGCGCAGGCAATTCCAATCCTCATCGAGATAAAGAGATCAGGCCGCTGGATTTTCTCACCGGAGATGAGCGGGTGGGGCTGGTAGCTTTCTTAGAAGCATTGACCGGAGAGATACCGCCTGATGTGGGGCCCCCACCCGGGATTGGAACCGGCAGGCATGCTATGAGATGGGAGAGGCGAATGAACCTTGATCGTATTCTCATCCCATTCAGTCTGTCTCACAGGGACTAGCGAGAGTAGTCTGGCGGGGCAGTGCTATTCGGAGTTCCACCTTCAGGCTGCCGATGGCAAAAACAAGCTGAAGCTCAAACTCCCAACTGCTACTGAACCGTGTAAATAGAGGGTCTCTGGTAATTCCCGTGATGAAACGCTGATTCCATCAAAGAAACAGGACAATATGGCGGATCCTCGCAAGGCAAACGCAATATGTTGATGTTTCATCGATGCGACAACTGTTTCAACACGGAAATCACCAAAGAGCCT
>Ga0209172_10002444_pt1 | contig 32749 bp, 29 predicted proteins | sample LarsenN4metaG_FD_184113 | JGI IMG/M metagenome (GOLD analysis project Ga0209172, IMG submission 184113) | Hot spring sediment bacterial and archeal communities from British Columbia, Canada, to study Microbial Dark Matter (Phase II) - Larsen... ... | reverse complement strand
CCGCGCGCACGATGGGCTTCGCCGGCCTCAACATCACCTACCCCTGCAAGCAGGCGGTGATCCCCTTGCTCGACGACCTCTCGGACGAGGCGCGCGCGATGGGCGCCGTCAACACCGTCGTCTTCGAGCGCAGCGCCGGCGGGCACGGCCCGGGTTCCCTGCGGGCGGTGGGCCACAACACCGACGGCTCGGGCTGGCGCTGGGGCATCGAGCGCGCACTGCCGGGGGCCGACCTCTCCCGCGTGGTGCTGCTGGGTGCGGGCGGTGCCGGCTCGGCCATCGCCCACGCGGTGCTGCGCATGGGCGCCAAGGCGCTGGTGCTGGTCGACGCCGACCCGCAGCGCGCGGCCGAGGCAGCCGAGCGCTTGAACGCCCTCTACCCCGGCCAGCGGGCGGGCCACGCCGTCACGGCCGCGGAGGCGCTGGCAGGCGGCGGCACCCGGCGTGCCACGGGCCTCATCCACGCCACGCCCACCGGCATGGACAAGCTGCCCGGCCTACCGCTGGACGCCGGGCTGCTGCGCCCGGACCTCTGGGTCTCCGAGATCGTCTACTTCCCGCTGCAGACCCAGTTGCTGAAGGCCGCGCGCGAGGCCGGCTGCGCGGTTTGCGACGGCGGCACCATGGCCGTCGGCCAGGCCGTGGGCGCGTTCCGCCTGTTCACCGGCCGCGAGCCGGACCCGGCCCGCATGGATGCACACTTCAGGTCGATGGTGGCGCGGCGCCCGAGCTGATCCCGCCGCCTCCGACCGCACCCGACCCGATCCCGCCCCGCACCGAACCCCCGAGGAGAACGGCCCGATGACCCAGAGCCTGGCCCGCGAAGCGGTGCTCGACGTGCCCAACCCGCTGGCGCTGGAAGGCATCGAGTTCATCGAGTACACGACGCCGAAGCCGCAGGCGCTCGGCCAGCTGCTCGAGCAGGTCGGCTTCCGCCCGGTGGCGCGCCACCGCTCGCGCGAGGTGCTGCTGTACCGCCAGGGCGGCATGAACGTCGTCATCAACGCCCACGGCCTGCCGCCCGACGCCGGCGAGACGCCGCAGATCGCCGCCATCGCGCTGCGCGTGCGCGATGCCGGCGCCGCGCATCGCCGCGTCGTCGAGCTGGGCGCCTGGCCGGTGCCGGTGAAGGTGCAGCCGATGGAGCTGCACATCCCCGGCGTGCATGGCGTCGGCACGAGCCGCGTCTACTTCGTCGACCGCTGGCGCGAGTTCTCGATCTACGACGTCGACTTCGTGCCCATCCCCACCGTGGCGCCCGAGGTGCCGCCGCTGGCCGGCATGCACTGGTTCGGCGTCGTGCAGTACGTGGGGCTGGAGCGCGCGGCCGACTGGTGCGCGTTCTACGGCTCGCTCTTCGGCTTCACCGTGCTGAACCCCGACCAGACCTTCGGCATCCTGCCGGCGGGCAACATCCTGCGCTCGCCGTGCGGCACGTTCTACCTGCAGCTGATCGAGCCGGCGAGCGACAGCGAGGACCTCACGACCGCCGAGCACCTGCACCGCGTCGCCTTCGGCGCCCCCGACGTGCCCGCCGCCGTGCGCGCGCTGCGCGAGCGCGGCGTCGACTTCGTCGAGGCGACGGCGCTGCACAGCACGGCCCGCGGCGCGCTGACGCGCGAGCAGCTGGGCGGCGTGATGTTCGAGCTGGTCCACCACGAGCCGCCGGCGCGGCCCTGAGCAAGGAACGGGGCCCCACGATGTTCCGCGATTTCGGCATGGACACCATCTCGCTGGCCGGGCCGTTGAAGGCCAAGCTGGCGGCGATGCGCGAGGCCGGCTTCACGCAGGTGATGCTGGCCGCGCGCGACCTCGTCGGCCACCCCGAGGGCTGGCAGGCCGCCGTGCGCGAGGTGCACGAGAGCGGCCTTCGCGTCACCGGCTTCCAGGTGCTGCGCGACTTCGAGGGGCTCTCCGGCCACCTGCACGACTACAAGGTCGACATCGCCCGCTCGATGATCGAGATGGCGGCGGCGCTGAAGAGCCCGGTGCTGCTCGCCTGCAGCAGCACGAGCGTGCACGCCACCGACGACCGCGACGCCATCGCGCGCGACCTGCGCAAGCTGGCGATGATGGCCCTGCCCTTCCGAATCAAGGTGGCCTTCGAGGGCCTCTCGTGGGGCCGGCACATCAACGACTGCCTCGGTGCCTTCGATGTCGTGAGCCGGGCCGACTGCCCGAACCTCGGCATCGGCATCGACAGCTTCCACAGCTTCGCGACGCGCACGCCGGTGGAGGCGCTGGAGGAGGTCGACCCGGCGAAGATCTTCCTCGTGCAGCTGTCGGACTTCATGTGGAGCGAGATCCACACCGTGGCCGAGCGCATCGAGACGGCGCGCCACTTCCGCGTCTTCCCGGGCGAGGGCGTGCACAGCGACGAGGTCGCCAGGCTCGTGCGCATGCTCGACAGCCTCGGCTACGAGGGCGACTTCAGCTTCGAGGTCTTCAACGACGACTACCAGCAGATGCCGCTGCCCGCGGTGGCCGAGCGCGCGCGCAGGAGCGCCGCCTGGCTCGCCGAGGACGTGCTGAAGCGCGCCGTGCCGCTGCCCGCGTTCGGCGGCGACGCCGCGGGTGCCCGGCGCACGTTCGCGACGCCGCTGCGGCCGCCCTACCTCACGCCATCGACATGACGAAGATCCTGCTCATCAACGGCCCCAACCTCAACCTGCTGGGCACGCGCGAGCCGGCCAAGTACGGCCACACCACGCTGCCGCAGGTGGAGGCGATGGTGCGCGAGGCCGGCCAGGCGCTGGGCGTGCAGGTCGACTGCTTCCAGAGCAACCACGAGGGCGGCATCGTCGACCGCATCCATGCCGCGCGCACCGAAGGCGTGGCCGGGATCGTCATCAATCCCGGTGCCTACACGCACACGAGCGTGGCGATCCGAGACGCGTTCGCCGGCACGGCGATCCCGTTCGCCGAGATCCACGTCTCGAACGTGCACGCCCGCGAGCCGTTCCGCCACCACAGCTACCTGTCGGAGATCGCCGCGGGCATCGTCGTCGGCTTCGGCGTCGAAGGCTACGTGCTCGCGCTGCGCGGGCTGGTGAAGAAGCTGCAGGCCGCGTGAGCGCGGGGCCGGGCGCACGCCTGCCGTGCGGAATGCGCACCTCCGGCCCGGAGCCCCTCAGGCGAGCGCGTCGTTGCTCATGATCATCGACGGCGAGAACGGCACCGCCTCGCGCCCGTCGTCGTAGCTCAGCTCGCAGACCGCCAGGGCCTCCGGCGGCAGCGGGCGCGAGAAGTAGTAGCCCTGCATCTCGTCGCAACCGAGCGCGCGCAGCGCGTCGCGCTGGCCGCGCGTCTCGACGCCCTCGGCGACGATGCGCAGCCCGAGCGCGTGCCCCAGGCGCACGATGGCGTCGACGACGGCGCGCGCATCGGCATCGAGCGCCACGTCGGCGACGAACTCGCGGTCGATCTTCAGCTCGTGCGCGCGCAGCCGGCGCAGGCGCGCGAGGCTCGAGTAACCGGTGCCGAAGTCGTCGATCGACAGCTTGACGCCCAGCGCCGTCAGCTCGCGCAGCACGCGCGTCGTCGCCTGCGCGTCCTCCATCGCCGCCGATTCGGTGATCTCGCAGACGAGCCGGTGCGCGTCGACCCCATGCCGCCGCAGCGCGGCCTTGATGCGGGCGACAACGTCGCGCTGGCGCAGCTGGTAGACCGACAGGTTGATCGCCACGCGCAGCGGCCGGCCCTCGGCGGCCCAGGCGGCCAGCTGCCGGCAGGCCTCGTCGACGACCCAGTCGCCGATGGCACCGATGAGGCCGGAGCGTTCGGCCAGCGGGACGAACACCGCCGGGCTGATCCAGCCATGGCGCGGGTGCCGCCAGCGCAGCAGTGCCTCGAAGCCGCACACGCGCTGCCGGCGACAGTCCACCTTCGGCTGGTAGTGCAGCTGCAGCTGCCCGCGGGCGAGTGCCTCGCGCAGGTCCTGCAGCATCTCCAGCTGCAGCGCGGCCCCCTGCTCCATGCCGGTCTCGTAGACGACCACGCTGGCGCCACCGGCTCGCTTGGCGGCGTACATCGCGGCGTCGGCGCAGGCAAGCAGGCGCGCGCCGCCGTCGTGGTCCGGGCAGACGGCGACGCCGACCGACGCCGACAGCGTCAGCGTGCGCGTCGGTGTCTCGAAGGGCTGGCTGAACTGCTGCAGCACGCGCGCCCCGATGGCTGCCGCCACGTCGACGCCGGACACCGGGTCGAGCAGCAGCACGAACTCGTCGCCGCCCAGGCGGGCGAGCGTGTCGCCGGCGCGCAGCACGGTCGACAGCCGGCCCGCCACCTGCTGCAGCACCTCGTCGCCCGCGTCGTGGCCGAAGGCGTCGTTGACCGGCTTGAACGCGTCCAGATCGACGAACAGCAGCGCGATGCGCCGTGGCGCGGAGCGGCGCTCCACCGGGTCGGCCAGCTGCGCCAGCGCCTGCGCAAGGCGATCGTGCAGGCACGACCGGTTGGCCAGCCCCGTGAGTGCATCGACGTAGACCAGCCGCTGCAGCTCGGCGTTCGCCTCCGACAGCGAATGCGCCAGCCGGGACGCGCGCGCCTGCAGGCGCGCATCGAGCGCGCTCGTGAACAGCGCCACCGTCAGCAGCAGCACCACGGCCACCAGCACCATCAGGCCGAGGTTGCGCCCGCCGAGCCCGCCGGCACTCAGGCACACCGCGTCGACCGGGAAGCCGGCGGCGGCCATGCCCGAGTAGTGCATGCCGCTGATCGCCAGCCCCATCACGAGCGCCGCACCCGCCTGCGCGATGCGCGCCCGCAGCCCCGAGAGCCGGCGCATGCCGAAGAAGATCAGCAACGCCACGGCCGAGGCGCCGCAGGCGATGGCGACCGAGATCGCGAGCCACCGCGTGTCCCACACGATGCCCGGCGCCAGGTCGAGCGCGGCCATGCCGGTGTAGTGCATGGCACAGATGCCGCCCCCCATGGCCAGCGCGCCCAGGCCGAGCGTGGCAGGGCTCAGGCGGTCTCGCGCCGCCAGTCCGAGCGCCAGCGCGGAGACGGCCACCGCCGCGCCCCACGAGGCGAGCGTGGTCGCCGGGTCGTAGCCGATCTCCATCGGCAGCGACATCGCCAGCATGCCGATGAAGTGCATGGCCCAGATGCCCGAGCCCATGACCATCGCGCCGCCGACGACCCAGACGCGCGCCGCCGGCCCCGAGTGTTGCCGCACGCGGCGGGCCAGGTCGAGCGCGACGTACGACGCGAACGCCGCGACCAGCACCGACAGCAGCACCGCGCCGTGGTCGTAGCTGGGGGACAGGAGCGAGGCCGGCATGGGGCGTCGGGGGTCGGGGAACGGAGTGGCGATCGAATCGGGCTGCAACGAGCGGTGACCGCCCCGCACCAGCCGCGCCCGGCGAAACGGGGCCCCGGCGCTGGCCGGCGCCCCGCGACATGCCCGGTCTTTCGGACAGGCACCGGAGAACTGAAGCACCCGCCGCCACACCGGGCCAGCTAACGCCGAAAGTGCGGCGAAATGCTGCGCTCGCCGCCGCGCGCCGGTCTGGCGATCAGCCGATCAGCGTTCGCGCGAGCGCCTGCGCGCGGCGTGATCGTGGATGCCGGCGGCGACGATGAACCTGTCCCGAGGGCGACGGGCTTCCTCGCCCCTCGGGCGTGCCGGCACGGGCGCGCGGGCGGGTCCGCGGCGTGTCAGCCTGCCTGCGACAGCCGCCGCCGCCCGTGCCGCAGGCGCGGCTACTTCCTCGCCTCGAGAATCAGGTTGAAGGGCGTCTGCGTGGCCCGCCGGAAGGTGTCGAACCCGGCCTCCAGGAAGACCTTGCGCAATCGCGCCTCGCCGGCCTGGGCGCCAAGCGCCAACCCAACCTCCTGCGACAGCGAGTTCGGCGTGCAGATGCAGGTGGACGCCGCGTAGAACAGCCGCCCCACGGGGTTGAGGTTGTCGTCGAGCTGGTCGCCCGCGAACGGCTCCACCAGCATCACCGTGCCCCCGGGCTTCAGCGCCTGCATCGCATGGCGCGCCGCGCCCACGGGGTCGCCCATGTCGTGCAGGCAGTCGAAAAAGCAGATGAGGTCGAAGCCGTTACCGTCGTAGGTCTTGGCCGTCGCCTGCGCGAACGTCGCGCGCTCGGCCACGCCACCTTCGCGCGCCTGCGCGCGCGCCGCCTCGATCGACGGGGCGTGGTAGTCGTAGCCGTGGAAGCGCGACTTCGGGAATGCCTGCGCCATGATCACCGTCGAGGCGCCATGCCCGCAGCCGACGTCGGCCACCTTCGCCCCCGCCTCGAGCCGGGGCACGACGCCCTCGAGAGCCGGCAGCCACTCGGCCACGAGGTGGGTCTTGTAGCCGGGGCGGAAGAAGCGCTCGGTGCCCTTGAAGAGGCAGGGATGGTGGTCGCCCCAGGCCAGCGCGCCGTTGCCGCGCATCGCGGCGACGATCTTGTCCTTGTCCAGGAACATCGAAGCCAGCGCCGACGCGCCGCCGGCCATGAACACCGGCGAATCCTCGACGGCGAAGGCGAGCGCCTGCTCGGGCGGCAGGCGGAAGCTGCCGTCCTGGTGCTCGACGTAGCCGGCCGCCGCCTGCGCACTCAGCCACTCGCGCACGAGGCGCGGGTTGCACTTCGTCTTCGCTGCCAGCTCTTCGGGCGTGACCGGCTCGCTGTCGGCCATCGCCCGGTACAGCCCCAGCTCGTCGCCGATGATGACGTTGGCCGCGAGCGCCGCACCGCCGAAGTCGGTGACGAGCTTGCCCATGAAGTCCTGGAGTTTGGTCATGTCCATCTGATGTTCCCTGATCAGGTTGAGGAGGGACGAGCCGAACCTGGGCCATGCCCGCCAGGGCGACCCTTGCGCTCGATCCGTGGGTGTCGAGAGGCCCGCCGAAGCGGGCGCTATCGCGAGCGGGCCGCGCGGCCCGGCGTCTCCCTGCGCCCGACAGGCGCCTCGATCAGGCTCATCACCCTCGCCTCTGCCTCGTGGGGCCTACTTCGCCCACCAGCGGTTCTCGAGCACCTGCGCAATGCGCGCAGCGGCGCGTGCCGCGCCATCGGTCTCCACCGGCCGGTAGCGCACCGGCCGGTGCATCACCTCGAGCGCACGGGTGGCCAGCGCATCGGGCGAGGTCTCGTGGTAGTCCACCGAGTTGTCGGCCCCGTAGTTGAACAGCCGGCGGCGCACGTGGACGCACTGCTCGAAGTGGTTGCGCAAGGGAAAGCTCAGGAACGGTCGCCCGGTGGCGACCAGTTCCATGCAGGTGGACAAGCCGCCCTGCACCAGCGCGAGGTCGCAGCACGCCAGATGCTCAAACAGGTTGTGGACATACGGCCGCACCTCCAGGCCCGGCTGCTCGGCGAAGCTGTCCGCGGGCAGGCGCGGGCCGGTGACCAGCACGAGACGCAGGCCCGGCTCGGCCGCCTTCATGCGCGGGAACGCGGCGGCGATGCGCTCCAGCAGCGGCCGCCCCACGGCCGTGCCACCCACCGATGCGATGACCACCTTCTCGTCCGGCCGATAGCCGTGCCGAGCCCGCAAGCGCTCGGTGTCGGCGAGCGTCGCCGGATCGAACGGCAGGCAGTAGCCGCAGTAGCAGAAGTTCCTGTCGGTCCACTCGCGAATGCCCGGCAGCCCGGGGCCGAACGATTCCTCGACGACGTCTTCGCGATTGCCGACGAAGATGGCCATGTCGCGCAGGTAGGGGTAGCGGCCGACGTGCTCGAGCATCTCGGCATTGCGGTCGGCACAAAGGAACGACTCGCGCTCGTCGTCGCGGTTCATCGGCAGGCATCCGACGAAGTCCGTGAGGAACACGAACGGCTGGCGCTTCAGCTCCGGGTTCTCGTGGTAGTAGTAGTCGACGTCCCACGCCTCGTCGCCCACGACGAGGTCATAGTGCTCCGCCTCCATCAGGTCGGCGAAGGTCATGAAGTTGGCCGTCATGACCTCGTCCATCGTGCGCATCGCGAAGAACGCGTTGAGATCGTGTTCGCCGGCCAGGCTCTCGAAGTGGCGGCTCTCGTTGGCCAGCTTCGCCGTGGCCGGGTGGAGCCGTTCCCCTTCGCGCTCGAGGTAGCGCGCCGCAGGGTCGACCGTGAACCAGTCGATTTCGAGGTCGCCGTGCAGCTTGCGCAGTTCGCGAGCGATCGCGAGATCCCGCTGCACGTGCCCGAGGCCGATGGGGCTGGAGATGAAGAGGGCGCGCTTCTTGCGGACCGCACCACGCACCCAAGTGCGCTCTGCGTGCGCCTCCAGCAAGAAGTCGCGCACGGTGCGATTGAAGAACGCTGGGTCGCGCGCCGACGGAAGATGACCACCGCCGCCGACGGTCAGCAGGCTCGCCCCAGGAACGACCTCGTGCACGGCCTTGCCTCTGGCGAAGGGCACGCGCCGATCGAGGTCGCCATGGATGACCAGCGTCGGGCAGCGCACGCGGCGAGCGCAGTCGGTGACGTCCGTTCCGAGCCAGCCGTTGCGACACCACTCGAGCGTCTGTGCGTCGGTGGCCCAGCCGTGGCGAACGCCGTCCTCGATTCCCTTGGTGGAGTGCGGTTCGTTGAAGATGGTGTGCATGAAGGCACTGAGATACCCCGGCCAGTCGGCGCGCATGCTCTCGATGTCGGCGCGGATCATCTGTGCCACCTTCGGATCATCGACCCGCATGTGGCTCATACCGCCCACGATAACGAGCCGTGACACCCGCTCCGGTTGCTCGGCGGCCAGGCGAAGCGCCGTTAGCGAGGCGGCCGAGATGGCGACAAGGGCGACACGGTCGGCACCGGCAGCATCGAGCACCTCCACGAAGTCCGCAAAGAACTCGTCGAAGCTGTAAGCCTGCTGCCCACGCGGGCGGTCGGAACGGCCGTTGCCGCGCCCGTCGCAGGTGATGACGCGGAAGTAGCGCGAGAGGTACGGCACCACGGCACGCCCCATGCGCATGTGGCCTATCTGGAAGGGCTGCGGAAATGCGAGCCAGGGCCCGTGGCTTCCCCAGACGGCATATGCCAGCTTGACTCCTCCCCGAACGACGAAGTCCTCGCGGACCGGTTCGATCGTCTCGAATGGCCTTCGATGCTCATCGGGAACCCGGCCGGCCTCGGGCAGCGCGCCGACGATCTTTCGGAAGCTCTCCGGCAACAGCGGCTGATTCATGCCTCTTCTCCCTGCCGACCTCCGGCTTCTCGACGCGCCGGTCGGCTGGCGCGTCAATGGAGTCAATGAGCCACTGCATCGCCTGCAATGCCTGGCGGCCACGCGCTCGCTCGCCCGGGCTGTCGATCAAGTCGATGAGCTCCATGCCGATCCAGAAGTGCCCGATCCAGGTGCCGAGCACTTCTGCCGTGATGTAGGGTGGCAGTCGCCCGCCGCGTGCCTGAAACGCGTTGAGAGCCTCGGCCACGGCCTTCTCGATCAGCTCGCGCCACGCCACGAGGCGGGGAGTCAGCTTCGATCGCAGACCGGCATGCGACAGACTGGCCGTCAGCAATTCAATCTGCATGCGCACGAAGCCCGATGCGAGGTCCTCGTCGTAGAAGCGCACCGCCTGTGCCCACTTGTTGCCGCTCGAGGCTGGCGCAGCGTACATCTTGGCTTGGCGCTCCAGCAATCGACGGTTGGCGCTGTCGAGCACCTCCACCACGAGCTGATCCTTCGTGCCGAAGTGGTAGTTGATCAGCGCCGAGTTGACGCCGGCTTCGCGAGCGATCTCCCGGATCGACAACGCCGCGTAGCCCTCGTGGACCAGGCGGCGGAACGCGGCATCAAGGATCTTCCGTCGTGTATCGCGCTCCTCGCTTTCGGCGACGGCGGCGGGGCTACCGCCGAAGGCGGCATCGGCCAGGCCCAGCGCGACCGAGGCAAGCTCGGCATGGGCCTGTGTCGGCAGGCGCCGGCCCTCATCAAAGACGGGAGTGCCGCGCTCGACCGCCACGCCGGCCCGGCTACGGGTCGCCTTGATCTGAACGTCCGGCACCTGAGGACGCGCAAGGGGTTCACGGGGAGCGGGCGAAGCGGATCGGCGACGAGGGGGCACGACTTGAACATTCGTTTTAATCGACTGTTCAAATGGTGGCGCGGCAGCTCGGCCGCCGTCAAGGCAGCAACCCTTTCCGCGCAGTGGTCACGTTCGCAGGCTGGTGCGAAGGCGTCCTCCGCGGCGAGCCGCAGCGGCGCAACGAAGAAGCATGCGCCGTGGTCAGGCAGCGGCGAGCAGTTCGTACGATCGCTTGCGCGCCGCGTGATCGTGGATGCCGGCAGCGACGATGAACTCGTCCGCGCCGGTGCGCTGCCGCAGGGCCTGCAGCTGCCGCCGCACCGTGGCCGGCGACCCCGCCGCCGCGCAGGACAGCATGCGCATCACCCCCGCCTTCTCCGCCGGCGACCACATCGCCTCCATCTCGGCGGGCGTCACTGGCCTGGGCAACGGCCCGCGCCGCCCGCGGTGCATGCCGAGGAACCGCTGCTGCACCGACGTGAACAGCATCGCCGCCTCGTCGTCCGTGGGTGCGCAGATGACGTTGAGCCCCACCATCGCATGCGGCTTCGGCCAGCGCTCGCTCGGCCGGTAGGTGGCGCGGTAGATCTCGAGCGCCTGGTCGAGCAGGTCGGGCGCGAAGTGCGACGCGAACGCGAACGGCAGCCCCAGGTAGGCCGCCAGCTGCGCGCTGAAGAGGCTGGAGCCGAGCAGCCAGATCGGCACCTTCGTGCCGACGCCGGGAATGGCGCGCACTGGCTGGTCGGGCTCGGCATCGTCGAGATAGGCCTGCAGCTCGACGACGTTGCGCGGGAACTCGTCCTCCTCGCCGGCGGTGTCGAGGTGGCGCCGCAGTGCCCGCATCGTCAGCCGATCGGTGCCCGGCGCACGGCCGAGGCCGAGGTCGATGCGGCCCGGGTACAGGGTGGCCAGCGTGCCGAACTGCTCGGCCACCACCAGCGGCGCGTGGTTGGGGAGCATCACGCCGCCCGAGCCGACGCGGATGGTGCTCGTCACGGCGGCGATCTGCCCCACCAGCACGGCCGTGGCACTGCTGGCCACGCCGTCCATGTTGTGGTGCTCGGCCACCCAGTAGCGCCGGTAGCCCAGCGCCTCGCAGTGGCGCGCGAGGTCGAGCGTGTTGCGCAGTGCCTCGCCGGCGCTGCCGCCTTCGACGATGAGCGAGAGGTCGAGTACCGACAGGGGCGGCAGATCCGTGGACATGGGGTCGCGAGGAGTCGGAGCGGCGTCGATGGAGGGGGCGGGCGGGCGCGCGACGCCGGTCAGCGCGCCAGCAACTGGGCCAGCGTCATGCGGTCGATCCCGGCCAGGCGGCGGAAGGCCGCGCTGGCCTCGCCGGGCGCCAGCAGCAGGGCATCGACCAGCTTCGCGGCCGGCGTGCTCTCGGGGTCGCACAGCAGCACCAGGCGCGGTGCGTCGTCGCGACCACCGGTCTCCTGCAGCCGCGACACCCAGTCGATGCCCCGCAGCCGGTGCAGCACCGGCTCGAGCTGCAACGGGTCGATGCGCATCCCGGCCGCCAGCTGCGGCAGCGTCGCGCCGCCGCGCCCGGCGCGGCGCGCCCCGTCCAGCTCGCGCAGCAGCGCCAGCGCGAGTTCGAACCGCAGCCCGGGCGTGTCGGGCCGGCGCACGACGCGCATGGCCAGGCTCGGCGCGTACGCCGCCACCACCGCACCGAGCAGCACCACCACCCACACGAGGTAGATCCACAGCAGCAGGATCGGCAGCGTCGCGAAAGCGCCGTAGATGGCGGAGAAGCCGGGCACGGCCTTCAGGTACCACGCGAGGCCACGCTTGGCGACCTCCATCGCGACGGCCACGAAGACGGCACCGGCCCATGCGTGCGACCAGCGCACCGGCGCGTTGGGCACGTAGTGGAAGAGGCCGGCCATCGTGGCGGCCAGCAGCACGAACTCCAGCGCGTCGAGCCCGAACTCCACGCCACCGGGCAGCGCGGCCGCCCAGCCCTGCGAGGCCGAGAGCGCATAGCTGGCCAGCGACAGGCTCAAGCCCAGCACCAGCGGCCCCAGCGTCATGCAGGCCCAGTAGACGAAGACCCGCTGCCCGATCGGCCGCGGCTCGCGCACGCGCCAGATGCGGTTGAGCGTGCGGTCGATGGTGAGCACGAGCGCGAGCGCGCTGATCATCAGCACCACCAGGCCGGCGGTGCCGATGGTGCGGGCCTTGCCCGCGAACGTCGTCAGGCTGCGCAGCACCGGCCGCGCGATCGCCTCGGGCACGAGCGCCTGCAGCAGGTACTTCTCGAGCGCGAGCTGGAAGTTCGCGAACATCGGGAAGGCCGAGAACACGGCCAGCGTCACCGTCACCAGGGGCACCAGCGCGATCAGCGTCGTGAAGGTCAGGCTGCCGGCGGTGAGGCCGAGGTTGTCCTCGCCGAAGCGCTTGCGCAGCGTGCGCAGCGTCTCGAACCAGGGCCAGCGCTGCAGCGTCTCGAGCGTGTGCGCCACGCGCTCCTGCAGCCGCGCCACGCGGCTGGCGATCGTCACCGGTGGCGCAGCCGCCTCGGCATCGGGCGCCGCGGGCCGGCCGACCGCGGCGCCGCCCGCCACGCGCTGCGCTTCGGTGGCGGGCCTGCTGGCCCCGGCGGAGCCGGCACTCGGAAACATGGCGACAATGATGCCAGCATGACTGCAGCGCCTCCGATGCCCGCTCCCTCGCCGCCGCATGCCGCGCAGCCCGCGATGCCGAGCCCGGGCGTGATGCGGGCGCAGCGTGCGGCCCTGGCCCTCGTCTTGGCGCTGGTCGCGCTCGGCGTGGCGTGGGAGAGCTGGCTCGCGCCCACCGGGCGCGGCACGCTGGCCCTGAAGGTGCTGCCGCTGCTCGCGGCGCTGCCGGGCCTGTGGCGGCACCGCCTGTACACGGCCCGCTGGCTGAGCCTGCTCGTGTGGCTGTACGTGCTGGAGGGCCTCGTGCGCGCGACCTCCGACCGCGGCCTCGGCGCCTGGCTCGCCACCGCCGAGGTCGCGCTGGCCGTCGGGCTCTTCGTCGCCACCACCCTCTACATACGGCGCCGGCTGGCCGACGGTGCCGCCGCCGCGCCAACGCCATGACGGACCTGCTCGACTCCCTGCGCCGCATCGTCGGCAGCGACCACGTGCTCACGGCCGATCGCGGCAGCGAGCTCGACGGCTATCTGCTCGACTGGCGACGCCGCTGGCATGGCCGTGCGCTGGCCGTGGTGCGGCCGGGCAGCACGGCCGAGGTGGCGGCCGTCGTTCGCGCCTGTGCGGAGGCCGGCACGCCCATCGTGGCCCAGGGCGGCAACACCGGCCTCGTCGGCGGCGGCGTGCCCGATGCCAGCGGGCGCCAGGTGCTGATGAGCCTGAAGCGCCTGAACCGCGTGCGCGCGATCGACGCCGCCAACCTGGCCATCACGGCCGAGGCCGGCTGCGTGCTGCAGTCCGTGCAGGAGGCCGCGGCCGGCGCCGGGCTGCTGTTCCCGCTGAGCCTCGCGGCCGAGGGCAGCTGCACGCTCGGCGGCAACCTCGCCACCAACGCGGGCGGCACGCAGGTGCTGCGCTGGGGCAACGCGCGCGAGCTGTGCCTGGGCCTGGAGGTCGTCACCGCCGAGGGCGAGGTGTGGGAGGGCCTGACCGGCCTGCGCAAGGACAACACCGGCTACGACCTGCGCGACCTCTTCGTCGGCAGCGAAGGCACGCTCGGCATCATCACCGCGGCGACGATGAAGCTGGCGCCGATGCCGGCGGCCACGATGACGGCGCTCGCGGCCTGCGGGTCGCTCGCAGCCTGCGTGGAACTGCTCAACCTCGCGCGCGCACGGCTCGGCTCCGGGCTCACGGGCTTCGAGGTCATGGGCCGTTTCGCGCTGGACCTCGTCGCCCGCCACTTCCCGCAGCTGCCGCAGCCGCTGCCCCAGGCGCCGTGGACGGTGCTGCTCGAGCACAGCGACACCGAGGGCGAGGCCCAGGCGCGCGCCCGTTTCGAGGCGCTGCTGGGCGCGGCGATGGAGGTCGAGATCGTGGCCGACGCCGTCGTCGCCGAGAGCCTCGCGCAGTCGAAGGCGCTGTGGCACCTGCGCGAGTCGATCCCGCTCGCGCAGAGCGAGGAGGGGCTCAACATCAAGCACGACATCTCGCTGCCGGTGTCGGCGATCCCCGAGTTCGTCGCGCACACCGATGCGCTGCTGCTGGCGCGCTTTCCGGGCGCACGGCTGGTGAACTTCGGTCACCTGGGCGATGGCAACCTGCACTACAACCTGCAGTGCCCGGAGGGAGGCGACTCGAGGCGCTTCCTCGCCGACAACGAGCACGAGGTCAACCGCATCGTGTTCGACGCCCTCGCGCCCTTCGGCGGCTCGTTCTCGGCCGAGCACGGCATCGGCGCGCTCAAGCGCGACGAGCTCGCCGCGCGCAAGTCGCCGGTGGCGCTGGCGCTGATGCGCAAGGTGAAGTCGGCGTTCGACCCGAAGGGCCTGCTGAACCCCGGCCGCGTGCTCTGAAGGGGCCCCGCCCCGGGCAGCTACTGCAGAGGCTCCTCGAACCCAGGCGCCACGGGCAGCGCGAAGGTCTCGATGCCCTCGTCACGCAGCGCCTCGCGCTCCTCGGGGCTGGCCTTGCCGCGGATGCCGCGCTCCGGCGCCTCGCCGTAGTGGATGCGCCGCGCTTCCTCGGCGAAGCGGGCGCCGACGTCCTCGGTGCGCTGGATCATCTCGCGCACCGCCTTCATGAACGCCGCCTGCAGGTCGGCCGGCTGCGCGGCCTGCGGCTTCGGGGCCGGCTCGGCCTCCCGGGCACCGGACAGGTTCAGGCGCGGCGCACTCGGCATGCGCGTGATCACCTTGTCCGCGCACAGCGGGCATTCGACGAGACCGCGGCCGTTCTGGTCCATGTAGTCCTCGTCGGAGGCGAACCAGCCCTCGAAGCCGTGGCCGTTCGCGCAGCGCAGGTTCAGCACCTTCATGGCCGCATCATCATAGGTCGCGCCTGCGATTCGTGCTCGTCAGGGGCCGTGAACGACATCTCCCGCGTTCCGGAGCGCCACGACGTGAGCCAGTGCAGGCCGATGATGGTCTTCACGTCGGGCAGCTGGCCGGCACGGTCGAGCTCGTGCAGCTCGGTCTCGGTGCACACCACCGTCTCCACGAACTCGCCGGCGTCGAGCCTCGCGGGACCGGGGGTGAGGCCGCGCGCGAACCAGATCCACAGGCTCTCGGTCGAATAGGCCGCGGCGTTGACGATCTCGCCGCCGAAGGCCCACTCGGCGGCCGTGTAGCCGGTCTCCTCGGCCAGCTCGCGCATCGCGCAGGCCAGCGTCGACTCGCCGCGGTCGAGCTTGCCGGCCGGGAACTCCAGCAGCACGCGGTCGACCGGGTAGCGGTGCTGGCGCACGAGCACGAGGCGCTGGTCGTCGAGGATCGGCACCACCGCCACGGCCCCCGGGTGCTCGACGAACTCGCGCGTCGCGCGCTGGCCGTCGGGCAGCGCGACGACGTCGCGGCGAACGGTCAGGAAGCCGCCGCTGAGGACGGTGTGCGGCTCGACGAGCCGTTCGCGCAGGTGGTCGTCGCCGCTGCCGCCCTGCACCGGCGCGGCGGCGCTGCCCTCCAGGGCACCTTCGGTTCGTTCATCGGGCATCGGGAGCGTGCGGCGTGGGCGCGGCCGGCCTGGCTCGGCTTCAGGTGGTGAAGGTGCGCTGGATCGCGTCGCGGCACAGGGCCATCAGGCCGCCGCTGAAGAGGCCGAACAGCAGGACGGCGGCACCGTTCAGCGCCAGCAGCGCGGTGACGCCCTGCCCCTGTTGCACCGGCGCCGTCTGGCCCGGCGCGTCGAACCACATGACCTTGACCACGCGCAGGTAGTAGTAGGCGCCGATCAGCGAGAAGAGCACCGCGACCACGGCCAGCCAGATATAGAGCGCCTGGTTCGTCGTCACCAGCGCCTGGATCACCGACAGCTTGGCGAAGAAGCCGATCATCGGCGGCACGCCGGCGAGCGAGAACATGAACACCGTCATCACGCCGGCGACCCACGGCGCGCGGCGCGACAGGCCGGCGAGGTCGGCGATCTCGTCGCTCTCGAACCCCTGGCGCGACAGGAACATGATGAGGCCGAACGTGCCCAGCGTCGTCAGCACGTAGGCCACGAGGTAGAACATCGACGAGCTGTAGGCGTTGGCCGCCGACAGCGTGTTGCCGCTCACCACGCCCGCCGACAGCCCGAGCACGACGAAGCCGATCTGGGCGATCGTCGAGTACGCGAGCATGCGCTTCAGGTTCGTCTGCGCGATGGCGGCCACGTTGCCGACCACCAGCGAGCCGACGGCCATGACGATGAACATCTGCTGCCAGTCCACGGCCAGGCCGAGCATGCCCTCGACGAGCAGGCGGATCGTGATGGCGAACGCGGCGAACTTGGGCGCGCCGCCGATGAGCAGCGTCACCGCGGTGGGCGCGCCCTGGTACACGTCGGGAACCCACATGTGGAAGGGCACCGCGCCGAGCTTGAAGCCGAGGCCCGCGACGACGAAGACGACGCCGAACACCAGCACTTCCTTGTTGATGCGGCCGCCGGCGATCTGCTCGAAGGTCTTCGGGATCTCGAGCGTGCCGGTCGCACCGTACATCATCGACAGGCCGTACAGCAGGAAGCCGCTGGCCAGCGCGCCGAGCACGAAGTACTTCATCGCCGCCTCGGTGGCCACGGGGTGGTCGCGGCGCAGCGCCGTCAGCGAGTAGAGCGACAGGCTCATCAGCTCCAGGCCGAGGTAGACGACGAGGAAGTTGTTGGCCGAGCACATCACCGAGATGCCCAGCAGCACGAACATCGTCAGCAGGTAGAACTCGCCCTTGGCCATGTCGCGGCTGGCGAGCGTGGGGCGCGCGTACGCGAGCGTCACCATCACCGCAAGCGCGGCGAACACCGCCAGCAGGTGGCCCATCGGGTCGACCACGACCATGCCCTGCATGCCGTAGGCGGTGAGGCCGCCGTTGTGCCCCTCGAGGTGCAGCCAGGCGAAGACGGCAATCGTGGCCTGGGTCAGCCAGAAGGTGGGGCCGCGCTGCGGGTCGGTGACGAAGAGGTCGACCAGCAGCACCACGCAGGCCATCACCAGCAGCCAGATCTCGGGGGACAGCAGTGCCCAGTTCATGCTCGTCATCGCGGGGCCTCAGGGCAGCTTGGACAGCGCCACGTGGCGCAGCAGTTCGGCGACGGAAGCGTTCATCACGTCGGTGAAGGGCTTCGGGTAAAGGCCCATGTAGAGCGTGGCCACGGCCAGCAGGCCGAGCGCCAGCATCTCGCGGCCGTTGATGTCGGTGAGCGCACGCACGTCGTCGTTGGCCACCTCGCCGAAGTAGACGCGCTTGACCATCCAGAGCGTGTAGGCCGCACCGAAGATCAGCGCCGTGGCCGCGAGCGCGGCGATCCAGAAGTTGTGCTTCACGGCACCGAGGATCACCATCCACTCGCCGACGAAGCCGGCGGTGCCGGGCAGGCCGCAGTTGGCCATCGCGAAGAACACCGCCAGCGCCGCGAACTTGGGCATCGTGTTGACGACGCCGCCGTAGGCCGCGATCTCGCGGCTGTGCACGCGGTCGTAGAGCACGCCGATGCACAGGAACATCGCGCCGGAGACGAAGCCGTGGCTGATCATCTGCACGATGCCGCCGGCGACGCCGAGGTCGTTGAAGATGAAGAAGCCCAGCGTCACGAAGCCCATGTGCGCCACCGAGCTGTAGGCGACCAGCTTCTTCATGTCGAGCTGCACCATCGCCACGAGGCCGATGTAGACGACGGCGATGATCGACAGCGCGATGATCACCCAGTCGTAGGTGCGCGCGGCGTCGGGCGCGATGGGCATCGAGAAGCGCAGGAAGCCGTAGGCACCCAGCTTCAGCATGATCGCCGCCAGCACCACCGAGCCGCCGGTGGGCGCCTCGACGTGGGCATCGGGCAGCCACGTGTGCACCGGCCACATCGGCACCTTGACGCTGAAGGCGGCGAAGAACGCGAAGAACAGCAGCGCCTGCGTGTGCAGCGACAGCGGCAGCTTGTGCCACGTGAGGATGTCGAAGCTGCCGCCGCTCTTGAAGTAGAGGAAGACCAGCGCCACCAGCATCAGCAGCGAGCCGAGCAGCGTGTACAGGAAGAACTTGAAGGCCGCGTAGACGCGCCGCGGCCCGCCCCAGACGCCGATGATGATGTACATCGGGATCAGCGTCGCCTCGAAGAAGACGTAGAAGAGCAGGCCGTCGAGCGCCGCGAAGACGCCGACCATCAGCCCCGAGAGGATCAGGAAGGCGCCGTGGTACTGCGCGACGCGCTCGGTGATGACCTCCCAGCCCGCGATGACGACGATCACGGTGATGAAGGCGGTGAGCGGCACGAACCACATCGACAGGCCGTCGATGCCGAGGTGGTAGTGCACGTTGAAGCGCGGGATCCAGTCCGTCTTCTCGACGAACTGCATGGCGGCGGTGCCGGTGTCGAAACCCGTCACCAGCGGGATGGTCACCGCGAAGGAGGCGACCGCCCCCACCAGCGCCAGCGCACGCACCGTGCCCGCGTTCTGGTCGCGGCCCACGGCGAGCAGCAGCACACCGAAGGCGATCGGCAGCCAGATCGCGATGCTGAGCAATCCCATCGTTCTTTCTCTCTGTGTTCTTCTCGTTGGCGGTCGACTGGCGCGGGCCTTGCCCGGTCTAGCGGATGTGCGCGCTGAGGAACGGCCACAGCTGCCACGTCAGCAGGCCGAAGATGCCCAGCAGCATGACGAGCGCGTACTGGTACAGCCGGCCGGTCTGCCAGCCGCGCATCACGGTCGCGAACCCGCCCACCGCGCGCGCCGAGCCGTCGATGAGCACGCCGTCGATCACCGCCTGGTCACCGCCCTTCCACAGGCCCCGGCCGAGCAGGCGCGCGCCGGCGGCGAGCACGTGCTCGTTGATCCAGTCCATGTAGTACTTGTTCTCGAGCACCGTGCGCAGCGGCTTCAGCGTGCGGTCCAGCGCGGCCGGGATCGACGGGGCCTTGAGATAGAACAGCCACGCCGTGAACACGCCCGCCGCGGCCAGCCAGAAGGGCAGCGTCTGCAGCGCGTGCAGCCCCATCGCGGCGGCGCCATGGAAGAGCGACGCGAGCTCCTTCATCGCCGGGTGGCGTGCCGCATCCACGAAGATGGCATCCTTGAAGAAGTCGCCGTAGAGCATCGGCTGGATCGTCAGGAAGCCGATCACCACCGACGGCACGGCCAGCAGCAGCAGCGGGGCCGTCACGACCCACGGCGACTCGTGCGGCTTCTGGCCGGGCGCGAGGCCGTGTTGCTCGTCGGCATGCCCGTCGTCGGCGTGGGCATCGTCGTGGCCGTGGCCGTCGCCGTGCGCGGCGTGCGCCTTGCCGAAGCGCTCCTCGCCGTGGAAGACGAGGAAGTACATCCGGAACGAGTAGAAGGCGGTTACGAAGACCCCGGCCGTTACCGCGAACGACGCGAACGCGGCGCCCGGCAGCTGGCTGGCGTGCACCGCCTCGATGATGCTGTCCTTGCTGTAGAAGCCGGCGAAGAACGGCGTGCCGATCAGCGCCAGCGAACCGAGCAGCGACGTGATCCACGTGATGGGCATGTACTTGCGCAGGCCGCCCATGTTGCGGATGTCCTGGTCGTGGTGCATGCCGATGATCACGCTGCCGGCGGCCAGGAACAGCAGCGCCTTGAAGAAGGCGTGCGTCATCAGGTGGAACACGGCCACGCTGTAGGCCGAGGCCCCGAGCGCCACCGTCATGTAGCCGAGCTGGCTGAGCGTCGAGTAGGCGACGACACGCTTGATGTCGTTCTGGATGATGCCGAGGAAGCCCATGAAGAGGGCCGTGATGGCGCCGATCACGAGCACGAAGCTGAGCGCCGTGTCCGACAGCTCGAACAGCGGGCTCATGCGCGCGACCATGAAGATGCCCGCCGTCACCATCGTCGCGGCGTGGATCAGCGCGGAGATCGGGGTCGGGCCTTCCATCGAGTCGGGCAGCCACACGTGCAGCGGGAACTGCGCGCTCTTGCCCATCGCGCCGATGAAGAGGCAGATGCAGGCCACCGTCAGCAGGCCCCAGTCCGTTCCGGGGAAGCTGAGCCTGGCGAGCTCGCCTCCCTTGGCGAACACCTCGCCGTAGTTCAGGCTGCCGCCGTAGGCCAGCAGCAGGCCGATGCCGAGGATGAAGCCGAAGTCGCCGACGCGGTTGACGAGGAAGGCCTTGAGGTTGGCGAAGATGGCCGTCGGACGCTTGAACCAGAACCCGATCAGCAGGTAGCTCACCAGGCCCACCGCCTCCCAGCCGAAGAACAGCTGCAGGAAGTTGTTGCTCATCACGAGCATCAGCATCGAGAAGGTGAACAGGCTGATGTACGCGAAGAAGCGCTGGTAGCCCGGGTCCTCCTCCATGTAGCCGATGGTGTAGACGTGCACCATCAGGCTCACGAAGGTGACGACGACCATCATCATCGCCGTCAGGCCGTCGACGAGGAAGCCGACCTCCATCACGAGCTTGCCGACGACCATCCACTCGTAGACGGTGCCGTTGAAGCGCGCGCCGTTCACGACCTGCGCCAGCACGATGGCCGAGCAGACGAAGGCGACGAGCACGCCGAGGATGGTGGCCCAGTGCGCCCCGCGGCGGCCGACCGCCTTGCCGGCGAAGCCGGCGATCAGCGCGCCGGCCAGCGGTGCCAGCGGCACCGTGAGCAGCAGGCCTTGGGAAAGCGAGGAAGCAGCCATCTATTCGGTCCCAGGGCAGTGCGAGACGCGCTGGCCGTTCGCCGGGGCCCGGTCTCCACGCGGGTGAGATCTCACGTCCATGCTCACCCCTTCAGATCGTCGAGTTCTTCGACGTTGATCGAGGCGCGGTTGCGGAACAGCACGACCAGGATCGCCAGGCCGATGGCCGACTCGGCCGCCGCCACCGTGAGGATGAAGAAGACGAACACCTGGCCGGCCATGTCGCCCAGGTAGTGCGAGAAGGCGACGAAGTTGAGGTTGACGGCGAGCAGCATCAGCTCGATCGCCATCAGCAGCACGATGAGGTTGCGTCGGTTCAGGAAGATGCCGATGACCGACAGCGCGAACAGGATGCCGCCGAGCGACAGGTAGTGCCCCAGCGTGATCGGACCGAGGGTCATGCCTTGGCCCCCTCTCCGCCCGGCGCGGCCGGCGGCTCGGACGGCTTCTCGATCGTGGGCGCCAGCTTGACGATGCGCAGGCGGTCGGCCTTCCTCGCACGCACCTGGACCGACGGGTCGAGGTGGCGGCTGTCCTTGCGCGCGCGCAGCGTCAGCGCGATGGCGGCGATGATGGCCACGAGCAGAAGCACCGCCGCGATCTGCAGCGGATAGAGGTAGTCGGTGTAGATCTCGATGCCCAGCAGCTTGGTGTTGCCGAGCTCGAGCGCCTTCGCCGGGGGCACGGGCGCGTTCTGCACGTGGAAGCCGCGCATCAGCACGAGCGCCATCTCCAGCGCGATGACCGCGCCCACGAGGCCGGCCAGCGGCAGGTGCCGCCAGAAGCCCTCGCGGAGACCGTCGGAATTGAGATCGAGCATCATCACGACGAAGAGGAACAGCACCATCACCGCGCCGACGTACACGAGCACCAGCGTGATGGCGAGGAACTCCGCCCTCAGCAGCATCCACACGCAGGAGGCGCTGAAGAACGCGAGCACGAGGAACAGGGCCGCGTGCACCGTGCTGCGCGCCGTGATGACGCGGAAGGCGGCGAGCAGCAGCACGGCGCTGAAGACGTAGAAGAGGGCGGCCGTGGTGTCCATTACCTGTCCATCGACGTGCGGGGTGGTGTTCGCGGGCGGCGTCGATCGCCTCAGCGATAGGGCGCGTCGGCCTTGCGGCGCTCGGCGATCTCGGCCTCGTAGCGGTCGCCCACCGCGAGCAGCATGTCCTTCGTGAAGTAGAGGTCGCCGCGCTTCTCGCCGTGGTACTCGAAGTGGTGCGTCTCGACGATGCTGTCGACCGGGCAGCTCTCCTCGCAGAAGCCGCAGAAGATGCACTTGGTCAGGTCGATGTCGTAGCGCTTCGTGCGGCGGGTGCCGTCGGCCCGCACCTCGCTCTCGATGGTGATGGCCATCGCCGGGCAGACCGCCTCGCACAGCTTGCAGGCGATGCAGCGCTCCTCGCCGTTCTCGTAGCGGCGCAGCGCGTGCAGCCCGCGGAAGCGCGGCGACAGCGGCGTCTTCTCCTCGGGGAACTGGATCGTGATGTTCTTGCTCAGGAAGTGGCGGCCGGTCAGGGCCATGCCCTTCCACAGCTCGAGCAGCATGAAGCTCGACAGCACGTCCTTTACCGCGCTCAACGAGGGCATGTCAGGGCTTCCAGATGTTGAAGGGCGACTGGATCCACAGGCCGACGACCACCAGCCACACGAGCGTCACCGGGATGAAGATCTTCCATCCCAGGCGCATGATCTGGTCGTAGCGGAAGCGGGGGAACGTGGCGCGCACCCACAGGAACATGGTGACGACGACGAACGTCTTGATCGCCAGCCAGATCCAGCCCGGGATGAACGAGAGGAAGTCGAACGGCGGCAGCCATCCGCCGAGGAACATGATCACGCACAGCGTGCTGACGAGGATCATGTTCGCGTACTCCGCGAGGAAGAACATCGCGAAGCTCATCCCCGAGTACTCGATCATGTGGCCGGCGACGATCTCGCTCTCGCCCTCGACGACGTCGAACGGGTGGCGGTTGGTCTCCGCGAGGCCGGCGATGAAGTAGACGAGGAAGATGGGCAGCAGCGGCAGCCAGTTCCAGGACAGGAAGCCGACGCCCATCGACGCGAAGATGCCCTTGCCCTGCTGCTGCACGATGTCGGTCATGTTCATGCTGGCCGACACCATGAGCACGACGACCAGCGCGAAGCCCATCGCGATCTCGTAGCTCACCATCTGCGCGCTGGCGCGCAGCGCACCGAGGAAGGCGTACTTCGAGTTGCTCGCCCAGCCGGCGATGATGACGCCGTACACCTCGAGCGACGTGATGGCCATCAGGAACAGCAGCCCGGCGTTGACGTTGGCGAGCACCACGTCCGGCCCGAACGGGATCACGGCCCAGGCCGCGAGGGCCGGCATGATCGTCATCACGGGGCCGAGGAAGAACAGGCCCTTCTGCGCCGCGGTCGGGCGGATGATCTCCTTGAAGATCAGCTTCACCGCGTCGGCGATGGGCTGCAGCAGCCCGAACGGACCGACGCGGTTGGGGCCGAGGCGGATCTGCGTGAAGCCGATGCCCTTGCGCTCCCAGAGCGTGAGGTAGGCGACGCAGATCATCAGCGGCAGCACGACCGCGACGATCTTGACGAGGCTCCAGACGACGAGCCAGAGCGTGGGTCCGAGGTACGTGTTGCCGGCCTGGTGCAGCGGTTCGAACATGGTCTTCCTCGCTCGGCCGGGTCAGGCGGCTTCGATGCGCACGGGCCCGAACATCGGGCCGAGCGCAGCCATCGCCGGGTGGCCCGCCGGGATGCGCACCACGCCTTCGGCCAGCGAACGGTCTTCGCGGGCGTCCATCAGCACGGTGGCTTCGCCGGTGCTGACGACCACCTTGCCGTTGAGGCGCAGCGCGCCCCACAGCGGCGCGTTGACGCCGATCACGGGCGGCGCGGCATCGGCGGTCTGCTGCAGCGCGGGGGCGCGCCGCACGATCGCGTCGGTCATGTAGATCGGCACGTCCGCGATGCGCTCGCAGTCCATCACCGAGGCCGTTCGACGGGCGGGCGGCACCGCGATCGTGCTGCCGCTGCGGTTGTCCAGCCGCGCGCCCAGGGCCGCGGGATCGCCGAGCGCCTCGGCACGCACCTCTTCCACCGTCTCGTGGTTGAAGCCCTCGAGGCCGAGCAGGTTGGCCAGCACGCGCAGCACCTTCCAGCCCGGTCGCGTCTCGCCGAGCGGCTTGACGACCCCATGGAAGGCCTGCGTGCGGCCCTCGGCATTGACGAAGCTGCCGCCGGTCTCGGTGAACGGCGCGATCGGCAGCATCACGTCGGCGATGTCGGCGTTGGCGTCCCTGAACGGCGTCAGCGACACGACCAGCCCCCCGTCCTTGAGCGCCTTGCGCGCCGCCGACGAGTCGGCCGCGTCGAGTTCGGCCTCCACGTTCAGCAGCAGGAGCGCCTTCATCGGCTGCGAGAGCATCTGGCCGGCATGCAGCCCGCCGGCGCCCGGCAGCGCGCGGACCAGCTGGGCGCCGACGCTGTTGCCGCTCTCGCCCAGATAGCCGCAGCTGGCCCCGGCGCGCTCGGCGATCCACTGGGCCAGCGCCAGCAGCAGGCCGGCCTGGGGATGCTGCGCGGCGGCATTGCCGAGCAGCACCGCCTTGCGCTCGCCGGAGAGCAGCAGCTTCGCCACGGCCTGCGCCTCGGGGCCGGGGTCGGCGTCGGCGGGCGGCGCCACTCCCTGCGCGGCGGCGATGGCGGCGGCGACCTGCGCCAGCTGGGCTGCCCAGCCGGATGGCGCGCTCTGCAGGTGCACGGCCACCGGCAGCGCCCAGTCTTCGCTGGCGGCGTGCAGGCTGGCCACCTGCGCCCCGTGGCGGGCGGCCTGGCGAATGCGCTGTGCCAGCAGCGGGTGATCCTTGCGCAGGAAGCTCCCGACGACGAAAGCGCGGTCGACCTTCGAGAGCGAGGCGATCGACGTGCCGAGCCAGCGCGCGCTGCCCGCCGGCGCGGCGTTGGCGAAGTCGGCGTGCCGCAGGCGGTGGTCGATGTTCTCGCTGCCGAAGCCGCGCACCAGTCGCGCCAGGAGGTGCATCTCTTCGGTGGTGGACGTGGGATGCGCCAGCGCACCGATGCCCGCCGCGCCGAACTCGGCCTTCACTCGCTTCAGGCCGTCGGCGACGTAGTTCAGCGCCGTCGTCCAGTCGACCGTCTGCCACTGGCCGCCCTGCTTGATCTGCGGCTGGGTCAGGCGACGGTCGGTGTTGAGGGCCTCGTACGAGAAGCGGTCGCGGTCGGCGATCCAGCACTCGTTGACGTCCTCGTTCTCGAGCGGCACGACGCGCATCACCCTGGCCGCCTTCACCTGCGCGATGAGGTTGGCGCCGACGCTGTCGTGCGGGCTCACCGTCTTGCGGCGCGAGAGCTCCCAGGTGCGCGCGCTGTAACGGAACGGCTTGCTCGTCAGCGCACCCACCGGGCACAGGTCGATCATGTTGCCCGACAGCTCGCTGTCGACGGTGCCGCCGGTGACGGTGGTGATCTCGCTGTGCTCGCCGCGGTTGACCATGCCGAGCTCCATGACCCCGGCCACCTCCTGGCCGAAGCGCACGCAGCGCGTGCAGTGGATGCAGCGGCTCATCTCCTCCATCGAGATCAGCGGGCCCACGTCCTTGTGGAAGACGACGCGCTTCTCCTCGGCGTAGCGCGAGGCGCCGCCGCCGTAGCCGACCGCCAGGTCCTGCAGCTGGCACTCGCCGCCCTGGTCGCAGATGGGGCAGTCCAGCGGGTGGTTGATGAGGAGGAACTCCATCACCGACTGCTGCGCCTTGACCGCCTTGTCGCTCTTGCTGCGCACGACCATGCCGTTGGTGACGGGCGTGGCGCACGCCGGCATCGGCTTGGGCATCTTCTCGATGTCCACCAGGCACATGCGGCAGTTGGCGGCGATGCTGAGCTTCTTGTGGTAGCAGAAGTGCGGGATGTAGGTGCCCGCGGCGTCGGCCGCGTGCATCACCATGCTGCCGGCCGCGACGGTGACCTTCCTGCCGTCGAGCTCGACTTCGACTTGCGGCGTGCTCATGCCGTCACCGCCTGTGCGGCGCCCTGAGCGGCCTGCGCGACCTTGCAGGTCTTGTGTTCGATGTGGTGCACGAACTCGTCCCGGAAGTGCTTCAGCATGCCTTCCACCGGCATCGCGGCCGCGTCGCCGAGGGCGCAGATGGTGCGGCCCTTGATGTTGAAGGCCACCGACTCGAGGAGGTCGAGGTCTTCCTTCCGGCCCTTGCCGTGCTCGATGCGGTCGATCAGGCGCCACATCCAGCCCGTGCCCTCGCGGCAGGGCGTGCACTGGCCGCAGCTCTCGTGCATGTAGAAGTAGTTCAGGCGCAGCAGGCTCTTGACCATGCAGCGCGTCTCGTTCATCACGATGACGGCGCCGGAACCGAGCATCGACCCCGCCTTGGCGATGGCGTCGTAGTCCATCGTCAGGTCCATCATCGTCTTCGCGGGCAGCACCGGTGCCGACGAGCCGCCCGGGATCACGGCCTTGAGCGCCCCGCCCTTCACGCCGCCGGCCAGCTCGAGCAGCTTCGAGAACGGCGTGCCGAGCGGGATCTCGAAGTTGCCCGGCTGGTTCACGTCGCCGACGACGCTGAAGATCTTCGTGCCGCCGTTGTTGGGCTTGCCGCACTCGAGGTAGGCCTGGCCGCCGTGGTTGATGATCCACGGCACCGCGGCGAACGTCTCGGTGTTGTTGATCGTCGTCGGCTTGCCGTAGAGGCCGAAGCTCGCCGGGAACGGCGGCTTGAAGCGCGGCTGGCCCTTCTTGCCCTCGAGGCTTTCAAGGAGGCCCGTCTCCTCGCCGCAGATGTAGGCGCCGAAGCCGTGGTGCGCGTGCAGTTGGAAGCTGAACGAGCTGCCGAGGATGTTGTCGCCGAGGAAGCCGGCCTCGCGCGCCTCGCGCAGCGCCTCCTCGAAGCGCTGGTAGATCTCGAAGATCTCGCCGTGGATGTAGTTGTAGCCCGTCTTCACGCCCATCGCGTAGGCGGCGATGGCCATGCCCTCGATGACGATGTGCGGGTTGTAGGCGAGCAGGTCGCGGTCCTTGCAGGTGCCGGGCTCGCCTTCGTCGCTGTTGCAGACGAGGTACTTCGCGCCCGGGAACTGGCGCGGCATGAAGCTCCACTTGAGGCCCGTCGGGAAGCCCGCGCCGCCCCGCCCGCGCAGAGCGCTGAGCTTGACCTCGGCGATGACCTGGTCGGGCGTCATGCCCTCGTTGCCCGCCACGCCGTCCTTGCCGAGGATCTTCTTCAGCGCCGAGTAGCCGCCGCGCTTGACGTAGTCGGCCAGGCGCCAGTTGGTGCCGTCTAGCCCGGCGTAGATCTGCGGGTTGATGTGGCGCCCGTGGAAGCAGGTCTCGCGGCCGGTGGCCTGGAACTTCGACAGGAGTTGCGTGAGATCGGCCATGGTGCGCGTCAGTCGTCGGCCTTCTTCAGCGTCTCGACGAGCTCGTCGAGGCGGGCGTTGCTCATGAAGCTGAGCATCTGGCGGTCGTTGACCAGCATCACCGGCGCGTCGGCGCAGGCGCCGAGGCATTCGCTCGGCTGCACGGTGAAGGTGCCGTCGGCGGTGGTGCCGTAGGGCTCGACGCCGAGCCTGCGGCACAGGTGCTCGAGCGCCTGGTCGCCGGCGCGCAGCGCGCACGGCAGGTTGGTGCAGACGTTGAGCTTGTACTTGCCCACCGGCTGCTGGTTGTACATGTTGTAGAAGGTGGTGACCTCGTGCACCGCGATCGTGGGCATGCCGAGGTACTGCCCGACCGCGGCCTCCGACTCGGGGCTGACCCAGCCGGTCATCTCCTGCACGATCGAGAGGCAGGCCATCACCGCCGACGCCTTCTGCTCGGGCGGGTACTTGGCCACTTCCTTGTCGAAGCGGGCACGCATCAGGGGGGTGATCGTGAAGCTCATCTGCCGCTCAGCGCCCGCTCATCGGTCGATTTCGCCGAACACCACGTCCATGGTGCCGATGATGGCCACGGCGTCGGCGATCATGTGCCCGCGCGCCATCTCGTCCAGCGCCGCGAGGTGCGCGAAGCCCGGCGCGCGGATCTTCATGCGGTAAGGCTTGTTGGCGCCGTCGCTGACCAGGTAGATGCCGAACTCGCCCTTGGGGTGCTCGACCGCCGCGTACGCCTCGCCCTCGGGCACGTGCATGCCTTCGGTGAAGAGCTTGAAGTGGTGGATCAGCTCCTCCATGTTGCCCTTCATGTCGACGCGGGGCGGCGGGGCGACCTTGTGGTTGTCGGTGATGACGGGGCCGGGGTTCTTCTTCAGCCAGTCGACACACTGGCGGATGATGCGGTTCGCCTGGCGCATCTCCTCGACCCGCACGAGGTAGCGGTCGTAGGTGTCGCCGTTGACGCCCACCGGCACGTCGAAATCCATCCTCGCGTAGACGTCGTAGGGCTGCTGCTTGCGCAGGTCCCACGCGATGCCGCTGCCGCGCAGCATGGCGCCGGTGAAGCCGAGGTTCAGCGCCCGCTCGGGGCTGACGACGCCGATGCCCACCGTGCGCTGCTTCCAGATGCGGTTGTCGGTGAGCAGCGTCTCGTACTCGTCGACATACCGCGGGAAGCGCTGGCTGAAGTCGTCGATGAAGTCCAGCAGCGAGCCCTGGCGGTTCTCGTTCAGGGCCTTGATGGCGCGCTCGTTCTTGATGCGGCTCACCTGGTACTGCGGCATGCGGTCGGGCAGGTCGCGGTAGACGCCGCCCGGGCGGAAGTAGGCCGCGTGCATGCGCGCGCCGCTCACCGCCTCGTACATGTCGAAGATGTCCTCGCGCTCGCGGAAGCAGTAGATGAAGATGTTCATCGCACCGCAGTCCAGGCCGTGGCAGCCGAGCCACAGCAGGTGGTTCAGCAGCCGCGTGAGCTCGGCGAACATGACGCGGATGTACTGCGCGCGCTCGGGCACCTCGATGCCCAGCAGCTTCTCGATGGCCAGGCAGTACGCGTGCTCGTTGCACATCATCGACACGTAGTCCAGCCGGTCCATGTAGGGCAGGCTCTGGATGTACGTGCGCGTCTCGGCGAGCTTCTCGGTGGCGCGGTGCAGCAGTCCGATGTGCGGGTCGGCGCGCTGGATGACCTCGCCGTCGAGCTCCAGCACGAGCCGCAGCACGCCGTGCGCGGCCGGGTGCTGCGGGCCGAAGTTGAGCGTGTAGTTCTTGATTTCAGCCATGGCCGCTTCGCGCCTCAGTGCAGGCCACCGTAGTTGTCCTCTCGCACCACGCGCGGCACGTTCTCGCGCGGCTCGATGGTCACCGGCTGGTAGATGACCCGCTTCCTCTGCTCGTCGTAGCGCATCTCGACGTGCCCGCTGACGGGGAAGTCCTTGCGCATCGGGTGCCCGATGAAGCCGTAGTCGGTGAGGATGCGGCGCAGGTCGACGTGGCCTTCGAAGATGATGCCGTAGAGGTCGAAGGCCTCGCGCTCGAACCAGTTCGCCGAGTTCCACACCTCGGTCACCGAGGCCACCTGCGGCAGCTCGTCGTCGGGCGCGAAGACCTTCAGGCGCACGCGCCAGTTGTGCGTCACGGACAGCAGGTGCGAGACGACGCAGTAGCGCTGGCCTTCCCAGGGCTCGTTGCGGTAGTCGGAGTAGTCGACGCCGCACAGGTCGATCAGTTGCTCGAAGCGAAGCGACTCGTGGCCCTGCAGCAGCCGCGCCGCCTCCAGGTAGCGGTCGGCCGCCACCGTCACCGTGATCTCGCCGCGCGCGCGAGCGAGCGACCTGACGCGGTCGCCGAGCACCGACTCGAGCGCCGCCTGCAGTTGGTCGAGTTTCTGCGTCATCGTGTCTTCTGCGCGTGGATTCCCGCGCTCAGCGCGCGATCGTGTTCTCGCGCCGGATCTTGCTCTGCAGCTGCAGCACGCCGTACAGCAGCGCCTCGGCCGTGGGCGGACAGCCCGGCACGTAGACGTCCACCGGGACGATGCGATCGCAGCCGCGCACCACGCTGTAGCTGTAGTGGTAGTAGCCGCCGCCGTTCGCGCACGAGCCCATCGAGAGCACCCAGCGCGGCTCGGCCATCTGGTCGTAGACCTTGCGCAGCGCCGGCGCCATCTTGTTGCACAGCGTGCCGGCGACGATCATCAGGTCGCTCTGGCGCGGGCTCGGGCGGAACAGCATGCCGAAGCGGTCGATGTCGTACCGCGCCGCGCCGGCGTGCATCATCTCCACCGCGCAGCAGGCCAGCCCGAAGGTCATCGGCCACAGGGACCCGGTCTTCGACCAGTTGATGAGCTTGTCGACCGACGTGGTGACGAAGCCTTCCTTCAGAACGCCTTCGATGCCCATGTCATGCCACTCCAGCTGAACCTTGCCGCGCCCGGGATCACTCCCAGTCGAGCGCGCCCTTCTTCCATTCGTAGACGAAGCCCACCACGAGGATGAGCAGGAAGACCATCATCGCCCAGAAGCCTGACGCGCCGATGTCATGCAGCGCCACGGCCCACGGGAACAGGAAGGCGATCTCGAGGTCGAACAGGATGAAGAGAATCGCGACGAGGTAGTAGCGCACGTCGAACTTCATGCGCGCGTCCTCGAAGGCCTCGAAGCCGCACTCGTAGGGGCTGTTCTTCGCCGTGTCGGGGCGGTTCGGCCCGAAGATGAAGCCGAGCACCTGCGGAGCGACGCCGACGCCCACCCCCACGAGGATGAACAGGATCACCGGCAGGTAGGGTTGCAGATCCATCGGGGTTGTCGCTCCTCGGCAATGTTCGCCTTCTTCTCTCGGCCTGCCCTTGATCTGGGTCGTGCGACGAAGCCAAGCAGGCGTCGTCCGGCCGAAAAAAAAGCGCGCTGTCCGGACTTTCGCCGTACGGGGCCGCGCTTGTTTCTCTCTTGCTTCCTGTCCTTGGTGCCGACGGCGAGACTCGAACTCGCACAGCTTTCGCCACTACCCCCTCAAGATAGCGTGTCTACCAATTTCACCACGTCGGCCGAGACGTCAAACGCGCAACTTCCGCGCCTTGACTGCTCGTGAGCACGACCCTGACTCGCATGAGGCTGGCTTGTCAGGACCGGCTGAAATTCTAGCCCGATTCACTTGCCCGCCGAAGCGGCCGATGCCGGCGCAGCCGCGGACGATGCGGCCACGATCGGAGCAGGCACGCCGGCTGCGGCGGACGCCGCCGGCGCCGCGGCGGCGCTGGCGCCCGCACCCGGCGCGGTGGGTACCGCCGGTGCGGTCGGGATCGCACCCGTCGCGGGCCCGCTGGCCGCGCCGCTGGCGGCGGCCGCCGGCCGGTCCAGCACGCTGCCGCCCTCGGCACGTGTGCCACCCGTGCCCATGTAGGCGAGCACCAGCGTGCAGACGAAGAAGACGGTGGCACAGGCCGCCGTCGAACGCGAGAGGAAGTTGGCGCTGCCCGTGGCACCGAACAGGCTGCCCGAGGCGCCGCTGCCGAACGACGCGCCCATGTCGGCGCCCTTGCCGTGCTGCACGAGCACGAGGCCGATCATCGCCAGCGCCGACAGCAGCTGGATGGCGAGGACCAGCGTCAACCAGAAATTCATGATCAGGGGACTCCGGAGCTTTCGTTCGTTCTTCTGAGGGGGGCCGGCGCGGAACGGCGGGCTCAGCCCGCGGCGCGGCAGATGGCGATGAAGTCGGCAGCCTTCAGCGACGCGCCGCCGATGAGGCCGCCGTCGATGTCGGGCTTCGCGAAGAGCGCCGCGGCGTTGTCGGCCTTGACGCTGCCGCCGTAGAGGATGCGCATGCGGTCGGCATGGCCGGTGGCCGCCTGCAGTTGGGCGCGCAGCACCGCGTGCACGGCCTGCGCCTGCTCGGGCGTGGCGGTGCGGCCGGTGCCGATGGCCCACACCGGCTCGTAGGCCACCACCATCTCGGCCGCGCAGTGCGCCAGCGTGTGGATCACCGCCGAGAGCTGGCGCTTGACCACCGCCTCGGTCTCGCCGGCGTCGCGCTGCTCGAGCGTCTCGCCGACGCAGACGATGGGGGTGATGCCGCGGCCGAGCGCGGCCTGTGCCTTGGCGGCGACGAGCTCGTCGCTCTCGCCGTGGTACGCACGACGCTCGCTATGGCCGACGATCGCGTAGCGGCAACCGCACTCCTGCAGCATGGCCGCCGAGACCTCGCCCGTGTAGGCGCCTTGCGCATGCGCCGACACGTCCTGGGCACCCCATCGGAGGTCGCTGGCCGCCAGCTGCGCCGCCGTCTCGCCGAGGAAGACGAACGGCACGCACACCGCCACGTCGGCGCCGTACGGGCGCGCAGCCAGCAGCGCGGCCAGCAGTTCCGCGTTGGCAGGGCGGCTGCCATGCATCTTCCAGTTGCCCACCACCAGCTTGCGTCGCATCCGATTCAACTCCGAAGAAGCACGCGGCCCGTCACCACGCGAGCACGATCTTCCCGACGTGCGTGCTGCTCTCCATCAGCGCGTGCGCCTCGGCGGCCTGCACGGCCGGGAAGACCTTGTGGATCACCGGCTTGATGCGCCCCGCCGCCAGCAGCGGCCACACACGCTCGCGCAGCTCGCGCGCCAGCTGCGTCTTGTAGGCGACCGAGCGAGGGCGCAAGGTCGAGCCCGTGATCGCGAGCCGCTTGCGCAGCACGAGCCCGGCGTCGATGCGCGAGGCCGTGCCGCCCTGCACGGCGATCAGCGCCAGGCGCCCGTCCTCGGCCATGCATTGCAGCTCGCGCTCGATGTAGTCGCCGCCCACCATGTCGAGCACGACGTTCGCGCCCCTGCCACCGGTGAGGCGTTGCGTCTCGGCGACGAAGTCCTGCGTGCGGTAGTTGATGCCGTGGTCGGCACCCAACGCCACGCAGGCGCGGCACTTCTCGTCGGTGCCCGCGGTGACGATGACCGTGCAGCCGAAGGCCTTGGCCAGCTGGATGGCGGTGACGCCGATGCCGCTGGAACCGCCCTGCACGAGCAGCGTCTCGCCGGCCTGCAGCCGGGCGATCGAGAAGACGTTCTGCCAGACGGTGAAGAAGGTCTCGGGCAGGCTCGCCGCCTCGATCATCGAGAGCCCGGCCGGCACCGGCAGGCACTGGCCGGCCGGCGCTACGCAACGCTC
>Ga0209172_10002440_pt1 | contig 32757 bp, 21 predicted proteins | sample LarsenN4metaG_FD_184113 | JGI IMG/M metagenome (GOLD analysis project Ga0209172, IMG submission 184113) | Hot spring sediment bacterial and archeal communities from British Columbia, Canada, to study Microbial Dark Matter (Phase II) - Larsen... ... | reverse complement strand
CGTCCTTGACACCCTCTATCAAACCATTCATGTCGCCATGCGTGACTTGTTCCTTGCTCTGGGGGTGGCCGTATAAAATTGTTAAACTATCGACAATTTTTTGTCGATGTGAAAGCCTAAGTGCCTAATGACTTAGATTGACCTTCGTAAAGCGTAAAACGTAATGATTTGCCCAACAATCAGTCATTACGCTTTACGTTTTACGTTTTATATGATAATGTGAATCTGTGTCCATCTGTGGACTCAAAAGGAGAAGCTATGAACTTCACCCATTCCGAACGCCTCTTCGCCGCCGCGCAGAAGGTCATTCCCGGCGGAGTCAACTCGCCGGTGCGAGCCTTTCGGGCGGTGGGCGGGCAGCCGTTGTTTATTGACCGGGCCGAAGGCCCCTACATGTGGGACGCCGACGGTAATCAATATATTGACTATGTCCTCAGTTGGGGGCCGCTGATTTTGGGCCATGCCCATCCTGATGTAGTAGATGCTTTAAAGCGAGCCGTAGAACGCGGCGCCAGCTATGGCGCGCCGACCGCACTCGAAACTGAACTGGCCGAACTGGTCTGCGAGCTGGTCCCTTCCGCCGAGCAGGTCCGCTTTGTTAACTCCGGCACCGAAGCGACCATGAGCGTGCTGCGCCTGGCCCGCGCCTTTACCAAGCGCAACAAAATTATCAAACTGCAAGGCAACTATCACGGCCACGCCGACTTTTTGCTGGTTCAGGCCGGCTCCGGCGTGGCGACGCTGGGCCTACCCGACAGCCCGGGTGTGCCGGCCGGAGCCACTCGCGACACCTTAACCGCCCCTTTCAACGACCTGGCCGCCATCGAAAGCCTCTTCAACGAGCACGGCGACGATATCGCGGGAATTATTCTGGAGCCGGTAGCCGGTAATATGGGCTGTGTGCCACCCGTCGAAGGATACCTGGCCGGCCTGCGCCGGTTGTGTACCCAATACGATGCCCTGCTCATTTTTGATGAAGTCATGACCGGCTTTCGGGTCGCTCTGGGTGGAGCGCAGGAGTATTACGGGGTGATGCCCGATTTAACCGCGTTGGGCAAGGTCATCGGCGGCGGGCTGCCGGTGGGCGCATATGCCGGGCGGCGCGAGATCATGCAAACTGTCGCCCCGGCCGGGCCGATGTACCAGGCCGGCACCCTCAGCGGCAACCCCCTGGCTATGACTGCCGGCATTGAAACCCTCAAAGCCATCCGCGAGCCGGGCGTATTCGAGCAGTTGGTGGCCAGAACAACAGAGCTGTGCCAGGGCATAGGCGCGGCCGCGGAAGCGGCCAACATTCCGGTCTATCAAACCCAGGTCGGGACCATGTTCTGCATGTTCTTCACCGACCAGCCGGTGGTCAACTGGGATACGGCAGCCAAAAGTGATACTCAAAAATATGCCCGTTTCTTCCAGGCCATGCTGCGCCAGGGCGTCTACCTGGCCCCCTCTCAGTTTGAGACCGGCTTCTTCTCCACCGCCCACACCGAAGGGGTTATCGCCGCCACGCTCAGAGCGGTGGAGGCTGCTTTTCAGGAAATAATGGACCAGTAGCAAAGTAACAGAGTAGCAGGTAGCAGGTACAGACTTGTAACCCTCTGCTACTTGCTACCCTGCTACCCTGCAATTTTCTCAAAGAGGAGACAACAACTATGTTCAAACGCATCATTGCCGCTGTGGATGGGTCTGAACACAGCTACAACGCCTTGCGTTATGCTAAAGGGTTGGCTGAGTGCTTTGGCGCCGATTTATACCTGGTGCATGTTTTTCCCCACACCTCTGATATGCTTGGTTACGACGAGTACGAAAAGCTGGTCGCCCGGCGCGAACACGCCGGACAGGAAGTTTTGCAAGACGCCCGCCAGAAATTGGGCGAAACCAGCGTGACCGTGCATGAAGAGCTGTTAGAAGGACCGGAAGCCGAGGCCATTTTGGCCGTCGCCGAAACCCGCCAGGCTGATTTGATTGTTATGGGCACGCGCGGCCTCAGTACCTTGCAGGGCCTGCTGCTGGGCAGCGTCAGCCACAAAGTTATGCGCCACGCCACCTGCCCGGTGATGTTGAGCCACTAAAGATCAGCGCTTAAGTAACTTTCCTCCTTTAAGACAGTTCCAAGATTTAAATTAACCAAAACGTGTTGCGTCTCGCGTGTTCCGTCTGCCTTACGTCATGCAAGACGCAACACGCAACACCAATATTGAGCATTTATTTTCTTGGAGTTGCCTAAGAGGAGATTAGAGATTGGAGATTCAGGCTCATAATCTCCTCCTATTCTTGTCCCCCCTTAATTTCCCATTGCGTTCTCAAATTAATCCTGTTATGATGGATTTTACAAACATTTAACAGTATTTAGAGATCATGTCCATCTCTAGAAATGGGGGAGGATGACATGGCCTCAACTGAACTTGATCTTTCCACAATTACAGCGGCCGTAGTTCAAGAAAATAGTGGCCAGATAGCCATCGGCAAGTACGTGGTGCAGATTGGCTCGATTCATGGCGGGGTAGTCAATGTGGCCATGCCGGAGGAGCAGGCTCACTGGCAGCCGCGCCTGACGCCTGTTTTGCTACGCCCGCGCCGTTTTACCGGCCTGTTAGACCGGCAAGTAGAAACCGGCGCCGCGATGGCAGCGGTCCAGACCACGCAGCCTCTGGCCTTGTGCGGCTCACCGGGGCTGGGCAAAACCAGCCTGCTGCGCCACCTGGCCTACCATCTCCCCTTGACCGCCTGCGCCGACGGCGTGATTTTCCTCTCGGCGCAGCAGCACGCCCTGGCCGACCTGCTGCAATTCCTCTTTGAAGCTTTCCACGAAAGCAACATCCCGGCCAAAGCCACTGAAGCCCAAATTCGACACGGCTTGCAAAACAAGCAGGCGTTGATTTTGCTGGATGATATCGGCCTGGAGCGCACCGAGGTGGAAGCCCTGCTCGACACTGCGCCCAACTGCGCCTTTATTTTAACCTCACCCGAGCGCTGCTTGTGGGGCGAAGGGCGGGTTTTGGCGTTGCACGGTCTACCCCGCGATGACGCGCTGACCTTGATCGAACGGGAGATGGCCCGCCCGCTCACCCCTGACGAACTTTCAGCCGTTTTGACCCTATGCGATCTGCTGGCCGGTCACCCGCTGCGGCTAATCCAGGTGGCCGCGCTGGCCCGCGATCACGGCTACTCCCTGGCCGAGATAACCCGGCAGATACAGCAAGCTGTCCCCGCTGAAAGCCTGAACAAACAGCTTTTGAACCAGCTTTCTCCGCCCGAACGGCGGGTGCTGGGCACGCTGGCCCTCTTTGGCGGTGCGCCGCTGGGGCACGACCATCTGGCGGCCTTAACCGGGCTGCCCGATCCCACCCCAGTAGTCGAGGCGTTGATCGAGCGCAAGCTGGTCCAGGCCCACAGCCCCCGCTACAGTCTTACCGGCGACCTGGCCCAGCGCTGGCCCTCAGCCTGGGATTTAACCCCGCTGGCTGAGCGCGCCCTGACTTATTTTGCCGGCTGGGCCGAGCAGTCCCAGGCCGCCCCCGACCACCTGCTAGAAGAGATGGGGGCTATCCGCCGCCTCCTGGCCTGGGGGGTCGAAGCCAAACGCTGGCCGGAAACCTTCCGGCTGGCGCGGGCCATCGAAGGGACATTAAGCTTGGGCGGCAGGTGGGACGCTTGGGCCGAAGTGCTGCAACATGGCCTGCAAGCTGCCACAGGTCTGGGCGACCGGGCGGCCAAAGCCTGGGTCTGGCATCAGCTTGGCACCCGCGCCCTGTGCCTGGACGACCATGTTACGGCTCAAACCGCTTTGAGTCGGGCCCTGCGCATGCGCGAAACCCTGGGCGACTTTGCCGGCGCGGAAATTACCCGCCATAACCTTAATCTTTTAATCGGGCCGCTGCCGCCGCCCCAATCTCCTTCGTCACCGCCGCCCGCCAACGGAATAACAGGAACACCCTGGACTTTGTTTGGACTGCTTGGCGTTTCGATCATCCTGTTATTGATCCTGATCGGATGGCTCGGCTCCGCTTGGTTGCCTCCATTCAACCAACCTGAAGTGAAACTGACCGGTGCTGCCACGCCGACCAGCCTTCTCCAAATTGTTTCCCTGTCCACCGCTACCTTTACCCCAATTCCGCCGGTTGTCACCACGCCGCCCGCCCCCCCGACCCTGACCCCCCTTCCCCCTACGCCAACCGCTACCCCGTCGCCTTCAGCCTCGCCTACAGTCATTGCCACCGCTTCGTCTACACCCACCTCAACACCCACATTCACGCCTATCCCTACGGCTACCCCGTCCCCCACGTTCACCCTCATTCCCTCCCCCACCCCAACAGCCAGCCCGACGGCTACGCCCAGGCCGATTGCCTTTTTAACGCCGCAGGATTTGAATTTTGGCTCGGTCCGGGTGGCTGAAACAAGCCGCACCGCTACGGTCAGTGTGATCAATACCGGCGGCGGCCTGCTGACGATCAACAATATCACGCTTGAGGGCGAAAATCCCGGTGATTTCCTGTTTGACTCTGGCGTCTGCTTGAGTCGCTCAGGCTTCTCGGCCAATATGAGCTGCACGGTGAGCGTCCGCTTCCGGCCCACAGCGGCCAGAGACCGCCGCGCCCGCCTGACCTTCTTCACCAATAGCCTCGACAGCCCGCATAGCATCTTTCTCAGCGGCTTTGGCCAGGGCGACCCGGCGATAAACCTTAACCCCGATACGGTAGATTTTGGCGAGCAGCCGCTCAACAGCACCACTGAGCCGCGAAGCATAACCTTGACCAACGTGGGCCAGGGTGATTTGAGGGTTTCCAGAGTTGAGCTGGGCGGAGCAAACGTTGACGATTTTACCTTTGAGGAGGTCTGTACCGACTTTTTAATGCTGCCCGGCGATGCCTGCGTCATCACTGTCCGCTTTACGCCCCGCTCGACCAGCCTGCGGACAGCCGAACTGATCCTGACCGACAACGCGCCCAATTCGCCGCAGCGTTTGCCCTTGCGCGGCGTCGGTTTAGTGACCCTACCTGATTTGGTGATTACAGCCCTGGACTCGACGGGGTTGCCGCAGATAAACGGGCAAGGCCAGGTCGAAGCTCCCATCCGCATGGTGGTTAGAAACCAGGGCAATGCCGAAGCCGGTATCTTTAAAGTCTCCACCGATTATACCGATCCCACCGGCGGTACCTTTGCCGTTGCTTTTACCGTGCCTGGCCAAAACAGCCTGTGGTACCCTTTTACCGCTGCCCCGCTGCCCGCCGGGGGCGAGATTGCTTTTGAGGGGTGGGTCACATTCTTGCCCAGTTTGCAGGGGCAGATTGTCTCTCTGGCCGGGCTGGCCGATAGTTGCAGCGGCGACGAGCGCATGCCCGCCATCTGCCGGGTGGAAGAAAGCCAGGAAAACAACAATCAGTCGGCCCCACTCTCGCTGACCTTGCCCCGCGCGCCGATCATCCAGTAAACCGAGGGGGATTTATGATAGAACTTCGCCCATCGCACGAGGAGATTTCGCTCAAACAGGAGCATCGCAACAGATCGTCAAACCTCACCCCGCTGGCCCCGGCCTCTCTCAAAACGGCGGACAATCTGCACACCATTGCTCAGCGCTCGCAGTTGTCTCTGCCGGAGGTCGAGCGGCTGACCTTGCCCGAATTGACGGCTGTAGTCGAGCAAGTGGCCCGCTTGACCCCGGCGGGCAATGTCCCCGGCATGATCCTGAGCGGCCTGGCTCGCCTGCCGGAGCGCCGCCCCCCGGCCAAAATAGTCCGGCGCGATCTGAACCTGCTGTTTAAGGGGGTCGAACAAACGCTGGATAAAGCCGTCTTTACCACTTTTTTTGCCGGACCGGCGGCGGTGATTGGGGCCTATCAACACCTGCTCAAACTGGCCGGCAAAGACCCGGCTGAGGCGTTCCCCGAAGGAACGTGGCAGTTTTACGTGGAATATGCCGTACGCGAGGACACCGCCCGCCACGCCAACGAAACGCATGGGTTCGACACGTTTCTGCGCCGCCACAACTTTGACCTGAACCCGGTTGAGCGGGTCACCGCCTGGGTTATGGCCGCCATCTACTGCCTGCACCAGTACCATGATTTGCTGGCCAATGAGTGGCGTGAGCGGGTGGCGACCCATTTACTGGGGGAATTGACCCGTACCCGGCCCGACGCCGCTCGCGATACTAACCTCTACCGGCGCTGGGAAAAACTGCGGCCTTACGGGCGCAATCCCGCCGGCGGCTCGCGCCAGCCCTATTTTGCCTATCGCCGCGACTGCTTTGACCAATTTCTGGCCGAGGCGCTGGCCGATTTGGATACCGCCACACAAGGCGCGTGGCAGCAGGCCCTGCGCCGGGCTGAGGCTGAGGAGTTGCCCGCTTTTCAGCAACAAATGTCAATCCTGGCCTATCTTGACCCCGGCTCCTACGGCGAAACTCGCGTCCCCATCCCGCTGACCAAAACCTGCATCGGCCTGATTCACCGAGGCTGTTATTTCTTAATTCCGGCCTGTGCCCCCGGCTCAGACGGCCCGGCCCAGGCGCAGAGAGTCCGGGCGATGGTGGCGGCGGCGCTCGACCAAACCGGCTCGGCCGGCCCAACGCTGCCGCTGGCCCAAATCAAGCGTTCCGCCTGGCCCGATCTGCGCCAGAAGTTGGACCGGGACTTCATCGCAGAACTGGACCGGCTGCGCTTTGCTCCCATTCTCATCAATTGCGACCGGCGGCCCCGCAACCTGCCCCTGGCCGAGATTCGCCAGGCCGAACGCGGGCGGGGCGACCATGCCTTGACCCTGTTCGACACCGGCGAAACGATGGTCTTTGACCAGTCGCACATCTTTTTTGATGGGGCCTGGGGCGCAGCCCTGGCCGAAATAATGACCCAGGAAGCTATTTATTGGGCCAAACAGCTTGACGCCTCAGACGCGGGGATGATGGCTCAATGGCAGCCTCAGAAATTAGCCTTTCACCCTCAACCCGCCGATTTGACCCTGCTCCAGCAGGCCCCCACCGTAGCTGTTGAAGTCAGCGCCGAAACGACAGCGATTGACCTCAAGGCGCTGGTCAAATTACGCCGCCTTTTCAAGCAGCGCAACGATTTGATTCAAGTAACCATCAACGATCTACTGATTCTCTACCGGGCCATCCACGCCCTCACCTACCAACCCGACCCCCAGTTGATTGGGGCGTTGGAAGCGTTAGCTACCCAGCCCGAAGCCCGTCCGGCGGCGCTGGCGGCGTTAGATGCCCTGCGCAATGTCGAGCCGGTGAATCCGACCATCCTCATCCCGGTGGATGCCAGCCAACGCGCCCCGCGAGACCGGCTCTATCCGGTTACATTTGAAGCGCCCTTAACCCAGTTGGATTTTGTCGGGCTGCACCGGCAGGTGATGGCCGCCTGGAAAAAGTACCAACAGGCAGCCGGGGATCGCAGCGCTGCTTACGCCGAGTTTGACCGCTTGCAGCGCGAATATTTAGCTACCCTGGCCGGCTTCGGTCAGATTTTGGAGCAGGTTAAGGCGTCGGCGCGGGCGGGTGAGAGTTTGAGCCTGAGCGCTCTAAAGCTGCTGGCCCATTTCCCTGCGCCATTGCAGCATTTGCTAGAAAAAGTTCCGGCGAGTTTTGATCTTCTGAATGACTTGCTCAAAGGCCGGGAAGTTTTCTCAAACGTCGGGGCGGTGGCAGCGGGCAGCACGCTGACCCGTTTTATCTCGGCCAAAGACGACAACGATAAAAAGACCCTGGTCTGGGGGGTGCTAACCGATGCCCAGGGTGTGATGCACCTCACTCTGCGCGATTTCCGGCCGCACGGGGCGCTTTTGCTGGCCTGCGGGCACAAAGCGTTAGCCCAGCGTTTAACCCAACACTACCTCGACGCTTACGCCGAGGGATTAAATAAATTTGCCCAGGAGCTACGCCAGATCACCCAATCCAGCCGCGAGACTCATCTACGCAAATCAGGATACAGCTAAGCAGAATTTTGGGTCAGCATTGTTATTACTATGGGCAAGTCAGGGATTGCCCTTTTTAGAAGCTGTCTGAGAAGGTCGGATTTGAGGCTCGTAGTAACGACTTTAGTCGTTTGCAGCCTCCCCACTAACGACTAAAGTCGTCACTACAAACACTTTTTAGACAGGCTCTTAGATAGAAGAAAGCGTTATGACTGAGCAAGCGTTAACCGATAATTTACTTTCTCAACAGTTGGACGAATATCGCCTGGAAGCGCTGCTGGGGCACGGGGGGATGGCAAGAGTGTATCGCGGCTTTGATACCCGCCTCAAACGCCGGGCAGCTATCAAGGTCATTGACACCCCCTTTCAGGCCGACCCGGCTTATACGGCCCGCTTTGAGCGCGAAGCCCAGGCCATTGCCCAGTTGAAGCATCCTCACGTGGTGGGGGTGTACCGCTATGGCGAAGCCAACGGGCTGCTCTACATTGCCATGGAGTATATCGAGGGCGATGATTTGGAGACCGTTTTGGCAAAGTATCACGACGACGAACAGTTCATGCCGCCGGCTGAGATGAGTCAGATCATCCGGCCCGTCTGCCTGGCCCTGGATTATGTTCACAGTCAGGGCGTCATCCACCGCGATATCAAGCCTTCCAATATTATGCTCAACTCGCAGGGCCAGCCCATCCTGACCGACTTTGGCCTGGTCCTGCTCGATTACCAGACACGCGGGGAAATTTTTGGCACGCCCCATTACATTGCGCCGGAGCAAGTGGTGTCATCGGCCGGGGCAGTGCCACAAAGCGACCTGTACAGTCTCGGCGTAATTTTGTATGAAATCTTCACCGGCAAGCTGCCCTTTGAAGCGGATCATCCTTATGATATTGCCATGCTTCATTTAACCGAACCGCCGCCGCCGCCGCGCCAGCACCGGCCCGACCTCAGCCCGGAACTAGAAGCGGTCATTCTCAAAGCGTTAGCCAAAGAACCGGGTGATCGCTACCCCAATGGTGCAGCCCTGGCCGATGCCCTGGAACAGGCTTTACAGGTCAAAGGTGTCAAAGTATCGGCCAAGGGGGTTTTGGCGCAGGCTGTGGCCAAGGTCGAACCCCGGCCTAAAGCTGCGCCGGATGTCCAACCAGGGCCAGGAAAACCGTCCCGGCCGGTCGCAGGAGCGGTTTCGATCCATGCGGCAAAAAAGGGGCAGGTTATTACCACCCGTTACATCCTCAAAAATATCCGCTCCCTGCTAACCGAATTAACCGTCGCCTTGACCGAGGAGGAGCTGCGCCGGCTTTACTTTGACCTGCCGGAATTTAAGCCGGTCCATCACCAACTGGCCCGCAGCAAAGGTAAGGCCGAAATCATTGACCGCCTGCTGGAGTACGCCGAGCAGACTCTCCAGCTTGACGATTTGCTGGCCCTGGCGCGTGAAAACAATCGCCTGGTGTATGAAAAACATCAACCCTATTATGAGATTGTCACCGCGGCGCGGCGCGACCTCGTGGGTCGAGATTTGGGTCGCTACCATCTGGTCGAGCGGTTGGGCCAGGGCGGGATGGCCGATGTTTACAAAGCGTATCAGGCGGGGCTGGCTCGCTATGTGGCCGTTAAAGTCATTCACAGCCACCTGGCCGAGGACGAGGAATTTATCGAGCGGTTTGAAAGCGAGGCCATGGCCGTTGCCAGCTTGCATCATTCCAACATTGTCCAGGTTTTTGATTTTGCCCGTGAGGATGACCTGTATTACATGGTCATGGAGTTTGTAGAAGGCTCGACCCTGGAGGCCGAACTAAAGAAGCATAAAGAACGCCACGAATTGCTGCCGCTGGTCGAAACCGCCGCTATTTTTGAGGCTTTGGCCAGCGCCATAGATTATGCCCACGAGCGGGAGGTGATCCACCGCGATTTGAAGCCGGCCAATATTATGTTTACCCCTCGCCGGCGGGTGGTGCTGACCGATTTTGGCATCGCCCGGATTATGAGCATGCCCAGCTACACCAGCAAAAATGCGGTTATCGGCACCCCGGCCTACATGTCCCCGGAGCAGGCCCAGGGTGAAATGGTGGACAAGCGGAGCGATATTTACTCGCTGGGCGTCATTTTGTATGAAATGGCCACCGGGCAGGTTCCTTTTGAGGGCGACCATCCGATTGCGATTGTGCTGAAACTGGTCAATGAGTCCTGGCCCCTGCCGACCAGCCTTAATCCCAACTTGCCTATAGCGGTGGAACAGGTCATTGTCAAGGCCATGAGCAAAAACCCGGATGACCGCTACCAAAGCGCCGGAGAGATAGCCCAGGCTCTACAGCAAGCTCTGGCTTTGCCTAACCCGCCGTCTGAGAAGGTCGAACGTAAAACGTTGAACGTTCAACGTTCAACCCCTGAGATAGAGGTAAAAATCCCGGCAGTGGATGGGGCGGAACCGGCCTGGTTGAATGACCTGGGGAAATTGGCGGCCAATCTTACCAATCTACCCAAATCCAACCAGGTTGCCACCGGACAGAGTTTTGTCCAGGTTGGGACAATGACCAACTCCTATGTTTCGGCCAACTGGGGCAACTCCGCGCGGACGGTTGAACCCCTGGCTCCCAGAATCGAGAGCCATCTGGCGATAATCTATGAACAGCTCGATCATCTGAAGGCGGACGTGACCGCCGAAGCCCCCGCCGAAAAAAAAGCCGCCGCCCTGGAACGTCTCCATGAGCTGCGCGAAGCCTTCACCAGCAACCCACCTGACCTGGACACCGTTGCTTACGTCAAAAGTTGGTTTGGCAAAAATATCCCGGCCCTGGCTGAGGCGGTGACGGCGTTGATTGGGCATCCATCGGTCGGTCAATTGATGGCCGCCGCCGGGGAGACAGTGGCGGCTGAGTATCGGCGGCGGTTTGGAGAAAAATAGCATAAACTTGTCAGCTACCTGCCATACCGGGTCAGGAAAGCTTCCAGGCCGGCTTCATAGGCCGCCGCTTCCAACAAGACGCCCTCGTTGTGGCCGCCGCGCAGCTTCAAAAATTCCTTGGGTGTGTTGGCGACCTCGAATAGTTTTTGTCCGTGACTATAGGGTACTACATCGTCGTCGGGGCTGTGGATAATTAGCACCGGACAGGTGATTTCCGGCAGGCGGGCCATGGTGTTGTAATGGACTCGCGCCAGCAGCCGGATGGGCAAAAAGGGATAGGTTTGTGCCCCCATGTCGGGGACGGAGGTAAAGGTGGAGAGCAAAATCAGGGCTTGTGGTGAATGGGTTTGGGCTAATCGAGCCGCCACCGCTCCGCCCAGCGACTCGCCAAAGATGATGATTTGTTCGGGCGTAAACTGCTTCTCTTCAACCAGAAAACGCCATGCCGCCTCGGCGTCGAGATACGTGCCCTGCTCGCCGGGTTGGCCTTCACTCTGGCCGTAACCCCGATAATCAATGATAAAAGTGCTCCACCCCAGGCGATGAAACAATTCCAGCGATTCGAGCCGGTGCGAAATGTTGCCGCCGTTGCCGTGAAAAAATAAAATCACCCCTCTCGCGGGTTGGGCCGGGACAAACCAGCCGGATAGCTTTATCCCGTCCGCACTTTCAAGCCAAATCTCTTCATAAAGTAGACCCGCCTGGGCCGGCGTCGCCAGCCAGGTCCGGGTGGGAAAGTAAATCAGCCGCTCCTGTCCCAAAAAGAGCAGCGCGGCCAGGGCTAGATAGCCAATAATGAACAGGCCGACAATTGCCCAAGTCATACGCAAATATGAACCCACGACTCTAAGAAATGGCGCAAGGATGAACTTTGCAGCTATTCGCCTCCTCGCCTCCTCGTTCCCTCTACTCCCCCTGAAGCGTCACCGTCACCAAGCGGCTGCCGCCGTGATCGCGGTGTTCGCACAGATAGATTCCCTGCCAAATCCCCAGGTTCAAACGACCATCGGTGATGGGAATGGTTAAGAAACTGCCCAGCAGTGAGGCTTTGAGGTGAGCCGGCATATCGTCCGACCCTTCGTAATTGTGGCGATAATAGGCAGCATTTTCGGGGACCATCTGATTGAAGTGACTCTCAAAATCAACCCGCACCGTCGGATCCGCATTTTCGTTGAGGGTCAGGCTGGCCGAGGTGTGGTGCAGAAAAATGTGGGCCAGGCCAATTTTAATGCGCTGAATATCCGGCGTATTGGCTTCGATCAAATGGGTAATCACATGAAATCCCCGCCGGAAAGGCGGCAGTCGAAATGTCGTTTGATACCAGGCCATAAAAACTCCTGTTAAAATTCTAGCACGCAATTCCCGCTCTAACAATTGTCCCCCGGCCTGTTTCATGTTAATCTATTCGGTTGAGGCGAGGAAGCGTGAAGCGAGGAGGCGAGGGCAAAAATTTCCTCGCCTCCTCGCCTCACTTCTCATCGCCTCACAACTTTGTATAATCTAAAGGTCAGACCATGCCCTTCGCTCATCGTAACCCCCTGCTCCGGCCCGAAGCAGGCCAAACACTCTTTGCCGGGCGCGAAAAAGAAATCGGCCTCTACCGGCTCCATTACCATCGCCCGCCCGATCACCCGGAAGTGCGTCTGATTACCGCTATCTCCGGCGCTGGGGGCCTGGGCAAAACCCGCCTGCTCGACGAGTTGGAGTGGTACCGTCCCGCGGAAGCCATTTTCAGCCGCCTCGATGCCGGGGCCGGCTTTGGGCATGACGGCGTGCGCCTGCTGCGGGCGCTGGCTAACAGTTTGCACCGCGAGGGCGAAGCTGTGCCCACCCCCCATTTTGACCAGCTTTTCCAAAAACGACAGGCCCTGCTGACCCGGGCCATCAGCCGCAGCCGCGACCCCAAACAACTGCTGCACCATTTCTATCGAGCCACACTCCTGGGCGTTGATCCTCCCCCGCCGGCCAGCAAAAAAGAACCCGTGTTTGGACAGCTCGCTCCCCAGGATTATCTTCACTGGGACGCCGCCGACATAGCCTTGGCCTTTGAGCATCCCCTCGGCTTGCTGACCGAAGCGCTGCTGGCGGACTTGAATCAGGCAGCAACAGGGAGTAAGGAGTATGAAGTAGGAAGTAAGGGGGCAGAATCTTCACCCAAAGAGGTCGCTGTTTCCAATTCGCCATCTCTGAAAGTAGTGTTGATATTCGATACCTTTGAGCAAATTTATCGAGTAGTCAACGACTGGCTGCTGACCCATTTGCTCGGCCACGCCCGCGAACTGATCAACTGCGATTTGCGGTTGGTCATAGCCGGGCGCGACGACCTGCTGGCGAGCGATCCCCGCTGGCAGCCCTGGGCCGATTTCATCCTGCCCCTGCCCTTGCAGCCCTTCACCTCCGCCGAACTAAACGACTTTATTCAGAAAAACAGCACTATCACCGACCCCACCGCTATCAAGCAAATCGGCCAGCTTACCGAATGTTCTCCTCTATGGCTAAATGTCTGGACTGCCACCGCCACCCCTCCAATCTCCACGCAAAGCGTCCAATCTCCAATCTCCCTCTTCACCGAAACCCAACGCGGCTGGCTAGAAAAAGCCGCCCTGGCCGGCGACTTCGACCAAAACCGGCTGGCCGTCCTCCTCGGCAGCGCCGAAGTCAAAACCGCTTTCAAGTGGCTCATCGGCCAGCCCACCCTGGTCCGCTCCGGCCAGCTGCCGGGCCAGTTCAGACTGGACCGCACCCTGGCCGCCGCTCTGCTGGCCGAGGCAACACCGGACCTCCTTGCCATAAAGCAAAATTTACTCGACTATCTCGACCAGCAACGGGCGGCCCTGCGCCTCGAGCAGCGTTCCGTCCAGCCTCAGCCAGACCCTGATGCCCTGACCCCGCTCCAGCCCAGCCCGCGTACCCCCAAAACCAAAGAGACTGCCCCCGCCACAGATTTGGCTGCTTCGCCCTACGCCGCCGTGCTGCTGGAACGTTTGCGCCACAGTTTGCACCTGACCGCGCCAGACCAGCCCCTATCCCCAGAGACTCTCAATTTGTGGCAAGCCAGCCTGCTGGAAGCGCTTAACGAGCAGCCGGTTTTTATGTTTGACCTGATAGACAGCGGGGGCGCACACCCCTTCGGGTGCGCCGAAGGGCGGGAGGCGCGGGGGCGCAGAGGAGCAGAGGAGCAAGATCAAGCTTCTGAAATCGTAAATCGTAAATCTGAAATCGTAAATCCAAAATTGCTGGTGGAAGGTTGGTTGTCCGGCCAGTGGGCCTCCATGCGCCCTGCCCTTCTTGATCTGGCGGGCGACGAGCAGCTTGCCCCCGAAGCCAGGGCCATCGCCTACGAGTGGTGGGGTTACAGCTACCACGCCAACAGCGAACCGGAAAAAGCGATTGAAATTTACCAACAAGGCTTGGTTCTGGCCCCCCGCCAGCCTTCGCTGCACCTGAGTCGCGGCCTGGCCTGCTTTGACCTGGGCCGCTTTGCCGAAGCTATCGAAGATTTCACCCACGCGCTAAGCAATCGGCGGTCGGCTCTCGAACGGACCAGCCGTCAGCGGTCGTTTCTCTTCCACCTGCGCGGCCTGGCCTACGCCCGCCTGCCCGTCCCCAACGACTTGAACGCCATCGAAGATTACAACCAGGCCTTGCGGCTCGACCCGGATAACAGCGCCATTTTTGTGGATCGCGGCCTGGCTTTTGCCCGCCAGGGCAATTACGAGCGGGCCGGCGAAGATTACAACCAAGCCATCCAGCTCACCCCCACCAACGCGGCGGCTTATTTTTACCGGGGCCTGACCCACATTCAGCAGGCCAACATTGACGCCGCCATCCAGGATTACAGCCAGGCTATCTACCTGCGCCCCGAATACGCCGAAGCCCTGTACCAGCGCGGCCTGGCTTACGTTAGCCAGAACAATCTCGCCGGCGCCATCGCCGATTTTAGCCAGGCCCTGGAGTTAAATCCCCACGATGCCGCCAGCTACCGCCAGCGCGGTCTGGCCTATGTCCAGCAGGACAACTTTACCCAGGCCGTGGATGATTTCGACCAGGCCATTCGCCTCGACCCCGCCGACCGTATCTCCTATTTCAACCTGGGCCTGGCCTCCATGCGCCAGCAAGACCCCGTGCGAGCCATCCGGCACTTTGACCGAGCACTTGAGCGGGGGAGCGGAGGAGCGGAGGAGCAGGGGAGTCAAGTCCAATCTCCAATCTCCAATCTCCAGCCTTCCATCTCCGGCCCAATGTTTCGCGCCACAGCTTTTTATCAGCGTGGCCTGGCCTATACCATGCCGCCGCTGCTCAACTACCAGCGGGCCATTGAGAACTTTGATGAAGCCATTCAACTCACCCCGGAGGCCGAGCGCGCGCCGCTTTTATACCAGCGCGGTCTGGCCTGGGCCGGGTATGGCGATGATTCTCGCGCCATCCAGGATTTTGACCACACCCTCCAGCTTAACCCGCTCTATGCCCTGGCCTTTTACCAGCGCGGCCTGGCCTACAGCCGCCGCCAAGATTTCGCCCGCGCCGTCGAGGATTTCGATCAAGCCATCGGTGTTGAGGGTGTGGCGTTAAAGGTTCAACGTTCAACGTTCAACGTTCAACTTGATAACTCTCAAAGGAGTGATGCCTTTAATGAGCGGGGCCGTGCCCATGCTCGCCTGGGCAACACGGCGCAAGCCATTGCCGATTTCGAGCAGGCGCTTCAATTGAACGAGCGAAATGCGGCCGCCTTCAAAAACCGGGGCGGCGTCTATTTCAGCGCCGGTGATATGCCCGGCGCTATTGAAGATTTCAATCGGGCGCTGGCGCTCAGTCAGGGCAGCGACGGCGAGGCGCTCATCCAGCGGGGTCGGGCCTTTGCCGCCCAGCGCGATTACGGCCAGGCCCTCAAAGATTTCAATACAGCTATCAAACTCAACCCCGAAAATGAGGCTGCCTTCTTCTGGCGCGGCTGCGCCTACGCCGAGCAGGCAGCCCAAGGCAGCGCCAAAGAGACCGGCCAGCAGCGGGCCATTGAGGATTTCAGCCAGGCTATCTTCCTCAACCCCAAAAACGCCAGGGCCTTTTACCATCGTGGGCTGGCCTACCTGGCCCTGCGCGATTACCGCCAAGCCCTTGAAAATTTCGACCAGGCGCTCGCCATGAGCGAGACCGACGGGCTTGAACTTGCTGACAAAATCAACCTCTACCAGCAGCGCGGCCTAACCTATATTTACCAGCAGGAGTATGGCCGGGCCATCGCCGATTTCAATCAGGTTCTCAAGTTCAACCCGCAGCAGGCCGACGCTTACGCCCAGCGGGGTCGCGCCCGCGCCGAGCAGGGCGACACCGCACGGGCCATCGAGGATTACAGCGAGGCCCTGAAATTGGCCCCGCCCACCCCGGCCACCCTCTACCAGCGCGGCCTGGCCTATGCCCGGCAGAAAAAGTTCGGCCCGGCCATCGAAGATTTCAACGCCGCCATCCAACTGGATGCCGCCCAGCCGGCCTATTTTTATGCCCGCGGGGTCGCCCTGGTAGCCCAGCATCAGCCTGCTGAGGCTATTGCCGATTTCAACCAGGCCATCACACTCGACCCCAAAGACGCCCGCGCTTTCAATCAGCGCGGGTTGGCTTACGCCGCTCAGCAGGAGTTTGAAGCGGCGCTGGAAAATTACAACCAAGCTGTGCGCCTCAGCCCGCGCCAGGCCGAGTTTTACTTCAATCGGGCCAATGCCTTTGCCGACCAGCCGGCCCAAAAGTACGCCCGCGCCATCGAGGATTATAACCAGGCCCTCAAACTCGACTCGCAGCAGGCGCTCTACTTTTACCGGCGCGGGCTGGCCCATTTTCAGCAGGGCGACTACCTACCAGCCGCTGAAGATTTTAGCCAGGCCATTGCCCTGGACAACCGCCTGGGCTTGGCTTTTAAATATCGGGGGCTGGCCTACATCCAGCAGGGCGAGCCGCTCAAGGCCATTGAGGATTTGAGCCGGGCCATCAAATTACTGCCCGATAACGCCGCCGTGTTTTATCAACGCGGTTTGGCCTACAATGGGCAGGGCCAGCCGGCCAAAGCCATCGAGGATTTCAACCACAGCCTCAAGTTGCTGCCCGGCGACGCGGCCTGCCTGGCCCAACGCGGTTATGCCCACGCTCAACAGGGCCACTACGCCCAAGCCATCGAAGATTACAGCCAGGCCCTCAAGCTGAACCCGCACGACGCCGCTGCTTACTACAACCGGGCGCTGGCTTATGTGGCCCATCAGGGCAGCTACGAGCAAGCCCTGGCCGATTTCCACGAGGCCCTCCGGCTCAACCCCCACCACGCCGACGCCTACGTTCAGCGCGGGCAGGTCTACTTGCGGCAGGATAACTCCGACCAAGCGTTGGCCGATTTTGAGCGCGCCCTGGAATTGGAGGCCAGGCACGCCGACGCCTTTGCCGGGCGCGGCCTGGCCTTTGCCCGCCAAAACAACCACGCCCGCGCCATCGAGGATTACAACCAGGCCCTCCGCCTCAAACCCGACCGGCCTGACCTGTACGTCCGGCGCGGCCTGGCCCTCTACCAGCAGTACAACGACGAACGGGCGGTTCAGGATTTGAGCGAAGCCCTCCAACGGCTGGGGAACCAGGGTTCCAGCAGCGACAAAGCGCTCTGCTACAAATACCTGGGCCTGGCCTATGCCCGCCAGGCCAACACTGCTCAAGCCCTGGAAGCCTTTGACCACGCCACCAATCTACTGCTGGCCGAAGCTAAAGCCAAAAAGCGTGGCCCTGGGGAAACTGGGGCGCCGGCCTCATCGCTTCATCTCCTCACCAACTCAGCCCTCGATCCCGAAGCCCAGGCCGGTGAAATCTTTACCCAGCGCGGTCTGCTCTACATGGCCCAGGATAATATTTTGCAGGCCATTGACGCTTTCAACCAGGCCGTCAAGCTTAACCCGCGTGATGCTGAAGCCCTGTACCAGCGCGGCCTGGCTTACAGCCGTCAAAATGACTTGGTTCAGGCCATTGCCGATTTTAACGAGGCCCTCGGCCTCAACCCGGCCTCGGCCCAGACCTACTTCCAGCGCGGGCTGGCCTTGGCGCAGCAAGGCAACCTGCGGGAGGCCATCAAGGATTACAACCAATCGCTGCGCCTGTCGCCCCAGCAAATCGAAGTTATCTACCAGAAGGCACTGGCCTTTGTCCAATTGGGCCAGCCGATCGAGGCTATTGAGTCGCTCAACCTGGCCTTGCGGCTGAAACCGGGCAATCCGGCGGCGCTTTATCAGCGCGGGCGGGCCTACTTTGAGCAAAACAACTATGCTCAGGCGGCCCAGGATTTCAACCAGGCATTAGCCCTCAACCCGCCCCCGGAGATCAAGGCCGGGAGCCTGTACTATCGGGGGCTGACGGCTTCGCGCCGGGCCGAGTATCTCCGGGCTATCGAGGACTTCAACCAGGCCGTCGCCCTTGAGCCTGACAATGCCGCCCTGCTCAACGAGCGCGGGCGGGCCTATTCCGGCGCAGGTGATCACGACCGGGCCATCGAGGATTTCAACCGGGCCATCCAGCTTCAGCCTCATCTGGTCGAAGCCCTGGCCAATCGCGGGTTGGCCCACAGCCGGCGTGGCGATTACGTCCGGGCCATCGCCGATTACGATCAGGCGATTAGCGTTGAACGTGGAATGTTGAATGTTAAGGCGGAAGACGAGGCCAGGCTCTATCGTTATCGAGGATTGGCCTTTGTGCGCATGGAAGAGTATTTCAAAGCCGTTGACGATTTCAACCAGGCTTTACGCTTGCATCCGGGGGATGCTTTTACCCTCAACCAGCGCGGCTTTGCCCAGTATCAATTAAAAAATTATCCCCTGGCCCTGGAGGATTTCGACGAAGCCCTGCGGCTCAACCCCAAGCAGGCCGATGCGCTGTATCATCGCGGCTGTGTCTACCTGGATCAGGGCGACCCGGCCCAGGCGGTCAAAGATTTCAACCAGGCCATCCGGCTGCGGCCCCAAAACGCCGAAACCTTTTTCAGCCGGGGGCGCGCCCTGGTTTTGCAAAATGAGACCCAGCGGGCCATCAACGACTTCACCCAGGCGATTCAACTTAATCCCGACCAGGCCAATTATTATTACCAGCGGGGGCTGGCCTTTGCCTACCAAAACGACGCCAACCGGGCCATTGACGACTTCAAGCAGGCTATCCGGCTCAACCCCAAAGAAGCCGAGATGTTCCATAGCCTCGGCCTGGCCCTGGCGCATCAGGGCAACTATGAGGAGGCTCTGGAAAATTACCAGCAGGCACTCCGGCTCAAACCCGACAGCGTCGAGATGCGCCAGAATCGGGGGCTGGCCCACGCTGCCCTGCACCACTTTGAGGAAGCGATTGCCGATTTCAGCCACGCCCTCCAGCTTGACCCCGACAACGCTGCTACCTATAATTATCGCGGTAGTGTCTATGCCAACAACCGCTACTATCCCCAGGCCATTGACGATTTTACCCAGGCCATTCTGCTCAGCCCGAAAGAGGCCGGCTACTACCACAACCGGGGCATCATCTACATGCAGCAAAACGCCACCAACGCCGCCATCGAAGATTTCAACCAGGCCATCCGCCTCAATCCGGAAGACCCGGCGGTGTATGCCAACTGCGGCAACGCCTATTTTAAGCAGGGAGATTATCTGCGGGCCATCGAGGATTACAACCAGGCCCTCCGGCTGGACGCCAACAACGCCGCCACCTTCAAAAATCGAGGGCTGGCTTATGACCGTTTGGGCAACCTGCAGCAGGCCGTCAAGGATTACAGCCGGGCCATTCGCCTCACCCCCGACGACATCAGCGCCTACACCTACCGCGCCGCTGCTTACGAGGCTTTGAACGAGTATCAGCAGGCCATCGGCGATTATGACCGGGTGCTGGCCGCCGACCCGTCCGACGCGGACGCGCTGCACAGCCGCGCCCTGGCCTATTACGCCCTGGGCAATTTCGAGCTGGCGCTGCGCGACTTCAACGGGGTGATTGAACTGGACCCCAACGATGCCGCCGCCTTTCACAATCGCGGCCTGACCTTTTACAACCAGGGCAATTATGCTCCGGCGATGCGCGACTTTGACCAGGCCATTCGTCTCGACCCCGACGACGCCGATGCCGTTTATCACAAAGCCTGTGTCCTGGCCCGGTTGGGCCAGGATGAGGCCGCCGTCACCTGGCTAACCCAGGCCCTTGAACTGGACCCCGGCAAGCGCGAATTTGCCAGCAACAGTTCCGATTTTGAGGGCTTATGGTATAAGCCGGCCTTTCGCCGGTTGTTTGGCTACCAGTAGGAAAAATGAAAGGCTCATGTTAAGTACTAGTGCAAAGCAGGCCGGGCTCCCGCGCCCGGCCCTCGGCGGCGTGGGAGCCGCCTCTACCAGTAGGAAAAATGAAAGTTATGGTCAATCCTGAAAAATCGGCTTCAGCGCTCCAGCTTTTCTGGCGAAATTTTAGACGCAATTTTTTTGAGATGGGCGCCATCCTGCCCAGTTCCGGGGCGCTGGCTCAAGCAGGGGTAGCGTATCTGGCCCAAAAGCAAAAACCGGCCCAGGTGTTGGAGGTAGGGGCCGGCACGGGCGCATTCACCAGAGAAATTGTACCCCTATTACAGCCGGGCGATACGCTGGATGTGGTTGAAATCAACCCAGAGTTGATGACCCACCTCCAGCAGCGTTTTCGCCAGGAGCCGGCTTTCAAAATAACGGCGGGGGTGGAGGTTAACTTCATCACCGCCGATATTCGCCGTGTTCCTTTCCAACACCCCTACGACTACATCATCTTCAGCCTGCCCTTGACCAACTTTCCGCCCAGTATGGTTGAAGAAATTTTGAATTTGATGATAGAGCACTTGAAGCCAGGTGGCGTTTTTAGCTACGTCAAATATATTTTTATTGGCCGTTTGAAATATCTGCTGGGTGGCTCAACCGTTCGCACCGAGATGACCGCCAATCAAAAAATTATCCGGGGATTTGCCAGCCAATACCAGGTCGAGCGCCGGGCCGTGTGGCGCAATATTCCACCGGCCTGGGCTTACTATTGGCAAAAGCCCCATCATCAATAATAAAAATGTCATTGCGAGGCCGGTAGGCCGAAGCAATTCCCCTCGGGGTAGGAAACTGCTTCGCCTACGACTCGCAGTGACATAACAGTTATTTTCGAGGAGGTTATCTTGCCCAGACGAGTTACTACAATTTTACCCAGTACAGCCACCATTGGCTCGCTCATGTTGGGTGTATTGGCGATCATGGTGTTGAGCGACGACAAATTTCTCCTGGCGGCCCTATTGATTACCCTCGGCTCCATTTTGGATGTGCTGGATGGACAACTGGCCGCCCGGCTGGGGGCTATTAGCGATATTGGCAAAGAGTTGGACTCATTAGCCGATGTGGTGACGTTTGGTGTAGCACCCACCATCTTGTTGTATCATCTGCTCTTGATTGTGGGGGTAGCGACTCATATCGCTATTTTAGCCTCGCTCATGTTTGTGTTGGCCGGCGCGTACCGCCTGGCCCGCTTCAATACCCTACCCTCTGACCGCCAGGCTTACTTCAAGGGCATGCCCATTCCGATGGCCTGTATCTTGTTGATAAGCGGCAGTTTCTGGCAACATTGGGTCATCAACGTCTGGTGGACGGCCATCATTGCTATGGTCAGTTACCTGATGATTAGCACCTTTCCTTATCCCAAAAGCAAACATCTGCTCGCCTACCCGCTGCTGGTTTGGGTAGGTGTGGTAACGGCAGCGCTCGCCTGCTGGCTACTGGCCGGTTGGGAGGCGATTCCTTTTGGCTTGTTGCTGCTGTACGCTCTGAGCGGCCCGGCTCGCTGCCTTTACTTTTTGGCCCGGCCTCGTCTCAGCCAGGGTTAAATTATGAAGAGTGGCATTGTGGCGGCCTGGCAAGAGGTCAGAGCTATTGTTTTGATACTTATCAGCGCAATATTGTTCGCTTTGTGGCTGCAAAAACGTGGGTTGGCCCTGTTGGCGGCAATTCTATTGGGCTGGGTCTGCTACTTTTTTAGAGACCCCGAGCGAATCCCGGATTCAACGGGGGCGCTGGATATTCTATCCCCGGCTGATGGCCGGGTAACAGCCATTGATCAGGTGAATGAGCCAGACTTTATTCACGGTCCAGCCTGGCGGATTAGCATCTTCCTCAGTCTGTTCGATGTGCATGTGCAGCGCAGCCCTTACACGGGCGTAGTTCGGTTTTTACACTATCAACCCGGTGATTTTGCGCCAGCTTTTCTCAAAGATACGCACAGCAATGAAGCCAATCTCATCGGCCTGGAAACCGCCCACGGCTCGCTGTTGGTCAAGCAAATTGCCGGCATTTTGGCCCGGCGAATTATCTGCTGGTTTGGGCCAGGCGACGCCTTGGCCGCCGGTCAACGCCTGGGGCTGATTAAATTTGGCAGCCGGGTTGATCTGTTTTTGCCGCCCGGCGTCGAAGTATTGGCTTACGTAGGTCAACAGGTCTACGGTGGGCAAACGGTTGTAGCCCGATGGTCTGGCTAGTTGACCTGCCGATTTTATGGTACCCCATTTGACAATCCAGGGAGGCGCGCATATAATCATTTTTTGTGTGTGCCCCAGGTATTGGGCGCACTCATTTTTTGTTAAAGCAGCAATTTTCAGCCAGGGAGAGTTGGACAATGTACGCAGTCATCGAAAGCGGCAGCAAACAGTATCGCGTGGCCGAAGGCGACGTGATTGAAGTGGAGTCCTTGCCGGTTGAGGCAGGTAAGGAAGTAGAGCTTGAGCGCGTCTTAATGGTAGCCGGCGACGGCGGAGTTAAGTTTGGTACCCCGACAATTGAAGGCGCCAAGGTTACGGCTACGGTTAAAGGCCACGGGCGCGGCAAAAAAATCATTGTTTATAAACACAAGAAAAATTATCACAAGAAGCAGGGCCACCGGCAAAATTTCACCCGCCTGCAAATTGATAAAATAACCAGCTAAGAGGAGGATCAGCATGGCGCATAAAAAAGGCGGCGGTTCCAGCCGCAACGGTCGTGACAGCGCCGGGCAACGTCTCGGGGTCAAAAAATTTGGCGGCGAAGCGGTGCGCTCCGGCAATATTTTGGTTCGACAGCACGGGACTCAATTTTATCCGGGCGTCAATGTCGGTTTAGGTCGAGATTATACTTTGTTTGCTATGGCTGACGGCTTTGTGAAGTTTGAGCATATTACCCGCGATAAAAAGCGTATCAGCGTTTACCCCGAACCGCTCAAGTAGGACAGGCTGTTAGCTTAAGAAAGGTTTTTGTGATGAAAAAAGGTATTCATCCTCAATATTATCCCAACGCCCAGGTTATTTGTTCCTGCGGCAATACCTGGACCACCGGCTCCACCCAACCTGTGATCCGCACCGATGTTTGCTCCGCTTGCCACCCCTTCTTTACCGGCGAGCAGCGCATTGTTGATACGGCCGGTCAGGTAGACCGCTTTATGAAGCGCCTGGACCGCTACGGGTCTCATCAAGCCGATGCGGCCAAACGCCAGGCAGAACTCCAGAAAAAGCAGGAACAACGCTTCTTGAAGCAGCAGTTGGCCGCCCTTGATTTGAACAGCCAGACGGCCCAAATCTTGAACGACGCCAACATCGTTACCGTGGGTGATTTAATTAAAAAGGTAGAAAAAGATAGAGCAGGATTGCTGGCTTTGGAAGGGTTCACCCCCAAAGCTTTGGAAGAAGTTCAAGCCAAATTGGCCGAAGCCAGAGCAACTTACTTTGTCGAAGCCTAATTAATTGTGAATTGTGAATTGTGAATTGTTAATTTGGATCAGTCACTATTCACAATGATGAGCGAAGATTGCCGATGTGACCCTTATAAGGGTCTCTTAAATTAGTATCTTGGGCAGACCGTGATATGCGGTTCTGCCCATTTTTTTGGAGATGGCCGGATATGTATCACCGTTATGATGGCGGCTGGATTGAACTGATTTGTGGCAGCATGTTTAGCGGCAAAACCGAGGAGTTGATCCGTCGCCTGGTTCGAGCCGAAATTGCCCGGCAAAAAGTCCAGGTATTCAAACCGGCGCTGGACAACCGCTATAAGGTCAACAAGGTTAGCTCCCACAGCGGTAAATATTATGAAGCCACCGTGGTGGAAAATGCCGAGCAAATTGTCGCGCTGCTGAGCCAAGATACGGGCGTGGTTGCCATTGACGAAGTTCAATTCTTCGATTGGACGATTGCGGAGTTATGTGAGCGGTTGGCCAATGAGGGGCGGCGAGTGATTCTGGCCGGCCTGGATATGGATTTCCGAGGCGAACCCTTCGGCCCGATGCCGCTGCTGATGGCCCAGGCCGAGCAGGTAGACAAACTCCAGGCCATTTGTATGGTCTGTGGCGCGCCGGCCAGCCGCACCCAGCGGCTCATTGACGGCCGGCCTGCCAACTACGACGATCCCGTAATTATGGTCGGCGCCAGTGAGGTCTACGAGGCCCGCTGCCGCCAGCACCATGAAGTACCGAGGAATAGAGAGGAAAGTAGCCGGTAATCAGAAGTCAGACAGCTTTTTCTGGCTACTGACTTCTGACCTCTGACTACTGACCTCTAATTTATCTCCTCCGCTTCGGGGCGGGCTTCCAGGGTTAGCTCTACCTTTTGTTCTTTGCCGTTGCGGATGATGGTCAGCGTTACGGCCTCCCCTACAGTTCCCCGCCGCGCCAGAAATGAGATGAGATCATCAAAGGTCTCAATCTTTTCATCTTCAATAGCAATGATAACATCACCCCCAATTTGAGTGACAAACCCGTTGCTCAATTCAAAATCACGGGTGCCGCTGCGCAAGCCGGCTTTGTCGGCCGGGCTGCCGGAGATAACTTCGGCCACCAGCGCGCCCGAGGCTTTGGGTAACTTCATCTCCTCGGCAATCTCTGGCGTGACCGTACTGCCCGAAAAGCCAATCCAGGGATGTTGATACTTGCCACCGTTAATCAGGCTGGGCACCACCCGCACCACCAAATTTGAGGGAATGGCAAAGCCGACGCCCAAAAAGCTGCGTTCGCCCAGCGCCGTGCGACGGGGCACGATAGCAGTGTTAACCCCAATCACTTCGCCCTGAGAGTTGAGCAGCGGGCCGCCGGAGTTGCCGGGATTAATGGCCGCGTCGGTTTGGACAATTTCGGGGATACGAAACGCGCCGCTTTCGGTGGGCAGGCTGCGTTTGAGGGCGCTGATAATGCCGCTGGTCAGAGTGCCGGACAGTCCAAAGGGATTGCCAATGGCGACCGCCCGCTGCCCCACATGCAACTGATCCGAGTCGCCCCAGGCGACCGGGCGCAGCACTTCTGGCGGCAGGTCAACCTTGACCACGGCCAGGTCGCTGTCGGGGTCAGTTCCTATCACCTCTGCCTCGGCGGAGGAACCATCGTAAAACGTTACTTCGACTTTGGTAGCCTCGGCAATCACATGGTTGTTGGTGATAATGTGGCCTTCGGTATCATAAATAAAGCCGGAGCCCTGGCCCTGAGTCGGAAAAATTTCTTCTTCGGGTCCCAGCACCGTCCCTTCTTCTTCCACTGTGACCACAATATTCACTACCGAAGGATTGACCCGCTCATACAAGTTAATCAACAGCAATTCTTCGGCATCGGCTTCGGCAATGGCTTCGGGGGGCAGCGGAGTGGGTTCGGGGGCCAGGGTGGATGGGGTTTGCAAACCTACCTGGGCGTCTTCTAATTCATTTTCGTTGTCCCCCGGCTGGGTCGCGGTTTCAGCGGAGTCGGCGGCTGGGGTGTCGTCGTTCAAGGAGAGCGATGAAAACAGCGGACCAAAATTACAGGCAGTTGTAATAAAAACCAGCAAGCTTACCAAAATGAGGCGTAGTCGAAACAAAGTACCCTCCTGCCAAAATATAGCGATAGCAGGTAACTAACCCTATGTTACCTGCTATCTTGTGTCGTGATTGGTTGCTATAAGTTATATCCCAAGAAAATTAAATGTAAATGAAGCAGCCAACTTCCTAATCGTTTCGCCGCCCCATGCCCACGAGGATAAAGACCCAGCGGGCCAACTCCAAAATGGCCGCCAGCGCCGCGACCACATAAGTCCAGGCGGCGGCGTTAAGCACGCTGCTCACCCCGGCCAGTTCGCGCTGGTCAACAACATTATACTGGTAGAGCAGCTTTTTGGCTCTGGCGCTGGCATCCAGTTCAACCGGCAGGGTGACAATGGCAAAAAAAGCAACCACAGCATACAAGGCCACCCCAAACCAGGCCAGGGTCAGGCCCAGATTGGTTACGCCGAGCAAGGTTTCCAGAAAAATACCGCCAATGATAATCAGCGGCCCCAGCCAACTGCCAAACTGCACCGCCGGAACCAGGGTGCTGCGGAGTTGCAACGGCACGTAGCCGGTAGCATGCTGCAAAGCGTGCCCGGCTTCGTGCGCCGCTACGCCTACCGCCGCTACCGATGGAACACGGGCCACGTCAGGCGAGAGACGTAAGGTGCGGCTGCGCGGGTCATAGTGGTCGCTCAGAAAACCTTGCGTTTCCTCCACCGTCACATCATACAAGCCGTTGGTATCCAAAATTTGGCGGGCCACCTGCGCCCCGGTCAACCCACGCATGGTTCTGACCTGGGCATATTGGTTAAATTTACTTTTGACCATCGCCTGGGCGATAAAACCCAAAATCAGCGCCGGAAGCAAAAAACACAAAAACGTTGGGTCGTAGAAAAACATTTAAATACCCTCCAAGATAAACCTGATACGTACTCTTCTTGATGAAGTATTATACTCAGCTTATGTTAGAAATAAATTAGACCCGGCTATAAAAACAAACATTTCTACCGAAACGGGGCATGCTGACAAGGCAAAATCGCCTTAATTGGCAATCCTTAAAGGAAAGAGTAAAATAGTTTCATAATGTCTCATTGTTGATACTTGATACTATTTTAAGGAGTTTTATCATGGCTCAGCTCACGCGAAATTCTCTTGGCACGCGCGCCAAGTTTAATACCGGCAATGGTGAAGCCTATATTTACCGTCTGGACAGGCTTGATAAAGATGTCTCCCGGCTGCCCGTTTCAATTAAAGTCCTGCTCGAAGCGGTGCTGCGCGAGGTGGACGGTTATGTAGTGACCGAAGCCGATGTGCATAAATTGACTAACTGGAACGCCAAGTCCCCCGCTGCCGAAGAGATTCCCTTCAAACCGGCCCGCGTGATATTGCAGGATTTCACCGGCGTACCGGCGGTAGTGGATTTGGCCGCCATGCGTTCGGCCATGGCCCGCATGGGTGGCGATCCGCAGAAAATCAACCCGGTGGTGCCGGTCAACCTGGTCATTGACCATTCGGTGCAGGTAGACGTGTTCGGCCAGGCCATTGCCCTGGAGCGTAACGCCGAGATCGAATTTGAGCGCAACCGCGAACGGTACGAATTTTTGCGCTGGGGCCAAAAAGCCTTCGCCAACTTCAGCGTAGTCCCCCCGGCCAGCGGCATTGTCCACCAGGTGAACCTGGAATACATTGCCCGCGTCGTCTGGACCCGGCCGGAGGAGGAGGGGTTGGTAGTTTATCCCGATAGCTTGGTGGGAACCGACAGCCACACGACCATGATTAACGGCCTGGGCGTGGTTGGCTGGGGCGTCGGCGGCATCGAGGCCGAGGCCGTCATGCTGGCTCAGCCCATCTATATGCTCATCCCTGAAGTGGTCGGCTTTAAGCTGACCGGCCAACTGCGCGAAGGCGTCACCGCCACCGACCTGACCCTGACCGTAACCCAAATGCTACGCAAAAAAGGCGTGGTCGGCAAATTTGTCGAATTTTACGGCCCTGGCCTCAGCCAGATGAGTCTGCCCGACCGGGCCACCATTGGCAACATGGCCCCCGAATACGGGGCGACCATAGGCTTCTTCCCGGTTGACCAGGAGTCGCTCAACTACCTGCGCCGCACCGGCCGCTCGCCGGAGTTGGTCGAGCTGGTGGAACGCTACACCAAGGAACAAGGCCTCTTCCGCACCGATGAGACGCCCGACCCCGAATTTACCGATACCCTCAGCCTCGATTTGAGCGAGGTTGAGCCGAGCCTGGCCGGCCCCAAACGTCCGCAAGACCGGGTGCCGCTGGCGGCTATGAAAACCACCTTCCAAACCGCGCTGACCACCCCTATTGGCACGCAGGGGTATGGCCTGGACCAGAAGGCCCTACAGCGCAAAGGGGTGGTCAAAGCCGATGGCGCCGCCCAGAGAGAAATTACGCACGGCGCGGTCGTGCTGGCTGCAATTACCTCTTGTACCAACACCAGCAACCCTTCGGTGATGCTGGGGGCCGGCATTCTGGCCAAAAAAGCGGTTGAGCGTGGCCTCAGAGTGCCCGGGTACGTTAAAACCAGTATGGCCCCCGGCTCCAAAGTGGTCACCCGCTATTTAAATGAGGCCGGGCTGACGCCCTATCTGGAGGCATTGGGCTTTCATACGGTGGGCTATGGCTGCACTACCTGCATTGGCAACAGCGGCCCCTTGCCACAGCCGGTGGTCGAGGCGATTACAACGGGCGATTTGGTAGTGTCGGGGGTGTTGAGCGGCAACCGTAACTTTGAGGGACGCATCCATCCCTACATCAAGGCCAATTACCTGGCTTCGCCGCCGCTGGTGGTAGCCTATGCCCTGGCCGGCACCACCAATATTGATCTGACAACTGAGCCGATTGGCCTGGACAAGTCCGGTGAGCCGGTCTATCTGCGCGACATTTGGCCCAGCCAGGCTGAGATTGCCGCCGAATACGATAAGGCGCTCAACCCGGAGACTTTTCACCAGGAGTACGACGGCATCGAGCACAGTAACGCCAAATGGAACGAGATTCCTGTGCCCGAAGGTGCGTTATATGCCTGGAATGAGTGGTCTACCTACATCCAGGAACCACCCTTTTTTGTTGATCTCAGCATCGAGCCTTCGCCGATTCAACCGATTATGGCCGCCAAAACCCTGGTCAAAGTAGGCGATTCCGTAACCACCGACCACATCTCACCGGCCGGTTCCATTCAGGCGACCAGCCCGGCCGGATTGTATTTGCAGGAACACGATGTCGCTCCACAGGATTTCAACTCTTACGGCTCGCGGCGCGGCAACGACCGGGTGATGACGCGCGGCACATTTGCTAATATTCGCCTGCGCAATCAGATGGCTCCCGGCACCGAAGGCGGCGTGACCACCTATCTGCCCACCGACGAAGTCATCTCTATTTTCGAGGCCAGCCAGAAGTATAAGGCCGACGGCACCCCTTTGATCGTTATTGCCGGTAAAGAGTATGGTACCGGCTCCAGCCGCGATTGGGCGGCCAAGGGCACTTATCTGCTCGGCGTGCGGGCCGTGCTGGCCGAAAGTTTCGAGCGCATCCATCGCAGCAATCTGGTTGGCATGGGGGTGCTGCCGTTGGAGTTCAAACCCGGCCAGAATGCCGAAAGCCTGGGTTTGACCGGCAAAGAGAGCTACACCATTCATGTAGATGACACGCTCAAACCGCGCCAGGATGTTGTGGTGGATGTGACCGACGATAAAGGCGTGACGCGCACCATCGTCATGACCTGCCGCGTGGACACCCCCGTAGAGGTGGATTACTACCGCAACGGCGGGATTTTGCAGACAGTCCTGCGTCATTTCTTGAAAAGTTAAATTTTAGGGTACTTTGCCCTACACCCCATTTTATCCACTTCATTACGCTCGTGTTGCATTAAGAGCCTATCCGAAAAACGGCCGGGTGGCATCCCTATGCCAACCGGTGACGCAGAGGAATGCGTCACTACGCGGTTATTCGGATAGACTCTAAATCAGGTAACTACTCAGCCGTGTCATTTCGAGCGACGTTAGGAGCGAGAAATGACATGAGGGGTGAACAGTTGCCTTTTCCCCTTTATTTACCATCGCTTTGTTAGTCAATTCTTATCATCTCATCTCGATAATGACCTCTTTTGGTCAATTTGTTGGGTAGCCCACCCCAAATTTGCTGACCGGATCGAAGATAGTGCCACAGGCCAGCACCCTCGCCCCTTTTGCTTCACTGGACTTGATTGAACGACAGTAGAACAAGAAAACCTACGCCCACTGTGGAGCGCCTTTTGGTGCGCTTGCCGCAACGTTCCCGGTGCGAGCAGCGGTTATGATAGAGCCATCATCAATCTTTGATAACCCTTAAATTTCTTACCCTTTGAGTACAAAAGCAATGGACAATAAACCCTTAAACCTCATGTGCATCCTGGCCCACCCCGACGATGAGTCGTTAGCTACGGGCGGTATCCTGGCGAAATATGCCGCCGCCGGAGTCCAAACCTACTTGGTCATGGCCACTCGCGGCGAGCGCGGCTGGACCGGCCCGGCCGCCAAATATCCCGGTCCCCAGGCATTGGGCCGTTTACGCGAGGCCGAACTACGGGCAGCGGCCCATACGCTGGGCCTGCGCGAGGTTATTTTTTTGGATTATCAGGATGGGGAGTTGGATCAGGTCGATTCCACCGAGGCCATCGGCAGAATTGTTACCCAATTGCGCCGCCTGCGCCCGGAGGTCGTCGTTACGCTTGACTCCCAGGGCATTTACGGCCACCCCGACCACATTGCCATCTCTCAGTTGACCACCGCCGCCGTCCTGGCTGCTGCCGATCCCACCTACCGCCCCCTGAGCGACGATTTACCCCACCGGGTAGCCAAACTATACTATCGCGCTTTTACCCCGGCGGAGCAGGCCGCTTATGAAGCCGCTTTTGGCCGGTTGAGCATGCCCATAGATGGCTTTGAACGGAGCTTTACCGCCTAGCCGGAATGGGCCATCACCACCCGGGTTGATACCTCGGCTTATTGGGAACAGGTCTGGCAGGCCATCGAATGTCACTGCTCGCAGTTGCCCGGCTATCAAAAACTAAAAGCGCTGCCCGACGATTATCACGCCCACCTGTGGGGTACGCAAACTTTTTATCGGGCTATGAGCCTGGTGAACGGCGGACGCGAAGTGGAGGATGATCTGTTTGCCGGCCTGCATGAATGGGTTCAGCCGCCTGCGCTGTTTTATCTGGCCCCATCGCTGGTGGGAGAACTATAGGTGTCCAGAAAAATTCTTTCTCAAACATCAGGGTAGCAAGTAGCAGGGTAGCAGGTAAAAAATTTGCTACTCTGCTACCTCACCCTTCGGGTGCGCCGAAGGGCGTGCTACTTGTTTCAATGGCGAAAACTTTTCTGGATCGCTATATCATGACGACCATTTATAGAGGAGTAATAAATCATGGTACGTTTACCCATTTTAATCTGGCTGATTATTTTATCCCTGTTGTGGGGACCAGCTTTTCTGTTTATGAAAGTGGCTGTGCAGGAGGTACCGCCGCTAACTGTGGCCGCCGTGCGGGTGGGCCTGGGAGCGGTGCTGCTTTACCTGATCTTGAGATGGCAAGGCCGCGCTTTGCCCAAACTTGGCCCCGTTTGGAAGCACTTTTTGGTCATGGGTCTTACCTCTAACGCCATCCCCTTCTTCCTGTTGAGCTGGAGCCAGCAGTACATTGACAGCGCCCTGGCTGCTATCCTGGTGGGCACTATGCCCTTGTTCACTATGCTGTTGGCTCACTTCTTAACGGCGGACGATACGCTCTCACCCGGTAAAGTGGCCGGGGTGGTGATTGGCTTTGCCGGCCTGGTGGTCCTGTTTATTCCGGTTCTGCTGGCCGGAGTGCAGGCCACCCTGTGGGGCCTGGCGGCGGCGATTGGGGCCTCTATCAGCTACAGCTACGCCTTTGTTTACGCCCGGCAGCGGCTGCGGGGACTACCGCCGCTGGTTGCGCCCACCGCCCAACTGATCACCGCCAGCCTGTGCCTGGCCCCGTTGGCCCTCAGCATCGAACGCCCTTTCACCTTGCCGCTGCCATCCTGGCCGGTTCTGGCCGCGCTACTGCTCATGACCCTCTTGAGTACGGTGCTGGCCTTTGTGCTCTACTACCGGGTGATGGAGCGCGCCAGCGCCACCACCATGTCGGTGGTCACATATCTGAACCCGATTGTGGCTACCCTGCTGGGGGTGCTGGTGCTCAACGAGGCGTTAGGCTGGAACGGCTATGCCGGCGGGGCGCTGGTTCTGTTGAGCGCCGTAGTCATCAATGGGGCCGGTCTGCCCGGCGGCTGGTGGCCCTGGGGTCAAGCCTGGCGGCGCGCGCCGGCCGAATCATAAATTCTGATGCACTTTTGGCAACGCTGCTGGTGCGACCCACTGATATAGTCAAGCTATCATCCCTTAAAACAAGAAACGAACAAAGATAATGGTACACCCGGATATATTGTTTGATCTGAACAATCTTCAACATCAAGATCGGCTGCGCGAGGTTGAAACCTGGCGGCTGGCCCAGGCTGCCCGGCAGCAGCGCGTCCACTATGTGGGCCAGCTTCTGGGCCGCCTGGTGGCGGCGGTCCGGCAGCGGTTGAGCCTCCCGGCGCATCCCAAGCCGGTCAAGCCTGATCTGGTTAACCAGCATCAGTGAATCCAAATTTGAGGAGCCAGCACGCCCACGTGCGGCGGTGTTCGGCACGTGGGCGTGCCTCACTCCTCGGAAAATTGGATCTACTGAGCATCACTAAATTTCAGCAATTCACAATTTTGAGAACGCGAAGCGGGCACGCCTACGTGCGAGCGGAGCCGCACCCTGGCGGAATTGCAGTCAGTTCAACCTTCTGAACCTAACCTGGACGAGCCAGAACCAAAAAGGAACACAGAGCTACACAGAGACTCCACAGAGGCACACGGAAAGTTCTAAAAATTCCTCTGAGAAACTCTGTGACTTCTCCGTGTCCCTCTGTGTAATAACTTCTTGCTCACTGTACAAGAATCTGACTCATAAGGTACTAGCCATTTTCTGGGACTACGCCCAGAAAATAAGGTCCCTACGGGACAGTTGACACAAAGTTGGTTTATAAACATACTTTCTTCACCCCACCGGTGAAGGAGTAACCCAGATGACAGACGGATTTA
>Ga0209172_10002439_pt1 | contig 32763 bp, 24 predicted proteins | sample LarsenN4metaG_FD_184113 | JGI IMG/M metagenome (GOLD analysis project Ga0209172, IMG submission 184113) | Hot spring sediment bacterial and archeal communities from British Columbia, Canada, to study Microbial Dark Matter (Phase II) - Larsen... ... | reverse complement strand
ACCAGTGACGCCGCCCGTCGCGCCACCAGTGACGCCGCCCGTCGCGCCACCAGTGACGCCGCCCGTCGCGCCACCAGTGACGCCGCCCGTCGCGCCACCAGTGACGCCGCCCGTCGCGCCACCAGTGACGCCGCCCGTCGCGCCACCAGTGGCACCCCCAGTCGCGCCACCAGTGACGCCGCCAGTGGCGCCACCAGTCACATTTGGCCCACTTGATGCGGCTTATGTGTTGGCTACAGCTCGCGCCTTGGGCGTGGATCCAGCCGTATTTTTCCAAAGCAGGGTGGTGCAGGGGAGTCTGCGCTTTGGCCCTGATGCTGGTTCTACCCTTGCGGCTTTTGAAGCCAAACTGCGGGAAATTGGACAGTTCAATATCGGCTCTTACAACAATGAGAGTTTTGCCGATATTTTCCTCAATGCGCGGAACTCGTCCGAGATTCTGGCCATTTTCCGTAGCATCACCGCCGAGCGATTTGCTTTAGTGGGTCGATTGGGCCGTTTTGGCGCTCTGCCCCTACGGCGTGCCCGTCAGTTCTCCCGGCTTCGCTACACCTTGGTCAGCTTGACTCAGGTGGTGATTTACCAAGGTGCTAACGTTCGTTTCCTTTCTTTCCCACCACCGAGGGAAGGTGGAGACGACTAATTAATGTCTCGTATCTGACCAACCTGAGATGTACCTACTTTTTTCGAGTAGCAGGTTTAGATGAGACAATTTAGCTTATAAATGGCGCGAGAGTGATTTCTGTTGATTTTCACTCTCGCGCTTTTCTTTTCCTCCAGTGACCGGTGGTAGAATCTGGCCACATTCAGCCTAATGAGAACATCTGGCCAACCTAGGCGGGATGATTAATTTCTCCCTTTCAGAAACCAAAACACTTATGCGATGGGGTTACTGGCGATTATTCCTACTGGATGAAAATCATCTCACATCAAAGTAATCAATGCTAAATCTGCTCTAAGTAGGTAAACCTAAAAAAACTTAAGATAGAGCCTTAGTAGGGTGGGCAGTGCCTAACCGAGTAGCACTCTTCATAACCAGTATCAGTAGGGGCGATTCGCGAATCGCCCCTACTGCCCACCCTACAGAACCTGATGATGATTCCGATTGCCTGAACATCATCTCACATCAGAGCAATCAAGGCGAAAATTTGCTCTCATACTAGCGGATACCTGGTCTGTGGCGGGAAAAAAATCGTCTTGAGGGCAATTAGATATTTTTTTATCGGAGAAAATATCTAGGGGTTTGTTGGTGAATATTTACAAATTGTATCGATTGTTTAGATGCTGATTATGTGTGGTATTATATAACCTAAAATATTCAGGGTAAGCGGCATCACCCGCCCCGCTTCCTTACAGTTCGTCAAAACCTTTATTAGCGGGATTGAGAATTATGAACCACAAACAGCAATTATCCCATCTGACCTTGCCCCAAAAGGGTATGATATTTAGCCGCATTTTGCTGCTGGGCGTGGCTGCTGCCGCGACATCTGTAGTGACAATGGTGGTGGCGCGACCGGCTAGGGCTCAAGTGATTTCGCCGGTGTCACCCACGGTTGTGAATCCAACTTCTCCTGGCACTCCCTCGGGCATTGGCGGGACTGCCTTGAGTGAAACCACGACTACGACGGGCGAAACGACTACGACGACTACGACTGGGGAAACGACTACTACCACTACCACAGTCACGGAAACTACAACTACTACCACCACCACGGAAACAGAGGTGGGGTTGGAAGCTACGACAACTGTGGTAGATGATATAGCTACCACGGCAGTGCCCCCAGAGGCTGTGCAGTTGGAGGTGATGCAAGAAGCTGCTCCCCAACCCACTGGGGAAATTATGACTACAACTGCTGAGCCCCCGACTCAGACACCGACACCTGCTCAGGAAACCTCGGCTCCGCCGCCACCGCCAGCGCCGGAAGCGCCCCAACAGCAAGCTGCGGTGACTAACACTGTGGTGGAGCAGTTTATTTTTGGCACTACCATTGAAACCCTGTATCTGCGGGGTTTGGCTGGGCGGTTGGGCACTTCTCAGGATATTTTGCTTCAAACCAGGGTTTTCCAGGTGGTTGTTGGTTTAAGCGGGAATCAGACGGCTCTGCTACAGGCGTTTCAGGCGGCTTTGGAAAGAGCGGGAATTTTTAATCTCGCTTCTTACAATAACGCTGGTTTTGCCGATTTAATTGCTAATTCGGGGAATGCTGAATTGGCTCTGGAGATTTTTTCCCGTTTAGCGGCAAATCGGCTCCTGTTGGTGTCCCGGCTCGGTCGGTTATCTTCTTTGTCTATTCGCCGGGGTTTGGTGGGAGTGCGGTTTGCTCGCATTACTTTAACCCAGTATGTGGTGTATCAGGGTCTGGGCACCCGGTTTATTACTTTCCCTCGTGAACGGGAAAAGTAAGGCGGGTTTGATTTTTTAGGGGAGATGGGGGGAGGATAAGGAAGTGTGGGGAGGGTGGGGAGGGTGGGGAGGGTGGGGAGTGTGGGGGGGGTGGGGAGTGTGGGGAGTAATCTTCCCCCTCTTCCCTCTCTTCCCCCTCTTCCCCCTCTTCCCCCTCTTCCCCCTCTTCCCCCTCTTCCCCCTCTTCCCGGATGAGATGATTGTTAATTGACGGCGCTGGTGGCGGCGGTGAGTTCGGGGTCTTGGAATAGGGCGGTACTCAGGTAGCGTTCGCCAAAGCTGGGTTGGATCATCACGATTAATTTGCCTTGATTTTCTAGGCGTTTGCCTACTTGAATGGCGGCGCACAAGGCGGCTCCGGAGGAAATGCCGGATAGGATTCCTTCTTCCCTGGCGAGGCGGCGTCCGTAGGCGATCGCCTCTTCATCGCTCACTGATATGGCTTCATCGAGCAGCTCGACTTTGAGAACATCGGGAATGAACCCAGCGCCGATGCCCTGGATTTTATGGGGACCGGGGCGCCCGCCGGAGAGGACGGGACTGGATGCGGGTTCCACGGCGATCGCCTGAAATTCGGGTTTGCGAGCTTTGATTACTTCTGCGATTCCAGTAATCGTCCCCCCAGTACCTACTCCAGCCACCACAATATCCACTTGCCCATCTGTATCCTCCCAAATCTCTTCGGCGGTGGTGAGGCGATGCACCTCCGGATTGGCGGGATTGCGGAATTGCTGTAGCATATAGGCGTTGGGGGTCTCTTCTGCTAGCTCCTGGGCACGGGCGATCGCCCCACTCATCCCCGCAAAACCGGGTGTCAGTTCTAGGGTAGCTCCATAAGCCCGCAACATCGATCGCCTTTCCGAACTCATAGTTTCCGGCATCGTCAAAATCAACTTATAACCTTTTGCCGCTGCTACCATCGCCAAAGCAATCCCAGTATTTCCCGAAGTCGGCTCTACTAAAACCGTTTTTCCAGGCACAATTAACCCATCCCGCTCTGCCGCTTCAATCATATTCACGCCAATGCGGTCTTTTACCGAAGCCGCCGGGTTCATGCCTTCCAGCTTCACCACAATTCTTGCCAACACCCCTTCCGATTGAGGAATCCGGTTTAACTGCACCAAAGGCGTCCGCCCCACCAATTCCGTGATATTTTGAGCAATCCGCATTTCTACTTTTCCTTCCTTTAGCTTGTTGTGCTTCACACTAAAGTCTGCTGTCCGGTTTTCACACTAAAGTCTGCTGTCCGGGTTCACATTTTAGTGCTTACTCAAATTCCCACTAGACTATCGCAGCTACCAAGCTCCATTAAATGTAATACATAATATCTAGCTGCCGTTTGGCATTGCGCCGCTCGCACAAGTCCTGGAGAGTATATTTCTGCCACACCGACTCAGAAGCCTGACGAGCTTCTTGCCAAACCTCCCGTACCACCGCCGTTTCCACGGTTTTGGGAGTAGAGTTTTCTGTCATCGACCCGGAGTCCCAGCCTTCAATACAGCTAACTATTTCTAGGAGCGTAATTTTCCAGGGATCCCTGGCCAAAAGATAGCCTCCCTTGGCACCGCGTTGGCTGCGCAGAAGACCCCCACGCCTTAAAGTCGCCAACAGTTGTTCCAAGTATCGGTCAGGGATGTTTTGGTTGGCGGCGATTTCCCGAATTTGCAGGGGCTCCCCCGCATCGTGTTTGACTGCTAGCTCTACCAGGGCTAGCAGGGCATATTCGCTTTTGCAAGAAAGTTCCACGGTGAGGAGTAATTGGAGAACATAAGAGAGTACATCCAATTATACTCCGGTTCCACAGTGGGATTTTGGGGTTTGCTGCTTATACCCCAGTTCTACAGTGGGATTTTGGATTTTGCTGCTAAATTATACCACTTTATCGGTGATTCGCCGCCCAATCACTAAAGAAAATCTTAAGTTATACCCCGGTTATGCACTGTATTTGGGGTAGTTGAGCCAAATATAGCAATAGTAAGTTTAGATGAGCGGCAACAAAAAGCCGAGCTAGCAGCTCGGCTTTTTGATTGCTGATGAGAACTGGGGGCAAGCTGATTAAAGCGATGAACTTGCTTGCCTTTTCGCCTCAATCACTAGAAATTGAATGTGGTTCTCAGGGTTCCAATCACGAGGTCATCGTTGTTGGAGAAGTGGTCAGGAGCAGTCAGCCACACAAAGCCAGGAGTGATGGCGATGTTTTCCGAGAGGCGATACTCGTAAAAGCCCTCAATGTGGAGGGAAGTATCGGTGTTCTCCAATCCTGCTACATTAGCGTCAGATTTGCTCACTTTTGGTTCCATACCCACAACTAGACCCAGTTGGCTCCCCGGAGGGCCGGCATCAACACCCAGGGTTAAAGCCCAGTTCCAGCTGCCTAAATCGCCTTTCAAGCCTTCATCCAGGACGCGAGAGTTGGTGTAGCCCGCCCAGCCGCCGATTTTAATCGGCATATCTTCAGACTGGTAGCCGAATTGAACGCCGTAGGCGTTGCTGATGGTGGTGAAACCAATAGAAGATACGGGGGTGGCGAAGATGCTACCGGTCAGACCGTCTTTGTTGTAGGCGTTAACGTAGGTCAGACCCAACTTTAAGCCATCAACTGGCTTGAGGACGACCTGAGCCAACGCGCTGTAAGGGCCGTCAAACAGACCGCTACCACCGGTAGGACTGGAAGCAAAGCGCCCCAAGTTACCGTTCCCAGCCAAATAGGCGAGGCTGATTTCGGCGCCACCCGCATTATGTCTTAAACCGATACCAGCACCATCGTTGAGGAGGTGATAGATGGGGGCGCGAGTGCCGAAGCGAGACAGGGCACCGCTGCCACCGTCACCGTCTAAGGGGTTGATGGTATCAGCCACATCGTTGGCGATGCTGCCTGCGGCGACGAAGATAACTTCCGTGTTGCTGCCCAGGGGGGTGCTGTAGAGGAGGCTATCCAGCCGGAAGGTGGAGTCTCCCTCAGCATCAAGACCGGCGTTAAATTGCAGGTCGCCTTCGGGGGTGAAGGTATTGTTAGGAGCAAAGGAAGGGATGTTGTTTACCGCAAGACGGGTGTAGAGTAAATCGTTACCCGTGAAGCTGGTGTTAAAAGCAAGACGAGTCCGGGTGCCGAAGGCAAATTCGCCATTGACATCGCTGTTGACTGCACTGCCACCATCGGCTGCATATAGAGCCATGATGGCTTCACCTTGCAGTTTGGTGGTGGTGGAAAACTGGTTAGCTTCAAGTTCGGCGGTGCGGACTTCTAGCTCGTTGACACGGCCTCGCAGGGTGGCCAGTTCGGCGGCAAATTCCTGCTGCAGACGTTCGATCGCCCTTAATTCTTCCCTACTCAGACCGCCTTCTACTGCCTGGGCAATGAGGTCTTGGACCACTTCCAAACAGGCGTTCAAACCGGCGGCGAATTCATAGCGGGTCATGGCCCGGTTGCCTCGGAAGGTGCCGTCGGGATAACCTGCAATACAACCGTAACGCTCAACGAGGCTTTGCAGGGCTTGGAATGCCCAGTCAGTGGGGCGCACGTCGGATAACTGCGATACGGAGGTGACTTGGCCTGCGGATGTGTTGGCAGAACCTTCCCGGCTGTACTGGTTGAGTTGTTGCAAGACGTTGCGATCGCTGGCTCCTGGTACGGCTTGAGCCACCAGAGCTTCAGATGCGGCTGGTTCTAAACCATTAGCAACTTGAGCAGCGCCAAGAGCATTGGCAGAAGACGATACAACTAAACTTGCCCCCAGTAATGCTGGGCTGAGCAGCAAATAATTCCAAAATACTTTAGACATGTTCCCTCTTGTCCTCACACCTATTACACAGAGACGAAGCGATTGAGCTGTTGACTATGGGTCAGCACTCTCACTCCATTGTTACCGCGATGGGTTGGTCGGGCAGGGCGCTGAGCGCCGATGCCGATTTTTAGTAAACCCGTCTGGGTCATTATATAGCAAATTTGGTCTAATGACCGTCTTTGCTAGGAGGGCGGTTCCTGAGAGCGTCAAGCCTAGTCCCGCGAAAGCTGCTGCCTCCGGTGGTGAGGCGGTTTGCCTCTGGCGGCTGACCTCCAACCGAATCGGGGCGGATTTTCCCAACCCTAGGCGTGGAGTTTGCCCTCCTCGTCCAGTTTACCCACTGCGGCCAGATACATCTATGGTTCTACCACAGATTTCCGGGTTGTGAAGCGGGCGCTCCGGGCAGATCGAAATTGGTACAATCATACCAACAATAATTTGATTCGCTAAGGGTTTCCCCCTTGTTAGAGCTGATTTTTTCTCGATCTGCCCCCTCCACTGCTTTCCCTGATGATTCCGGGTTGTTCCGGTTATTTTGGAGCAGGCCGCCAGCCGGTCAATACTTCCAGGGCTTGCCTCTGAGTGAACCGGACTTTCAATCCGCCGCAGAAGTTTCCGCGTTGTGGTTGATGGTGTCCCTCTTTTGCTTTCCGGTTTCCTGGATGCTGATTTTGGGGAATCACCTCTATATGTTCGCGGCACCCCAGAAGATTCCCAGTATTTACAACCCTGCCACTGGAGAGATGTTATTGATATAACATCTGTTTTAATTGCACTGGTTGACAGTGCCAGAGGGATTTGGTTGGCGGCTCCAAATTGGTGTAGATGATTTAACTCAGTTGGATGCTGTGGTCAGTATAGCTAAAATATCTCAACTTGGCTGGTGGATCTTCCCATCGAGCCGCAGACGCTGCCGATCGGGAAGACATGTGGGGGATGATCACCCCACTTTTAGTGCTGAGGATTTTTCGATCGGGATGTCGGTTTCTTGGCGGTGGCCCAAAACGGAAAACACTTGTCGCTGCTCAAATAGCTGCAAAAATTCATGGTTAATTCTGCCTTGCTCTGCTTCTTGGCGGAGGATTCTCAGGGCGGCTTCCACGGGTAAGCCGCGCTTGTAAGGACGATCGCCCGCCGTCAAAGCATCGTAGATGTCAGAAATCGTCATTAACTGAGCCTGAATGGGAATTTCTTGCCCTTTCAATCCCTGGGGATAACCGGAGCCATCGAGCTTTTCGTGATGTCCGTAGGCAATTTCCGGCACTTGTTTGAGATTGACAGTCCAGGGTATGCGCTTGAGAAATTCGTAGCTGTAGGTAACGTGATATTCAATGGCCAAACGCTCTTCCGATGTGAGATTTCCCTTAGTCACCACGAGCTGAGCCATCTCATCAGGACTGACCAGCGGTCGGAGCTGACCTTCGGCGTCCCTGTAGGTAAAACCCGATAATTCCCGCAAGCGAGCCAAAGGTTCTTCCGCCAGGATGCGAGGCTCATTGGCTTCTAGGAGAATCTGCCAGTAATGATCCAATGCTTGGATTGCTTCTTCTAGCTGGGTATCTAACTGGGCTAAACTTTGGCAGTGAGAGCAGACGCTTTCAGTTTGGGAGTGGCGGTGTTGGGGATGCTCGATGAGGTGGCGGAATTTAGTTTGGGCGCATTCCATTTGCAGGGTGCGTTTAGCCAGAGCAAACCGGTGCCGGATCACGTCTAGCTGTGAGGGGTAGAGTTTTTTCTGCTTGACTAAAATTGCTTCTGGAACCCCGACTTTACCAAAGTCATGGAGGAGAGCTGCATAGCGAATTTCCTGGATTTGGCGCTGGTCAAAATGCAGCTTGCGCAAAGGTCCGGTAGTGATGCTGTTTACTTCTTCGCTCAGGCGTACTGTCAATTCGGCTACCCGCTCGGAATGACCGTAGGTACATGGGTCTCTGGCTTCAATCACCTGTACCGATGCCCTGACGAAGCCTTCAAATAGGTTTTCGATGCTCTCTTGTAGCTGATTTCTTTCAATGGAGATGGCGGCTTGGGAAGCCAAAGAGTGTAATATCCTTTCTTCCCATTCTGAGTAAGGCTGAGTGGTTTCTAGGACATTTTCTGGCCTGATCACCAGATCGGGCCGGACTTTGCGGTTGATGAGCTGGAGGACGCCGATCGTTTCTCCTTCCCGGTTCTGCATGGGCAATACCAACACCGATCGGGTGTAGTAGTCGATATCCCGATCGAAGCTGCGGTCTAGCTGGTATGGTACTTCTGGGTTGAGGATGTAGGCATCTGGTAGATTCAAGGTTTCACCAGTGAGAGCCACATACCCAGCCAAGCTTTGGCGGGTTAGGGGAATGGCGAATTCCTGAAACGAAACTTTGGGGCGAGAATCGTTTTGCGCCACCTTAAACAACAGAGTTGGGATCTCATCAGTGCGATCCACCAAATAGACGCTGCCCGCATCACTACAGGTAATTTCCCGGCTTTTCGACAAAATCAGCGTCAGCAATTCAGACAAATCGTAAGTGCTAGACAGGGCGGCCCCAATGTCCAACAGCTGCTCTACCAGTTCAGCTCTCGATGCGGCTTGCTCCTGGATATTTCCATAATCGGGGAGCGCTGGATGCTCAACTCTCTGATGGCTTTTCACAGCTAGACCTCAATTTTTCTCTCCCTTGCCTTGACTTGCTCGATCGTGCAGTTGTTCTTCCCCTGAACGGGGTGAGCCATCATCGGCTATCCCTCTGGATTGGTTTGATTACAGGTTAGATATCACCTCAGCCAGAGCGAAGTCTTTTGCCGTCAGTCCCCCTGCATCGTGAGTTGTCAGGCTCACGGTAACTTTGTTGTAGGAAATGGAAATATCCGGGTGATGTCCTGCTTGCTCTGCTGGCTCTACCAACTTATTCACCCAGGCGATCGCCTCGATAAAATCTTTAAATACCTTTTTGGTTGTGATTTTCTTTCCTTCCACCGTCCAACCTGAAAGCTGGCTGGCTTTTCTTTGAATTTCTCCTTCCCCAAGCAACTGAGCCATTGTATTCACCCTTACATTTATATGTACAACACTGCCCAAGTACCCTTTCTGGTTTTTCACATCCAGTCCTTTTCCCTGCACCACTGGTCTAATGCACCCACAATCGTTAGTGGTGAGGAGGCTTGTTTACTCTCAATTATAGCAAGCTGAGACGATCTCGCCATCGGTGCAGTTGGCCGCTGCATCATCTACTTTACAGCATTCTGGTAGTTTTTCTGCTCTCTCCAGAGCCATCGGTATTTTCCCCAAGGGAAGCTTCTTGATTTTTCTGCGAGTGCTTTCCGAGTATTTTATAACTACTACCGGGCTTGATGCGTAGGTATCACCCTAAAATTACCAATTGATGATGATATGAATCGCCACCACACCATAGGAAAATCACCATCCTATGGGCTCTTAGTTGTGGTTGGTAAGAACGAAAATCCACTGGGAGGAAAATTTAGCCCCAAAAGCTATCCGCTCCCACCCAGAAGCGATCGAGCTTTAGGCTTGACGCTGGGGGTGGGAGCGGTGTAGCGGGTCTTCAGATTAGAGCCTGACTGCCGGGAGGAACCCCAAGTCAGCCGTTATATGTTTAACCTTTGGCGTCCCACTAGGAGACGCTGGCTGACTGTTAGAGAACAGCCCCGGCGCACAGCCGGCCTAGTCTAATCTGATGACCCAAGCGTTTACTACTATCTGGCATGGGCATCACCTCCTTTGACCCTAAACGGTATCGTTCTCAAAAGGCTAACGCTTCCCAAGATAACACAAAAATCTGGATTGAGTATGGAAATTCAAAAAAAACCTGCCGGTTGGCAGGATTTTTTTTGCTGCGGGGCTCGATCCGCGAGAATTACTCCCCTAGAGTAAGGACGGAGCCTGGTTCTCGCGGCATCGATTTCCCTTAGAGGGCGTTACCACGAGGTAGAACTTCTTCTGGGAAGATGAAGTTTTCGTGGGGTTGGTCCGCCGGAGCCATCCAGGCGCGCAGACCTTCGTTGAGTAGAATATTCTTGGTGTAGAACGTTTCAAACTCGGGGTCTTCAGCCGCCCGCAGTTCTTGGGATACGAAGTCGTAAGCCCGCAGGTTCAGAGCCAGACCGACGATGCCGATCGCGCTCATCCACAAGCCGGTAACGGGGACAAACAACATAAAGAAGTGTAACCAACGCTTGTTGGAGAAAGCAATCCCAAAAATTTGGCTCCAGAAGCGGTTAGCCGTCACCATCGAGTAGGTTTCTTCGGCTTGGGTGGGTTCAAAGGCGCGGAAGGTGTTGGAACCTTCACCATCTTGGAACAGGGTATTTTCCACCGTGGCGCCGTGGATGGCGCACAACAGGGCACCACCGAGGATCCCCGCCACGCCCATCATATGGAAGGGGTTGAGGGTCCAGTTGTGGAAACCTTGCAGGAAGAGGATAAACCGGAAGATGCCAGCGACGCCAAAGCTGGGAGCAAAGAACCAGCCCGATTGACCCAAGGGGTACATTAAAAACACGCTGACGAACACGGCGATCGGGCCGGTGAACGCCAGGGCGTTATAGGGCCGCAGACCTACCAGACGGGCGATTTCCAACTGGCGCAAGCAGAAACCAATCAGGGAAAAGGCACCGTGGAGCGCTACGAATGTCCACAGACCGCCTAATTGGCACCAGCGCACGAAGTCCCATTGGGCTTCGGGGCCCCACAGGAACAGCAGGGAGTGACCCAGACTGTTGGCGGGGGTGGACACAGCCACGGTGAGGAAGTTGCAGCCTTCTAAGTAGGAGGATGCTAAGCCGTGGGTGTACCAGGAGGTGACGAATGTGGTGCCGGTGAGCCAGCCCCCGATCGCGAGGTAGGCGCAGGGGAATAGCAGGATGCCGGACCAGCCGACGAATACGAACCGATCGCGTTTTAGCCAGTCGTCGAGCACGTCAAACAAGCCGCGCTCGGCACTGCGTCCAATGGCAATTGTCATCAGAGCCAATCTCCAATTAGGTTATGAGTGCCTTAATCCCTACTGCGCTTATGCCCACGCTTCTGCTTCGGAGTTTCCTTAGCATAAAGTTAGTGATTTGGCAAGTAGAGTTTACTTTTCTTTACTATGTTTCACATTATAGGGGCAAGTTTCTCATTTTGGAAGCCCTTGGGAAAGAAAATTTTATTTTTTTCTGAATTATCTGGGACCATTGAGGGAGCAGGGGAGCAGGGGCGCAGGGGAGCAGGGGCGCAGGGGAGCAGGGGACCGGTGGGGAGATGAAATGACAAATTACCCAGATTGACTGGTGGTGGCTGAGATATTCTGAGATAGTGAAAATATCCCTAAACAATCAATTCCTCATCCACCATGTTCACCATTGACCTGATGCTCAAGAATAGTCCTCTACCTCTGTCGGTTCACCGCAAAACGGCTGAGGGAGCGGAGGCGCTTTTCCAAGAATTAACCGGGGCAATGCGCTCTGGGGTTTCCGAGTTACTAGAACTGACTTGCGAGAAGATGCCGGAGAAAAAACTGGCGGTGTTCAGCGACCAACTAGCAGCAGTGCAGATATCGCAGAAAACGGGAGCTTCTACCTCGGGTAAGGCTCCGGGTTTTGCGGCGAGCGCGGAAGCTTAGGGGCAATAAATCATGTCCCAGGGGAGTGAAACGGCAAAACCCGCCATCAGAGTCGCTGATGTCTGCTTTCGCTGGCCGAATGGCGCAGATGTCTTAAAGTCCTGTTCTCTGGAAGTGCCCCAGGGGGAGTTCTGGATGCTCTTGGGCACCAACGGTAGTGGTAAATCCACCCTCCTGAGATTGCTCGCCGGTTTGCTGAATCCCGATCGTGGTGAGATTCAGGTGGGGCAGCCAGTGGGGTTTGTCTTCCAAAACCCGGACCACCAGTTGGTGATGCCGACGGTGGGGGCAGATGTGGCGTTTGGGCTGGTGGCGGAACAACTCTCCCCCGAGCAAGTGCGCCTGCGGGTGGAGGAAGCACTCAACGCGGTAAATTTGCTGGACCTGCAACGGCGTCCAATTTATGCTCTCAGTGGCGGCCAAAAGCAGCGGATTGCCATTGCCGGGGCGATCGCCCGCCACTGCGAGGTCCTCATCTTGGATGAACCCACCGCCTTGCTCGACCCTGATAGTCAGTTAGACTTGGTAGCTCAGGTGCAGCGTTTAGTCAAAAGCCGGGGTTTAACCGCTTTGTGGGTGACACACCGCTTTGATGAATTGGATTACTGCGATGGCGCTTTCCTCCTAGAGCAAGGCCATGTGGTGGCGCTGGGGGAACCAGAACCCCTCAAGCAGCGCCTGATGCAAAGCGAAAATTTTGCTTAAGCTGTCATTACTCAGCCATAATAATGGCAAAAAATTAACAAAACTCAATCAAAAGTGCCATAATTACAAAATGCTTGCCACCCAAAAATCTTAAAACAGTGTAAGGAAAACTACAATGCCACTCTCGTTGCCCAGAGCTTTACTGCTCGTGGACGGCTACAACATCATCGGCGTCTGGTCTCATCTGAAAAAAACGCGGGACCGAGATGGATTAGAGGCATCGCGGCGTTTGTTAATAGAAGCACTAGCTAACTACAGTGCTTTACAAGACTGGGACACCCAGGTGGTGTTTGACGCCCAATATCGAGACGCCCAAAGCAGCCGAGAACTTGTTACCAACCATCTGTCTGTCCACTACACAGATTTTGGGGAGACGGCGGATACCTATATAGAAAGAGTCTGCGCTACGGGGCCACGCCAAACCGGACGGCGCCAGCGGACGATCGTCTCTACTTCTGACCGGGCCCTCCAGTTAACGGCGATGGGTTACGGTGCGGAATGGATGTCCCCTCAACATCTGCGCAAATCTGTAGAAGCCGCCGATCGTCATCGCCAACTCAACCAAAAATCCCGGCCCCTCGGTCAAAGTCGCTTCCTCTTCCAGTCGCTGGATGCCAAGACCCAAAAGCGTTTGGCCAATTTGCGCTTCGAGCTGCAGCCCCCCAAAAAATAATTTCAAAAATTTTGGCAAAAGGGCTTGCCATAAACCCAACTTTGGGGTTATAGTATTGAAGGTGGTTAAAACAACCAACCAAAAACAATCCTCGGTAGCTCAGTGGTAGAGCGGTCGGCTGTCAGGCACGCAGAGAAAAAACCTACAGGGTTTTACATCATTGCCCGCCTAGCAGCGCTACTCGGTAACGGGTAGTGAAAAATCGGGTGAATTCAGGGAAGCCGCAGCACTTCGGGTGGCGGGAATCCTGAGCCAAGTCTGGCCAAGGGCAGCGGAAAAACGCTAGTAGCCAGAAAGGTGCAGAGACTAGGAATGAGGAGCCCATCCAATAAGTTCCACAGCGCCCGACATCCCAAGCGGATGATGAGATAGTCCACTCCAGGCAGAAATGCTTAGGATAAAGTGTAACCGATTGGTCGTAGGTTCGAATCCTACCCGGGGAGTTAAAAAAATTTTTGTAGGGGCGATTCGCGAATCGCCCCTATACCATTTTGGAAGCAAGGGATTTGATATCCAATCTAGGGTGGGGGTTTTGATGTCCCAAGGGGATAATTTACAAGACAATCAGTGGCAAGGCCAGTGGTTGTTGGCGTCAGAGGTGACTTTTCTCAATCATGGCTCATTTGGGGCTTGTCCGTGGCCAGTGTTGCAAGCGCAGCAAAGGTTGCAATCGCGCCTGGAAAAGGAACCAGTGCGGTTTTTTGCGCGGGAGTGGGAGCCGTTATTGGATGAGGCGAGGAACCAACTGGCGGATTTTGTGGGGGCGGCGCGGGAGGATGTGGTTTTCGTGGCGAATGCCACGATGGGGGTGAATGCGGTGTTGCGTTCCCTTCGCTTCCAGCCGGGAGACGAAATTTTGACCACGGACCATCTGTACAATGCTTGTCGCAATGCCTTGGAATGGGTCGCCGCTACTACTAATGCTCGCATTGTGGTGGCTCCGGTGCCTTTTCCTTTGGCAGATACGAGAGAAATTGTGACTGCAGTGATGGACCGGGTTTCCCCTCGGACAAAGTTGGCGGTACTCGACCATATCACTAGCCAAACTGCTTTGGTGTTTCCGATCGCCTCCTTAGTCCGGAAACTAGCCGCCGTGGGAGTGGATACCCTGGTGGATGGGGCCCAAGCTCCCGGGGCGGTGTCATTGAATTTGGCAGAATTGGGCGCCGCTTACTATACGGGGAATTGTCATAAGTGGCTTTGTGCGCCCAAGGGTTCGGGTTTTCTGTATGTGCGTCGGGATAAGCAAGAAATGATTCGCCCCCCGGTGATTAGTCATGGGGCCAATTCGCCGCGCACAGATAAGTCTCGGTTTCAACTGGAATTTGACTGGATGGGGACCGATGACCCGACTCCTTATTTATGCTTACCGGTGGTACTGGAGTTTATGGGGTCCCTGGTGGAGGGGGGCTGGCCGGGACTGATGGCGCAAAATCGGGATTTGGCGCTGCAGGCGCGGCGGTTATTGGCGGATGGTTTGGGGGTGCAGTTGCCTTGTCCTGAAGGGGCGATCGGCTCTATGGCCGTGGTCCCCCTCCCAGAAACGGCGGCGCAATTTCCCGCTGCGGCTCTGCAAGATGCCCTTTATGACCAATATCAGATTCAGGTGAAGATAAATCCTCCTTGGGGAGATGATATTTGGCTAATTCGGGTGTCAGCACAGATTTACAATCACCAGTCCCAGTATGAAAAACTGCTCTGGGCATTGAAACAGTTGCTGCACCTAGTTTAAACCAAAAAAAGGTTATTAGTAGGGGCGCTTCGCGAAGCGCCCCTACTACGCGAAGCGCCCCTACAGCCCAAAAAAAGGCTGATTTCAGAAAGAGGGCTAAAGCCCAACTACTAACCTCTATTTGCGCTTATGTAGCTGCAGGGGACAAGCAGAATTTAGGCTCTGAATGCTACCCGGAAGGACGATCGGGTTGATGCAGACTCTATTGCCAGAATTAATCAGCAATAACAGCGCCATCCCAATAACCGAGAGCAAAAGCGGTTTTTTAGGGTGCTTTTCCTGGTGGTCATGCTGCCAATGCCATAACAACAGAATAACACTCAAGCCCACACCTACGTAACTATTCACATACAACCCGATCGCGTTAGGAATCACACATTCCAGGAATTGACCGAGCTTTTGTTGGGTATTATCTTTGAGTTGGGTTTTCATAAAATTGGTTTGTTGTTTCGACATCTTCATTAAAACCTGTCAGCAAAATTAATGGAGATAGGGAGAAATTCAAAATAATAATAATTTTACCCAGCGGTTAGACGGTCTATCTGGCTAAAGCCCTCACCCCAAACCCCTCTCCCAGAAAGGGAGAGGGGCTTTGAGGGTTGTTTGTTATTTGAAAATTTGCTGGATTTTTAAATCTTTACTAATTAGGAAATATTCAAAACAATCAGAAATAATTAGGCATAATCATGGCAAATAAAAGGAAATAATGACAAATAATATAAAAAATTTTTGATGGCTGACATATTTTTTTATAAATCGCTAAACTCTTACCGTGCAAGCATTTTGGGCATTGCAATGTCTCCGCAGCCGCCAGACCAGTGGCTATTTACAGAATCGGATATGCTACAGTAGAAAAAAGCGGAAAAGGAGGGCGAGAGACTAAAAATCACCGCCCCACACCGGGCAAACATCAACTGACAGAGAGGAGAGCAGCCATGACATCCAATGCAGGTAATAGCTCATTACAAGACCGATTTTTGAGCGATTTTGTCGATAAGGTGCTGTGGAACGGACGCAGTGACAACGAGCGTTTGTGTTGTGAATTACGGTTTCATCCGCAAAACTACAACCAGACTAATGCTGAAGTAGCGCAACAGATTAACCAGCAACTTAATGGCAGTTTTAACACCACAAATATGTCTGGGACTCTCGCCGCCGTAGTTGCCAAGATAAAGGCAGCCTTTGGGGAGCAGATGGCGGCGGATGGGGTGGAATCACAAGAATTGCAACGGGAACGAGGTTGGAAACCTCAAAACCCGGGCGATCGCTATCCTTGGCAAGTAATTTATCAGTGGTTATGGGAAGTGGAGTTTCCCCGAAGAGGTTGGGATTTGGCCACTAATTTGGCTACTTGTGCTATGGAAGAATTCAAGTTTGTGGATATTCAAGAACGGGGGCGAGACTTGAGTCCTGACGAAATACCCGAGGGTAAAGAAAATATCAATAAAAATGAGAAATATGCTTTGGCTGTGCGTTTACCTTTCGAGGGTTATTTACTCTTACTAAATCGCGGTAGCAAAGGAAACTATTATTGTCTGTCACCTTCCCTGGCATTTCAGCCGAAAGGAGCCTGTTTACCAGAGCGTCCTTTGTATCTTCCCGATTCTGAGGCCAAAGCCAATTCGTTAAAGTTTGAGCATTTAGGTGAGGAATATTTTCTGGCAATTATTACGGAGCAACCATTAGAATTATCTTGGGTGCGACCTGATGGGAATCCCCGTGATTTACAGGTAAATGAGCAACGGTGTCAGGAGATATTTCAGAAAATTGGGCGCCAGTGGAATGCGCGGGTATTTTATAAACGGTTTCAGGTGGTGGAGTAATTTTATTCCTTGCTTTCTTCCAAGTGCAGGGGTGCAGGGGTGCAGGGGTGCAGGGGTGCAGCATATTTCTGATAAGGGCGAAGCATTCCGGTAATATATTGTTGATTTTTCGCCATGACTTATCTGCCGGAATGCTTCGCCCCTACAGGGGAAAATCCCGATTTTTTGCATCAGTCTGTCTGTAGGGGCGAAGCATCCGCGCCCAGATATCCAGGTAAAACGGAGGGACTAATTCGCGGATGCTTCGCCCTACCTCTTCCTCGATGCAACATCGCCTTGACCTCGCCGCAGCAAAAGTGGGATGCTCCCAATGGTTACTTTGATTATACTGGATTATCGGTTGATATGAGGGCTGCTAAGGGCGAAGCATTCCGGTAATCTAGCAATTTGCCCTCACCCCCAACCCCTCGACCAGAGCGGGAGAGGGGAGTCAAGGGAGTGATGAGAGTTTGCAAAGATTTGCAAATTTCCACAGCTTGGAGAAATTTTTCCGTAGATAATTTATTCATAGCGTCTCCTCAAGATAACCCCATCAGTCCTGGGGTGGGTTGCTCCCCGGTTGGGGGGTGGGTGGCAGGTTAAACAATGGAATCAGCGGAATTGTGAGAGAACCGAATATTAGTTTACCAACTTAGAAGGAGTTTCGTGATGTTTGATAATCCAGTGGAGCAAATTAACTCGCTGAATCAAAAAGCAGTAACAGCCTACGAACAAGGTCACTATGAGCAAGGGATTAAATTAGCCCAGCAAGCCTGCGAACTGGGGAAATATGTGTTTGGTGTGAATAATCATAACTATGCCACTCTGATAAACAATTTGGCGGGACTGTACCGGGCAATGGGGCGGTTTACCTATGCGGAACCCCTTTACCTGCAAGCTAAGGAGACTATCAAAGCCCAGTTGGGAGAAAATCATCCCCACTATGCCGCCAGTTTGAGCGGTTTGGCGGAACTGTACCAGGCAATGGGGCGGTTTACCGATGCGGAACCCCTTTACCTGCAAGCTAAGGAGATTAGAAAAGCCCAGTTGGGAGAAAATCATCCCGACTATGCCACCAGTTTGAACAATTTGGCGTTACTGTACTACGCAATGGGGCGGTTTACCGATGCGGAACCCCTTTACCTGCAAGCAAAGGAGATTTACAAAGCCCAGTTGGGAGAAAATCATCCCAGCTATGCCACCAGTTTGAACAATTTGGCGTTACTGTACTACGCAATGGGGCGGTTTACCGATGCGGAACCCCTTTACCTGCAAGCTAAGGAGATTATCAAAGCCCAGTTGGGAGAAAACCATCCCCACTATGCCAGCAGTTTGCACAATTTGGCATTACTGCACTACGCAATGGGGCGGTTTATCGAAGCCGAACCCCTTTTCCTGCAAGCTAAGGAGATTATCAAAGCCCAGTTGGGAGAAAATCATCCCCACTATGCCACCAGTTTGAACAATTTGGCGGCACTGTACAAGGAAATGGGGCGGTTTACCGATGCGGAACCCCTTTACCTGCAAGCAAAGGAGATTATCAAAGCCCAGTTGGGAGAAAATCATCCCCACTATGCCACCAGTTTAAACAATTTGGCGGCACTGTACCATAAAATGGGGTGGTTTACCGATGCGCAACCTTTTTACCTGCAAGCAAAGGAGATTAGAAAAGCCCAGTTGGGAGAAAATCATCCCGACTATGCCGCCAGTTTGCACAATTTTGCGATGCTGATGGCAGCGATGAATCGCCCCCAAGAAGCATTGCCACTGATGCAGGATGCGGCTAAAATTCAAAACCGGATTATTGGGGAAATTTTATCGATTAGTAGTGACAGGCAACGTTTGGAGTATCTAGAGCAAAACTATTGGCAGTTAGAGGTTTTCCTCTCCCTCATCAACCAATATTTCCCCCATGACGCCGCTGCCAAACAAGCAGCATTGGATTTGGTGTTGCGACGGAAGGGTTTAGCCACCGAAGCGGGGATTTTGCTGCGAACTTTGATTGTGTCCGATCGCTACCGTCACCTTGCCCCCCAATTAGACGAACTGCGACAGCTTCACCATCAAATCGCTTATGTCACTTGGCAAGTTCCCGCGTCCCCAGAAGGGTTAGGGGAATATTTGCAAAGATTGGCCGATTTAAACCGCAAACAAGATGAGTTAGAACAATTCCTCAGTCGCCAAATCCCAGAAATGAACCTGCAAGTGCAATTAGATAATGCAAATCGTCAAGCTATTGCTGCCACCCTTCCCCCTGGTTCAAGTTTGGTGGAGTTGGTGCAGTTTCGTGTCCGCAATTTCTCCGGGGTAGAAGCGAATGGGGATGCCAAGTGGTTGCCTGCGCGTTATTTGGCGTTTATTTTGTCTGCTGGGGAGTCGGAACGGGTGGAAATGGTGGATTTAGGGGAGGCAGGGGAGATAGACGAACTTTGTCGGCAGTTTCGTCTCTTGGCTTCCAAGAACCCGTCAGAAAATGGCGGTGAAAGGGATATTGGTTTTGATGACGATGAACCCTCGGAGGCGGAAACCTGGATTTACCCAGAGGTGGGCAAGCAACTTTATGAAAAACTGATTCAACCCCTGAAACAATATCTGCAACCCCAGCAAGTTGTGTATCTGTCTCCTGATGGGGAGTTGGCTACAGTACCCTTCGGCATTTTATCCGCCGATGGGACGGTGGAGTTGATGCAAGAATATCCGTTGCGCTATCTGAATGTGGGGCGAGATATTTTGCGGTTTAACGTAGAAATACCCGTAGAATATAGCCCGCCGTTGGTGATTGCGAATCCTGATTATAATTTACGTCCAGATAATGCCGAGGAAAATTCGGCCAAATCTGCCAATGTAACCGAGCTAGAAAATGCGGTTGATTTTGGTTCTCTGGCGCGAGAATTAGGACGAGGAAATGGTGAACTGTTCGCACCCATACCGGGAACCAAAATTGAGGGAGAAAAGATTGCCGAATTATTAGGCGTTCCGGTTTATACCGAGGCGCAAGCAGTAAAATCCTTGCTGTCTCAATCTCGTTCCCCGAAAATTGTGCATATTGCCACCCACGGTTATTTCTTGGAAGTTGACAAGAATAGTTCAGACAACAAAGTTGTATTAGACTTCTCCTCATGGGGGATGATGTCTCGGTTTAATTTTGCCAATGTAGTCAATCCTTTAACTCGTTCTGGGTTGGCTTTTGCGGGAGCAAATAGGGCATTAAAAGAAGGGGAAATTACCGCCAATGCGGAAGATGGACTGCTGACGGCACAGGGGACTATAGGATTAGATTTAACGGGCACTGCTTTGGTGGTTTTGTCTGCTTGTGATACGGCTTTGGGGAGGAAAGCTATTGGCGAGGGGGTAATTGGTTTAAGGCGTTCTTTTATTGTGGCGGGGGCAGAAACTCTGGTGATGAGTTTATGGAAAGTCCCGGATGTTCCCACGGCGATTTTGATGGAAAGATTATATCATAATTTGTTTCAAAATCAACTGGGACGCACGGAATGTTTAGAGGAGGCGCAGGCTTATTTAAGAAATTTAACCTTGGGGGAAATGCGGGAAAAATGGTTAACGCAAGCTGCCATTGATAAAGTAAGTTTGGCGAGTGATAAGAGTGCGGTATTTCTGATAAGTTTGAGTAAAAAGGCGGATAATTTTCAGCCGTTTGGTTCGCCGTTTTATTGGGCGGCGTTTGTTTGTATCGGCGACCATCGAAAGATGCGAAGTTAGGGGCAAGCAGTTCTGTAGGGTGGGCAGTAGGGGCGATTCGCGAATCGCCCCTACTATGTAGGATATTAAAAATAGGCGTTAATTTCCGCTAAAAATATATAATTTTTGTTACAATTATTGCAGCAATACCGATTATACTGAAGTGACAAAATTAACTAATATCTTGAAGGATGAACCAGGGAAAATCTACAGTGAATGAGTCGCCAATGTCTGTGCAGGCGGTGGGGATAACTCTGGGTATTTGTGCGCTGTTTGGTGGTGCCCAGGTGGCAGTGAAAGTGGCTTTAGGGGGGTTTACACCTTTGTTTTGTGGGGCTCTGGCTTTTACGATGTCAACTGTGGGATTGTGGGTTTATGGCTATTTGCGGGGGGAAAGATTGCAACTGCCATCACGGCAAGTTTTGCCACTGCACTTGATTTCGGCGTTTTTGTTTGTGTTATTTAATGGTACGGCTTTGATGGGACAACAGTTGACTTTAGCTAGTCGAGCGAGTATTTTTCTGGCTAGTCACCCGTTTTTTGTGGTGTTGTTCAACTATTTTACTCCCAGAAGGCAGCGGCTGAATGGTGGGGTGTTGATGGGGTTGGGTTTGGCTTTTGCGGGAGAGGTGGTGGTGTTTGGGGATAAGCTGGCGGCGTCTAGTGGTGCTAGCTGGTTGGGGGATGGTTTAATGATGGTGGCATCGGCGCTGTTGGGATTGATTATTATTTATCTGCGCACTGTCACTAATTATGTTTCTACCATTGAGGCGGTTTGGTGGCAATCGGTGCTAAGTGTGCCGTTTTTTTGGCTGGGAGCGTGGCTGTGGGAGTCGCCGCTGCTGATACCGGCGGGTTTTGCGCCTTGGTGGGCGTTGGTTTATCTCAGTGTGGGGGTGAATGCGATCGCCTTTGCCACCCGTGCGGAGCTATTTCGCCGCTACAATGCTAATTCTATCTCCTCATTTATGACAATTTCCCCAGTGATGGGGGTAATTTTGGCTCATTTGCTGCTGGGAGACCCGTTAAATTGGGGCGTTGGGGTAGGTGGAGCGGTGGTGTTCGCGGGTGTGTTGCTGGTTTATCGCTATAGCTAGGTTGGCGGTGGCATTGCATACACTATTTTGCGAAATTTGTCAAGCATCCAAATCACAGGTGGTGGGGTGGCAAGTTCACGAAATCCACGGGGGAGCGATCGCACCCGTCCCACTGCGCATCACCGATGATGGTGAAAGCATAAAAATTCAGCACTCACACTCAGGTTAACAGCGATGCTTTCTTTCTCACTAAATCCAGAATCTCAATTTCAACCCACATACCAGCTAGTCGCTCCCGCTGGGGAAAACATCCCGGTGATGCTGGTTTCTCAGGCGCAGAGCTTCAGATATCTGGTGATTTCCCGCCTAGAATGGGAAGGCGACAGTCCCGCCGTGTATGAATGGCACCCCTCGGAAGGCGTCACCTGCCAAGGGGTCAAATTAGAGGCTTTAGAAATTCTCCCTTTGGCAGATAATTCTTGGCAAAATTCCTGCCAAATATCGATCGTCTAGAATGGGGTTGATGTGGCTATTGCTGTTTGAGGACGAGGAAGGTGATATCATCATAAACCTTTTGCTGGCCAATGTGCTGGTACAGGTTATGAATAATAGCTTGCTTGATTTCCTTGGCCTCGCGATGGGCATTGGCTGCCACTATAGATATGAGCCGGTCTAACCCATATTCCACACGATCGATATCAATAGCTTCGGTAATGCCGTCGGTGTATAGCAATACCACGTCCCCAGGGTTTAACTTCACCTCAACCGTGGCGATAAAATCGGCGATATTATCCACTAAACCCAGAGGAAAGCCTAAATCAATAGTTTCGATGCGCTGGACTTGCCCGGTGGCGCGTACCAGGATCATTTCTTCATGCTGACCGCTAATTTTTAGGTGTCGATCGCGATAATCCACCACAGCCAGAGTCATATTTTTATCAGAATTCATCCGCTGCAAGTTACCAAATATCGCCGTGTTGAGAAAAGTTAAAAATTCTCCGGGATGATTTTGCTCGCTGGCGAGGAGAGTTCTCACCCCCATTTGCGCCATTAGCATTAACATCCCGCTTTCTAATCCATGTCCGGTGACATCACCAATGCCGATTTTCACTCCTGATGAATGGGGGAGTACATCGTAGTAGTCGCCGCCGACTTCCGCCGCTGGTTCCATAAATCCGGCAATTTCTAATCCTGGTATTTGCCGCAATTCCTCTGGGGTAGGTAAGAGCATCTGTTGCAGGCGGCGGGTGACATCTAACTCGGCGCTCATCCGCAGATTATCTGCTTGTAGCTTGTCGTTGAGAGCGGCAATTTCTTGGTTGGCTTCGCCGAGCTGTTGGTTGGCTGTAGCCAGTTCCGCTGTGCGCTGGTTTACTTTATCTTCTAGGGTTTGATAGAAGCGAGCATTTTCAATAGAAATCGCCGCTTGGGCTGATAAGATGTTGAGGATTTCCAAGCGTTCTGGGGTAAAGGCTCCAGGGGTGAGATTGTTTTCCAGATAAAGAATGCCAATGAGTTTGCCGCCATTAATGATGGGGGTACATAAAAGGGATTTGGGTTGATGCTGGATAATGTACTGGTCCGCGGTCCAGTTGGTTTCTTTGGTAGCATCGGTGAACACCAAAGGTGCTAAGGTGTGACTGACGTAATTAAGGATCGTCATGGGGAGTTCTTCCCTAGAGGAGATACTCACGGTGCTAGATTTGGCCATTAAATCGTCAGCGACGGCTACGGTTTCAATGGTAATTTGGTCTTTTTCCACCAAAGCCAGAGCCCCTTTAGAGGCGCCCGCATTTTCCAGCGCTAGCTCCATTAAAGTGGAAAGTAACTGATCGAGGCGAATGGCACTGGAGATAGCTTGAGAGGCTTTGATGACGGCTTCTAAATCGAGCAACTCCCCACTACCGCTGCTGGTGTTAGTGACATTTGTATTGGTGATGTCGGTAATAGTTTGGCGAGATTGGGGCTTTTTTTCCCGGTTAATGATGGGGGCGAGTAGTTGGGGATAGCGCTGTTCTAAATCGGCAATTTTGGCTTTGGCTCCCCAACGGCAATAGGCGTAATAGCTATCAATGAGGTAGGTTTGGGCGATTTTGGGTTTGCCCCAACCCAGATAGAATTTGGCGGCTAGTTCGCCAGCGATCGCCTCTTCGTTGTGGTAATCATTTTCCCCGGCGCCAGCGATGGCGCGATCGTAATATGCCATTGCCTCCACATAAGCGCCCAACACCCGATGTCTTTCCGCCTCCACTAAATCAAATTTATGCTGGTGGTTCATCGGCCCGTGTTCTGCCCATAACCGCATTTTTGCCTGATTTTCACTCAATTTTGTGAGGATTGTCGTTTTTTCTGCCTCCGTAGCATCATTAAACACACCTAAATAGGCGAGAGATTCATAAAAATAGAACACCGGCACCGAAAGCATCGCCGTGACACTGCTTAAATATGGTGCTGCCAGCTTGCTATTTTCTACAGCTTCAGTCAAGTTACCAAATAGATAGGCCAAACTCAACTTGCTGAGATAAAAATTAAAAATTCCCACGCCATCTTTCGCTGCCAGCAGTGCCGGGAGTGATTCCCGCTCATTATAGAATTCCCCCACCAACTCCCAAGGATGGATATATGTCTGTTGCAGATTCAAAATTACTTGGCTAAAAATGACATTGTAAGTCAGAACCCCTTGTTGGTGCAGATAAATTAGAGTGCCTCGGTATTTTTTCAGTTTGTCTTCCACTTCCGTGAGGTCAAGACCGCTAAAATATGCGTAGATCGAGGCAAACCCCAGGGCAAAGCCCGCTTGTTCTATCTCTCCGGTGGCGATCGCCAAGGAGGATGCCTGCTCAAAAATCCCTAAAGTTTCTTGGGCGTGATGTTTCCAATGTCGGGTAAAGGCGCCGACTTTGACTAAAACCTGGCTTTTGATATTGGTACTCTTTAAAGCATCCATCAACTTCACTGCCATCTCGCCGAAGCGATAGCCAGATTCTATGTCATTACACAGCCCGATTAAAATGATGCCATAATCACCATAGCCGCAACCGGATAAGCTGGTATTGCCATATTTAACCGATAATTTCACCTGTTCATAACCCAGGAGGAAAAATAGGGCAGGTTCCGCTCGATAGCTGGGGGGGACTAACCGCACCACGATTTTGATGGCTGCCAGCTTGCTGGGGTCTGCCATTAATGGTAAATTAATCAAATCCTCAATGTTGTGGCTAGCTAAATCAGCTTGAGTTTCTACCAGTCCTCGCTGAATATCTGCTGCTGTGGGGGCCGCAGGTAAGCTGACGCCCAATAGTTGCAGCACTTCTAAACCCAGCTTAATCGAGCTTTTGAGGTTCCCCTGTACGTCAGCAGCCAGGATTTTCAGGTCATAAACTTTTACTTTGTCCAGCACGGTTTTAGCCTGACGCAATACCACCTCAGCTAATTGCTCCATCTCTGGAAAGTTGCCGCAGAGGAAGGCTGCCTCGGCGGCATTGGAGTATAAAGCTAAGGTGAGGTTATATTGCTGTGACCAACTGGAATCTGGCAGCAGATTGATGCCTGCAGTTAAATATTTTAAGGTGGCAGCATAAGCGATAGCGGCTTTAGCTTTGAGTCCGGCTTTGAGGTTTAATTCTGCTAGTTCTTCTCGCTCGGATGCTGAGACGATCGCCCCGGCTCCCAGATTTAACTGGTTAACGATATCAAAAATCGCCTCTTCCCATTCATCTTCGCTGAGGTTGTGGCTGTTTTGTAGCAGCAGACGGCCAATTTCCCGGTGAGTTGTCTGTTTTGCGGCTTCGGGAATCAAAAAATAGGCGGCTTGCTGAACGCGATCGTGCAAAAAGCGATAAAATACCGAAAACTCAGCATGAGCAGTAGAGATATTCCCCAAACTCTCCTGTTCTTCCTCAGCGAAAAATTTGTAAGTATCGGTTTCCGGCACAACTAACCCCTCCGCCAAGGCACTCCATAAGTCAGCCGCCGTATCTGGGAGAGATTTCTGATAAACTACCGCCAGAGTGCTTAAATCAAACAAGTTGCCAATACAAGCCGCCAGTTGTAAAACCCGCTGGGTATCAGCGGGGAGCTTTTGCAACTGAGCCGCCATAAACTCCACCACATCATCACTAGCCGCCAACATTCTCACGCGAGCTAAGTCACATTGCCAGTAACCCCTAGTCAGATCAAACCGGATGAACCCTTCTTCATGCAGGTATTTCAGGAATTGATTGGTAAAAAAGGGATTGCCCTGAGTTTTGGCAAACAGCAGCTCGGTTAATGGAGACGCCAATGGCAACGGACAAGAGAGGGTATCCGCCACCAAGTGATTAAGAGCATTTTTGTCCAGAGGTGCTAAGGTAATTTGATTCACTGCTGTAGCGGAATGTTTTGTAATCTCTGCCACCGTCAGCATCAGAGGATGAACCTCCGAGACTTCATTATCTCGATAAGCTCCCACCAGCAGTAAATATCGGGTATCTGATTCGCAACTGAGTAATTTTAGCAGTTGTAAAGAGGCGGTATCTGCCCACTGCAAATCATCGAGAAAAATCACGAGGGGATGGGCCGCCGTGGCGAACAGTTGGATAAATTTGGCAAAAAGTAAATTAAACCGATTTTGAGCGGCTATTCCTTCTATTTCTACGATGGATGGTTGCTGGCCTAGCAGCAGCTCTAATTCGGGAATCACATCGATAATGACTTGCGCTTGCTCCTCTAATGCGGCTACAATTTCCCTTCTCCAGACAGCGAGAACTGCGGGAGCTTCGGCGAGTAACTGCCGGATTAAATTTTGCAAGGCTTGCACCCAAGCGGACAGGGGGATATCCCGCTTGAATTGGTCAAATTTGCCTTTGATGAAATAACCACGCTGGCGGAGAATAGGTTGGTTGACTTCCGCAACTACTGCGGTTTTGCCAATCCCGGAAAATCCGGCGACTAGCATCATTTCCGTATTACCTTGGCTGACTCTTTCAAAGGCTTGAAGCAGGGTTTCCACTTCCCCGGTTCGTCCATAGAGTTTTTCGGGAATATTGAAGCGATCGCTCACATCCCGCGTGGCTAGCTCAAAAGCCGATATCTTCCCTGTAGCCTCATATTCCTGCCAGCATCTTTCCAAGTCATAGCGGATACCAAAAGCCGACTGATATCGGTCTTCCGCTGTTTTGGCCATCAGTTTCATCACCATATCACTCAATACCAGAGGAATGGCGGGATTTATTTCTATGGGAGGGGTAGGCTTTCTGGCAATATGGCAGTGGACTAGCTCCATCGGGTCTGTTGACTGGAAAGGAAGTACCCCGGTCAGCAGCTCGTATAATGTGACCCCCAAGGAGTAAAAGTCGCTGCGGTAGTCGATACCCCGGTTCATGCGTCCGGTTTGTTCCGGCGACATATAGGCGAGGGTTCCTTCTAAGATGTTGGGGTTAGCAATTTCCTGATTTTCCTTGGGTAATAAGGAGGAGATGCTAAAGTCAATCACTTTTACTTGTAGAGTTTGCGGATTAATTACAATATTTTCCGGCTTGATGTCTTTATGAATAATGCGATTGTTGGATATTCCTTCTAAAGCTCGGACAATCTGAATTGCTATCTGAAGATATTCCCGGCTGCCAAATTCTTGATGATTGGTCGTTTGTCCTTGGTCATTGGTCATCTGACCTGGTTCGGTTGACAATGTGCTAGGGACTAGGGTGCCGGGACTAGGTACACCTGGCGATTTTACATGATTCTGGATATATTTCAGGAGAGAAATTCCGCCAAAGTCTTCCATGACTATGGCTAAACTATTCCCATATTTTTCTAGGCTCAGGTATTTAACTGTTTCTGGTAAATTTAGATTTTTGCCAATTGCATACTGATGGCGGAACTGCACCAGTTCGGCTACAGTGGGAGCCTCACTGCTGAAAATTTTGATAATAACGGGTTTTTGATTGGATACTGCAATGCCTCGATAAACTCTGGTTTTGTTCCCGCTGTGAAGCTGTTCGCCGATGATATAGCCTGGAAGTGGGAGCATAGCAAAAAATGCAATTAATTTGAAAAAATGTGCTGGGTTTTGGTTTTTTAAGAGTTTTAATTCCAATTGTCACCAGTCCCGATCGAGATGGTGTCGCCTCGATGGTACGGGTTAAGTGCCGTTGGCGCCTACAGTGGGAGCGATCGTCCGTTTCACCATAGGCAAACGCCCCTACTATTCTCGGCACAGCAGCAAAATGGAATTTTCGCTCTTACTATTGCATCGATCGCCCCGAACCCCAAGCCCAATAGCAGGTCACACAGGCGCCAGAAGCATCCCACCACCAGTCTTTCAGGGGTATTGAGCCTTATGGTTCCTGTCTCTATCAGGTATTCTTGCCCACTAATCTTAGCACGAAACGGCGGCTTTCCAAGGGACTTTTCGGTTTTTGTCCCTAGTGCCGAGTCATTTGTAAGGGCAGGTTGAAAAAGAACCAAAGGACTTTTGACAAATCAAGGCCAATGGTTGCTCACCAGGGGTTTGGCGGCTAGAGCGAGGAGGTAGGCGGCTCCCGCCACTAGGATAATGGTGGCACCAGAGGTGAGGTTAAAGGAGTATGATAGCCACAGGCCAGCAGTGTTGAACACAATGCCGAAAAGGCTGGCCAGGAACATCATCCATTTAATATCTTTCACAAATAATTCCGCGATCGCGGCGGGAATGGTCAGCAACGCCACCACCATAATTAAACCCACTATTTGCATCAACATCACCACCGTCACCGCGATCGCACACATCAGCAGCATATAAATCGCATCTACTGGCACATTCCTCACCGTGGCAAAGGTTTCGTCAAAGGAAATTGCCAGCAATTCTTTATACAACAGGGTGACAATTAGTAAGGTACAAGCATCTAGCACTAAGAGCAAGAGCAATTCCCGGCGGGGTACGGTTAAAATACTGCCAAACAGGTAGCTCATTAAATCACCTTTGTAACCCTCGGTGAGGTCGATTAAAATAATCCCCACGGCCATGCCGATCGCCCAAATCACACCGATGATAGTATCGGCTCGCTGTCTGGTTTTCCGCTGCACTGCTCCCATCACCAAACCCGCCACCACACTAAAGCCGATCGCGCCCCATACCGGGTCAAACCGGAAGAAATACCCCAACCCAATCCCCCCATAAGCCGCATGCACAATACCGCCGCTGATAAAAACAATCCGGTTGACCGTCACCAAAGTTCCCACAATGCCGCAAGCAATGCTCACCAGCACCCCTGCAGCCAGGGCATTCTGCATAAATTCTAATTGCCAAACTTCCAGCATATCCCCCCTAACTAATATTAGGTAATAGGTAAATCGCATTCATAGATTTGTGAGCCTAGGGGCAAAGCATCGGCAATTAGATATTACTGGTGAACTGACAATATTTCAGTGGCAAGACTTCCCCCTTACCCCGCGTTGGTTCCTGGCGCAGTTGGCTGGCATAATGATAAGGCAATAACCGCCGGTTGAGATAAACCAAGTTTTTGGCCAAACTGGAAATCGAACCTAAATCGTGAGAAATCATCACAATTGTGATAAATTGATTTAATTCTTGCAAAATACTGCCCACCTGGTCGGTCATTTCCGGGTCAATATTCGCCGTCGGTTCGTCTAAAAGTAAAATTTGCGGTTCCGTCGCCAACGCCCGGGCAATATAAACTCGCTGTCGCTGTCCCCCAGATAGCTCACCTAAAGGACTGTGGCGCATTTCTAACAGATTAACACTCTGGAGAGAACGAGCCACAATTTCATCATCTTGGGGGGTGTATGGTTGAAAAAGGCGGCGTTTCCCCAAGCGACCCTGACGCACCACATCCCAGACACTGATGGGAAAGGCGCGATCGAATTCTACCGCTTGCGGCACATAACCCACATACTGCCGTGCCTGTTTTGGCCCTCTTCCCAAAATACTCACTTCCCCTTTACTCGGCGAGAGTAACCCCAGCAGCACTTTGAGCAGGGTAGTTTTCCCGCCGCCATTCGGCCCGACAATACCGATATAGTCCCGCTCTTGCACAGATAAATTGACATCTTGCAGGATATATTCCCGATCGTACTTCGCCCACAGGTTACGGATCGCTAATACTTCCCCCAAATTCCCACTATCAGTCATCGGCTCTACTGCTGCTAAATTCACAATTCCTCCTGCCACCTCAACCAATTACCACAAGAAACACCGCCGACATCACGCGAGCCAATTTATCCGTAACTTGGCGCATATTCTCCAACCAATTCGGTGTCAGCGTATCGAGTAAAATCACTTCCCCGCCAATTGCTTGAGCAATAGTTTCTGCACTCTTGGTGCTAAACTCCGGCTGGGCAAAAATTACCTTAATTCCCTCTTGCTTCGCCCGCTCAATTAACTGCGCTAGTTCAGCGGCGCTCGGTTCGGTGCCGCCAACTTCAATGGGAATCATTTCTAAGTTATAAGCCTTAGCAAAATATGCCCAAGACGGATGAAATACCATAAATTTGCGGGTTTTTACCGCCGCCAAGGTACTGCGGATATCTCTGTCCAAAGCATCAATATCCCCTAAAAATTTATCCAAATTAGCCCGATAAACTGACTCCCCATTAGGGTCTAATTTCACCAGTGCCCCATAAACCGTCTCCGCCTGCTGCTTCACCAAAGGCGGTGACAGCCAGATGTGCGGGTCCGAGGTTGACGGCTCCCCATCCATTGCTTCTTTTTCGCCGTGGTGGTTTTCCCCGGCTTCATCCTCGTGGTGGTGATGCGCCACCATCGGTAGTAACTCCACACCCTCGGCGGTATCCACTACCTGTAATGAGCGGTTGGCAGCTTTGATGCGGTTCATCCAGGCGCTCTCGAATTCTACCCCGATGCGGAAATAGGCTTGACTTGTCGCCAGCATCTTTAACTGCTGCGGTTTCGGTTCGTAGGTGTGGGGGTTCGCTCCCGGTTCTACCATCGCGTTTACTGTCACCCGGTCTCCCCCGATGCGCTCCACAAAATATTTTTGCGGCGGGATGCTCACCGTCACTTGCACTTTTGCCTCAGATGTAGATGTCTCCAGCACAGAGCCTGTCCCGTCAGCGGGGACTGTGGGGGCAACAAAGCGACACCCCCACAGAGGCACCACCCCCAACCACAGCGTCACCGCCACGAGATACAACCGCTTCACCATTTCCGGAACCGAGGATAATAATGATTATCATTCTGTATCATATCCCAATTGCGGCGCGTTGCTGTATGAGTTTTACTTTTTTTTAATGTAAAAGATTGCAGATATGCAATATTTGGGTGCGGCTGGGCTAACAAGGCCGATCGCTGAGCAGTTCAAGATAGGTGGCGGATTCACCACAGAGCGATCGGTCGGTGGTGAGGGCGATTTGCATATCTCTAAAACACCCCTCACCTCTTACCTCACCTATATCATTCCGCCATATCCTCGACTAATTCTCCAAAAAAACCTTGCTCCCTTACAGCATCATAATTTTGCACCACTTGCCTTAAACCCAATAAATTCTCAAGCTCCCGCGCCTCTTTAGGGATTAAATCTCCTCGTCCGGCAGCATATATAATTTCACCCAACATAATTAATTTAGATTCTACAGGAATCTGATGGCGATGTCCCAACTCAATTCTTTCTTTAATGCTATTGAAAACGCTGGTCATTATCCAATTCTTCTCGCTTCAACGTCATTAGTCATTTTTCCTTGGTAACATGTCATTAGAGCAATAACCAAATTAAGCACCGCCAATGATGATTAATACCTATCATATCTCAGGATGGGCGTGGCGGTGGATTGAGTTTACTTTTCTTAACAAAAATCTGGAGAAAACCGAGGAGTAATTGGGTTAAAATTGGCTGAGAGAGCCAAAAAAAATAAACCAGGAGACTACAAAACCATCTCCACCTCCCCCATAAAATTGTCCACTGGGGGGTATGACCATCTGGACAAGGTTTGTAGTTGGGCTTTAGCCCTAAAACTGCGAAAAACACTGATAAAATAACGGAAAGCCAAGGAGAATCACGATGTTATTTCAAACACCGGCCCAAGAGGCTTGCTATGATAAAGTCAGTTTGTGGATGCGGGAACTGTTCGGGAAATTTCCCTGTGCAAGGCAAGATATTCCCGGTTTGGGGCTGTTGATGGGTTCAGCTTTGGTGGAAGTGCTGATTTTTCCCTGGGGAGAAGATGACGCCATCATCAATACGCGGTCTTATGTGGTGACTGGGGCGGAGATAACGCCAGAACTAATGCGCTTTCTGCTGGAAGAAAATACGAGCATGATTTTCGGGGGGTTTGGCATAGATAGCAATAATGATATTTTGTTTGAACATACCATTGTTGGTTCTACTTGCGATAAAAAAGAGCTGGAATCATCAGTGATGGCTGTGTTAGAAGTCGCCGACGAGTACGATGATAAAATTGTTGAAAAGTGGGGAGGGGAGCGGGCATTAGATAGAGTTCAGTAGAGGGTGATTAGTCATTGGTCATTGGTCATTGGTCATTAGTCCTTTGACAAGGGACAAATGACCAATTAAGGATGAATTTGCCGTAAAATCAGGCGCAGCCGATCGTAATCATCTTTGAGGAGCAAACTCAAAGCTCGTCCAGCTTGCACTAACCAATCTCTGTCTAATTTGCGCAGTTGATAAACCTCGCGAATGGTGGCTGCTGTCAAAGCATCTACTGGGGCTCCCGCAACTTGTAGCAGGGTTCTGAGGAAGTCTAGTTCTTGAGTAAACTCAACGATTTCTAAGGGGGTGCATAAGTAAACTGCCTGGTGAATTTGGGGCGGACGGGGGGGGATGTATTGACGAGTGCGACGGAGGGAAGAGCGAGAATGATTTAAGCCTTCTGGGGGGGAAGTAAACCCTACAATAGCTGCCCGAAATTCGGTTTTGAGCATGGCAAAAATCTGGGGTTGCTGCTCGCGTAACCCTTCCAAAGACAAACCTAAAGCCCGGGCGCGGTGAACGGAATCAATGGGGGTCGTAGTGGCGTGATAAACTATGGCGTAGATATCATTACCCGACTCTTCATCGCTGGCTCTGACCCAACTGCCAAAAGGTGGCATCGCGGGAAAGCTGAGGTCTTCTGGGTCTAAGCATTGGGCGAGAAATTCCGTAGTGGCAGTTTCGATGACTTCGGCGATGTGGTTGGGTTGCCGATCGGGAGTGGTGAATTGCGGGAGGGGGAGACGCATAGGGAGACGGGGGGACTAGGGGACGGGGGGACTAGGGGACGGGGGGACGGGGGGAGTGTGGGGAGTGTGGGGAGTGTGGGGAGTGTGGGGAGTGTGGGGAGTGTGGGGAGTGTGGGGAGTGTGGGGAGTGTGGGAAGCAATCTTCCTCCC
>Ga0209172_10002438_pt1 | contig 32766 bp, 41 predicted proteins | sample LarsenN4metaG_FD_184113 | JGI IMG/M metagenome (GOLD analysis project Ga0209172, IMG submission 184113) | Hot spring sediment bacterial and archeal communities from British Columbia, Canada, to study Microbial Dark Matter (Phase II) - Larsen... ... | reverse complement strand
GGTTCACGTTGTTCAAAGGCTATGACAGCGGCGATTTGAGCCACGTCTATACGCTCTCGCGCGGCACAGCGCCGCTGCTGGTGGCGCTGGGCGCCGCGCTCATGGCCAATGAAATTCCGCCGGCGCTGAAGATGGCGGGGATCGCGCTTGTGTCGCTCGGCGTCATGCTGGTTGGCGCCAGCCCGCGCGCGCCGCTGCGGGCGACGCTCTGGGCGCTGGCCATCGGGCTGTGCATTTCAGGCTATTCGCTGAACGACGCGCTCGGCGCGCGGGTCGCCGGCAGCGCACTGCAATATGTCGGCTGGACCACTTTCCTCATGTCCATCCCGATGGTCGGCTTTGCGCTGCAGCGAAGGGGCGCGAGCCGATTGCTCGCCGACGCATCGGTTGCGCCGGCGCGGGGCATCGCCATTGGCGTTATCAGCTTTGCCGGCTATGGCCTCGTGCTTTGGGCGCAAACCATAGCCCCGATCGCGCAGGTGACGGCGCTGCGCGAAACGTCTGTTGTGTTCGGCGCGCTGATCGCGTTCGTATTTTTGCGCGAGCGGCTGGGACCGAGGCGGTGGATCGGCGCGGCGGTCGTGGCCGCCGGCGCTGGCCTCATCGCCTTCGGCTGACTATGTTGGCCGGGAATGGCCGATCTGCACATCATTCGCATCGACGACGCCAAGGCGCTGGTGCGCGTGGGCGTGCCGGAGCCTGAACGAGCCCAGCCGCAGGAAGTGCGCATCTGCGTGGCGCTCGCGCTCTCTGAACCGCCACTTTATGTTGAGCACGACCGCATCGCCGCGACCGTCGATTACGACCGCATCCTGCATTTCATTCGCGACGATCTCGGCGCGCCGGCGCATCTGATCGAGACGCTGGCCGATCGCGTGGCGGGTCATTGTCTGTCGCTGTCCGAACGCGCTGCCTGGGTTGAGGTCACGGTGAAAAAGCCGTCGGTGCTGTCGGGAGATGGCGTGGTGAGCGTCAGCATCCGGAGAGAGCGGGCGTGACCTGGGCGCTCGTCACCGGCGCCGGCAGGCGGTTGGGCCGCGCAGTGGCGCTCGATCTGACGCGCGCGGGCTGGGGCGTTGTGGCGCACTATAACCGCTCCGAAGGCGCAGCGCAGGCTCTCGTGAAGGAGATCACGGATGCCGGCGGAGCGGCTCGGCTTGCGCGCGCCGAGTTGAGCGATCCCGCGGAGCGCGGGGCGCTCATCGGCCTCGCCGTGGAAGCCGCAGGCGCGCCGATAACGGCTCTGGTCAATTGCGCCGCCATCTTCGAGCACGACACCATAGACACGCTGAACGACGAGGCGCTGCAGCGGCACATGCGCGTCAATGCGCTTACTCCCTCGCTGCTGGCGCGGGAGTTCGCCGAAGCGCTGCTGGAAGGCGAGCGGGGGGTTGTCGTCAATTTCCTCGATTTCAAACTGGCCAACCCATATCCGGATCACTTCTCCTATACGCTATCCAAGTACGCGCTCGCCGGCGCCACCGAACTGTTGGCGCGCGCGCTGACGCCGCGCGTGCGCGTCAATGCGGTGGCGCCGGGCTATGTGCTGCCGGCGCCGGGACAGAGCGAGGAGGATTTCAAGCGGTTGCATGACGACGTGCCGCTGAAGCGCGGTCCGGCGCCGGAAGACATCGCCCACGCCGTCCGCTTCCTGATCGAAAACCCGGCGGTCACAGGGCAAACGATCTACGTCGATGCTGGCCGCCGTTTCGTGACGCATGACCGCGATATGGGCTTCATGTGAGCGCGCTGGCGCGACTGAAGCGCTGGGCCCGCGCCATGAAGCGCGACGTGCATGCGCTGTATCTCTGCGCGCGCGACCCGCGCGTGCCCGCGCATGCAAAGGTGTTCGCCGCGCTCGTTGCCGGATACGCGCTCTCGCCGATAGATCTCATTCCGGATTTCATTCCGATCCTGGGTTATCTCGACGATCTCGCGCTCGTGCCGATCGGCATTTGGGCGGCGCTCAAGCTCATCCCGCCGGACATCCTGGCCGAGCATCGGCGCGCCGCGAGCGTTGCAGAGGCCGCGCCCTCCAATCGCGCGGCAGCGGCCATCATCGTGACGGTCTGGCTGGTGTGCGCCGTAGCGCTGACATGGCTGGCGTGGCGCCTCTTGCAATGACGTGCCCCACGTCACAGCGGCAGAGCTAAGCGGCGCTTACCTTCTCCTCATCGGATCGATGGTCGATCCAGGGAGATGCAAATGGCCAAGTTCTATTGCCTCGTCGCAGCGCTCGCGGTGTTCGCGCCGATGGCGTTCGCCACGCTCAATCAAGCCGCGCAAATCGTCGCCTGAGGGCGCGCGCCCAGGGGCTGACAATGCAGAATACACATGGCTGAGGGCGCCGGCCCGAACCGGCGCCCTTTTTAGTTGTGCGCTTACTCAACCTCAAAATGAGCAGACGGCAAAATTTTCAGCTCGGTATGCCGTTGCTGCCAGTGAATCGAACGCGCGTGGCATAGCGCGGCTCCGACCTGTTGTCCGGGGGGCTGGAGCGTGGCGGAAGAAGAGGGCGGGGGTCTGCTGAAGCGGTCCCTGACGATCAGAGGTCATCGAACATCGATCGCGCTGGAACAGGCATTTTGGCAGGAGCTCGAACGGCTGGCCCGCCTTCGCAACAAATCCATCCCCATGCTGATCGCCGAAATCGATGAACGCAGGGCCGCAGAGGCCCCCGATGCGTCACTTGCCTCAAGCCTACGGGTGTTCGCGCTGCTGAACCGCACCAGTCGTTCTTGAAATGTTCTCTTGGTAGGACTATGATCCTACCTCATGGACAAAGATCGCCTGCATGGCCGCGGCGCGCGGACCAACGCCAGCGGCCGCTACGAGCGCTTCGCTTACGAGGCCTTCGACGACGGCTGGTCGGCCGACGAGGTGCAGCCACTGGAAACGGTCGTTACGCCAGAACTGGCCAACTCGATCATCAGTACGAACCAGAGTCCGGACGTCTCCTTCGACCAGTCGATCAACCCCTACCGTGGCTGCGAACATGGCTGCATCTATTGCTATGCGCGTCCCAACCACGCGTATGTCGGGCTTTCGCCCGGGCTCGATTTCGAGACCAAGTTGTTCGTGAAAGCGAACGCCGTCGAGCTGCTGGAAGCTGAGTTCTCCAAGCCGAGCTACCGGCCGAAGACCATCATGCTCGGCGGCGTTACGGACATCTACCAGCCGATAGAGCGCGGCTATGGGCTCACGCGCGCGATCCTCGAAGTCATGGAGCGCTGGCGCCATCCGGTGTCGCTCATCACCAAGTCACAACTGGTGATGCGCGACGTGGACATTCTCGCGCGGCTGGCCGAGCGCGGGCTGACCAAAGCCGCGATCTCCGTCACGACCTTGGAGCGCCGCATCGCGCGCGCGATGGAGCCGCGCGCGGCCGCTCCGCACAGGCGCATCGAGGCGATCCGCGCGCTGGCAGACGCCGGCGTGCCGGTGACCGTGATGGTGGCGCCGATCATCCCGGGGATCACGGACAGCGAGATCGAAGCAATCCTGGAAGAATGCGCGAAAGCTGGCGCAAGTTCAGCGGGGTACGTCGTGCTGCGGCTGCCGCGCGAGATCAAGGATCTCTTCCGCGAATGGCTGCAAGCGCATTTTCCAGACCGCGCCACGCGCGTGATGTCGATCGTGCGCGCGATGCGCAACGGGCGCGACTACGATCCCGAGTGGGGCAAACGTCAGAAAGGGGAGGGCCCATACGCGAGGCTGATTGCAGACCGCTTCGCGCGCGCTGTGAGGCGCCTCGGTCTGGACAAGCCGAGGCTTCCTTTAGACACGACGCAGTTTCGCCGCCCGCTGGAAGCTGGAGGCCAGGCAGACCTCTTCCATGACCTTGCCGAAGCGCACCCGTGCAAGATGGTCGCCGAGGAGCAAGCGAACTGGTCCGAGGAATAGTCGCCTATCGAGCTTGATAATCAGAAAGAGAGCGCCAAACGTGCTCCAGATGGAGGCGAGATCATGGGCGCCGGCCCAAGCAAGCACGCGCTCAGTTTCATTTTTCTGACCGTACTGATCGACACGATCGGTTTCGGAATCATCTTGCCGGTGATGCCGCAATTGATTGTCGAGCTCACCGGCGAGACGGTTGCACGCGCGACGCTGTTGGCCGGCGGCCTGTTGACGACCTACGCGGTGCTGCAGTTCGCGTGCGGTCCGGTCATGGGCAATCTCAGCGACCGGTTCGGACGCCGGCCTGTGCTGCTCGCCTCGCTGGCGGCGTTTGCCTTCGATTACCTGCTCATGGGTTTTGCGCCCACGATCGGGTGGCTGTTTTTCGGACGCGCGGTCGCTGGCATAGCCGGCGCAGTCTACTCCCCGGCGATGGCCTATATCGCCGACGTTTCACCGCCCGAAAAACGAGCGCAAAGTTTTGGGCTGATTGGCGCTGGCTTTGGCTTGGGATTCATCATTGGCCCGGCGATCGGGGGGCTGCTTGGCGAACTCGGACCGCGCGCGCCATTCTTCGCGGCGGCGGCGCTTGCGGCGCTTAATTTCCTCTATGGGCTGATCGTCCTGCCTGAAAGCCTGCCGCCGGAACGCCGGCGCAAGTTCGAATGGGCGCGCGCAAATCCGCTTGGCACGCTTCTGTCCTTGCGCCGCTATCCGGCGGTGATCGCCATCGCCGGGGCTGTGTTTCTGTGGCAGCTTGCGCATCAGGTTTATCCCAGCACCTGGGCCTTCTTCGCCAAGATCCGGTTCGAGTGGAGCGAAGCGGCGATCGGCGCTTCGCTGGCTTTTGTCGGCGTGTTGATGGCTTTCACGCAGGGGTATTTGACGGGAAAGATCGTGCCCCGCATCGGCGAATATCGCGCCGTGATCGTGGGCGTCGTCTCCGGCGCGCTGAGCATGGGCATACTGGCGTTTGCGACGCAGGGCTGGATGGCCTACGCGGCGATGACGGCCGGCGCGCTGCAGGGGCTCGCCTATCCGTCCATGAACGCGATCATGTCGAAGCAGATTCCGCCCGAGTAGCAAGGCGAACTGCAAGGCGGCGTGGCCAGCATGATGAGCCTCACCACAATCGTCGGCCCGCTTGTTCTGACGCAGATGCTGGGGCGTTTTTCCGGGGCAGGCGCGCCGGTCTATTTTCCCGGCGCAGCGTTCGCGCTGGCGACGGTTCTGGCGCTCTGCGCGCTCGCGATCGTGGTCCGCGCGGGAGCCAAAACCGCCGCTCCGGCGTTGCCGCAGGCCGGACCCGCGGGCTAGGGTCCGCCCCACCGGGAGGACGCCATGCGGATCGACAATCAGCGCCGTTCGGACAATTTCCGCGATCTGGGGCGCGGCGGCGGGGGCGGCGGCATGGGCGCCATGGCCATGTTCGGTTTGTTTAGACTGCTCGGCCCGCGCGGCATGCTGATCGCGATTGTCGTGCTAGCCGCCATCTATCTGTTCAACCCGTTCGGTCTGCGCGATTCCCTGCTCGGCAGCGTTAGCGGCGGCGGCTCGCAAACCGCTTCCGGCAGCACATGCGCCGCCTCGCCCAGCAATGGCCAAGCGTGCGACTTTTCTCGCGCCATACTGGCGTCGACCGAGGATGTTTGGCGCGCCCAATTCCGCGACGGCCGCGTGCCGACTTATGGCGCGCAGCCAGGCGCCTATCGCGATCCGACGCTTGTCGTTTATTCTGAGGCAGTGAGCACAGAAGGCTGCGGCTCGGCGTCGTCTTCCGTCGGACCGTTCTACTGCCCCGCAGACGGCAGATTGTACATCGACCCGAGCTTCTACCAGGTCATGCAAAGCCGCCTGAACGCGCCGGGCGATTTCGCGCAGGCTTATGTGATTGCACATGAGGTTGGCCACCACGTGCAAAACCTGATTGGCGCCACGCGCCATTCGATCCCCGGCGAAACGCAGAACCAGACGTCTGTGCGCGTCGAGCTTCAGGCCGACTGCCTCGCCGGCGTCTGGGGACACACGGCGCGGTCTAATCTCGCGATCGACGATGCCGACTTGCGCGAAGCGCTCCAGGCCGCGCACGCCATCGGGGATGACACGCTGGGCCAGCGCAATGAGCGTTCCTTCACACACGGCTCGAGCGCGCAGCGCATGCGCTGGTTTCGCCGCGGCTTCGACACCGGCGACGCGCGCCAGTGCGACACCTTTGCCGTTCGGGACTACCGGCAGCTTTAGTCAGACGTGAACCCGTCATTCCGGGGCGGCCCGAAGGGCCGAACCCGGAATCTAGCGTCAGGGCCGCCACGTTAAAGCGTCGTGCGTGAAATCAGAAGCAGCCGAGGCAAGCGCGGCCCCCTCCCCCCTTGCGGGGGAGGGATGGGGGGGGGCGGGCGAAGCGCTCACAAGAATGGCAGGCGCAGACTCTTTTTTAGCGCACACCGCCGTCACCCCACCCCCACCCCCGCCCCGCAGAGGGGGCGGGGAGTCGCCTCTCCTCGCAACGTCATGAGTCCCAATTTCGCGAGCGACGCTTTTTGCGGGGATACGCGGACTGCTTATCCACGCGCTTTTTCTCACAACGCGTTGAAAACACACGCGCGAAAAATTTCCAATCCGACTGAGTGGAAACAGCGCGATACTGCCGCGCATGCAAAGCCATCGCCCCATCTCCAACACGCACCGGCTCCAGAGGCTCGCCCTCTGGGCGCTGGCCGTGCTCGTGTGGATCGAGGCGATCCTGTTCGGCGGGCGCGAGATCGACTGGCGCCACTGGCGCCAGCGCCGAGATCTCCTCTCGCTGCCCGGGCTCACGCACCTGGTCGGCAAGCTGCTGCTCGAACGCGCGCGACAGCTCGCGCGCCCGCGCCGCAAACCAACTAGCGTCTGGCGCCGCGGCCAGGATTTGCGCCGCGCCCATCTCCTGCGCTCGGCGCTCGGCGCGCGTTTTCGGCGCGCGCTCAAGCATAAAGATACGCGCACGTGGATCGCGCGGCTCATCGCCGTGCTGCGCAATCTCGACGCGTATGCCGCCGCGCTGGCCAAGCGCCTGCGCAAGGGCCTCACGCGTCTTTGGCGCACGTGGGCCGCTTGGACCGCCGGCGTCCTCGCCGGCGCGTCAATCCGGGGCTCGCGAAGCGAGAACCCGCAACAGCCGGCCTTTGCCGACAGCTCTTAAGTCCGCAACGACGCCGCCAAGACAATCGCTGCGCCGAGCCCCGCTCCGCGCGGGCGCTTGTGCTGCGTCAAGCGCAAGTCAGAAATATGCCCTCTTGCGGGGCGGGGCGGGGCCGGGGGTGGGGCGACGGCGGCGTGCGACGCTTTAGCCTTGGTCAATCCTTCCAGGTCGCAGCTTGATCGATCAGAAATTGTCTGAAGGCGGCGATCCGCTTGGAGCGCTTAAGGTCGCTTGGATAGATGAAATAGACTTCGAAAGAGGGACCCGGCATGTCCGGCAGCACTTTCACCAGGCCTGGGTTTTCACGCGCCATGTAGTCGGGCGCGCTGCCGATGCCGAAGCCGGATTCCACGGCGCGCAGCATGCCGTAGACATTGTTGATCTCGAGAAGAGGCGTTCGCGGCTTTGCGTCTTCACGCCCTGCGCGTTGGGCCCAGTCGAGCTCCCGCATCGGCGTCGGTACGCCGGCGTGATAGGCGATGATGCGGTGGTTATCGAGGTCCTCCACTTTTTTCGGGGTGCCGTGCCGCTTCAGGTAATCCGGCGAGGCGTAGAGGCTGACATGCACATCGAGCAGCTTGCGCTGGATGAGATCCGCGTGGGTCGCGGCCCACAGCCGGATCGCACACTCCGCTTCGAGTTTGAGAAGATCGTACTCGCGGTCGTCGAGCATGATCTGCAGACGCGTCTCGGGATACTGATCGGCGAAGGCGACGAGACGCGGCGCGAGCCAGGTTGAGCCGAACGCGACCGGCGCGGTCACCTTGAGATCGCCGATCACTTTCTCACGGGCGTCCTTCAGGGTGGACTCAGCGATGACCGCGGCGCTGGCCATCTCCCGCGTGAACTCGCGCAGAGCCATGCCCGGGCCGGTCAGCAGCAGGCCCCGGGCGTGTCTCTGGAAGAGCGGCACGCCCATGTCGTTCTCGAGCGCGGCGATCTGACGGCTCACCGAAGATTGGCTCACGCCGAGTTTCTCGGCGGCCGCTGTCAGGCTGCCGGTCTCGGCCGCGAAGTGGAAGGTTTTCAGCTTGTCCCAGTCCATGACCCATCCCGCCGGGCGCCCATTTCGCGCCTCACGCGTTGCAATATTGCATAGCTCTGCGGCAGGGTCGATAGAGACTGGACGACGCGGGACCAGACCATGCTGAACACCCAATTCGGCGAATTCGCAGACATCGAGCTGCTCACCATCGGGGAGACAAGCCTGACGCTGGGCGGCCTCATCGCCGCGGCGGTGACGACGCTCGCCTTCATGGCGGCCGCCTGGATTGCCGGGTCGGCGATCAAGCGCATTCGCCAGCGCACGCGCGAGGGAAGCGGTGCGCTCTATCTCACGGAGAAGCTGCTGAGTTACGGGCTGGTCGTCATCGGCCTCGTGGTCGGACTTTCGACGCTGGGGCTCAACTTGACATCGTTGGCCGTGTTCGCCGGCGCGATCGGCATCGGCCTGGGGCTGGGCCTGCAGGGCATCGTCAAGGAATTCGTCTCTGGGCTCGTGCTCATTTCCGATCGCGCCGTCCACATCGGCGACTATATCGAACTGCCGGACGGCACGCGCGGCGTGGTGCAGGAGATCGGCCCGCGTTCGACGCGCATCCGCAACAACGACAATGTCTATCTGCTGGTGCCGAACTCGAAGCTGATCGAAAACACCATGATCAACTGGACGCTGCGCGGGCACACGCGTCGCATTCATGTGCCGTTCCAGGTTGCGTACGGCGCCGACAAGGAGAAGGTGCGCGACGCCGTGCTTGCGGCGGCGCACGAAGTCCCGTTCACGCTGCCGGATACGCCCACGCAGAAGACGCAAGTCTGGATGACCGGTTTTGGCGAGTCGGCGATGAACTTCGAGCTGGTGGTCTGGCCGACGCTGGAGGCGGTGAAGCGCCCCAAGGCGATGAACGCGGCGTACACCTGGGCGATCGACGATGCGCTGCGCCGGGCGTGCATTGAAGTGCCTTACCCGCAGCGGGACATCCGCATCCGCAGCTTGTTCGGTCATGAGGGGCGGGACGCACTGCAGGCGCTCAATCTCGAGCGCGCGCCGGAGGCGGCTCCGCCCGTCGCGCTGCCGAGCACAAACGACGCTGCAGAGGATCTGATGCAACCCGAAGCGCCGGTCGTCACCGATCTCGATGCGCCCGAGGAAGACGCGCCGGCGCCCGAGAAGCGCACGGCGTGATGTCGATGCACGACGAGTTATTCGCGCGTCTGGCCAAGTCGCAGTTCCGCAGCCGTTTTCGGCTTGGTGAACGGGAGCGGCGCTATCTGGATGAGAAGGGAAGCGACATCGTGCTCGCGCACGCGCGCGATTTCGTTGACAGGCGCCTCGCCGACGCTGCGCCCAGGAACGATGGCAAGCAAACGCCGCTGCGGGGTCATCCAGTGTTCATCGCTCAGCACGCGACGGCCACATGCTGCCGGACGTGCTTGGCGAAGTGGCATGGCATCGCTGCGGGGCGCGAACTCAGTCCACACGAGCAGACATATATCGTCTCGGTGATCGGGTCGTGGCTGCGGCGCCAATCCGAAAAATGAGGCCTTCAGCATGACTGGATATAAAGCATCGAACGCGAAATCGGATCGCGCGCCGCGCTTCGGGCTCTGCGCGTCCGGAACGACGTTCGACTGCGATGCGTCCACAAATTGCACGCCGCTTTCGCTACGCCGCCGCGCCGGATTTTGCGCGGGCATGATCCAATTCCTGCGCGGCGAGGAATTTCTCCGCCTCGAGCGCGGCCATGCAGCCGAGTCCGGCGGCGGTGACGGCCTGGCGGTAGGTGTCGTCGGCGACGTCGCCGGCGGCGTAGACGCCCGGGATGTTCGTCTCCGTCGTGCCCGGCTTGACGATGATGTAGCCGTTGTCGCGCATTGCCACCTGGCCTTTGAACAACTCGGTCGCCGGCGCATGCCCGATGGCGATGAAGACGCCGTCCAACTTGCGCGCTTCACGATCGCCGGTCTTCAGGTTCTTTATAACTATCCCGGTGACGCCTTTCGGCTCATCCGTTCCGTGGATCGACTCAAGCACCGAATCCCAAACGACATCGATTTTGGGATGATTGAACAGGCGCTCCTGCAACACTTTCTCCGCGCGCAGTGAATCGCGACGGTGGATCAGCGTCACCTTGCTAGCAAGGTGCGCGAGATAGAGCGCTTCTTCGACCGCGCTGTTGCCGCCGCCGATCACTGCGACCTCCTTGCCGCGGAAGAAGAAGCCATCGCATGTGGCGCAGGCTGAGACGCCGAAACCGGCGTATTTTTTCTCGTCTTCAAGGCCGAGCCATTTGGCCTGCGCGCCGGTTGCGATGATGAGGGCGTCCGCGAGATAGACCTGCCCGCTATCGCCGGTGAGCTTGAATGGGCGCTGGCCGAGTTCAGCTTTGACGATGACGTCCTCGACGATCTCAGTGCCCACGTGCTTGGCTTGCGCGCGCATCTGCTCCATCAGCCACGGCCCCTGGATCACGTCGGCGAAGCCTGGATAGTTCTCGACATCGGTGGTGATGGTGAGCTGCCCGCCGGGCTGGAGGCCCGCGATCAGCAACGGCTTGCGCAGCGCGCGCGCGGCGTAGATGGCGGCGGTGTAGCCCGCTGGCCCCGAGCCGATGATAACAATAGGAGCGTGGCGGGCTGGCGCTGTGGTCATAGGTTGGCCTTTGTAGATTCGGTTAAGGCCAATATGGCGGCTGACGCGCTTCGCCGAAACCCGCTCAGCGCGCCTTCGCGCGCGCCGCCCAAGCCGTCAGCACCGCAGCGGCGACGCGGTCCGTTTCGAGCAAGGGAGGATAGGTCCAGGTTTCGAGCCGGCCCGTCCAGCGGCGCGAACAGCCGCGGCGGGTGAGACTCTGATGGAAACGGTCCAGCTTGCCCTGGCGTCCGTCAACATCCAGCACATGCACGGGCCTCGCAGTCGCAGCGGCTTCGGTCGCCATGTTGACGCTGTCGGCGGTTACAAAGATGTGGTCGGCCGCGCCCAGCATGGCGAAGTACGGGTTGGGCCCATCGCCTTCGTAGAAGACAGCGCAGTGCGGGGCGAGCCAGGTGCGGAACTGCAGGCGTGCGCGTTCGCTCGTGCGACGCGAGAGGGTCGCCATCAATGTTCCGCCGGTCTGGCGTTGAAGCGTGACAAGCGTGTCGCAGATCGCGCGAGCCCGCGTAGGCGAGATGTCATTGCGCTTGGATTTGCCGCCGATCAGGACCGCGAAGCGCGGCGAGGGCAGATCCTCCAGCGGCGTCGGAAAATCGAGTACGGCCTCGTCGATCTTCTCCGGCGTCACGCGGTGGCAGGCGCCGACGATGGGGAGCACATTCGGTCCTTCGAGCCCGTCATGGATGGGAGGTATGACAACATCGAACTCGCGCGGGTTCACGCGCGGGTCCTGCAACTGCACGACGAAGGTTTTGTGGTTCGACCATTGCCGCATGCCGAGCGCGAACGGGACGGCGGCGCGCCCGCAGCCGATGAAAATGTCAGGCCAGGGAGGCTCAATCGGGTCCGATCCGATGGATAGGGCTTGGCGCGGCGCGGGCACAAAGCCAGGGGGAAGCCACGACCACGGCGTGCGCAGCGCAACGTGCTTGATTGCGAGCTTGATGGGGTTGCGCCTGCCGATGGCTTCGGCGAGCCCCAGCGCCTGGTTTTCGATGCCCGCACGGCCGTCGCTGACGGCCCAGACTTTCAACGGCTCGGCGGGCTGATAGCCGACGCTCTTCAAGGAAACGGTCTCGCTCGAGCGCTGTGGCGAGAAAACACAACGAAATGTCCAGGCGCGAGCATGCCCGGGAGGACAAGGTGAATCACTCCCATCGGGGGCAGCCGCCTTTCCCCGAATATCAACCGGCCGAAGTCATAGTCCTCGGTGATCAGAATGCGCTGTTCGGTTCGGGCGAGATCCAGCATATCTTCGTCTCACGCGCTACGCGCGACATCCCAAACGTACGCCACGTCGGCCAGTGGGCAAAGCGCGGGGTCGACCCATGCGCCGGCTAACGCATTGATCGACGAAAACGCGGGTCGTCACACTGCAACGAAACCGTTCGTGCGCAGATGATCGGCGGCGTATGCCAACGCCGCGCGCACATCCTTTTCAGTGATGCCTGGATACCCTTCCAGCAGGTCGGCCACCGTTTCGCCCGAAGAGAGATCGGCGATAAGCGCCTCAACCGTGATGCGCGTGCCCTTGATGCAGAGCTTCCCGCCCATAACACCCGGCGTCATGGCGATGCGGGGGTTTTCCATCAGAGATACTTCACCTTGACGATCTCGTAGGATTTGGCGCCCCCGGGGGCCATGACCTCGACGACGTCGCCTTCCTCCTTGCCGATCAGCGCACGCGCGATCGGGGAAGTGATGGAGATCTTGCCCGCCTTCACGTCGGACTCGTCCTCGCCCACGATTTTGTACTTGGCCTTGCCGCCCGTGTCCTCGTCCACCAGCGTCACTGTGGCCCCGAACTTGACCTGTTTGCCGGACAGTTTTGAGACGTCGATCACCTGGGCGCGGGCGATCTTGTCCTCGATCTCGGCCAGGCGGGTCTCGATGAACGCTTGGCGCTCTTTGGCCGCATGGTACTCGGCATTTTCCGATAGGTCGCCATGCCCACGCGCCTCGGCGATGGCCGCGATAATGGCGGGCCGCTCTTCGGTCTTAAGACGCTTAAGTTCAGCGTCGAGGGCCTGATAACCCTCGGCGGTCATTGGTATTTTTTCCATGGGGGTGTGTAATGGTCCGTCTTCGGAAAGGAAAAGGTGTACCCGCTCCGGCTATCCGTCAAGCATAGGCCTGAAGCGCCCTGACGCCTAGGGGCGCCCCGGCCTTCAAGCGACGAATGGCCTGGATCGCCGCCCGGGCGCCAGAGACCGTCGTATAGTAGGGGATATTCTGCGTAAGGGCCGTGCGGCGGATGGAATAACTATCCCGGTAGGACTGGGCCCCCTCGGTGGTATTGAAGACGAGTTGAACTTCGCCGTTCTTCATGGCGTCCACGATGTGCGGGCGTCCTTCGGCCACCTTGTTCACCCGCTCGACGGGGATGCCTTGCTGCTTGAGGTACTGCGCGGTCCCGCCAGTGGCCACGATGCGGAACCCCAGGTCGAGCAGATCGCGGGCGACCGGGACGAGGGCGGGCTTGTCGGCGTTCTTGACCGAAATGAAGCAGCAGCCTTCGGTGGGCAGCAGAATGCCCGAGGCGATTTGGCTCTTGGCGAAGGCCGCTTCGAAATTGCGGTCGATGCCCATGACTTCGCCGGTGGAGCGCATTTCCGGGCCGAGCACCGGATCGACCCCGGGGAAGCGCGCGAATGGAAACACGGCCTCCTTCACGGCGACGTGGTCTTTCGAAGGGCGATCCAGCTTCAGATCCTTCAGCGTCGCGCCCGCCATCACTTTGGCCGCGGCGGCGGCGATCGGCCGGTTTATGGCTTTGGCGACGAAAGGAGCAGTGCGCGAGGCGCGGGGATTGGCTTCGAGAATGTAGATCTCGCCGTCCTTGATCGCGAATTGGATGTTGATGAGGCCGCGCACGTCGAGCGCGCGGGCAAGTTTCTTTGTCTGCTCTTCGATCTCCATGACGATCTTTTTGTCGAGCGAGTAGGGCGGCAGCGCGCAGGCGCTGTCGCCCGAATGCACGCCGGCTTCCTCGATGTGCTCCATCACGCCGGCCACAAACACATCTTCGCCGTCGCAGATGGCGTCGACATCGACTTCGATGGCGTCGCGCAGGTAGCGGTCGACGAGGAGCGGCCGCTTTTCGGACACGGCGAGCTCCGAAGGCCCGCCAAGCGCGCGCGAGAGCTGGGCGACATAGTCGTCGAGCTCTTCTTCGGTATGCACGATGCGCATGGCGAGGCCGCCCAGCACATAGCTGGGCCGCAGCATTACAGGGTAGCCGATCTTCGCCGCGCTGGCGCGCGCCCCGTCGAGCGAGGCGGCGATCGCGTTTTCGGGTTGTTTCAAGCCGATCTTGCGCAACAGCGCCTGGAAGCGGTCGCGGTCCTCCGCAAGGTCGATCGCGTCAACGCTGGTGCCGAGAATGGGCGCGCCTTCGTCCGCGAGCGGCTGGGCGAGCTTCAGCGGCGTCTGCCCGCCGAATTGGACGATGAGGCCGAGCACTTCGCCGCGCTGTTTCTCGGTTTCGAGAATCTCCAGCACGTCCTCGGTGGTCAGCGGCTCGAAGTAGAGTCGGTCGGACGTGTCGTAGTCGGTCGACACCGTTTCTGGGTTGCAATTGACCATGATCGACTCAACGCCGATCTCCGCGCACGCGAACGCGGCGTGGCAGCAGCAATAATCGAACTCGATGCCTTGGCCGATGCGATTGGGGCCGCCGCCCAGGATGACGATCTTTTTGCGGTCGGTCGGCTCTGCCTCGCAATCGGGCTCGCCGCCAAATGCGGGAAACTCGTAGGTGGAATACATGTACGGCGTCGTGGCGCGGAATTCCGCGGCGCAGCTGTCGATGCGCTTGTATTGCGGGCGCACGCCGAGTTTGCGCCGGACGGCGCGCACGTCGCGCTCGCGCTGGCCCGTGAGCCTGGCGAGGCGCGCGTCGGAGAAGCCTTGCGCCTTGAGCGCGCGGAAGGCGGCGGCGTCTTTGGGCAGACCGTTGGCGCGGATGTGTTTTTCCGCTTCGACGATCTCGGCTATCTGACGCACGAACCAGGGATCGTAGTGCGCCGCGGCGCAGATTTCCTCCACTGTCAGCCCGCGCCTCAGCGCTTCGGCAACGACGAGTAGGCGATCGGATTTCGGGGTCACCAGCCGCGCGCGCACGGCAGCGCGTCCGGAGTCTTCGTCCGCCGCGCCTTCGATGGCGATTTCATCGAGGCCGGTAAGGCCTGTGTCCAGCGAGCGCAAAGCCTTCTGCAGCGATTCCTGGAATGTCCGTCCGATCGCCATCGCTTCGCCGACGCTTTTCATGGACGTGGTCAGCGTCGTGTCCGAGCCGGGGAAGCGTTCAAACGCAAAGCGCGGGATTTTGGTGACCACATAATCGATAGTGGGTTCGAAGCTCGCCGGCGTTGCGCCGCCCGTGATGTCATTGGCGATTTCGTCGAGCGTGTAGCCGACGGCCAGCTTTGCGGCGACTTTCGCGATTGGAAAGCCGGTCGCCTTCGAGGCCAGAGCGGAAGATCGCGACACGCGCGGGTTCATTTCAATCACGACCATGCGTCCGGTGCGCGGATTGAACGCGAACTGCACGTTCGAGCCGCCGGTCTCGACGCCGATCTCGCGCAGCACCGCGATGCTGGCGTTGCGCATGATCTGGTATTCGCGGTCCGTCAGCGTCAGCGCCGGCGCGACGGTGATCGAGTCGCCGGTATGAACGCCCATGGGATCGATGTTCTCGATTGAGCAAACGATGATGCAGTTGTCCGCTTTGTCGCGTACGACCTCCATCTCGTACTCTTTCCAGCCGATGATGCTTTCCTCGACCAGCACTTCGGTGATCGGCGAGGCGGCGAGACCGCGCTCGACGATTTCCTTGAACTCTTCGACATTGTAGGCGACGCCGCCGCCAAGGCCTCCGAGCGTGAGAGAGGGGCGGATGATGGAAGGAAGCTGCACATAATCGAGCGCCGCCAGCGCTTCGTCCAGCGTGTTGACGAGACGCGAACGCGGGCTTTCCAGGCCAATCTTGTCCATGGCGTCGCGAAACTTAAGCCGATGCTCCGCCTTCTCGATCACATCGGCTTTGGCGCCGATCATCTCGACGCCGTGCTTTTTCAGGATGCCGCCACGATCCAGCGCCAATGCGCAGTTCAGCGCGGTTTGGCCGCCCATGGTCGGCAGCAGCGCGTCGGGCTTTTCGATCTCAATGATCTTCTCGACCATTTCCGGCGTGATCGGCTCCACATATGTCGCGTCCGCCAGCCCCGGATCGGTCATGATCGTCGCCGGGTTGGAGTTGACCAAGATGACGCGATAGCCCTCGGCCTTCAGCGCCTTCACGGCCTGCACGCCGGAATAATCGAATTCGCAGGCCTGGCCGATGATGATCGGCCCGGCCCCAATGATGAGGATCGAGTTGATGTCGGTGCGTTTTGGCATGCGTCTCCGCCCGCTAGTGCGGCGTCAGAATCGATCCATTCGGCGGATCGCGCGTAGGTAAGCCTCGGCGACCCCAGTGGCAAGGGCGGGGGCGCCTAGGGCGATGGCGCTGGCTTGGGCGGGGTGCGTTGCAGGATCAAAATAGCCATGACTGCGGTCGCCAGCGCGAGAAAGCCGCCAATGCCGACAATGCCGTTCCAGGGAAAAACAGGATCGCTAAGCACGAGCAGGGTTATGCTGCCGACGGCGTTGATCGTGCCGTGGAAGATGCCGGCGGCCCAGGTCGCCCCGCCGCGGTCGCGCACGAACGTCAGAAGCGGCGACAGCAGCATGCAGTAGAGCGTGAAAAGGGCGATGCCGAGCAGCGGCTGGCCGGGATAGTTCAACCCGTAGAGATAGACGGCCGGCGCATGCCACAGGCCCCACACCAGTCCGGTGGCGAGCGAGCAGCGCCAGAAGCCGAAGCGGCGCCACAGGTCGTGCAGGTAACCGCGCCAGCCGAGTTCTTCCGTCAACGTGAGGATAGGCGCATTGATCAGCGCGCCGAGCGTGATCGCGACGGCGATCTGAATGAGACCGAGATGTGGGATGGCGCGCAGTTGCTCGGCCTGATCGGGCGATTGCTGTGCAACCGAAGCGATGAGCGCGGCGTCCACGTCAACGATATGTCTGCCGGAGAGAAGAAGCGTTAGCCCAACAGAAGCGGCGGCGATGGCGAGGGGGACGAGCCAGGACCAGAGCCACCAGAGGTTCGGCCTGAACGGCAGACCGAGCGCCGCGACGCGCCGGCCCTTCTCAAAGACGATCGCGCAGATCGCAGCGGCGATGGCCGGCCCTGTCATCATGGCGAACAGAATCACCATCGGGCCGATGGTCTCTGCGGCCCCGGAATAATGCCCGCCTATCGCGATCGCCCAGCTTAGCGCAAACGCGAGTAGCAGGAAGGTGATGGACTTGTTTGCAACGGACATCAGCTTTCCCCCTCGGTTTCGTTCTTCTTCTCGATCCGCACGCCACGCGCTTTCAGAGCTTCGCGCAGAAGGCATTCGATCTCAGCGTTGACGCTGCGCAAGTCCGCGTTGGCGAGGCGCGCGATCGCATCGTAAAGCGCGGGATCCACCCGCAGCGCGAAGGCTTTGCGTTCGGAAGCCACGGCGCCGTTACTGGTACAGCGAGCCTGCGTTGACGACGGGCTGGGCGTCGCGGTCGCCGCAGAGCACGACCAGAAGGTTCGAGACCATCGCGGCGCGGCGTTCGTCGTCGAGTTTGACGATGTCGCGTTCGCTGAGCTGCTCCAGCGCATGCTGCACCATCTCGACTGCGCCCTGCACGATGTAGCGGCGCGCGGCGAGCACGGCTTCGGCCTGCTGGCGGCGCAACATGGCGCTGGCGATCTCAGGGGCATAGGCGAGGTGGCTTAGCTTGGTTTCGTCGATCACGACGCCCGCGACGGCCACGCGCTCCTGGAGCTTCTCCTTGAGCAACGCCGACACCTGCTCGGCATCGCCGCGGAGCGTCGGCTCTTCGTGCTCGGCATGGTCATAAGCGAAGTGAGATGCGATCTCGCGCACGGCGGTTTCGATCTGGATGTCGACAAACGTCTGGTAGGCGTCGACATCGAAGAGGGCGCGCGCGGTGTCGGTGACGCGCCAAACCACGACGGCGGCGATCTCGATCGGGTTGCCGCGCCGGTCGTTAACCTTCAGCTTTTCGCCGGTGACGTTGCGCACGCGCAATGAGATCTTCTTGCGCCCATACCAGGGGATCACCCAGCGCAGACCCGGCGTGCGGTCCGTGCCCTTGTAATTGCCGAAGAGCGTAATGGCCGCGCCTTCGTTAGGCTGAAGGGTGTAGAAGCCGGCCGCCGCCAGCACGGCGACCGTGAGCAGCACAATGTAAAGGACAAGGCGCCCTCCCGTGTCGACGCCGGCCTCAGCGGCTGCAATGGCGTCGATCAAGCCCCAGGCGAGGCCCGCATAGGCGGCAAGCAGGACTACGAGGATGAGCCCGCCGTTCGACGTATGAGCCTTGCGTTCTTCGGTGTGATTAAGGGCCGGACTGGCCATGACATACCCTCCAATGCCATCAAAGTGATATCATTCTAATAGCATCGAAGGGGTCGAGCAAGGAAAATCCGCGCGTTCACCATGCCGGTAAATCAGACCTTAAGCGCGCCGCCCTAGCATCCCCGCTCGATAAGGACGGCTCGCAAGAGGCCAGGCATGGGTACCGGGCGGTGGAGTGGCGCACGCCGTGCGCGCGGGTTCAGGCGCGCGCGTGGCGGCAACGTCGCCATGATGTGGGCGCTGATGGGCGCTGTGCTGGTGGGCCTCATTGGCATCACAGTCGATTTCACGCGCGCGCAGATGCTGCGCACGCAAATGCAAAACGCCGTCGACGGCGCGGCCCTTGCAGCAGCGCGGACTGACACGCAAACCACCGCGCAGCGCGAGGCCGCGGCGCGGGCTTTCTTCAACGCCGAGATGGGCGACCTCGCGTCCGGCGCCTCCCTCACCATCACTGAACTCCCCGACCGCCAGGTGCGCGTCACCGCGAGCATGCCGATGCCGGTCAGCCTGGCGCGGATCGTGCGAAATGAGGACTGGACGCTCGGCGTGAGTTCGCAGGCCGAACGCAGCGGCCTGAATGTCGAGGTGGCGCTGGTGCTCGACGTGACGGGCTCCATGTCCGGCTCGCGCATCTCCACGCTGCGCACGGCAGCGACCAATCTCGTGAACACTGTCGTGCGGGATGTGCAGTCGCCCTATTATTCGAAAGTCGCACTCGTTCCGTATTCGATGGGCGTCAATGTCGGCTCGCTGGCGACGCAGGCGCGCGGTTCAATTCCCGGCCCGCGCAACGTCACCGGCGCCGCCTGGGCGGCCGGCCCTGCGCGCAACATCACAGGCATCACGCGTGCAAATCCGGCTGTGGTCACCGCACCGGCACACGGCTTTTCGAACAACGACACGGTGTTCATTCGCAACGTGTCGGGCATGACTCAAGTCAATAACGGCGTCTTCGTTGTCCGGAACGCCACCGCAAACACATTCCAGCTGCAAGGCGTCAACAGCAGCTCGTACAACGCATACTCGAGCGGCGGCACAGTCACTGAGTGCCTCAACAGCACGTGCTCGGCCGTAATCAATTCATCCTCGCACGGCTTCAATGTCGGTGACCGCGTTTATTTCACCGGCGTCGGCGGGATGACGCAGCTGAACAACAACCTGTTCACGGTGTCCTCAACCACGGGCAATACATTCACGTTATCCGGCTCGCAGGGCGGCTACAGCACCTATACGTCCGGCGGCAACGCATGGTGCACAGTCGATGGGTGCCAGTACAACGCCTTTACCAGCGCTGCGAATACTACGCGTGTGTTTCAGATCAGCTCCAATTGCGTGAGCGAACGCATCGGTGCGCAGGCCTATACGGACGTCGCTCCGAGCGCCGCCCTGGTCGGACGCAACTACCCTGGCAGCTCCAACCCGTGCCCGGCGGCAGGGATCATGCCCATGACGACGGATCGTGCGGCGTTGAACGCGCGCATTTCAAGCCTGACGGCGGCCGGCTCGACGGCGGGCCATATCGGCTTGGCCTGGGGCTGGTATACCCTCTCGCCAAACTGGGGCTATCTCTTCTCGCCGGCGAGCCGCGGCGCCGCCTATGGCGCGCCGGAGACTCTTAAAATCATCGTGATGATGACCGACGGCGCATTCAATACGGGCTACTGCAACAGCGTGATAAGTCGCGACTCCACCAGCAGCGGCAGCTCCGACCGGATCAACTGCAACGCCACAAACGGCTTGCCGTTCGCACAGGCGCGGCAATTGTGTACGGCGATCAAGCAGCGCGGGATCATCATCTACACGGTGGGCTTCGGCCTGGCGAGCGAGACCCAGGAAGCGCGCGATTTCATGCGTGACTGCGCCACCAACCAGGACCACGCTTACATGGCGGAGAACAACGCCGAACTGATCGCCGCTTTCGATGCGATCGCAGCGTCGATCACCCAGTTGCGCATTACGCAATAGGCGCAGCAAGGGTTCCTTTACCTTCGGGACTGCCCGGTAATTTAATGTATTTCGCGTAAACACCTTTGTCTTGAACTGCGCCTAGGGCGACGGTGATGACGAATGTGAAACGCACGGCCAAGCGCTTTCTGCGCTACGAAAGCGGCAACGTCGCGATGATGTGGGCGCTTATGGGCGCGGTGCTGGTGGGCCTTATCGGCATCACGGTCGATTTCACGCGCGCGCAGATGCTGCGCTCGCAGATGCAGAACGCTGTGGACGGCGCGGCCCTGGTGGCCGAGCGCAGCTCCAACCTCAGCATGGCCCAGCGCACGGCCGCCGCACGCGCGTTTTTCGATGCGGAAATGGGCGATGACGCGACGAACGTGACATTTGCGGTCGTGCAGCTGCCCGACGGGGGGCATGAAGTCGATGCCTGGATGCCCATGCCGGTGAGCCTCGCGCGCATCGTGCGCGATGAAGATTGGACGCTGCACGTCGACGCAGTCGCGCAAGCGAACGCCAGCCCGCCGATCGAAGTAGCGCTGGTGCTGGACAATACGGGGTCCATGGCCAACGACATGCAGGCATTGCGCGACGCAGCTTCCGACTTGGCGGACGATCTCCTGTCGCTCGACGGGGACGACGTCTCGGTGGCGCTGGTGCCTTTCGTGGCGCAAGTGAACATCGGCAACGGCGCGACGCAAATGGCTTGGATGGACACGGCCGGCACGGCGCCATTCAACGGCGAACTGTTGGAGGATCGCTCGATCGGGCATCGAGCCTGGAGCAACAGCGCCGGCTCGAATTGTCAGAATCTCGCCACTACGCCCAGCGGCTATCCGGGTCCCTATCGTATCACATGGCGTCGCGGCGGCGGGGTGCTCGGCACAGTGACCGGGGGCGGCAACGGCGCGAGCACGCGCTGCTATGCGTGGACTCCGGCGGATGGCATCAACTATTTCACGCTGTTCGACCGGCTGTCGAACGAAGACTGGAAGGGCTGCGTGGAAGCACGGCCAGAGCCGTACGATATTCTCGACACCCCGCCTAGCCCGAGCAATCCGGCGACCATGTTCGTGCCGTTCTTCTGGCTCGATACGCTCGACCCCGAGCACATCCCTGCAGGCCAAGGCAGCAACACCAGCAACAACTATCTCGACGACGACCAGGGCGCAGCGCTCTCGTCCAACTTTGTCATGACGACGTCGATGAGCGCCGGCGCCGGCTCGCAGCAGCAGCAGGCGATGGCGTACATGTTCAACCCGTTCAAATATCGCAACACCGCTGCTTCGCTCGACCAGTCTCCGCCAGACACGCGAGGACCGAACCGCGGTTGTCCAACCCCGATCGTGCCGCTGACGACGGACGAGAGCCTCCTGCAAGCGAACATCGCTGCGATGCGGCACTGGTCGGGAGGCGGCACCAACCAGGCCGAGGGCCTCGCCTGGGGCTGGCGCGTGCTCTCGCCGACTGCGCCATTCACCGAAGGTCGGCCCTATGGCGACGACGTGCGCAAGGTGATCGTGCTCATGTCGGACGGCGAAAACACCAATGTCGGATTCGACCCGGTAATGGCCAGCGACTACTCGGCGTACAATCACCTCGGCTTGTGGCGCGACTATGCCACTGGCGCTGTGCTCGGCCAGCTTGTCGGTGCGATCCTCCATGGCGTGTTGCCGGCGCAATGGCGGCGCAACATCAACTCGTCACAGAGTTTCGTGCAGTACATCAACAGCCGCGAAGCGCAGCTGTGCAACAACATCAAGAACGCGGGCATAGAAATCTACACGGTGATTTTCCGGGAGACCGATCAGGCGACGGAAAACCTGATGCGCAATTGCGCCACGAGCCCGCAGCATTTCTATCGCGCCGACAACGCCCAGGAGCTGGCCGAAGCGTTTGACGCGATCGGCTCCGGCATCGGCCAACTGCGCCTGACGCACTGATCTCCGCGAAATTTGAGCTGCCGCATCTTGCTTAGCGAAGGTGTTTGACCTGAAACGGCTTGAGGCCAAGGCGCTGCACTTCGTCTTCGCGCATCGTGCGTACGATTTCCAACGCTTCGTCTTCGAGCTGCATCGCCGTGCGCACCAGCTTCAGCACTGCAGCTTCATCGTCACCCAGTGCGCAGACGGTTTCTATCGAGGGCGCGCCCGATCCCAGGGATTCCCGTCGAATCTGGACCACGTACGCTGGCATGGTGTGCCGCCCCAAAGCGGCTCCATGGGCTAAACCGGCTAAAGCGTTGCGACAAGGAAAATCGAGACGGTCCCGGAGGCCGTCAGCCGCCGAACGCCCACCGGCCGAGCAGCGTTGCGGCGCCCAGCGCCAACGCACTGCCGGCGAACAGCCAGTACATGCGAAGCAAATGAGGTTGCCGCTTTTCAGACAAGGGCGAGTCCCTTTCTCTGGAGCACGATTGCTCAGCGCTGGCATCAATTGCCAGCGCTGAACCAGCCTATGCAGCTTGTTTCGATATTCACATTAAATCGGCGCGAAGCGCAGCGGCGATTTTGCGGCGTCTTTAAGCAATCACCTCATTCTGCTCATTCAGCAGAACAACCGTCGGAGCGTAATTGCGCGCTTGTTCTGCCGGCATCTGGCAATAGGCGATGACGATGATCGGATCGCCGATTTGCGCCATCCGCGCTGCCGCGCCGTTGATGCCGAATGTGCGCGAGCCACGCGGCGCCTCGATGGCATAAGTGGTGAAGCGGGCGCCGTTATTGATGTTGAGCACATCCACCTGCTCGTGGGGCAAGATGCCCGCGCGATCCAAAAGGTCGGCGTCGATCGAGATCGAGCCCTCATAGTGCAGGTCGCACTGCGTCACGCGGGCGCGGTGCAATTTTGCCTTCAACAGAGTCAGCATCATTCCGACGGCGCCTGGAACTGTACCACAATACGGGCCGGCGCGCCGTTCGAACTGGAGCCGTCGCTTAGGGTGGGGCTCGCACGATATGCGGCGGAGGCGCTGAGCGCGGCCTGGCCGAAGCCGAGCCCCGCGGGCGACTCATTGGCCACGCTGCAGGAGAGCGATTGGTTGGCGCGCACGCTGCAATTCAGCTCCACGCGGCCGCCGACGCCTGCGCGCAGGGCCCGCGCAGGATAGAGTTCGCTAATGCGCCGCGCTGATGGCCGCTGCGCCCATATGACCGTTCCGCGCGGCGCCGGCGGCGGTGTTGCAGCCTGCGAGGCTGGCTGCGAGACCGGTTGCGTGGCCGCGAGCTGCACAGGGGGCGCAGTCGTAGCCGTCGCGGCGCCCGGTTGCGTGTCGCCTGGGCGGAGTGAGACCGGACCGCCCTGACCGCTGTTGTTTGTCCAGGACGCCACCGGTGCGGGAGGCGGCCCATCGTCTTCTTCCTCAGGCGCGGGGCGCTGCGTTTCAGCGCGGGCGGCGACTTCCGCGCGGCGCGGTTCTGGCTCGATCGCATCCGGCAGCGGCACAGCCCCCACGTCTTCAGCACTGGCTGGTTCGCCCGTCCCGTCGAGCGGAGGCGCGCTCATCGACGCGACGTCCTCCTGCGTTGGAGCCGCTGCGCCGAAGTTTGGCATGCCGCCGCCGAAGTAGAGCCCGCCGGCGAGAGCGCCCGCGCCGAGGAGCGCGATCAATATGAAAGTGCGCATAGCACCGCCGCTTTCGCGCGGCGGCTCGCGCAAATCGGCGCGTTCGTAGCTGCGTTCAAAACGGCGCGGCGGCTCTGCACGGGGCGCCGGCCGGGCTTCGGCCCGCCGCGGGGCGGGGGGCGGCGGATCGGGGCGTCTGGCTGGCGGCTCGGCGCGCAACGCCGGGCGCGGTGGAGATGGCGTCGTTGGACGCGGAGGCGGCGGCGCCGGAGCGGTGCGCGGCTCGCCGCGCGTGGTAAGCTGCTTGAGACGCAGTTCTGCTACTTCGGCGAATGCGCCGCTCGGGCCGTAACGCGCGAGATAATCCATAAAGTCGGTCGGGTCGCGGCTATCGCGAATGGCGCGCCAATGCTCAGCTTCAGTCCCCAGCGGATCGGTGGCTGGCGGGGGGGGCGGAGCGGCGCGCGTATAAGTGGGTTGGGGCGCGGGCGCCGGGGCGGGCGCGGTGCGCTGACGGGGGGCCGGTTTGTAATCCTCTTCAGCATCGGCGCCGCCGACCGATGTGCGAGCCGCGTTGACCATGCGGTCCACCGCAAAGAACAGCGGATCGAGCGAAGGATCGTCAGGATCGCCATTCCACTCGGAAAGATCGAATACGGGAGAGTCGCCGATGCTGGAGGGCGGGGGCGGCTCGATCAGACTGGCGACGATGGCCTTGCGCGCATTGATCACGCGCTGGGCGGCGTCCAGGAACGGGCGCGAGCGAATGGAGGCCTGCGACCACACGACCAGGCCAGCCCCGCTTGAGCGCAAGGCTGCGTCGCTTGAGGGCGCGCCCCCGATGGAAAAGCCTGCCGCTTCGAACATTTCCGCAAGCGCTTTGGCCTGCGGCTCGTCCTCGCGGACACATACTATGAGAACGTCCGCCACTGCCGTCTCCGTGCGTCCCTGCCCAGGCCTTTCATGCGGCTTTCAGGCCATAGCATGGAACATTTTGGGACAATACCGCTGAACGCGGTTGGACGTGATGAAAACGCGTCAAACTACGAGCTGAAAAGCCCCTGTTTCCTGGTCAAGCAGCTCCAAAGTGCCGTCGGCCACCCCATAACGGGCGCCAACCAGCTTGAGACCGCGCCCCTCAACAGCTTGGCGGACGAACGGAAAGGTCGCGAGGTTTTCAAGCGTGACCCGAATGGATTCACATTCCAGGGCGTTGCAGGGGTCGCCGGAAATCCCTTGAATCCGGCTCTTTGCGTGGTCCAAGAGGCCGATCCAGCGGTCAAGGAAGGAGGCCGGATCGCGCGGCCGCTCACTGAGCGCCGCGGCGACGCCGCCGCACTGGGCATGGCCCAGCACGAGGATGGTTTCCACCTTCAGGTGCATCACGGCGAACTCGATGGCCGCGCTCACCCCGTGGTAGCCCGCGCCTTCTTCGAACGGCGGCGCAAGATTAGCCACGTTGCGGATGACAAAAAGCTCGCCGGGCCCCGCATTGAAGATGGTGGCGGGATCGACCCGGCTGTCCGAGCAGGCGATCACCAGGACGCGCGGCGACTGACCCCGCTCGGCGAGCTCGCGATGCCGAGCCTGCAGCTCCGGCCAGCGCTTCTGGCGATAGATGCGATAACCTTCGATCAGATGTTCCATGGCCCGGTCTTGAAGCGCGTCGGAGGCGGTGTTGCAAGAGCAGGCGCGCTTGGCGTGGAGGCCTGGCAGGCGCATGCTGGCGGCGCGGACTTGGGGGAGGATTGCGATGGCGCGGTTGGGGCTGGCGATCTTGTCGGCTGTCGGCGCGGTGCTGCTGTTGGCCGCGTGCGTTGGCGGGGAGGGGCATCGCGCGCGCGAGCGCAGTCGGCTCACTCAGCGCATCGCCGACGATGCAGTAGCCTACAATCAGGCCTACAGCGCGGCGCTTAACGGACAGATCCTTCTCAACATCTTGCGCGCCTACAATCGCCAGCCGCGGCAATACATGTCGATGACGGGCTTCCAAAATTCTTCGCCGGACTCGCGGACTATCTCTGTCGGCATCGGCGGACTGGCGCTTGGCGAACTGGGCGAAGAATGGGGCGAAGGCGCCCTCGGACTGGGCGAGGAAACGCAGCTTGAACCGGAATACGCGATTGAGCCGTTCGACAGCGACGATTTCTCCGCCATCGCGCTGCGCCCAACGTCGATAGAGGTGTTCCGCCATTATTGGGACAGCGGTTGGAACCGCGATCTGCTGCTGTTGCTGCTTGTCGATCAGATGGAAGTGTCGGGCGAGCCTGCGAGCATCTATTCCAACAACGCGGGCACGATCGCGGCCAACTGCGAGGGCGAAAATTTTGCGAGCGGCGGTTGCGCGTTCGTGCGCGCGGCGCGCGAACTCGCGCAACGTACGCGTACGCTGCGGCGCACGCCCTTGCCTGAAACGCGAGAGGATGCGTGCTATCCTTTCGCGGCGTATGACGTTGCCGAAGTTCGGCCAGTAACGGCTGCGCCAGGCGCTTGCCCGATCGCGATTGTCGTCGGCGAACAGACTTATGCGCTGCAACTGCGATCGCTCGATGGGGTCATCTATTACGTTGGCGAACTCATCCGCCGCGATGCTGCGCATCCGCCGCCGGAAGGGTTGCTGGAAGCGCGTTTGCGCGTAGCCGCGCCCGGCGCGCCGCTGCAGACGACGCCGCTGTTTCGCGTGGTGCCGGCGACAACGGAAACACAGCGCGAATATGCGGCGACAGTAAGCTATGGCGGACGCCGCTACTCGGCTGGCGCGCCGGCCAACGCCTTCTGCTTCGATCCGCGCGGCCCGGAATATTGCCGGGGTGAGCCGGCTGACCGCTCGGGGACAGTGCTGGAGCTGCTCACCGGCATATTGGCTCACAACCAGTCCGAAGCGGCCGTGCGCGCGCCAGCCAGCTCCGTTCTGCAAACACGCTGAACCTGGTTGCCGCGATGAGCCGCCTCGCTTAGCTCAAGAACATGCGCGGCACTATTCTTGGCGTCCATGGCGGGCGCGGCGTCCTGCTTGGCGCCAATGACCAGCGGCTTGAGTTTCCACTGAGCGAATGGCGCTCGGCTGGAGCGCCAGTCGCCGGACAAATTGTGGATTATCTCGAAGATAACGGTCAGGCGCGCGCCGTGTTCGCAGTGCCCGGCGCGGCCCCGGCGCGAACCCATTCAACTGCGCTCGTGCTGGCTGCGATTGGCGTCGGCTGTCTGGCGCTTGGCTTTGTTATTCCGGTCGCGCCCACCATCGCCGCATTTGTGCTGGGCGTGATCGCCGCCGCGCAGGCGCGCGAGGAGCGCGAAGAAACCGCGCTCCTGCTTGCCCGTATAGCCTGGATAGGCGCGCTCGTGCTTCTGATCCTGGGAACGTTAATCATCCTCGGCGTCATCGCATTGCTCGGCACGATGGGTTTTGCCGCCGCCTGGCACGGGCTCGGCCCGGCGGACTTCTGAACTAGTCTCCGATGCGCCAGGGCGGGTGACGCCGGTTCTCACCGGCATGGTAGATGCAGATCGAATTGCCGGCCGGATCGCGCAGCCACGCTTCGTACCAGAGCCAGCTTTGATGTGTCGGCTCGCGTTCCAGCGCGACGCCGGCGCGTTTCAGCCGATCGACCTCCGCGTCGACATCGTCGACTTCGAAATAGATCTGCGGGCCGTTCTCACGTGGAATTGGGCCTTCGCTCACATGCAGCGAAAATGTGGCGTCGCCCTGCGGCAGCTCGAACCGCGCGTAGCGAGGACTCTTCACAATCAGCTTCAGGCCGAGCGCCTGGTAGAACGCGATCGACGCGTCAAGGTCGAGTGCGGCCGCCGTTACTTGATTGAGACGCATGAGGCGATGGTAGCACGCGGTCCGAAAACGGCCAGCGGCTGGGGAGACGAGAAGATAATAGTAAGGCCATGAGTTTTCGGATCACCGGTTTGGACGCCGCGCCGTTTCGCGAGCTGCACCGCCTTTCAGATGAAGCGTTGGCCGAGAAGGGCGTGCGGCGCATCCGGGTCGACGCAAGGCCCGGCGCGCCGTGCCGAATTTCGCTCGACGATGCGGAAATCGGCGAGACCGTGCTCCTGCTCAACTACGATCATCAACCGGCTAATAGCCCCTATCGGCAGCAGGGCCCGATATTCGTGCGTGAAACGGAGCACCGCTTCGTTGCGGTGGGCGCAATCCCTCCGGCGCTCGCGCGGCGCACGCTCTCCCTGCGCGGATTCGACAGCGACGACATGATGATAGAGGCCGATCTCGTCGAGGGCGCGAGAGTTCCCGATCTCATTGAACGCTTCTTCGCAAATCCCGCCGTCGCCTACATTCACGCGCATTATGCGCGGCGCGGCTGTTACGCGGCTTTGGTCGAACGGGCTTAGCTTGGCGCCAGAAGAGCCGTCGCCAGCGCTTGCATGGCGCGCGACGCATTTAGGTGGGCCGCGGAGGACGCTTGAGCCTTTGAGACAACGAACGCGCCTTCCATCGCAGCCAGAAAAGAAGAAGCGAACGTCTCCGCGTTCTTTTTGCTCATGCCGCGCGCTTCGGCGGCCGCGGCGATCTCGCGTTCCCACGACTCAAAGGCTTCGCGGATAGCCGCTTGCAGTTTGGGATTGTCGCTGGAGACGCCCGCGGCGATCGCCGCCATCGGGCAGGAAGCCTTGTAGTCGCGCTCCCTGCATTCCTTCGCGGTCGTCTTGAAGACGCGCTCGATGAAGGTGTGCATGTCGCAGCCGCTTTCCCCGAGCTCTCGGAAGCGCCGCGCCACTTCGACGCCCACGCGTTCGACGACTTCGGCCCCGATCTGCTCCTTCCCGCCCGGGAAATGGAAGTAGAGCGAGCCGCGGGGCGCGCCGGATTTCTGCAAAAGCTCCGCGACGCCGACGCCCTCATAACCCCGCGCGCGAAAGAGCTCGACGGCGGCCGAGAGCATGTCCTCGCGGGCGGATGAAACTTTGGCCATGCGCGGAAAATAGCACTTGTATGCCGACCGGTCTAGTGATAACGATGTAACTAGACCGGTCAGCATATGCCGACCGGTCTCCCGATCTCCCCGGAGGGTAAGATGAAGAATTTCCTGTTTTCCAGCTTTGCCTTAGCTGCGGTCCTGTTCATTCCCGGCGCCGCTTTTGCCGACGATGTGAGTGACCGGACTGAAGCGATCCGCCTCTGCCGCGCTGAAGTGGCCGCCCAGGCCGGCGTCGAGACGGATGCGGTGCGTCTCGATCAGGTGCGCGTGCGTCCGCGCGCCGTCCGCGTCGAGCTCGACGTCTGGCGCGCAGGTCAGCTCCAGAATGTGCGCTGCGAAGTCGATCGCAGCGGGAGCCAGCTCACCGTAGCGGCAATCACGCCGACGCTGCAGACCGCCTCAGCCTCCGCGGCCGCCGCCCAGTAATTGTTTGCCCAGCGCGTCCGTCAGCCTCCCGCGCGGACGCGTCTCCCGCCTGGCGCCCCCGTCTCCCGCGGGGGCGCTTTTTTGTTTAAGCCTCGGACATGGCCGAAGTTGAAACTCTATTCGTCACGAAGCTCTACCGCGCCAGCGTGGAAAGCGTGAACAATGACGAATTGCTCCGCGCGTGCAAGGCGATCGCGGCGGACGATCACGCCGGGCAGCGCTGGAGCAAAGAGAAAGGCTACCGCGGCTATACTTCCTACGCGTCGTTGAACGATTTGCCGAAACGCGATCCCAGCATAGGCGCGCTGGCAAAGGGGTTGGATAAACACGCGGCGGCGTTCGCCACGGCCCTCAACTTCGATCTGGCTGGCCGCAAGCTCAAGCTCGATTCGCTATGGATCAACGTGCTCGAGCCGGGCGGTGCGCACTCCGGACACATCCATCCGCACTCGGTGCTGAGCGGAACGTATTACGTCGCTGTGCCTTCCGGCGCCTCGGCGCTGAAACTCGAAGATCCGCGCCTGCCGCTGATGATGGCCGCGCCGCCGCGCAGCGAAGATGCGCCGGCTGAAGAGCGCACGTTCGTCTATTTGACACCGCGCGAAGGGGAGGTGCTGATGTGGGAGAGCTTCGTGCGCCACGAAGTGCCGCCTAACGCGGCGAAGCGCGCGCGCGTGTCGATCAGCTTCAATTATTCGCTCTAGCGCCGGAACAGCCAGAACAGCAGCGAGGCGACGACGCTGATAATGAGGCAGGTGACGATCGGGAAATAAAATGCGAAGCCCTCGCGCCGAACAACGATGTCTCCAGGCAGGCGGCCCAGCCCGAGCTTGGACAGCCACGGCCACAACAGGCCGAGCAGCACGATGGCTATGCCGATCAAAATGAGCAGGCGGCTGGTCGTCATAGGGCGATAGATAGGTCATGGCCGACGCAGGAACAAAACGTCGGCGGCGGCGTCGAGTCCGCATTAGGTGTGGAGCCGCCGATGAAACTCGTTGCGCCCTTCGTTTTCGCCGCTTTTCTTGCCGCATGCGGCGAGTCTCAGCAGCAGGCCAGCCAGGAACCGTACTCCGCGCCGTCGAGTCCTGATGCAAGCGGACAGGCCGGGTACGCCACCGATCCCGGTTACACGAATCAGCAAAACTCGGGCGCCGAAGGCGGGCGCGGCTCGGCAGCGACTGGCGCAAGCGGCCAAGGGTTCGGCGATACCGCGTCCGGGGATGCGAGCAGCCAACAGCAGCCGGTGTCGACGCCATGATGCGCTTCGTCCTCATCGGCGCCTGCGCCTGCGCGCTGGCTGGATGCAACGAGCCGACGCGCACTACCGAGGGCGCTGAAGGCGCCTATGGCGCATCGAGCGGGCCGAACGCCAACGATCCGGACGCCACAGTGGCGGCGCAGGATCAAGATCCGACCTACGACGAACCGTCCACGGGCACGGGCTCTGAAGTGAAGCAGAAAGGGGGCCCGGAAATCGTCGAAGACCGGCCGCAGGCGACGTCCACCACGCCCTAGGCGCGCGCACGCCAGCGTCCCAGCATATACTTGAGACGGAGGGCATCGTGCGGCGCGGCGGCCGCGATATCGTTGTCGAAGTAGCAGAAAACGTCCTTGCCCTGCGTCGACCAAGCGCGGATTTGCCTGGCCCATTTGCGCAAAGAGAGGTCTGAGTACGATCCGTGATAACGCCCGCTTGGACCGTGGCCGCGAACATAGATCCAGCTTGCTGTCGCGCGCCACGGCGCCGGCGCGTCGGCATGATCGGAAATGCACAGTGCGGCGTCATGCGCGCGCAGCAGCGCGAAAATGTCTTCGTCGTACCAGCTTGAATGACGGAATTCGTAAGCGACGCGCTTGTGTTTCGGCAGCAACTTCAGCGCGATGGCAAGACGCTCGCGGTCCTTCACCATGCGCGGATGCAGCTGGAACAGCACCGGTCCTTCGGCCGCGCCAAGCGCGTTCATGCGCTCGAATACGCGTTCGTAGCTCTCAGCGGGATCGCGCAGCTTGTAATAGTGCGTGAGCCAGCGCGGATATTTCCAGGCGTAGAGGAAGTTCGCCGGCGCTTGCTCGCGCCAGCGTTGCGGTGCTGTTTTAATCGGCAACCTGTAAAACGAACCGTTGATCTCGACCGTGTCGAACAAAGAGGCGTAGTGCGCAAACTCATCCTTCTGTCTCAGTCCCTTCGGATAGAACGCGCCGCCGCGCCAGCCTTTGTACAGCCAGCCTGACGTGCCGATGCGGACCTGCGCGGGCATGAGTTTGGAACGCCGATCGTTAGGTTTTGTTCGCGCAGCAGCCTGCCATGACGAGATCGCGCGCCTGGCGGCGACATATGAGGGAAATTACTGACGCGCGAAGCTTGCGTCACCACGTGCCGGTGTTTGGCATGCTGGCCCACGGTTCGCGCGGCGGGAGCGGCGCGCCTTCTTGTAAGAGTTCGATCGAGATGCCGTCGGGCGAGCGGATGAAGGCCATGTGGCCGTCGCGCGGCGGGCGGTTGATGGTGACGCCGCGATCCATCAGGCGCTGACAGAGCGCGTAGATGTCGTCGACGCGATAGGCGAGGTGGCCGAAATTGCGGCCGCCGGAATACTCGTGCTCGTCCCAATTGTAGGTGAGTTCGATCTCGGGGCTCTTATTGGCGCGCGCGCTTTCGACGTCGCCGGGCGCGGCGAGAAAGACAAGCGTGAAGCGGCCCTTCTCGTTCTCGATGCGCGTGCGCTCGATCATGCCGAGCTTGTCGCAGAAGAAATCGAGCGCAGCGTCAAGATCGCCGACGCGGATCATGGCGTGGAGGAAACGCATGGACCGAAAGATAGCGCGGGGTGGGGAGGGAAGCGAGGCTTGTTAGCGCGGGCGGTTCTGACGCCCGTGCCACATGCGCGTGATGATCACTGCATCGTCCGTGACGCGATAACGAATGACGTAAGCGGACTTGCCGAATTTCACGAAGAGTTCGCGCATGCCATGCTCGCGCGCCACGCCTTTGAACGGCATTTCACCGAGCGAGAGGATCCTCGATGCAATGAGATTGAACATGCGCAGCGCCGCGCGTGGGCTGTGGCGGTTCAGGTAGCGCTCGAAGCGGAGCAAGTCGCGGCGCGCAGCTGGGCGCAGCTCGACGCGTCTCATTTCCGGGATGGGCCGGCGCGGGCTTCGAGGCGGGCGCGGATTTCAGCGAAAAGGGCCTCGGCAGGCAGATTGTCGCCAGGCTCTTCGAGACGCCGCAGGTCCTCGTCCCAGCTCAGGTCGTTGTATTCGGCCTCGAACGCGATGTCATCGGCTGCCAGTTCGCGGATGTATTCTTCCGGAGTTAGGCCGCGCGCCTCAGCTGCGGCTCTGACTTCGTCCGCGAGCGGGGCGGGGATTGAGATGGTGAGCGTGTCAGCCATGGAAACAGTATAGCAAAATGCTACGCGTTCGTCATTCCGGGGCTCAGCGAAGCTGAGAACCCGGAATCCAGGGGCAACGCCGCGCTCTATGATCCCCTGGATTCCGGATCGCGCGCGGTGCGCGCGTCCGGAATGACCAGGATGTGTTAGTTGCGCCCTTTTCTGACATTGAGGCGCCCCCTCGGCGTCCCGCGCCGGAAGGTAGAGTCAACGCTGTTTAGCCCGATCCTGTTTTCAATGGTAGCGGGCGGCTGGCTCGGCCATCCGAGCCAGGCCA
>Ga0209172_10002435_pt1 | contig 32794 bp, 33 predicted proteins | sample LarsenN4metaG_FD_184113 | JGI IMG/M metagenome (GOLD analysis project Ga0209172, IMG submission 184113) | Hot spring sediment bacterial and archeal communities from British Columbia, Canada, to study Microbial Dark Matter (Phase II) - Larsen... ... | reverse complement strand
AAGCGCCCGCGGGCATCAGGCCAAACTTGCGCACCAACGCTCATCGGAGCAAATGCCTCACGCCTTTCAATTGCTCTCGCAGGGCGCGCAAGCGGGCCGGGTCTTTTCTTCCCGGCCGGGCTTCCAAGCCGCTGCAGATGTCCACGGCCGCAGGCCGGACTTCGCGGATGGCCCGCGCAATGTTGGCCGGTCGGAGTCCGCCAGCCAGGATGATGCGCCCATAGCGCTTGGCGCGCCGCGCCACCCGCCAATCAAACCGCCGGCCCATGCCACCGGGCAGTTTGCTGCTGAACCCGTCGAGCAGAAAGGCAGCAGCGCAGCAATAGCTCGCCAGCGCTGCCGGACGAAAGCCGCGCCGGACGTGGAAGGCCTTGATGACCGGGCGGAGCCTTGCGCAGGCTGCGACCTGCTCGGGTGGTTCGTCGCCGTGCAGCTGCAGCAGGTCAATCCCCACTTTTCGAACGACCTGCTTCACTTTGTCTGTCGGCTCGTCCACAAACACGCCTATAGAGCGCACGCGGCGCGGAAGCCGGCGAATAATCGCCCGGGCGCGCGACGGCGTGATGTAGCGTGGGCTGGGCGGGTAGAAGTTGAAGCCCAAGGCGTCCGCGCCTGCCTCGATGGCCAGTTTGGCGTCCCGCCAACTCGTGATGCCGCAGATTTTCACCTTGAACCTGGATGGCCACACGCCTAACTCCCGCCGCGCAGGCGTTGCAGGGCGCTGCCCGGGTCGTCCGCCTGCATCAGGTGTTCCCCAATCAGAAAGGCGTCAAAACCGGCGGCGCGCAGGCGCCCGATTTGGTCACGCGTGTGGATTCCCGACTCGCTGACGGCGAGGCAATCGTCGGGTATGGCCTCAACGAGCTCCAACGACGTCTCGACGCGCACTTCGAACGTGCGCAGGTCGCGATTGTTGATGCCGAGGATGCGCGCTCCGGCGGTCAGCGCGCGCGCCAACTCTTCCGGCGTGTGCACTTCGACCAGCGGCTCCATGCCCAGTTCACGACCGAGCCCCAGCAGGTCGCGCAGCTCGCGGTCGTCCAGCACGGCCGCAATCAGCAGGAACGAATCCGCCCCCGCCGCGCGCGTTTCCCACACCTGCCAAGGGTCTACCAGGAAATCCTTGCGCAGCACGGGGAGTGTCGCGGCTTGGCGCGCCGCGCGCAGATGGGCAAGCGAGCCCTGGAAGAATTCCTGCTCGGTCAGCACCGAAAGGGCCACGGCACCGGCATCTGCAAGATGTCGCGCGAGTGCGGAAGGATCAAAGGTTTCGCGGAGGACGCCGCGAGAGGGCGAAGCCTTCTTGAGTTCGGCGATCACGTTGACGCCATCGCCGCCGAGCGCCGCGGCAAAATCGCGGGCCGGCGGCTCTTTTTTCACGGCCATGCGCAAGGCAGCCAGCGGAAAACGATATTTCTGCCGGGGCAACGCGGCCCGCCGCGCCTCCACGATGCGCTCGAGGATTGTGCCGGTCCTGGTTTCCGGGCTCACAGAAACGCTTCCGCTCCAGCGCGCGACAAACAAAACCCCTATGTTATGCAGCGTGCCGGATGCTGTCAATTTGATCGCGAGCGGGCTGCGACGCGTTCATGCTAGTGTAGCGGCGTGAATACGACTAAAGCCTGTGCCCTGCCGGTGATCCGCCGTGAGCTTGCCGCGCTCCATGAGCGAGTAATCGCGTGCCGACGCTGCCCGCGGCTCGTGCAGCATCGCGAGCGTGTAGCGCGCGTCAAGCGACGCGCCTATCGCGACTGGGAGTACTGGGGGCGCCCGGTAACCGGCTTCGGCGATCCTGCCGGCAAGCTGTTGATTCTGGGGCTGGCTCCCGCGGCGCACGGTGGCAACCGCACCGGCCGCATCTTCACCGGCGACCGGTCCGGCGATTTCCTCTTTCGCATGTTGCACCAGGCCGGCTGGGCCAGCCAGCCCACTTCAACGCACCGCGGCGACGGGCTAGAGCTGGTCGGCGCGTACGTCACCGCCACCGTGCGCTGTACCCCGCCAGGCAATCAGCCCTCGCTGCTGGAGATTGCCAACTGCCGGCCGTACCTCGAACGCGAACTCGACCTGCTGCGACCACGGGTCGTGCTCGCACTGGGCCGGATTGCCTTCGACAGCTACCTGAAACTGCTGCAAGAGCGCGGCGAGATTCGAAGCCGGGTGCCCTACCGCTTCGGCCACGGGGCGCACTACAAGCTGCCGGGCGCGCTGCCGCACCTGGTGGCTTCCTACCATCCCAGCCAGCAGAACACCCTGACGGGCCGGCTGACCCCGGCCATGTTCCGGCGCGTCTTGCGGCTGATCCGCGCGCAGCTCGCTGAAGGGGCTAGTGCGACCAGTCCCACCTGATCGGCGAGTTCAAGGAGTTCACCGGGCTCATTCTCGCGCGCTATTTCCCCATTCGTTGACCGCAATCTTCTCGTTGACTCCGTTGCACCGCTTGCGGGCGCGCAACCGACGGCGTATGATGGCGGCCACAACTCGCAAGGCCGGGTTAGTCTGTTCCCCAACACACGCCCGGCACTTATGGATTTAGGCGAAAGGAGGTCCCCACCATGCCTACGTCCAGAGAATTCGCAGTGCTGATGGAGGATCGGCCGGGAACGCTGGGCAGGATCTGCCGGGCGCTGGCCGATCGCGGCGTCAACATTCTCGGGTTCCAATCCTTCCCGGTCGGAGGGAAGAGCCTGACGCGGTTTGTCGTGGACAACCCCACGACGGCCAAGACGATCCTTGACGGCGAGCGGCTCACCTACTTCGAGACCGAAGTGGCGCAGGTCAAGCTGCCGCATCGGCCCGGCGAGCTGGGCCGGGCTGCCGCGCGGCTGGGGGAAGCCAACATCAACATCAACTACACCTACTGCGGCGTCGAGCCGGGCACGAATGCGCCGCTGGTCTTCTTCGGTGTCGCGGAGATTGGCCAGGCCGTGCCCATTCTGGAAAAGGCGGCAGCCGCCGCGGCAGGAACCTGAGCTCAAAGCTCTGAACCCATGCGGACGGGAGCGGCACGGAGCCGCTCCCGTCTATAATCCTGCCATGTACGCCCGCAGACTGCGCGTCGAAGTCATCCTTGACGGCCAGCGCCAGCCCTGCCCACTTGACTGGCTCGACAGCTTCTGCATGCGCAACTTCACTGGAGCAGCCGAGTTTGACGATACGCTCCCTATCGCTGACGGCATACTTGAGGCTAGTTTTCGCGTGGACCCGGCGCGGCTGGCCGCAGCGCTGGACGACTGGCTGACGCAGCGCGGGAAGGGCCACGGACGACCCGTCAAGGTGGAAATCCAGTCCGCCTGACTCACCGCTGAGTCTCACGGCAAGACTTCCGGTAGCCGAGCCGGAGCGTGACGCTCGCCGGCGGGGAGGCCCGCAGCAGGCGAGAGTAGCGCGCGAAGCCGGGGAACTGCGTCGCGGGCAGCTTTCTCGCCAGCGGCAATCAGCTCCGGCGCGCGCTTGAAGTCGTCCCACTGGAACCCGGTCACGTCTGGTTCAATCACAAGGTGAGCCTTTTGTCGCCACACTTTTTCCGCGTTGGCTTGCATGATCGAGAACGAACGCCCGATAACATCGGCCATCGTCTTGGGTTTGTCCGGCGGAAGGTCGGAGGCCAGGTAAACAGCAACGCGGATATCCGCGCCCATGGCGGGCAGAGCGTCCACGGGGACCGGCGCGCCCAGAAAGCCGTCTACGAGCATGCGTCCGTCGTACTCCACCGGAAGGAACAGGCCGGGGTAAGCGCACGAAGCGCGCAGCGGCGGGCCCAGCTCGCCGCGAGTGAAAAAGACCAGTTCGCCGCTGGCCAGGTCCGTGGCGGCAATGGCCAAAGGAATCCGCAACTGTTCGAAGTCGCGCACAGCGCAGAAGCGGTGGAAAAAGTCGGCCAGCGGCTCGTTGCTGGCCAGGCCCATCCAGGAAAGCGTCCATTTGCCGAAGTCTTTGAACCGCGTGGCCGCGGCCAGTTCTTCCAGCTGGCGGAGAGGCGTACCGCAGGCGTAGGCCGAAGCCATCAGGGCCCCGACGCTGGTGCCAGCGATGCAGTGGATGGGAATCTTTTGCTCTTCGAGAACCTTCAGCACACCAATGTGAGCAATCCCGCGTGCGAAGCCGCCGCCCAGCGCGAGCCCGAGCCGCCGCTGGCTGGGCGCAGGCTTCGGCGGCGCGCCGTAGGCCCAGGCGCGCAAGCCGCGCATCCCCGCCGAAATCCAGCGCAGAACGGACGCCAAACCCCACCTCCACCTTGTTGGATTAATCTTGCCCGGTTTGGGGATGCAAAGGGTTTCCGATTGACCCTCTGCTGGCCGTTCAGTAACCTCCCCGCTGGAGTTGGTCGCAATTCTTCCGCACTGGATAGGAATTCATGAAACAACGCATCGAAAAAGTTGCTGTCCTGGGCGCTGGCACCATGGGGGCGCGGATTGCCGCCCATCTGGCCAATGCCGGAGTGCCTTGCTACCTGCTGGACATCGTTCCCGCTGAACCCACTGCAGAAGAAAAAAGCAAGGGTTTGACGCTGGAGCACCCTGCAGTACGCAATCGTATCGTCCACGCGGGGCTGGAGGCGGCCAAGAAAGCGCGGCCGGCGGCACTTTTTGTCCCCAGCGGAGCCCGGCTGATCACCACGGGCAACTTTGAGGACCACCTGGCCTGGTGCGGCGAAGCGGACTGGATCCTCGAAGCGGTCGCTGAGAATCTGGAAATCAAGCGCCGGCTGCTCGAGCGCGTCGAGCAATACCGCAGGCCCGGCACCATCGTCACCACAAACACCTCCGGCCTGCCCATCCGCCTCATCAGCGAAGGCCGCTCCCCAGATTTCCAGCGGCACTGGGCCGGGACGCACTTCTTCAATCCCCCGCGCTACATGAAGCTGGTCGAGCTGATTCCCGGGCCGCAGACGCACCGGGATGTGCTCGACACGCTTGCCGATTTCTGCGACCGCCGGCTGGGCAAGGGCGTGGTCATCGCCAAGGACACACCGAACTTCATCGCCAACCGCATCGGCACATTTTCCATGCTCAATGCGCTGCGACTCATGACGGAGCTGGACATGAGCATCGAGGAAGTGGACGCCTGCACGGGTCCCGCCGTGGGCTGGCCGAAGTCAGCGACATTCCGCACGGCGGATATCGTCGGCCTCGACGTGCTGATCCACGTGGTGCGCAATATTTACGACAACGTTCCGCACGATGAATCCCGCGAAGTCTATCGCGTTCCGCCGCTGCTCGAAGAAATGGCCAAACGCGGCTGGCTGGGGGAGAAAACCGCCAGCGGATTTTACAAGCGCGTGCGCGGCGAAGGCGAGAGCGAAATCGTCACGCTCGACTGGAAGAAAATGGAGTACCGGCCACGACAGAGGGCCCGGTTCGCGTCCCTTGAAATGGGCCAGACCATGGACGACACGCGGGAGCGCCTGCGCATGTTGCTGGCGGCAGGCGACAAAGCTGCGCAGTTCCTATGGGGCTCGATCTCGGCCCTTTGCCTTTACGCAGCGCGGCGCATTCCCGAAATCGCCGACACCGTCGTGGACGTGGATCGCGCCATGCGCTGGGGATTCGGCTGGGAGCTAGGCCCATTTGAAATCTGGGACGCGGTTGGCGTGGAAGAGATGGCGCAGCGACTGGAAAAGCAGGGCCAGGCGCTTCCCCCGCTGGTCACCGGTTTGCTCTCCTGCGGCAGGAAGTCGTTCTACGCCGCCCCGCAGGGCGAAACGCGCTACTTCGACTTGGGCACCGCCGACTACGAACCGGTTGTCGAACCGGAAGGCGTCATCGTTCTGAAATCGCTGAAGGATCGGTCGAAGCTCGTCGAGCGCAATGCCGGTGCCAGCCTGATTGACCTGGGCGACGGCGTAATCTGCTGCGAGTTCCACTCGAAGATGAACGCCATCGGCGGCGACACGGTGGCCATGCTGCACAAGGGCCTGGAGCGGCTGCGGGCCGAGTTTGACGCCATGGTCATCGCCAACCAGGCGCAGAACTTCTCCGTGGGTGCCAACCTGATGCTTTTGCTGATGACCGCGCAGGAGCAGGAATGGGACGAGATTCACCTCGCCGTGCGCCAGTTTCAGAACGTCAACCAGGCCATCAAGTACGCTCCGCGGCCCGTCGTCGCGGCGCCGCAGGGCATGGCGCTGGGCGGCGGCTGCGAAATCAGCCTGCACGCTGCGCGCATCCACGCGGCCGCGGAAGCCTACATCGGCCTCGTGGAATCCGGCGTCGGGCTCATCCCCGCGGGCGGCGGAACGAAAGAAATGCTCGTCCGCGCCAACGAGCGCGCGGCCGGCGGCGAAGAACTTGACCTGTACCACGCCATGAAGCCTGTGCTGGAAAACGTGGCCATGGCCAAGGTGTCCACGAGCGCCGAAGAAGCCCGGAGCCTGGGCTTCCTGCGCGACGCTGACATCGTGGCCATGAACCGCGACCGGCTGGTCGCCGACGCCAAGCAGACCGCGCTGGCCCTGGCGCGTGCCGGGTGGCGTCCGCCGGGCACCGGCCCGAAGGAGCAGACCGTGCGGGTGCTCGGCGAACCGTTCCTCGCCGCGGCCAAGCTGGCCATCCACATGATGCTGCGCGGCGAATACATCACTGAGTACGACGCCCACGTGGCCCGCAAGCTCGCCTACGTGATGGCCGGCGGACCGCTCAGTTCGCCGCAATCGGTTAGCGAGCAATACATCCTCGACCTCGAACGGGAAGCGTTCGTCTCGCTCTGCGGCGAGCGCAAGACGCAGGAGCGCATCGCCCACACCCTGAAAACCGGCAAGCCCCTCCGCAATTAAGAGCTTACGCGACGAGCGTGGGAAGCGGCGTGCGCAATGGCGCTCGGCCGCGCTCAGCAACGACAGGGCGGGATCAGCACAGCAGCCGCCGTCGACTGCCATTCCCCGGGCAAGGTTATCAGGCGTCGTTTTCGCATGGCGGGATTGTATTCCATGCCTCGCAGGAGACCTGCGTTTTCCTTGACTCTGTGGAAACCAGCCAGTAGCATGCCGCGTTTCTCGGAAGCGAGATGAAAGCCGAAGATTCTTCGCGCAAGGAGTGTTTATGAGACCCGGGAGTTTCCGCCGCTTCTGGCCGGTGATTCTGGCGGGTGTGCTGCTGGCGACCGGCGCTGTCTCTCAGAACCCGCCGCCGTATTACGCCATACGCGGCGCGAGGATTGTGCCGGTCTCCGGCCCGCCAATCGAAAACGGCACTGTGGTCATCGCCAACGGCCTGATTGCGGCCGTGGGTGGCTCGAACACGGCGATTCCGCCGGAAGCTTGGGTGATAGATGGCAAGGGGTTGACCGTCTATCCCGGTCTGATTGACGCCCTGACGGACCTGGGCCTGCAAGCGGCGGCGCGTCCCGCCGGAGCAGGGGCACAGGCGCAGCAGCCCGGCCCTCCGGCGGCGCAGCAGCCTGCCGCCCGGCCGTCGCAAGGGCCGGAAGATCGCCCTGCGACCACACCGTGGGAGATTGCCGCGGACGAACTGAACCCTGCCGACCGCCGCATCGAACAGTGGCGCAGCGCCGCGTTCACCACGGCGCTCAGCGTCCCGAGCCGCGGGCTCATCACCGGACAGGGCAGCGTCATCAACCTGGCCGGGGAGCGCCCCGGACGGATGGTTGTCAAGTCACCCGCCGCCGTGCGCATCAACTTCACGGGTACGGGCGTGAGCGGTTTTCCCGGCTCGCTGATGGGCGTGCAAGCCTATCTGAAGCAGGTATTCCTCGATACGCTGCATTATGCTCAGGCGCAGCAAATCTACGAGGCCAACCCCAAGGGCCTAGAGCGGCCCATGTACGACCGCACGGTGCGCGTGATGCATGACGTGGTTTCACGCCGCAGCCCGGTTCTATTGCCGGCCACCACCGAACCGCAGATTGCTCGTGCGCTGAAGCTCGGCGAGCAAATCGGCGCGCCGGTCGTGGTGCTCTACGGCGTTCACGAGGGCTACGCCGCCGCCCCGATGCTCGCAGCGAAGAAAGTCCCCGTACTGGTCAGTCTGCGCTGGCCGGAGCGGGACCGCGACGCCGACCCGGACGCCGAAGAGCCGCTGCGCGTGCTCCAGTTCCGCGACCGCGCTCCTTCGACTCCAGCCGCGCTGGAAAAGGCCGGCGTCAAGTTCGCGTTCTATTCGGACGGCATCGCGAACCCGCGGGACCTGCTGCGACACGTGAAGAAGGCAATTGATGCCGGTCTTAGAGCGGAGTCCGCGCTGCGCGCCCTGACCCTCAGCGCCGCGGAGATTCTTGGCGTCGCCGACCGGCTGGGCTCGATTGAGCCCGGCAAGATTGCCAATCTGGTGGTGGCCGATGGCGACCTGTTCGCCGAGCGCACGCGTATCAAGTGGGTCTTCGTGGACGGGCGACGGTTCGAGGTCCGCGAGCCGGAGCGTCCCGCCGCGCCGGCCGGGGAAGCGCATCCAAGCGGCACAATGGCCGGCCGGTGGAGCATCATCGTAAACACGCCCGGAGGCGAGAGCATCCCGGTCACGGCAGATCTTACGATGTCCCCTGACGGCTCGATTGCCGGCAGCATGACCACCCCGTTCGGCGTTGCGCCTGTTACTTCGGGCTCGCTTACCGGCAACCGCTTCACCATCACCGTCACCGTGACCGCGCCGGAGGGTTCCGGCGATGCCGTCTTTTCGGGCACCCTCGAAGGCAACCGCATCTCCGGCACAGTCACCTTCCAGGGCAGCACTGCCGAATTCACGGGTACGCGTCCCGGCGCAGCCGCGGACCAGCAACAGCAATAGGAGGCCGACGATGAAGCGCGCAATCCTGGTTGTGGTTCTGGCCCTGGCCGCTCCGCTCGGCTTCGCCGCGGAGCCGCAGGGCCCTGGCGTCATCGTGATCCAGAACGCCACGATCCTGACCATCACCAAGGGCACGATCCCGAACGGCTCGATCCTGATTCGCGATGGCAAAATCGCTGAGGTCGGCAGAAAAGTCCAGGTGCCGGCAGGCGCCACGGTGATGGACGCCAAGGGCATGTACGTCATGCCCGGGATCATTGACTGCCACTCGCACATCGCCATAGATGGCGGCGTGAACGAAGGCAGCATTGCCGTGTCCTCGATGGTAGCTATCGAAGACGTGCTCGACCCCACGGACATTGACATCTACCGTGACCTGGCCGGCGGCGTCACCGCGGCGAACGTGCTCCACGGCAGTGCCAACCCCATCGGCGGGCTGAACGCCGTCATCAAGCTGCGCTGGGGCAAGGACGCGCGCGGCCTGCTGTTTGAGGGCGCGCCACCCGGCATCAAGTTTGCCCTGGGCGAAAATCCCAAGCGCTCGAACTTCACTCCTCCGCCCGGCACGCCGCGGCGCTACCCCGCCACGCGCATGGGCGTGATGGACGTGATCCGCCAAGCCTTCGTCGAAGCCCGCGAGTACAAGAAAGAATGGGAGGACTACCGGCGCCGCCAGGCTGCCGGCGAGCGCAACCTGCTCCCGCCGCGGCGCAACCTGAAGCTCGACCCGCTGGTCGAAATCCTCGAAGGCAAGCGCCTGGTACACGCCCACTGCTACCGCGCCGACGAAATTCTGCAACTGATCCGCCTAGCCGAGGAGTTCGGCTTCCGCGTGGCCACGTTCCAGCACGTGCTCGAAGGCTACAAGGTGGCCAAGGAAATTGCCGCGCACGGCGCCGGGGCCTCCACGTTTTCCGACTGGTGGGCCTACAAGGTGGAAGCCTACGACGCCATTCCCTACAACGCGGCGCTGATGACCCAGCGCGGCGTCGTGGTCTCCATCAACTCGGACAGCGCGGAGGAAGCCCGCCACCTGAACCAAGAGGCGGCCAAGGCGATCAAATTCGGCGGGCTGTCCGAGGAGGAAGCTTTGAAGCTGGTCACCCTGAACCCGGCCAAGCACCTCCGCATTGACAACCGAGTGGGCTCGATTGAAGCGGGCAAGGACGCCGACCTGGTGATTTACGACAAGCACCCGCTCAGCGTCTATGCCGTCGTCCAGAAGGTGTTGATTGACGGCCAAGTGTACTTCGACCGCGAGAAAGACATGGCCCAGCGCGCCGAGCTCGAAAAGGAAAAGAAGGCGCTGCTCGAGAAAGAAAAGAAAGCGGCGGAGCCCGCCCGCGGCGGCCCGCCGCAGCGGCCGGGCCAGCAACGTCCGCAGCGGCCCCCGCAGGGCACTGGGACGGACGGGGAGGTGCTCCAGTGAGCATGCGCGCACAGCTCCAGATTCGCATCCTGGTCTTCGTCGCCCTGGTGCTCCTAGCCGGTTCGCTCGGGCAAGGCCAGGGGCGCAAGACCTATGCTATCCAAGGCGCGAAGGTCTATACGCTGGCCGGCGCGCCCATCGAAAACGCCACGGTTGTGATTGAAAACGGAAAAATCAAGGCCGTGGGGCGCAGTGTCTCCCTCCCTGCGGGCGCTCAGGTGATCAACGCGCGCAGGCTCGAAGTCTATCCAGGCTTCTTCGATGCGGTCAGCCGGCTCGGCCTGGTGGAAATCGGGCAAGTGCCCGCCACGCAGGATACGACCGAGCTGGGTGATTTCAATCCGCATCTGACCGCAGCTACGGCTGTTCATCCGGCCAGCGAGCACATTCCCGTGGCGCGCGCCAATGGCATCACCCACGCGCTTTCCGTGCCCCAGGGTGGGGTGATGAGCGGACAGGCCTCGGCGATCCATCTTGCTGGTTGGACCATTCAGGAAATGGCCATCCGTCCCTCGGCGGCACTCGTGCTGAACTGGCCCTCGCTCGGGGGCGGCGGAGGGGGCTTTGGCGGATTCGGCCCGCGGCGACCCTTCAGCGAAGTCCGGCAGGAATACGAGCGCCGCGTAAATGAAATCACTGACTGGCTGGAACGCGCCCGCCACCATGCCCAGGCGATGGAGAAAGGCTCCGCCGCGGGCTTCGCACGCGACCTGAAGCTTGAAGCCCTGGTGGCTGTCGTTAAAGGCGAGCTCCCCGTGCTGGTCATGACCAACACCGACCGCGACATCAAGAACGCCGTCGAGTTTGCCGAAAAGCAGAAAATCAAGATCATCATCGCCGGAGGCGCGCGGGCCTGGAAGGTCAAGGACCTGCTCAAGCAGAAAAACGTACCGGTCATCCTGCGCCCGACACAGAGTCTGCCGAGCGAAGAAGACGAGCCTTACGACAAGCCGTTTACGGCGCCCGGCGAGTTGCACGCGGCCGGCGTGAAGATCGCCTTCGCCACGTTTGATTCCTCGGATTCGCGCACGCTGCCGTATGAAGCCGGTAACGCGGTGCCCTACGGGCTGCCCCGCGAAGAAGCGCTCAAGGCCATCACCATCTACCCGGCGGAGATGCTGGGCTTGGCGGACAAGCTCGGAACCATCGGACCGGGCAAAATCGCCAACCTGATCGTCACCGACGGCGATCCGCTCGAGTTCCGCACCCAAGTGCGCTACCTGTTCATCAACGGCCAGTTGACCTCGACGGAGAACCGGCACCGCCAGCTCTACGAAAAATACCGCGCCCGCCCGTAGCAGCTAACTTCCGCCGGTACGGGCAAAGGGGGACGCGACGGGCGAAACCGTACCGTTGGCGCCGGCCTCCGAGCTCGCTGGCCACCGCAGATCGAAGAGGCGACCGGCGGAGAGCAGCCAGCCGCCCTTGCAGGCTGAAGATTCCCTTCTTACAATCCCCTGGAGAGTAAGGCCGTCATCCAAAACAGGGTCAGGTAGCTTGCTCTTACGTCAGGGAACCAAGGCGGGGCTCCGATGGCAGCGGTCCTGGAGATCGCCACTCCGAGGAGCAAGAGGCTATGTCGCTAAAAACTGGGGTCATTCAGAGCTACGATCTCGGCGGCTTCAGTGCCATTCGGTTCTTTGCCGTGCTGAGCCGTGTTTTCGGACGACAGGCTCTTGAGGTGAAACCATGCAAGAAGCGGTGATTGCCAGCGCGGTGCGGACGGCGGTAGGCAAGGCCTATAAGGGCACACTGCGGACCACGCGCCCGGACGATTTGGCGGCCGTGGCCATCCGAGAGGCGGTCGCACGCGTGCCGGGCCTCGATCCGAAACAAATCGAGGACATCATCCTCGGCTGCGCAATGCCGGAAGCCGAACAGGGAATGAATGTAGCTCGGATCGCAGCGCTGCGCGCGGGTTTGCCCGTCGAGTCGTCAGCGATGACCATCAACCGGTTCTGTTCCTCGGGTCTGCAGGCCATCGCGCTGGCCGCGGAGCGCATCATGGCGGGTCACGCGGACGTGATCGTAGCGGGAGGCACCGAATCCATGAGCCTGGTGCCCATGGGTGGCAACAAGATTTCCCCGAACCCCTGGCTGATGGACCACTACCCGGACTCCTATCTCGGCATGGGCCTGACGGCTGAAAACCTGGCCCGCAAGTATGGCATCACGCGCGAAGAAGCCGACCGGTTTTCCTTCGAGAGCCACCAGAAAGCGCTGGCCGCGATTGCAGCGGGTAGGTTCAAGAGCGAGATTGTGCCGGTCGAGGTGAAGTTCACCGAGCTCACCAACGGCTCCGGTCCGGCCAAGCTGGTGACAAGATCAGTCAATTTCGACACGGACGAAGGACCCCGCGCCGACACTTCGCTGGAAGCACTGGCCAAGCTCAAGCCGGCGTTCCACGCCCACGGGACCATCACCGCGGGCAACAGTTCGCAGATGAGCGACGGCGCGGCTGCGGCGGTGGTGATGAGCGCCGAGCGCGCTCGCGCCCTCGGTGCCAGGCCCCTGGCGCGGTTCGTGGCCTTCGCCACAGCCGGATGCGCCCCGGAGGAGATGGGCATCGGCCCCGTCTTCGCCATCCCGAAGGCGCTCAAGCTGGCCGGACTCTCGCTCGAGCGGATTGACGTGATCGAGCTGAACGAGGCGTTTGCTTCGCAGGCGCTCTCCGTAATCAAGCTGGCCGGACTCGAGCCCGCAAGGGTAAATGTGAACGGCGGAGCCATCGCCCTGGGCCATCCGCTGGGCTGCACGGGCGCCAAGCTGACGGCGACGATCCTGCACGAGCTGGCGCGCCGCAACGGGCGCTACGGGCTCGTCACCATGTGTGTCGGCGGGGGCATGGGCGCGGCCGGGATCTTCGAGCGCGTGGCCTGAGCTTTCTCCGCCGCCTGAGTTTGCTGGAATTGCCGGGGCCACAGGTTCCCGGTAAGATAAACGTGCCGCTCCGAGGCCGCGAGCTCGATCCGCACGGGGACCAATGGCTGGCGCCGCCTGGTACTTCGCATACGGCAGCAACATGAAGCGCGCGCAGTTCCAATCGCGCGCCGGGCAGATCCTAGAGGAGCACCGCGCGCGGCTGGAGAACTACGAGCTGGTGTTTAACAAGAAGGCGCGCGGGGGCACGGCCACGGCCAACATCCGCCCGGCCAACGGCAAGACCGTGCACGGCGTGCTGTACAAGGTTCCCGAGGCCGCGCTGCGCAACCTGGATCGCTACGAAGGGGTGCCCGAACATTATCGCCGCATCGAGGTCACGGTCACGGACGAGCAGGGCGGCAAGACCAACGCCCAGGTCTACATCGCCACCAAAGTCGAGCGGAATGCGTTGCGCCCCGCGGCGCACTACCTGCAGACCATCCTCGAGGGAGCCGCGCAGCACGGTTTGCCTGAGAACTACATTCAGGAAATCCGCCAAGCAGCCGGTGTAGCATAGCAGCGCCCGGCGCACACGCCGCCAGGCGCGAGGAGAACCACTATGGCTACTGCAACCACGCCCCAGGCTGTCGCCCGCGGCGGCAGCTTCCTGATTGCATCGGTGGCCCCGCAGGAAGTGTTCACGCCCGCCGACTTGACAGACGACCAGAAACTGGTGGGCCAGACCGCCGAGGAGTTCGTCGCAAAGGAAGTGCTCCCGCTTGCCCACGAGCTCGAACAGCACAAGGAAGGCCTGATGGCGAAGCTGCTGAAAAAGGCGGGGGAAATCGGCCTGCTGGGCGTGGGTATTCCCGAGGAATACGGCGGCTCGGGGCTGGACAAGGTCTCGGCGACGGTGCTGGCCGAAAAACTCTCCTCCTATGCGTCGTTCGCGGTAACCCACGGCGGGCATGCGGGCATCGGCACGGTGCCCATCGTGTACTTTGGCACGGAAGAACAGAAGCGCCGCTACCTGCCGAAGATTGCTACCGGTGAGCTGATCTCCTGCTACTGCTTGTCGGAACCGCAGGCCGGCTCCGACGCGCAGAACGCGCTGACCACAGCCGTGCTTTCCTCCGACGGCCGGCACTGGGTGCTGAACGGACAGAAGATGTGGATTACCAACGGCGGCTTTGCCGATGTGTTCCTGGTGTTCGCCAAGGTAGATGGCGAAAAGTTTTCCTGCTTCATCGTTGAGCGCAGTTACCCCGGCTTCAAGGTCGGCGCGGAGGAAAAGAAGATGGGCATCAAGGGCAGCTCGACCGTGCCCATCTACTTTGAGAACTGCTTGGTGCCGCGCGAGAACCTGCTGTTCGAGGTCGGAGCCGGGTTCAAGGTCGCGGTCAACACGTTGAACATGGGCCGGTTCAACCTGGGGGCATACTGCCTGGGCGGGGCGAAAAAGGTCCTCGAAGTTTCCACGCAGTACGCGATGGAACGGGTGGCCTTTGGCCGGCCCATTGCCCAGTTCGGGTTGATCCGCCAGAAGCTGGCCGAGATGGCCATCCGGATCCTTGCTGTGGAATCGATGATCTATCGCTCAGCGGGGATGATCGAGGCGGCCATGGCATCGGCCAAGGCCGGCGGGGACAAGACCCAACAGCTCATGGCCGTGCTCGAGGAGTACGCCATCGAAAGCTCGATCAGCAAAGTCTACGGCAGCGAAGCGCTGGATTACGTCGTGGACGAGGCCGTGCAAATCTACGGCGGCTACGGCTATCATGAAGAGTACCCGGTGGCCCGCGCCTATCGCGATAGCCGCGTCAATCGCATCTTTGAAGGCACCAATGAAATCAACCGGCTGCTGATCATCCAGATGCTCATGCGGCGGGCCATGAAGGGAATCTTGCCGCTGATTCCCGCGGCCACCAAGCTCGCTGACGAACTGCTGGCTGGGCCCCAATTGGAAGAAGGCCCGTCGGGCCTGCTGGCCGACGAGGAGCGCGCAGTGGCCGGGGCCAAGAAGGCTTTTCTGCTGGCTGCCGGCGCAGCCGTCCAGCGTTACAGGGAGAAACTGGAGGACCACCAGGAGATCATCGGAGCGCTCGCTAACATCGTGATGGAAATCTACGCGATGGAATCCAGTCTGCGCCGCGCACAAAAGGCAGTGGCGCCCCGCGGCGAAAGCGCAGCGGCTGTGATGACAGATGCCGTGCGCGCATTCCTCTACGACGCAGGCGACCGCGTCGAAAAACAAGCGCGCACCGTGCTCGCCGCTGTGGCTGACGGCGACACGCTGCGCGTGCAGCTTGCCGGGCTACGGCGCTTCCTGAAGCGGAACCCGGTCAACGCTATCGTGCTGCGACGCACCGTAGCCGAAGCCGTGCTCTCCGCAGGACGCTACCCGTTCGAGGGCCGGTGAGCGAGAAGCAGCTCCCCATTGAGTGGATTCCGGATCTGGCTCGTCCTTACCTGTGCGGCTACCGGTTCTTCCGAGAAAGCAAGCCAGGTCTGCTGGGCTACTGGGCAGCCAGCCGGCCCCCTCGTAGCAGCCGCTCGCGACTGACCACCGGTTCGGCGGGCTTCTTCGTTGGCTACCTGCTCGCCGGCCGCGAGTTTGCCTTTCTTCAACCACAGCCGCCGGAGTGCCTGGTCTTTGCCTTTGTGCAGCCCGCGGGCAGCCCGCTCCATGCGCGGCTCGTCGAGAGCGGTGACGGGCTGCTGCGCAAGACCTTTGAGTACATCCACTGGCTGACGCACCGCCCGCCGCGGTTCTCATTTTTCGAGCAGGAGCTTCCGACGCTTGTCCGGCATCAGTCCATGAGAGATTGGCCCAAGAAGAAGTACAAGCATCTTTCGCGCAACTTCTTTATCGAGACGATGGCCTGGCTGGTACGCAGCGGGCTGGTGCGCAAGCTGCGCACAGCAGAGGGGGAACCGCGCACCTGACCGACAAGATACCCTGCCGTCTTCGCGCCACCAGAACGCACCCATCGCGCCGCGGGCGGCTTCCCAGTTACCCTGCAAGGAGAGGCGAACCGTGAAATCCACTCGCTGGCTGCTACCCTTCCTGCTGGTCGTGATTGTCGGGCTCGGCGCGTTGAACGTCTGTCAGAACCGGATCATTCAGCGGCAGAGCAGGAGATTCGCTGACCGCTGGCCGGCCGACGTTAGTCCAGAAAGCTTCCATCGTTCAGAAAAGGCCGTTATTCCCGCAGTCGCACGGGCCATCGGCGCCCATCCGAACCACTTCTTTTTCAGCAAGTTGCCTGATAGCCATTTGGCCGACCGTTTGCATCAAAGACTAGTAGGAGGCAGGGAAGGTCCCCATGCGGCCAAGCGAGGATCGCGCTCGGAAATGGATGTGGGCACTGCTGGCAGGGCTTGCGGCGTTGCAGGTCTATGTAGTGAGGGAGTTGCTGGCGGCCCTGCTCCTGCTCGCCATGACCTTCGCCTTCCTGAGCGGGCTGATACTGGCCCTCTTCCTCGTGGGGCGTGCGGGCCGATCCACAATGGCCCGAGCCGAAGCCACCTCGCGCGCCGCGTTGGCCAGGGCCAGGCGGCTGCCTTCGCTGCTGGGCGAACTCAGTCGAAAATCACTCCGCCGTCTGCGTTCACAGCTTGCCCCGTAATCACCGCAGCCTCATCCGAAACAAGGAAGACAGCCAGCGCCGCCACCTCTTCCGCTTTCACTGCGCGGCCGAGCAGAGTGCCCTCTAGGGCGTCCGCCAGAAGTTTCTTCGCGGGCTGGGCAGCGTGGCGTGCCAGCTCCAATCCAAGTTCCTTTGACATTCTCGTTTCGGCAACGATGCCCGGGCAGATGGCATTCACGCGGACTCCTTTTCGCGTCGCCTCTGCGGCCAACGAGCGCGTCAGTGCTGCGAGCCCGGCTTTCGACGCTGCGTAGGGGGCATTGCAGGCCAGGGCAGCCTTGGCCGCCATGCTCGAGATATTCAGAATGACGCCGGACCGACGTTCATACATTTCCGGCAGGACCAATCGCGCCAGCAGGAACGCACCGCGCAGGTTGACTGCCAGCACGCGATCCCAATCCCGCGGCGAGATCTGCTCAACGGGTTCGACCGGGCCGAAGATCCCGGCGTTGTTGACCAGGATGTCCACCGGGGCCAGTTCATGGCGGGCAGTTTCTACGATGCGCCGACAATCTTCTTCGCGGGAGACGTCAGCAGCTACGGCTATGGCCTTTCCTCCCGCGCGGCCAATCTCAGCACTCACGGCCTCGATCTCGGAGACTGTCCTAGCCGTGACGAGCACCGCTGCCCCCTCCGCGGCGAACCGCAGAGCAATGGCCCGGCCGATCCCGCGTCCCCCGCCCGTTACGATAGCCGTTTTCCCCCTAAGCAGCATCAGATTCCTCGGCTTGGCACAGCCAGCGCCGAGGATACCATCCCCGGCGGACCTGACCAATCACGGCAAAAGGGAGAGGAGAGCACGTGGCGGGGAATGACCCTCTTCGTTTATCATGTCGGGTTGAGACCGATGCGCGACTCGGGCAATACGGACAAGTCGGCCGGAGGGACCCTGGTGCGGGTGCGTCCGCGGGGCTTCTGCGCGGGTGTAGTTCGCGCGGTAGAAATCGTCGAGCTGGCCCTCGAAGTCTACGGACCCCCCATCTACGTCCACCACGAAATCGTCCATAACCGCTACGTCGTGGAGCAACTTCGTCAGCGCGGGGCCGTGTTCGTGGAGGCGGTCAGCGACGTGCCAGATGGGGCACTGCTCGTATTCAGCGCCCACGGGGTGCCGCCGCTAGTCCGTGACCAAACCCAAGTACGCGGCCTGAAAGTGATTGACGCTACCTGTCCTTTGGTAACCAAGGTGCACCTCGAGGCCCTGAAGTTTGCCCGTGAAGGCCGTACCATCGTGCTGATCGGCCACCCGAACCACCAGGAGATCATCGGTACCTCCGGGGAAGCGCCCCATTGCACGGTTGTAGTGAGCAGCATCGAAGAAGCGGATCGTATCCAGGTGCCTGATCCCGAGCGGGTTGCTTACCTGACGCAGACGACCCTCAGCATCTACGACACGCAGGAGATCGTCGCGCGGTTGCGCCAGCGCTTCCCCGCCATTCAAGGGCCGGCCTCGGACGACATCTGCTACGCCACGCAGAACCGCCAGGAGGCCGTCGAGGAACTGGCCAAGCAGACCGAACTGATTCTTGTAGTGGGCTCGACCAACAGCTCCAACTCGAACCGCCTGGTGGAGATCGGCGAGCGCTCGGGCGTGCCCACGAAGTTGATCGAAGACGCCGACGGGATTGACCCGTCGTGGCTGGCAGGCGTCACGCGCGTGGGATTGACGGCGGGTGCTTCGGCCCCGGAGTTCCTTGTCGCGCAGGTAAGCGCCCGGCTGGGCGAACTGGGCTACACCGACCAGCGCGACCTGGAGCTGGTTCACGAGGACGTGCGGTTCAGCCTGCCCGCTGAACTTACGGTTCTGCGGTAAGACACCCCGCCGCTGTTGCGGGCTGGGACGTGCCGGCAAAGACAAAGCGCAGGAGACTTTCTTGGCTGTTCGGATTGTCCGGCAAGCGAATCAGATTGCTCTGATCGGCGCTCCCACGAGCGCCGCGGCGCACGGGCCGGGTGTCGAGCGAGCACCGGCCGCACTCCGCGCAGCAGGACTGATCGAGCGGCTGCGCGCCGTGGGATTCGAAGTTACGAACCTGGGAGACAGCACGCCGGAACTTTACCAGCCTGACGAGGAAAGTCCGCGCGCACGCAACCTGCCACGCGTGCTGGCGGCGCTCCATGTCCTGCGCGGCCGCGTGGAACAGGCGGTAAAGTCCGGGGCGTTGCCGGTCATCCTCGGGGGCGACTGCACGATTGCCTTGGCTACCTTGGCCGGCTTGCGGCGTTACTACCGCCACGTCAGCTTGCTCTACTTCGACCGGGATGCTGACTTGAACGTCCCGGCCACTTCGCCTTCAGGCTGTCTGCACGGCATGGTTGTTTCGCATGCCACGGGCCACGGCGCGCCTGAGTTGGTACGCTTCTGGAACGAGCCGCCGCTGGTACGTGAGCCAGACGTTGCCCTGTTCGGCCTGGATCGGCTGGACCCACCGGAGCGTCAAGCCCTGGAGCGCTCGCCCATGCTGCGGTACACGGCGGCGCAAATCCAGCAGCGCGGTGCGGCGGATGCCGCGGCCACCGCACTGGAACGCATCCACGGAACCCTGCGTGAGTTTGTGCTGCACCTCGACGTGGACGTCATCTCCAGCGAAGACTTCCAGGCCTGTGACTTCCCCGCGGCTGGCGGCTTGCGTGCACACGAGGTGCGCCAGGCCCTGGAGACGTTCCTGCGCGCGCCGCGCCTGGCGGCGCTCGAAATCACCGAGTACAACCCCGACCGCGACCTCGACTCGAGCGGCGCCCGACTGCTGGTGGATTTGCTTGCCTCCGCTGCGGCAGCGCGGCGGGAAGCCTTGGCTGCGCCTCAGGCAGCAGCCGTCGCGGCCGGCTCCACGGATTCCGACCAGGCACGGGCCGGAGCTGCCGAGCCGGGCGGGGCTCCGCAGGTCGCCCCGGAGCTAGTCGAGTCGAGCAATGTTGCGCCAGCCGCCGAAGTTGCTTCCGCTTCTCCCCAACAGCCTCCGACTGCGGAGGCGGGCGGCGCGGGGACACTTCCCGAAGGGCCCGCCGAGCAGGCCAGCGAAGAATAAGCAGCAACCGGGGAAACAGGCGTGTTGCAGTCCTTTGCCGGCAGCGCTATTGTTGCCTCAGCCCGGGTGGCGGAACGGCAGACGCTGGGGACTTAAAATCCTCTGGGGATTTTACCCCGTGTGGGTTCGACTCCCACCCCGGGCACTCGATTCAAAGAACTCAGCCTCCGTTTGGCCGTCTCCAAGAGGGGGAAACAGGCTCTTGGGCCTCGACTGTGCCCAAAACTGTGCCCGTTTGCATCGCTGAGGTGGGTCTTACTCCTACTCAGGCTGGCTTCGTCCAGCTTTGCAGGACCTTGCCTAGCTTCGTGTACCCGGTGATGCGACGCAGCGGCTGGAGCGCCTTGCGGATCCGGCACAGAATTGGGGTTCGGGGAAGTTGACTGACGCGAAATGCCCAATAGGTCGCCAGCGCTCTGCAGAAATCCCCGAAAAATCAACGAAGAAGTGAACTAGACGGCACGGGCCGAAAGGACATGGCTCCGGCGCAGGGCTTGTTCCGCAAGCATGTGAGAAATTCAACAGGGCAACGTTGCCTTTCGCCTCACGAATTCGCGCACGAATCCGCGCAAAATCCCTTGGCAGTCGGTAGCTCCTCGATAACTTTCCCCACCGTATTCCCGAAGCTGCTCAGCGGCAAGGGCTTGCGGGCTTCCTAGACTGGTATCGCCACGGTGTCCTGAATGCTTCGCGAAGAGTCGGCCGCGAGAAGCGGGTGCGTGTTACTTGCGCCGGCGCACAGAGGAGGTATCTGCGTGTGGCTCAGTTGGGCGCGGGGCCCGGGGCGGCCGGCGCGGGCGACAGGGAGGCGCACATGAAAAGCGAAAAGTGGCACGCGGGCGAAGCGTCCGTATCCTTGAGTCTTCCGGACTACTGGTTCCGCCGGGGCGTGACCCGGCGAGACTTCCTGCGATTCTGCGGCACTATGGCCGCGGTGCTGGGTTTGCCGCCCAGCTTCACCGGGCGCATTGCGAACGCGCTGGTCTCGGCCCGACGACCGGCGCTCGTCTGGCTGCACTTCCAGGACTGCACCGGAGATAGCGAGTCTTTTCTCCGCTCGAGCAACCCATCGGCCGCTGAGGTCATTCTGGATATTCTCTCGCTGGATTACCACGAAACGCTGATGGCGCCGGCTGGCCACCAAGCGGAGAAATCGCTGCGCGACACCCTCAAGGCCAATCGCGGCAACTACCTCGCAGTGGTGGAAGGCTCCCTGCCCGCCAAGGACGGCGGCGTGTACTGCCTGGTGGGGGGACGGACGGCTTTGGAGATCGCGAAGGAAGTCTGCGGCCAGGCGGCGGCCACAATCGCCGCGGGAAGCTGTGCGGCATTTGGGGGCTTGCCGGCGGCCAAGCCGAATCCCACTGGCGCCGTGGGCGTGCAAGAGGCGCTGCCCGGGATCAGGGTCATCAACCTGCCCGGCTGCCCGATGAACGGAGTCAACCTGGCTGCTACCCTCGTTCACTTCCTCACCTTTGGAGCTCTCCCTGCCACCGATCAATTCCACCGGCCCTTCTTTATCCATAGCGACCGCATTCACGAAAAATGCGAGCGACGCAGTCACTTCGAGGCCCAGGAGTTCGTTCTGTCCTGGGGCGACGAAGGACACGCCAAAGGCTGGTGCTTATACCTGATGGGCTGCAAGGGCCCGGAAACCTGGATGAATTGCCCGACTGTGCGGTGGAATGACGGCACCAGTTGGCCTGTGCTTGCCGGCCACGGCTGCATCGGCTGCGCCCAGCCACACTTCTGGGACCGGATGACGCCGTTCTACACCAAACTCGCGCGCCTGAGGCGAACCGGAGACATCCTGCCGGAAGAGTTTCCCCGTAAGCCGCAATGAGAGGGAGGATGATATGCCCAAGATCGCGATTGACCCCATCACACGCATCGAAGGCCATCTGCGCATTGAAGTCCAAGTGGACGGGGGGCGGGTGAGCGAGGCCTGGAGCTCCAGCACCTGCTTCCGGGGGATGGAACTCATCCTCAAGGGGCGCGACCCACGCGACGCCTGGATCTTCGCGCAGCGCATCTGCGGAGTTTGAACGACCTGCCATGGACTCTGCTCCGTGCGAGCAGTCGAAAACGCCCTGGGGATCAGGATTCCGGATAATGCCCGCCTGCTGCGCAACCTGATCCACGGGATTCAGTACGTTCAGGATCACACCATGCATTTCTACCATCTGCACGGCCTGGATTGGATCGACCTCATCAGCGCCTTGCGAGCCGACGTCACCGCAGCCGCGCAACTGGCCCAATCCTCTTCCGACTGGCCCCAGAACAGTGTCGCGCGATTCCGGAGCGTGCAGAACCGTTTGCGAAGGTTCGTCGAGAGCGGGCAACTCGGCCTGTTCGCCAATGCCTACTGGGGCCATCCTGCCTACAAGCTTCCTCCCGAAGCGAACTTGATGGCTCTGGCGCACTATCTGGAAGCGCTCGATTGGCAGCGGGACGTGATCCGCATGCACGCCATCCTGGGCGGGAAGAATCCCCACACGCAAAACTTTCTGGTCGGTGGCATGGCTCTGCCCATCGGCACAGAAAGCCCGACCGCGCTCAACGCGGGTCACCTCAGCCTGCTGCAGCAGTTGGCCCGGCGGGCTCTCGAATTCGTCGAGAAGGTCTACCTCCCTGACCTGCTTGCCATCGCTGGCTTCTACAAAGACTGGGCCCGGATTGGCGCCGGCGTGGGGAACTATCTTGCCTGCGGGGAGTTTCCGACCGACACCAGCAATGACCCGGAAAAACTCTTCTTTCCGCGTGGTGTCATCCTGAACAAAGACCTGAGCCGGGTGCTTCCCTTCGAACAGGAAAAAGTGACCGAGTACGTCACCCACTCCTGGTACGACTACCCGGATGGGAACAACACAGCCAAACATCCCTGGCAGGGGGAAACCCGTCCGCGCTACACAGGACCTCCGCCACCGTTCGAGTTCCTCGAGACTGCCGGCAAGTACACGTGGTTGAAAGCACCCCGCTACGAGGATCGGGCGATGGAAGTAGGGCCCTTGGCGCGGGTGCTGGTCGCGTACGCAAAAGGCCATCCGCGGGTGCGCGCCCTAGTGGACACCGTGCTGGCCAAGCTTGGCGTGGGGCCGGAGGCGCTTTTCTCCACCCTGGGGCGCACGGCGGCGCGGGGCATCGAAACGCTGGTGGTTGCCGAGCAACTTCCCGTTTGGCTGAACGAGTTAGTGGCCAATATAAAGCGGGGGGATCGCATCACGCACCGCGGAGAGCAGTGGGATTCGGAGTCTTGGCCGAAAGAAGCCCGCGGCGTCGGCTTCGAGGAAGCCCCGCGGGGCGCCCTCGGCCACTGGGTTCAGATCCGCGACCGAGTGATTGCCAACTACCAGTGCATTGTTCCTACCACCTGGAACTGTTCGCCGCGGGACGCTCGTGGCGCCCGCGGAGCCTGTGAGGAAGCCTTGTTGGCGACCCCGGTAGCGGACCCGGGGCGCCCGCTGGAGGTGTTGCGCACGGTCCACTCCTTCGATCCCTGCATGGCCTGCGCCGTGCACGTGGTGGATAAAGACCACCGCGAGCGGGTGCGCGTGCGGGTGGCTGGAGGGCGGCGGCGTGGTCGCGCTTGAAGGAGGCGCGCGTGGAAAAGGTTCTCATCCTCGGTCTCGGCAACACCCTCTTGCGGGATGAAGGCTTGGGCATCCGGACCCTGGAGTTGCTCTCTGAATGCTACCAGTTCCCCCCGGAGGTCGAGATCTGTGAGGGCGGCTGCCTGGGCCTGGAGCTGCTACCCCGGCTGGAGGGCGTCCGCCGCCTGATGGTGGTGGACGCGGGCGAGACGGGAAAGAAGCCAGGGACCATCGAGCGGCTCGAAGGCGACGAGATCCACTCGCGCTGGGAATGGAGACTCTCGGTGCATGAGACCGGCCTCACGGACCTGCTCGGCGCCGCGGCGCTGGCGGGCTACCAGTTCGAGCGGCTCGTCCTATTCCTGATGCAGCCGGCCGAAGTGGCGCTGGGCTTGGAGCTTTCGCCCGCCGTGCAGACGGCCCTGCCCCAATTGGCGCGGAGGATGGCCGACGAATTGGCGGCTTGGGGCATGCCCCCCAAGCAAATCAAGCAGCCGGAGCGCTGGCCGGCTTCCTCTGGGAGGTGAGCGCCGTGTGCTTAGCTGTGCCCGGAAAAGTCGTAGAAGTTTCCGACACGCCGCTCGGGCTGCGCTTCGGCAAGGTCCTCTTTGGTGGGATCGCCCGCACGGTCCGCCTGGACTTCGTGCCGGAAGCGGCGGTGGGAGACTACGTGATGGTCCACGTAGGCTTCGCCATCAGCCAGGTGCATGCCGAAGAGGCTGAACGCACCTACAGGCAACTGGAGAGCATGGGCCTGCTCGAGCGCGAGGGATTAACCCAATCGGAAGAGAGCGAGAGCCCACGCGAACCGTGAAATACATAGACGAATACCGGGATGAACGCATCGCCCGCGCCTTGGTCGCCCAGCTCGCCCGGCAGGTGACCCGGCCATGGGTGCTGATGGAAATCTGCGGCGGCCAGACCCACACCCTGATGCGCTACGGCATCGACGAGCTGCTGCCGCCAGCGATTGAGCTCGTGCACGGCCCCGGCTGCCCGGTCTGCGTCACCCCGCTGGAAATTGTGGACAAAGCCATCGCCCTCGCCTCCTGCCCCGATGTGACGTTCGTCTCCTACGGGGACATGCTGCGCGTGCCGGGCTCGCGCTCCGACCTCTTTCACGTAAAGGCCAGCGGTGGCGATGTGCGGGTCGTCTATTCGCCCATGGATGCGCTGCGGCTGGCCCTTGCCCAACCGGAGCGGCGCGTGGTGTTCTTTGCCATCGGCTTTGAGACTACCGCCCCCGCCAACGCGATGGCCGTCTGGGAGGCGAGGCAGGCGGGGCTGAAGAACTTCTCCTTTCTCGTTTCACACGTGCTCGTGCCTCCCGCCATCCGCCTGTTGCTCGAGTCGCCTCACAACCGCGTCCAGGGCTTCATCGCCCCGGGCCATGTCTGCACGGTCATGGGCTACCGGGAGTACGAAGCCTTGAGCCGCGAGTTCCGCGTGCCCATCGTGGTGGGCGGCTTCGAACCCCTGGACCTACTGGAAGCCATCGCCATGCTGGTGGCGCAACTGGAAGAAGGGCGCGCGGAAGTGGAGAACCAATACGTGCGCTCGGTCACCTGCGAAGGCAACCGCCCCGCGCAGCAAATCATGGAAAGAGTCTTCCAAGTCTGCGACCGCAAGTGGCGGGGCATCGGCCCGATCCCCCGGAGCGGCCTGCGCCTGCGGCCGGAGTTCGCTGCCTACGACGCGGAAAAGATCTTCGGCCTGGAAGAGGCCAGCGCCGAAGAGCCTGCCGAGTGCATCAGTGCGGAGGTCTTGCAGGGTTTGAAGAAACCGGTTGAGTGTCCCGCGTTCGGGCACCGGTGCACGCCGGAGAATCCGCTGGGAGCACCCATGGTGTCGGCGGAGGGCGCCTGCGCGGCCTACTACCATTACCGCCGGCAGGTCGCCAAAACCGAAGGAAGAGCGGCATGAACGATGACCGCAAGCCTGACTTCCAACTGAGCTGCCCGCTGCCCTTGCCCGCCCGGGACACGGTCCTACTGGGTCATGGCAGCGGGGGTAAGTTAACCACCGAGCTGATCCGCAACATCTTCCTTCCGGCGTTCTCCAACCCCATCCTGGCGCGTCTGGATGACCAAGCCGTGGTCAGCCTAGACGGCCTGCGCCTCGCTTTTACCACCGACTCATTCGTCGTCAGCCCGCTATTCTTCCCCGGGGGTGATATCGGGTCGTTGGCCGTGCACGGAACGGTGAACGACCTGGCCATGGGAGGAGCCGAGCCACTCTTCCTCAGCGCCGCCTTCATCATCGAAGAGGGCCTCCCGCTGGAGACGCTGGCGCGCGTGGTGGCGTCGCTGCGGCAAGCAGCGGCAGAAGCCGGCGTCACGATAGTGACGGGCGACACGAAGGTCGTGGAACGAGGCAGTGGCGACGGGCTGTTCATCAATACCTCGGGGCTCGGACGGGTGCCGGATGGGGTGTTCCTCTCGGCCGACCAGGCCCGCCCGGGCGACCAGATCCTGCTCAGCGGCACCATCGGGGAGCACGGCATTGCCGTCCTCGCGCAGCGTGAAGGTCTGGAATTTGAGAGCCCCGTCATGAGCGACACCGCCCCGCTGCACACGCTGGTGGCGACCATGCTGGAAGTCACCCGTGCCATCCGCTGCCTGCGCGATCCCACCCGTGGCGGACTAGCCAGCGCCTTGAACGAAATCGCAGCCCGCTCGCAGGTGGGCATCGAGATGGACGAGCGGGCCATTCCGGTGCGGGAAGAAGTGAAAGGGGCCTGCGAGCTACTCGGGCTCGACCCCTTGTACGTGGCAAATGAGGGCAAGCTGATCGCCATCGTCGAGGCGAGCGTGGCCGAGGCGGTGCTCGCCGCCATGCGGCAGCATCCGCTCGGAAGGCGGGCGCAACTCATCGGCCAGGTCACCAACGCGCATCCCGGCCTAGTGACCCTGCGGACCGGATTGGGAACCACCCGCATCGTGGACATGCTGAGCGGCGATCAGTTGCCGCGCATCTGCTAGGAGGCGCGATGCACGAACTCAGCCTTGCGAACGCCATCCTGACGGCCGTACGCAGCGAGGCCGCGCAACGACCCGGCCTGTGCGTACGCACGGTGGGCGTGCGGGTGGGGGAGTTGGCCGGCGTGGATCCGGACGCCCTCAGCTTCTGTTTTGAAGCCCTGGTGCGCGGCACGGACCTGGAGCCGCTGCGGCTCGCCATCGAGCCCTGCCCGCGCCGCCAGCGCTGTTCCCATTGTGGCCACAGCTTTACGGTGGTGGACTGCAGCGTGGCCTGCCCCGCCTGCGGTGAGCTCCGCACCGAGTGTATCGGCGGCGAGGAGCTGGAGCTGGCCTACCTGGAAGTGGAGGAGCCATGAGCCGCGTGCCCTTGGAGCGCAAGGTGCTGAGTGAGAATGACCGCATTGCGGCCGAGTTGCGGGCAGGTTTCGAGCGGCGGGGCACGCTCTGCCTGAACTTGATCGGCTCGCCCGGCGCCGGCAAGACTTCCTTGCTCGAGCGCACGCTCGCCGGCTGCGCCCCGGATGGACGCCTGGCCGTGCTCACCGGCGATATCCAGACCGACAACGACGCACGTCGCCTGGCCCGCTTCGGCTTTCCCGTCCGCCAGATCACCACCGGCGGCATCTGCCACTTGGACGCGCGCATGGTGGCGCAGGCGCTGGCCGACTGGCGACTGCAAGAATTGGATCTCCTTCTCATCGAGAATGTCGGTAACCTGGTCTGCCCCGCCAGCTACGACCTGGGCGAGGCGGCCAAGATCGTCGTTCTCAGCGTGCCCGAGGGCGAAGACAAGCCACTCAAGTACCCCGCCATCTTCTTCAAGGCGGCGCTGCTGGTGCTGAACAAGATTGACCTGCTGCCCTACGTGCCCTTCGACCTCGCGCGGGCGCAGGAGAATGCCCGGCGCATCCACCCCCAGATAGAGATTCTGGAGGTTTCCTGTGCGACGGGTGCGGGTCTCGACGCCTGGCAACAGTGGCTGAAAGAGCGGCGGGTGGTCGCTGCCTCCACCGGGAGATAAGTCTGGCGCAGCGGTTCAAGAATACGGAGAGAAGACGCTCGGTGCGCCCATGGAAACCGCCAGCAAGCCCCGCCAGACGCTCCGTCGGGGGATTGATGTCTTCGGGATTGTTCAAGGGGTGGGTTTTCGTCCCTACATCTACCGGCTGGCGACCGAGCGCGGCCTGACCGGCTCCATCAGCAATACTGCCGCCGGGGTGAGCATCGAAATCGAAGGGCCGGCGGAGGAGGTCGCGGACTTTCAGGCGCGGCTGCCGGTGGAGGCACCGCCGCTGGCGCGCATCACCGGGGTCGTGGTGCGCGAACTGCCCTGCAACGGCGACCGCGATTTTCGGATCGTGGCCAGTCGGGCCGCGGCGGAACGCCGCACCCTGATCTCGCCCGACGTAGCTATCTGCGCGCACTGTCTGGGCGAACTGCTCCACCCCGCCGACCGCCGCTATCGCTACCCCTTCATCACCTGTACCGACTGCGGGCCCCGCTTCACGATTGTGCGCGACATCCCCTACGACCGCCCCCTGACCGCGATGGCGGCCTTTCGCATGTGTCCTGCTTGCCAAGCCGAATACGACGACCCCTCCAACCGGCGCTTCCACGCCCAAACGAACGCCTGCTGGGAGTGCGGCCCGCAGGTGGAACTCTGGACGCGGACAGGAGAGCGACTCAACCTCTCCGACCCAATTGCAGAAGCCGCCGCCCGGCTGGCGGTGGGCGCCGTCGTCGCGGTCAAGGGTCTGGGCGGGTTCCACCTAGCGGCGGACGCCACCAACGCCGCGGCGGTCCAACTCCTGCGCGAGCGCAAGCACCGGGTCGAAAAACCCTTTGCCGTGATGGCCCCGGACCTGGAGAGCATCGAGCGCTTCTGCCTGCTGGATGACGCTGCCGGCCGGCTGCTCCTCAGCCCGCAACGCCCCATCGTCATCCTGCCGAAAAAATACCCCAATCCGATCGCCGCAGCGGTGGCGCCGTTCAATCGCACCCTGGGCGTCTTCCTGCCCTACACAGCTCTGCACTACCTGCTGTTTTCGGCCGGGCATTTCTTGGCCCTGGTGATGACCAGCGGCAACCGGAGCGAAGAGCCCATCGCTATTGACAACCAGGAGGCTGTCGAGCGACTCCGCGAGTTGGCCGACTGCTTCCTTGTTCACAACCGCGACATCCTCCTCCGCGCCGACGATTCGGTCGTGCGGTCGCTGGGTGGCCGGGTGCGCTCGTGGCGCCGCTCCCGCGGTTACGTTCCCGTGCCGGTATTTCTGGATGCGGAGCTACCGCCGATTCTGGCTGTCGGGGGCGAACTGAAGAACACGGTTTGCTTGACCAGCGGTCGGCACGCTTTCTTGAGCCAGCACATTGGCGACCTGGAGAACTTGGAGAGCTATCGCTTCTTCGAGGAGGCTCTGCGGCATCTCGAGCGGATTCTGGAAATCGAGCCGCGCATCATCGCCCACGATCTGCACCCGGACTATTTCTCGACTCGGTGGGCACGGGCGCAGAGGGGGGTCGAACTGATCGGTGTGCAGCATCATCATGCGCACATCGCCAGTTGCATGGCGGAGAACCACCTGGAAGGGCGCGTCATCGGCATCGCGCTGGACGGTACCGGCTATGGCACGGACGGCCACATCTGGGGCGGCGAAGTGCTCATAGCCGACTACGCGAACTTCGAGCGCGTCGCCCACCTCGACTATGTCCGCTTGCCTGGCGGCGCGGCCGCCATTCGCGAGCCCTGGCGGATGGCCGTGAGCTATTTGGCCAAGCATTTCAGAGAATCTTTTCTGGACTTGGACATTCCTTTCGTCCGGGGTCTCAATCGCCAGCGCACGCAGGTGCTGCTCCGCCTGATGCAGCGAGAAGTGAACTCGCCGCTTACGTCAAGCTGCGGCCGCTTGTTCGACGCCGTGGCGGCGCTGGTCGGCATTCGCCAAGGCGTGAACTACGAAGCCCAGGCGGCGATTGAGCTGGAAATGGCCATCGGCGATGCCGATGAAGAGAGTGCTTATCCACTGCAACTGAAGGCGGAAGGGACCGGCTGGCTGATCGATACCCGCCCGCTGTTTGAGGCGCTGATCGGTGACCTACGAGAGGGATTACCTGCAGGGGTAATCAGCCAACGGTTCCACAATGGGTTAGTGGAAATTTTTGCGCGCCTGGCCCAACGACTGCGCGAGCGAACCGCCCTGAACCGCGTCTGCGTGAGTGGCGGAACCTTCCAGAACGTTTACCTGACGGAACGCTTGGTGGCGCGGCTGGAGGCAGACAAGTTCACTGTCTTCACCCATTCGGAAGTTCCTGCGGGCGATGGGGGGCTGAGCCTGGGTCAAGCCCTGGTCGCCGCCCACCGTTCGGGAAAGTCTCTCTCGGGCTAGGTCTTGCCGGGGACAATAGAACTCAGGAGCTGACCTCAACGCTCACACGATTCCGGCCCGCCCGCTTGGCTGCCTCCAGCGCGAAGTTGGCCTGCGCCACCAGGTCGGCAATCGAAGGCGCGCCTTCGGAACTGGACACCCCGATGCTGACCGTTACCGTCACTTCCTTTCCTCCGAAGCGGAAGGCGGACTCCTCGATGAGTTTCCGGAGCTTCTCGGCGGTGGTATGGGCCGAGTCGCGGTTGGTTTCCGGCAAGGCCACGATGAATTCCTCGCCCCCGTAGCGCCCCACGATGTCGGTGGCGCGGGTTGTATCCACCAGGAGTCGCGCCACCTGCGCCAGCACCTGGTCGCCGCAGGGAATCCCGTGCGTAGCATTGATCTGCCCGAGATGATCGATGTCAATCAGCAGCACGGAAATCGGCTTCAGGTAGCGCTGGGTGCGCATCAGCTCCAGGCTGAGTCGCTCGAAGAAGTAGCGCCGGGTCGAGACGCTCGTCAGGAAGTCGGTGTTGCGCATCCGCTCCAGACTTTCCGTGAGCTGACGGACATTGATCGCCAGCCGGCGTTTCTCCAGCGCCTTCTCCACCGACACGATCAGCTCGTCCATGTTATGCAAGGGCTTCAGCAGGAAGTCGCTCGCCCCCAGCCGCAGGGCCGCAATCGCGTTCTCAAAGCGCTCCTCTTCCGAGCCGGTCAGGATGATGACCTCGATGGTTTCGTCGAGCGCCTTGACCATTTCCAGCACTTTGATCCCGCTCAGCTTCGGCATGTTGATGTCGGTGATGACCAGGTCGAAGCCCTGCGAGTCGAGCAGTTGCAGACCCCGCACGGGGTCAGACACGCCGGTCACCGAGTGGCCCGCCTTCCCCAGGGCCTTCTCCACCAGCGAGATCAGGAGCTGGTCGTCGTCAATGGCAAGGATATTCGCCTTCATCGGACCGCTGGGACTTCCCCGTGCGTTTTCGGCCGCGAATCTGGGCGCTACTCTATCACGAAGCCGGGCGGCGAGGGAAATTCCTGGAAAACGTTTTGACTTTCGACGATACCTGAGCCTACTATCAGCGGCCAGCAAGCATTCCCAGCGTCCCACGTGAGGGCACGGGCGCGGTGAATTGCAAAGTCAGCGGATGCCCCAACCCCGTTGAAGTGCAACTCGAGGCACAAGAACTCTGCCTGGAGCATTTTGTGGGGGATGTCCAGGACCGCTCCCACCGCTTTGCCCGCCGCCTAACCGAAGAAGAGCTGAGCGAAGCCCTGCAACGGGAAACTTCGCAATTTGTGATCTTCGCCGCCGCCAAGATTGCGGCCATCGGGACCGAAAACCCGCCGCCCTCCCAACTCATGCGGGGAAAACTGCTGAACGCCATGCTGATGCTGGCTGACTTGCGCGAGCGCCTCGACAAGGCCTTTGCCAAAGAAAGCAAGCGGGAGTAAGCGTACGACATCTTGACCCCAGATGACCTCCGCTCCGAAGCTCGTTCAGGGTGAAGCCGCAGAGCGCAGGCTGGCCCTTCGAGTCGCTCCCTGGTGTTCGCTCGCTCAGGATAAACGGAGCGGGTGGGACCTCCTACGCCCTTCGGGCTGCGGAGGTTAGAATTCGTTTGCGCAAAGTGGCAATGCCAGAGCCGCTCTTAAAGTAGGCTTCCAGGCTGCGCGCGATCGCTTCCTCCTTGACTGCCACGTAGGCTTCGAGCGTCAGCGGTCCGCGATTCTTGGTCGCGGTTGAATGACCTTGTCTATGTTCTTGCAACCTGCGTCTCAGGTCGTTGGTGGAGCCGACGTAAAGCTTGGCATCGCGCGCACTCTTAAGAACGTAGACGTACCACATATTCGACCACAGATGCCCTGCCATCCGGAGCCCGCAGGGCGTAGGATGGCGGAGCGGGTGGGATTCGAACCCACGGTGCCCTTTCGGGCACACGGCATTTCCAGTGCCGCCAGTTAAGCCGCTCCTGCACCGCTCCGTGCGAACACAATAACAAACGGGTCGAATCTAGTACAATAGCGGGCTTCATTCTGGGAGGAGCCGATGAGTGTTCGTGCCATGGTAGCGGGCTTGCTGGTGGGGGTGCTGGGGATTGCCACTCTGGCTCTGGCGCTCGCCGGCGAGCACTTCATCTTCAAACAGGTGGGCGCTTTTCTCGCCCAGCATCCGGAGGCATTCCCGGTTCCACCGCTGCGCGCGGCTCTCTGGACGGGGGCGCTGACGCTCTGGGTTGGCTTGCTTCTTGGCCTGCTCTATGAATTGTCGCAGCCAGCGCCGGGCTGGCGTACGGGCGTGCGCTTCGCGCTCGTCTGCTGGCTGGGCTTCGCTTTGCCCTTCCTGCTGCTGACCTATCTCTGGGTGCACACATCCTTGTATCTGCTCGCTACGGCGGCGGCCGGGTATCTGCTGCAATTCGCTTTCGGGGGTCTCCTGCTTGCCCGTATCATCAAGCCCGCGCCGGCTCCCTCTTCGGTCACTGGCGCCCTCTAGACATCCACTTGGGCGCGGACTCCGAGTGGCGTACACTTTGGGGCGGGGAGATTGAACTCCAAGCAACATTAATAAAGGAGAACTACCGTGGGTCTTGCCATCCAACAATATGTTTCCAGCAATCAGGAACGCTTCCTGGGAGAACTGAAGGACTTCCTCCGTATCCCCAGCGTCAGCACGCTGCCCGAGCACCGGCCCGACATCGAGCGCGCCGCGCAGTTCGTTGCCGATGAGTTTCGGCGCATCGGGATGACGCAGGTGGAGATTATCCCCACCGCAGGCCACCCGCTGGTCTATGCCGAATGGCTGGGCGCGCCCGGCAAACCGACCGTTCTTTGCTATGGCCACTACGATGTCCAGCCCGCCGAACCTTTGGACCTATGGAAGAGCCCGCCTTTTGAGCCGGACATCCGCGAGGGCAACATCTATGCTCGCGGCGCGGCGGACGACAAGGGGCAGTTCTTTGCCCACCTGAAGGCCGCCGAAGGCTTCCTCAAGCAAACCGGAAGGCTGCCGATCAATCTCAAGTTCCTCATTGAAGGGGAAGAGGAAGTGGGGGGCAAGAGCATCGAGAAATATGTGCCCGCTCATCGCGAGAAACTGCGCGCCGACGCCGTGCTGGTCTCCGACACGGAGATGTTCGCGCC
>Ga0209172_10002434_pt1 | contig 32798 bp, 29 predicted proteins | sample LarsenN4metaG_FD_184113 | JGI IMG/M metagenome (GOLD analysis project Ga0209172, IMG submission 184113) | Hot spring sediment bacterial and archeal communities from British Columbia, Canada, to study Microbial Dark Matter (Phase II) - Larsen... ... | reverse complement strand
GCATTTTATTGCCAGCTTGTGCATCGGGAGGAGCTGCCGGAAGCGAAGTGCTAAAATCGCACAATTCACCGCTTAAGGCAATCGGCTTGCCGGCGACGACCGACACCCGGCTCGAGCAGTTACAGGAATGGCTCGCCGCGCGCTTCGCGCCGCGGCCCTTTTCCCTGACGCCGGCTTCCGCGGACGCGAGCTTTCGCCGCTATTTCCGCGTGGGTCTGCCCGGCGAATCCTGGATCGCGATGGACGCCCCGCCGGAGCGCGAGGACTGCCGCCCCTTCCTGCACGTCGCACGGCTGCTGCGCGCCGCGGGCGTGAACGCGCCCGAGGTGGTGGCGCAGGACCTCCAGCGCGGCTTCCTGCTGCTCACCGATCTCGGCGACACCACCTATCTCGCCGCGCTCACCCCGGACAATGCCGACCGCCTGTTCGGCGACGCGATCGACGCGCTCGTCCGGTGGCAGCTCGCGAGCCGCGAGGGCGAGCTCCCGCCCTACGACGAGGCGCTGCTCCGGCGCGAAGCCAACCTGTTCCCGGAATGGTACGTCGCGCGACACCTGGGAGTCGTGCTCTCCGCGGGCGAGCAGCAGACCCTGGCCGAGATGCTGACGCTCGTCATCGCCCGCAATCTCTCGCAGCCGGCGGTCTACGTTCACCGCGACTACATGCCGCGCAACCTCATGGTGGCCGAGCCCAATCCGGGCGTGATCGATTTCCAGGACGCGGTCTTCGGGCCGATGAGCTACGACCTCGTCTCGCTCACGCGCGACGCGTTCGTGAGCTGGGAGGAGGAGCGCGTGATCGACTGGGCGGCGCGCTACTGGGAGAAGGCGAAGCGCAAGGGCCTGCCGGTCGATCCCGATTTCAGCGCCTTTTACCGCGACTTCGAGTGGATGGGGTTGCAGCGGCACCTGAAGGTGCTCGGCATCTTCGCGCGCATTCACTACCGCGACCGCAAGGCGGGCTACCTCGAGGACACGCCGCGCTTCATGAGCTACGCGCGCGCGGTCGCGGGGCGCTACCGGGAGCTCGCGCCGCTCGCGAGGCTGCTCGATCGGCTCGAACGACGCAGCCCGGCGATGGCGGGAAATAGCCAATGAAGGTCATGATCCTCGCCGCCGGACGCGGCGAGCGCATGCGCCCGATGACCGATTGCCTGCCGAAGGCCCTGCTCGAAGCCGGCGGCCGGCCGCTCATCGTGCATCTCATCGAGCGCCTCGCGCGCGCGGGCTTCCGCGATCTCGTGGTGAACGTCTCGCACCTCGCCGACACGATCGAGCGGCGGCTGGGCGAGGGCGCAGCGCTCGGCGTGCGCATCGCCTATTCGCGCGAGGAGACCGCGCTCGAGACCGGGGGCGGCATCGCCTACGCCCTGCCGCTGCTCGGGGACGCGCCCTTCGCCGTGGTCAACAGCGACATCTACACGGACTTTGATCTCGCGCGCCTGCGCAGCGCCGCGCGCGCCGTGGCCGGGGGCGCGCTCGATGCCCACCTCGTGCTGGTGGACAACCCGCCGCACCACCCGCAGGGCGACTTTTGCCTGCATGACGGGACGGTCACGGGCGAGGGGCGCCGGCGGCTCACCTTCAGCGGCATCGGTGTCTACGCGCCCGGATTGTTCGCGCCGGTCGCGCGCGGGACGAAATGCCAGCTCGTCGCGCTGCTCAGGCCGGCGATGGCCCGGGGCCGCGTGAGCGGTGAGCACCACCCCGGCATCTGGATCGATGTCGGCACGCCCCAACGCCTCGCGCAGCTGGAGCGGGCGCTCGCATCGGCAGCGGAAGGCCGCTAGTGCCGTTCCAACTATTGGTGCCAATTCATCGATCTCGCCCGGGGGCAAATGTCGCCGGTTGGCGAGCCGCCGGGATTTGGCGAAACAAGTTGGAACCTCACCAGCAGCCTGTCGGGCTGTGCAGCCAGACACGCTGCTAGCAGCAAAACCGCCCGAGCGTCCCCGCCGCATCCGGACACAACGATTGTTGATCGACTTGCACGAGAGGACAAGGAGACGGGCCCGGGCGTGCCATGGTGGGTTCCGTTCGTTTCCTGGCTACGGTTTGCCTCAGGATTTTGCCCGACGAGGGTGCGGCAAAATCCTTGGACGAGGCTGCGAGCGCCGATGCGCTGGCGCTCGACGGGCAAGGAGTGGCGGAGCTGCTCGATTCGCAGGACCGCGAGCGCCGCGAGTAGCGGTCGGCGTTGTTTATAATCCCGGGAATCGATGAAGGCTCCGACCGACATCGGCGTCTACCAGCGGCGGCGCGCGAGGCTCGCGGCCGCGATGGGCTCCGGCGTGGCGGTCATTCCGACCGCTGCCGAGCGCACGCGCAACCGCGACTCCCACTATCCCTACCGCTTCGACAGCTATTTCTATTACCTCACCGGCTTTCGCGAGCCGGAGGCCGTGCTCGTGATCGTCGCGGGCGCGGGGCCGAAGTGCATCCTGTTCTGCCGCGACAAGGATCCCGAGCGCGAGATCTGGGACGGCTTTCGCTTCGGTCCGGACGCGGCGCGCGCGGCGTTCGGTTTCGAGGAAGCGCAGTCGATCGCCAGGCTCGACGCGGTGATGCCCGACCTCCTCGCAGACCGCGGCACGCTCTTTTGCCATCTGGGCGCGGACGCGGGCTGGGACGCGCGTGTCATGGGCTGGGTGAACCAGGTGCGCGGCCGGGCGCGCACCGGGGTTGCCGCGCCGAGCGAAATCAAGGACGTGCACGCGCTGCTCGACGAGATGCGCCTCATCAAGGGGCCCGAAGAGCTTGCCGTGATACGGCGCGCTGCGGGGGTCTCGGCCGCGGCGCACCGCCGCGCCATGCGCGCGGCGCGCCCGGGAAGAGCGGAGTACGAGATCGAGGCCGAGCTGCTCCACGAGTTTCGCCGCCAGGGCGCGCAGGCGCCGGCCTACCCGCCGATCGTTGCGGGCGGTGCCCGTGCCTGCGTGCTGCATTACGTCCAGAACGACGGCGTGCTGCAGGACGGCGAGCTGCTCCTGATCGACGCCGGTTGCGAGATCGACGGCTACGCCTCCGACCTCACGCGGACTTTCCCGGTCAGCGGCCGATTCAGCGGGCCGCAGCGCGAGATCTACGAGCTCGTATTGGCCGCGCAGGCCGCGGCGATTGGCGCGGTCAAGCCCGGCAACCCCTGGGATGCGCCGCATCGCGCCGCCGTCAGCGTCCTGGCGCAGGGCCTGATCGATCTGAAGCTTCTGACGGGCAGTCCGGAGCAGGCGGTGGAAACCGAGGCCTACAAGAGGTTCTACATGCACCGCACCGGGCACTGGCTCGGGCTCGATGTGCACGACGCGGGTGACTACAAGCGCGGCGGCGAATGGCGGGCGCTCGCGCCGGACATGGTGCTCACCGTCGAGCCGGGTTGCTACATCCGCGCCGGCGAAGGCGTGCCGGAGCGTTTCGCGGGCATCGGCGTGCGCATCGAGGACGACGTGCTCGTCACCGGGGCCGGGGCCGAGGTGCTGACCCGCGACGCCCCGAAGAGCGTTGCCGACGTGGAAGCCTGGATGAAGGCGCGTGATGGCTGATTACGATGTCCTGGTCATCGGCGGCGGGCCGGTGGGCGCGGCGCTCGCGCTCGCGCTGCGCGAGGCGGCGCTGGCGGTGGGCTTGCTGGAGGCGCGGCGCTCGCGAGCCGCACGTTCCGACCCGCGCCCGATCGCGCTCTCCTACGGCAGCCGGTTGATCCTGGAGCGGCTCGGAATTTGGGAGTCGCTTCAGCCGCTTACTCCGATCATGCGCATCCACGTCTCACAGCGCGGCGGATTCGGGCGCGTGGAACTGGATGCCGCGGAAGCGCGCCTGCCGGCGCTCGGCTATGTCGTTGACTACGCCCGGCTTGCGGAAACGCTGGCGCACGGGCTCGAGCGGGCGCCGTGCGATTACCTGTCCGGGGTAACGGTGAGCGGTGTTTCGGCCGAAGGGGACGTGGCGTCGGTCGAGTGCAAGCGGGATGAAAGCATCCGGCGCGCCACGGCGCGGCTCGTCGCCGTCGCCGATGGCGGCGCGCTCGCGGACGCAACGCGGGTGCGCACCCGCGATTACCGTCAGGCCGCGGTCACAGCGCGCGTGTCAAGCAGCGTGCCGCACCGCAATGTCGCGTACGAGCGTTTTACCCCGGAAGGTCCGCTCGCGCTGCTGCCGTCGGGCGACGCGTTGGCTCTTATCTGGACGATGACGCCCGGGCACGCACAAGCATTGTGCGCGGTGCCCGAAAGCGAGTTCCTGCAACGCCTGCAGGCGGCTTTCGGGGGGCGTTTGGGCCGGCTGAGCGGGGTCGGCGGCCGGGCCTGGTTCCCGCTCGCGCTGAGAATAGCTTCCCGCGCGGGCGCGCCGCGCGTGGTGGCGGTCGGAAACGCCGCCCAGACGCTGCACCCGGTCGCCGGCCAGGGGTTAAACCTCGGCCTGCGCGACGCCTGGGAGCTCGCCGCTGCGATCGAGGGATGCGAGCGCGAGAAGATCGGTGGCGCCGCGATGCTCGACTCGTACCGGGCGCGCCGGCAGCTCGACCGCGGCGGCGGCATCTGGTTTACCGACATGCTCGCGCGCCTCTTCTCCAATGATATCGCGCCCTTGCGCTTTGTGCGCGGCCTCGCGCTCGAGGCTCTCGGCGCGGCGCCGCCCGCCAAGGACTTCGTGGTGCGGCGCATGACTTTCGGCGCGCGCGGCTGAGTTTCGAGACGCAAAGACGCGAAGAACGCAAAGAAAATCGAAAAGTTCTTCTAGTTTGCGCGCCTTGCGTCGTTGCGCTTAGTGCTTTGCTCGAAATTCTCTGAATAAGTGCTTACTTCGCCAAGCGGTTTGATCGGCGCTCGCGCGGCGCGTCGCGCGCGCGTGGATTCGCCGCAACAGCGATCCGGAAAATCGGCACGAATTGCTTTTCTTGCGCGAAGGCAGCGATTACAATGTCGCCCTTTCCCCGAAAAAAACGCGACCGATGCGCATTGGTCCGTATCAACTCCGGAACAATCTGATCGTAGCACCGATGGCGGGCGTCACCGACCGGCCGTTCCGCCAACTGTGCAAGCGCCTCGGCGCCGGCATGGCGGTCTCCGAGATGGTGGCGGGCAACTCGCTGCTGCGGGGATCGGAGAAAACGCGCCGGCGCGCGAATCACGACGGCGAGGCGGAGCCGATCGCGGTGCAGATCGCGGGCGCCGACCCGCGCATGCTGGCGGAGGCCGCCCGCTACAACGTCGGCGAGGGCGCCCAGATCATCGACATCAACATGGGCTGCCCGGCGAAGAAGGTCTGCAACGTGATGGCGGGCTCGGCGCTGCTCAAGGACGAGCCGCTCGTCGCGCAGATCCTGGACGAGGTCGTCGCCGCGGTGGATGTCCCGGTCACGCTCAAGATCCGCACCGGCTGGGACCGCGCGAACCGCAACGCGCTGCGCGTCGCGAAGATCGCGGAGCGCGCCGGCATCCAGGCGCTCGCGATCCATGGCCGCACCCGGGCATGCGGTTTCTCGGGGGAGGCCGAGTACGAGACCATCGCGGCGGTCAAGGCCGAGGTCGGTGTGCCGGTGATCGCCAACGGCGATCTCTCCACCCCGGAGAAGGTGAAGGAGGTGCTCGCCCACACCGGCGCGGACGCGGTGATGATCGGGCGCGCCGCGCAGGGCCGGCCGTGGATGTTCCGCGAAGTCGAACACTACCTGCAAACGGGCGAGCGGCTGCCGCCGCCCGAAGTGGAGGAAATCCACCGCGTCCTCGTCGCGCACCTGCACGATCTCTACGAGTTTTACGGCGAGCGCACCGGCGTGCGCGTCGCGCGCAAGCACATTTCCTGGTACACCAAGGGACTGGCCGGCTCGGCTGCGTTCCGCCACGCGATCAACCGGCTCGAGACGGTGAGCGAGCAGCTCGCGGCCGTGGACGAGTTCTTCGCGCAGCTCTCCGGCCGGGGACAACGCCTGACCTATGTCGAGGAATCCGCAGCATGACCAACGAAACCGAAATGGCGCGCATGGTGCGCCGGGCGATCGAAGGCTACTTCCGCGACCTGGACGGGGAAAAACCCGCACGCGTCTATGACATGGTGATCAATTGCGTCGAGAAGCCGCTGCTGGAGAGCGTGCTGCACCGGGTGCGCGGCAACCAGAGCCACGCCGCGCAGATGCTCGGCATCAACCGCAACACCCTGCGCAAGAAGATGAGGGTGCACGGCATCAAGTGCTAGCGGCGTGAACGGTGAACTGTGAACAGTGAACCGTAGACCCGCCTCGAAACGGGACTTCGACCGTTCACCGATCACTGTTCACGGTTCACTGCATCATGGCTGTCATCAGGCACGCGCTGCTCAGCGTCTCGGACAAGACCGGAATCGTCGAATTCGCGCGCGGGCTCGCCCGCTTCGGCGTGGTGCTCGTCTCCACGGGCGGCACCGCGAAGGCCCTGAAGGATGCCGGCCTCAAGGTGACCGAGGTGACGGACTACACCGGGTCCCCGGAGATGCTGGACGGGCGGGTGAAGACGCTGCACCCGAAGGTGCACGCGGGCATTCTCGCGCGGCGCGACGTCCCCGGGCACCTCGAAGCGCTCAAGCGGGCCGCCATTCCCGCCCTCGACCTCGTCGCCGTGAACCTCTATCCGTTCGGCGCGACGGTCGCGCGGGCCGGGTGCACGCTCGAGGAGGCGATCGAGAGCATCGACATCGGCGGCCCGGCGATGGTGCGCAGCGCCGCCAAGAATTACCAGCATGTGGCGGTGGTGACCGACCCGGCCGATTACGAGCCGCTGTTGAACGAAATGGCGACGGCCGGCGGCGCGGTCGGGGCGGAGACGCGCTTTCGCCTCGCGCAGAAGGCGTTCTCGCACACCGCCTCCTATGACGGAGCGATCAGCAACTACCTCACCGCGCTCGATGCCGAGGGCAGGCGCGGCCCGTTTCCGCGGCGGCTCAACCTGCAGTTCGAGCTCGTGCAGCCGCTGCGCTACGGGGAAAACCCGCACCAGCAGGCCGCGTTCTACCGCGATCCCCGCCCCGCCCCGGGCAGCCTCGGCGCCTACCGGCAGCTGCAGGGCAAGGAGCTCTCGTACAACAACATCGCCGACGCCGATGCGGCATGGGAGTGCGTGAAGGGCTTCGAGCAGCCGGCGTGCGTCATCGTGAAGCACGCCAATCCGTGCGGGGTTGCCGTCGCCGCCGCTCCCGCGGAGGCGTATCGCAAGGCGTTCGCGACCGACCCGACCTCGGCCTTCGGCGGCATCATCGCGTTCAACCGCGAGCTCGACGGCGAGGCGGGGCAAGCGCTCGCCCAGCAGTTCGTCGAAGTGGTGATCGCCCCGGGGCTGGCAGCCGAAGCGGCGCGCGCGCTGGCGCAGAAGGCGGGCATCCGCGTGCTCGCGGTGCCGCTTGCGCCGGGCGCCAACGCCTGTGACCTGAAGAGCGTCGGCGGCGGGTTGCTGGTGCAGACTCCCGATACGGCGGGCGTCAGCGCGGCCGAGCTGAGGGTGGTGAGCCGGGCGCGCCCCAGCGAAGCGCAGGTTGCCGATCTCCTGTTCGCCTGGCGCGTGGCGAAGTTCGTGAAATCGAACGCAATCGTGTTCTGCCGCGGCGGGCGGACGCTCGGCGTGGGCGCAGGGCAGATGAGCCGCGTCGACTCGGCGCAAATCGCCGCCATCAAGGCGAAGAGCGCGGGCCTCGCGCTGCAGGGATCGGTCGTGGCCTCCGACGCCTTCTTTCCCTTCCGCGACGGCGTGGACGTGGTGGCGAAGGCCGGCGCCGCGGCCATCATCCAGCCCGGCGGGAGCCTGCGCGACGCGGAGGTCATCGCCGCCGCGGACGAGCACGGCGTCGTGATGGTCTTCACCGGCGTGCGCCATTTCCGGCACTAGCGCGCCGCAAATTCGTGAATCGTGAACGGTGAATCGTGACCTGCAGGACCCGTGCGAGCAGCACCGGCGCCGCTTACGACTCGCGACTCACGATTTACGATTCACGCGCGTCATGAAACTGCTCGTCATCGGCTCGGGCGGGCGCGAGCACGCGCTCGCGTGGAAGCTCGCGCGCTCGCCGCGCGTGTCGCGCGTTTTCGTCGCGCCCGGCAACGCCGGCACCGCGCGCGAGGATGGTCTCGCCAACGTGCCAATCAGCGCGATCCCGGAACTGATCGAGTTTGCCCGCCGGGAAGCCGTCGCGTTCACCGTCGTCGGTCCGGAGGCGCCGCTCGCCGAGGGCGTGGTGGACGCGTTCGGCGCGGCCGGGCTGAAGATCTTCGGCCCGACGCGGGCGGCGGCGCGGCTGGAGAGCTCCAAGGAGTTCGCCAAGAGCTTCATGCGGCGCCACGGTATCCCGAGCGCGGATTACTGCGCGTTCAGCGAAGCGGCCGCCGCGCATGGCTACGTGGAGGGCCGCGGGGCGCCGATCGTGATCAAGGCCGACGGACTCGCCGCCGGCAAGGGCGTGGTCGTGGCGATGGACACGGGCGAGGCGCACGCCGCGGTGGACATGATGCTCACCGAGGGCAGAATGGGCGCGGCCGGCCGGCGCGTGGTGATCGAGGACTATGTGCCCGGCGAGGAGGCGAGCTTCATCGTGCTCTCCGACGGCCGGCACGTGCTGCCGCTCGCGACCAGCCAGGACCACAAGCGGCTGCTCGACGGCGATCGCGGGCCGAACACGGGCGGCATGGGCGCGTATTCGCCGGCGCCGGTGGTGACGCCCGGCATCCACGCCAGGGTGATGCGCGAGGTGATTCAGCCCGCGATCGCCGGCATGGAAAAGGAGGGCACGCCCTACGTCGGCTTCCTCTACGCCGGCCTGATGATCGGGAAAGACGGCGGGGTGAGGGTGCTCGAATTCAACTGCCGCATGGGCGACCCCGAGACGCAGCCGATCCTCCTGCGACTGAAGAGCGATCTCGTGACGCTCATCGAGCACGCGCTCGCCGGCAGCCTCGACCAGGCGCAAGCCGAGTGGGACACGCGGGTCGCGCTCGGCGTCGTGCTCGCGGCACACGGCTACCCCGACGCGCCGCGCAAAGGCGACGTGATACAGGGGCTGCCCGCGCCCGAGGAGGATTATCACGTGTTCCATGCCGGCACCGCCGTGGCCGACGGGGACGTCGTCGTGAGCGGCGGCCGCGTGCTGTGCGTGACCGCGCTGGGGCCCAACGTGCGCGCCGCGCAGCGCCGCGCCTACGAGATCGCCGGGCGCATCCGCTTCGACGGCATGCAATACCGCCGGGACATCGGCCACCGCGCGGCGGGCGGGGCCCGCAGGTAAGGGCGAGCCGGGCGGCGACCGTCATGGCGGCCGGCTTCGATCGGGCGCGCGAGGACGCGGGCAACATCGTCGCGCTCGAGCACGTGATCCGCAATCCGCGCCAGAGCAACGTCGATTTCGTGCGGGGGCGCGACCCATTCCCCGGCAGCTGCTGACAGCGCGCGGGTTTCGGCGCAGGGCTGGCTTCATGCGGGATGGTAGAATCCCGCCAGCGGGAATTTGCCGGACGGGGTCCGGCAGATTCCTTGCACAAGACCGCTTGGCGGTTAAGAATGAATGAGGAGTTTGTCGGAGCGTGCTCCGACAAACTCCTGGGGGAAAGGCGATGGAAACGGGGAGGATCGGCTTTCGTTTTCGGGGCTTCGGCATGTTGCTCGGGGCCGTGCTTGCCCTCGCCGCTGCGGGTCCCGCTGCGGCGCAGACGGACTTTCCGGGCAAGCGGCCGATCCTGATGACGGTGCTCTTTCCGACCGGCACCTCGGCCGACATCACCGCGCGCATGCTCGCTGAAGGCATGTCGCGGCATCTCAACACCAACATCGTGGTCGTGAATCGGCCCGGCGGGGGCGGCGCGGTGGGCCTCAAGTACGCCGCCGCGCAAACGCCCGACGGCTACAACATGGTGTGGAGCTCGAACGCGATCTCGACGACCTATCACACCGGGGCGCTCGCCTTCGACTACCGCGCCTTCGAACCGGTGGCGCGGGCGCTCGTCGAGACGCCGCTGCTGGTCGTGCGGGCCGATACGCCGTGGAAGAGCCTGAAGGACTTTGTCGCGGAGGCGAAGCGCGCCCCGGGCAAGCTCACCGTCGGCAACTCCGGCACCGGCAGCCACACCCACTTTTCGTCCGTGGCCCTTTTCAAGGCGGCCGGCGCGGAGGTGCTGGATGTGCCGTTTGCCGCGGCGCAGGTGGTGCCGAGTCTCCTCGGCGGGCACGTCAACGCCGTGGTCCAGCTGCCGGGCGCCCTCGCCGGCCACATCAAGGCGGGCACGGTGCGCGTGCTCGCGGCGCTCAGCGCCCGGCGCGATCCGTCGTTTCCGGGCGTCGCAACGGCGACCGAGCAGGGCGTGAACGTGGCTGCCGAGCTCTGGCGCGGCATCGCGGTGCCGAAGGGCACGCCCAGGGCGGCTGCCGCGCGGCTGGAGGCGGCCATCCGCGCGACCGTGGAGGGCGCGGAGTTTCGCGCTTCCGCCGAACGGCTGTTCGTGACCCCGGCCTATCTCCCCGCCCGGGCGTTCGGCGAGGTGATCGCCGCGGAGGATGCCGACATCGCGCGCATGCTCCAGGCGCTGGGATTGAAGAAGAGCCCATAGGAGCTGGTCGGGCCCCCGCCCGACCGACTCCTTACGCCTGAGCTCCTGCAAGTTTCTGCGGGCGCGGGCGAGCTCCAGGCGCCTAATGGACACTCAGACCGTCAGGCAGTTTCTCACCGGGTTGCAGGATGATATCGTCGCGCGGCTCGCTGCGCTCGACGGAAAACCGTTCGTGCGCGACGAATGGACCCGACCCGAGGGCGGCGGAGGCGTGACGTGCGTCATCGAGGGCGGACGCCTGCTCGAGCGCGGCGGCGTCAACTTCTCCCACGTTCTTGGCCGGAGCCTGCCTCCTTCCGCGAGCGCGAGCCGGCCCGAGCTCGCCGGCCGCTCGTTCGAGGCGATGGGGGTCTCGCTCGTGCTGCATCCCGAGAACCCTTACGTGCCCACGGTGCACCTCAACGTGCGCTTCTTCCTCGCGGAAAAAGGCGGCGCCGAGCCGGTGTGGTGGTTCGGCGGCGGCATGGACCTCACCCCGTACTACGGCTTCGCCGAGGACGCCCGGCACTTCCACCGCTGCTGCCGCGATGCCCTGGCGCCGTTCGGGCCCGACTACCATCCACGCTTCAAGAAGTGGTGCGACGAGTATTTCTACCTCAGGCACCGCCAGGAACCGCGCGGCGTCGGCGGCATCTTCTTCGACGATCTCAACCGGCCGGATTTCGACGCCTGTTTCGCGCTGGCGCGCAGCGTCGGCGAGCATTTCCTGCCCGCCTACCTTCCGATCGTCGAGCGGCGCAAGGATCTCCCCTACGGCGAGCGCGAGCGCGAGTTCCAGGCGCTCCGCCGTGGCCGCTACGTCGAGTTCAACCTGGTCTACGACCGGGGAACGCTGTTCGGCCTGCAGTCGGGCGGGCGCACCGAGTCGATCCTCATGCCGTTGCCGCCGCGGGCCGCGTGGCGCTATGACTGGCGGCCCGAGCCGGGCAGCCCGGAGGCCGCGCTCTACACCGAGTTCCTGGTGGCGAAAGACTGGCTATAGGATCTTGCCGGCCTCGCGGCCGCCAAGATCCTGAACGAAAGATCCCGAGCGGGACCGCGCGAGAAGAAAAACGGTTCAGGCCGCATGTTGCAAGCGTTGCCGCGCGCGCTTCGATCCCGTGACCCTGAAACCGTGGCAGCCATGAAACACGCGGGCTAGCCGAGCCAGCTCTTGAGCGAGCGGATGCGCTCGAGGAGGTTCTGCGTTGACGGGTCGTCCACGGCAACGGGCGGCGCGGCGACCTGGTGCTCGCGCACGAGTTGCGGCGTCTGCCGGTAGGCCTGGTAGCGGGTCAAGGCCGACTGCGCGTGCTGCTTCAGCAGGCCGGAGTCGACCGGCTTGTTGAGGAAGCGGAAGACCTGCGCCTGGTTGATGAGTTCGACCACGATCTCCGAATCCGAGGCCTTGGCCACCGCGATGGCGAGGATTTCCGGGTGCATGTGCTTGAGGAGCTTCAGCGCCGTCACCACCTCCGCCGCCTTCCTGTCGACGTCGGCGACGATCAGCGCGATTTCCCGCGACTGCAGCACGCTGAAGGCATCGTCCAGGGCGGGCGCCCACGCGACCGGGCAGAACGAGTCGAAGAGCTCCCTCACCGCCCCGAAGGTCTCCCGCTCGGCGTCGATCACGAGGATGCCGGCGGTCATCGGATCGGGGACGATGGCGGGCGTCGGCGCGGTCTCGGCGAGCTGAAGGGCGACCGTCACCGCCTCGCCGATGACTCTCCGGATGTTCTCGTTCTCCCAGGGCTTGCTGATGAAGCGGTAGACCTCGCCCTCGTTGATCGAGCCCACGATGGCCGCCAGGTCGGAATAGCCGGTGAGGAGGATGCGCACGGCGCCCGGGGCGATCTGCCGCACCTCGCGCAGCAATTCGATGCCGGTCATCCCGGGCATGCGCTGGTCGCTCACGACCACGTGCGGGCTGAACCGGCGCACGAACTCCAGCGCCTCCGCGCCGTTCACGGCGGTGAACACGTGATGGTCGCGCCGGAAGACCGAGCGCAGCGCCGTCAGAATCCGCTCTTCGTCGTCCACGAACAGAATGCGCCCTTTCTTGGCGGCGGCCACGGGCGCCGCCGCAGCCGGCGCGGCCGCCACGGCCGGCGCGACGGCTGCAGCCGGTGTCCCGGCCCGCGCCTGCTGCGTCGCGGCGAGCGCGCGCGCGGCCTGGACGAGCTCGGCGTCCATGCGCTGGGTCGTCGCATCCTCGATCCCCTTGGACGCGGGCGGCGGCGCGGTATGGCGAATGCTCGCGTCGATGCCCCGGGTGAAGGCCTCGGCGAACTCGGGGGCGCTCTGGAAGCGCTCATCGCGCTTCTTGGAAAGCGCCTTCTGCAACGCCCAGTCGAGCTGCGCCGAGATCTTCGCATTGTGCGTGGAGGGGTTGGCCGGGCGGTCGTTCAGCACCTGGCGCATCACCTCGGCGTCGTTGCCGATGAACGGGCGTTTGCCCGTGAGCAGCTCGTAGGCGATGATGGCGACCGAGTAGATGTCGCTGCGCGCGTCGACCTCGGTGCCGAGGAACTGCTCCGGGGACATGTAGCCGGGCGAGCCCATCACCTCGCCCACGTGGGTGAGCTTGGAGGAGTCGAGGCGCGCGATGCCGAAATCGCTGATCTTGATGCGGCCTTGCTCGTTCACCAGGATGTTGGAAGGCTTGATGTCGCGGTGCACGACGCCCTGGGCGTGCGCGTAGGCGAGACCGTCGAGGAGCTGCCGCACGATCTCGCCGATCTCCTTCAGCTCGAAGCGGACGTTGTCCTGCATGTGCTGGAACAGCGACTTGCCGTTGACGAGCTCCATCACGATGTAGGCGATGTCGACTTCCTCGCCGTAGTCGTAGATGGCGGCGATGCGGGGGTGCATGAGGCGGCCCACGGCCTGCGCTTCGTGCCGGAAGCGCGTGAGCGCGTACTGCAGGTCCGCGGGGTCCAGCGCGGACTTGGAGATGGTCTTGATGGCGACCGGCCGTTTGATCGCCGGATCGAATGCCTTGTAGACCGTGCCCATGCCTCCCTGGCCGAGCACGCCCTGTATCTCGTATTTCCCGATCTTCGCCGGAACGCTCATGTTCTTCTTTCGAGCCGCCCGCCGCGCTCACGCCGCGGCCGCGGGCGGCTCCGGGGGGGTCAACGGTAACACTATCGTGAATTTGGTGCCAACTCCGACGGTGGACTCGACGTCGATCCTGCCGCCGTGCTGCTCGACGATCTTGTAGGCGATCGCGAGCCCCAGGCCGGTGCCCTTGCCCACGTCCTTGGTGGTGAAGAAGGGATCGAAGATCCGGGGCAGGACCTCGGGGGCGATACCCTTGCCGTTGTCCTCGACCTCCACCGCGACCCGGTCGGCGCCCTCGCGCCGCGTGGTGAGCGTGATCACCCCGTGCCCCGACTCGATCGCCTGCGCGGCGTTGTTGATGAGGTTGAGGAACACTTGGTTCACCTGCGACGGCGAGCAGGTGACCGGCGGAATGTCGCCGAAGTTCTTCTTCACGGCGTGCCCCTTGAGCTCGTGCTTGGCGAGGAGCAGCGTCGCCTCGAGACCCTCGTGCAGGTTGAAGGCCGCGACCTTGCTGCGGTCAAGGCGCGAGAAATTCCTGAGGTTGGTGACGATCTCGGCGATCTGCTCGATGCCGTAGAGCCCGTCCTTGAGCAGCTCCTGCAGCTCGTCGAGCACGTGGTGCTCCTTCAGCTGCGCGATCACCCGCTCGGTCAGCGCGAACTGCTGGCCGAGACTGCGGGGATCGGCCGCCCCGGCGCGCAGCAGCGCGAGCAGCTTCTCCGCCTCGGCGGTGAGCTGCGCGAGCTCGGGCAGCTTGCCCTTGACGGAGCCGAGGCTGTTCTTCACGTAGGCAAGCGGCGTGTTGATCTCGTGCGCCACTCCCGCCACCATCTGGCCGAGCGAGGACATCTTCTCGGTCTGGATGAGCTGCGCCTCCGACTCCTTCAGCTGCTTCAGCGCCTCGGAGAGCTCGTGCGTGCGCTCGGCGACGCGCTGCTCCAGGTTCTCGTTCGATTGCTTCAGCGCGAGGTTGGCCGCATTGAGCAGCCGGTAGCTCGCCGCGAGCCGCGTGGCGAGGTAAGCCAGCAGAATCAGCAGCGCCGCCGAGTAGGCGATGAGATAGACGCGGTAGAGCTCGCGCTCGGCGAGCTTCGATTCGAGCTCGCGGGAGTAGGCGCCGGTCAGGCTGTCCACCCGCGGACCCGCCGGCAGGAAGGAGAGCTTCGTGAACAATTCCTGCTCGATCGGCTTTGCGTCCAGCAGGTGCTGCACGCTGCCGTCGAGGCGAATCACGCCGTCGCGGAGAGCGGGCGGCAGGCGACCCGCCGCCTCGCGCAGGTCGGCCGCGAGCGCTTCCACGCTCTTCTTCTGCGCCTCGGTCGGGGAAAGATAGTATCGCTGCGCCTCGGCGAGCAGCTGCACCACGGCGCTTTCCGCCGCGACCAGGCGCTCGCGGTCGCGGGATTCCTGCCACGCGCCGCGCACCAGTCCCGCGATCTCCGATTCGGCCGCGAGCACCTGGGCGAGGCCCTGCCTCGCCGCGGCGTTCGCCTTGCGGAACTTGTCCATGAGCTCGGTCTTCTGCACGAAGGCCTCGCCGAGCTCGCCAACGCTGGCGCGCAACAGCGCGCTGTCCACCTCCAGCGCCGCGGCGGCGAGCTCCTGGCGCACGCGCGCGAGCGCCGGGCCGTAGTCCACCGCCGGGGAGCGCGCCGGCGCGAGCTCGTTGCGCGCGCGCAGGATGTCCACGTCCCAGCGCGCGTCGATCTCCTTCAGCTCGCGCAGCAGGCCGAGCACCTCGTTGTGGCGCTTGAAGCCCGTGCCCTGCGTCTTGTAGTAGAGATAGCCGAGAACCGCGGCGAGCGCGACGGCGATCGCGGCGAGGAGCGATGCGCGCAGCGGGGTCGCCGCGCGGATCGCCCGCAGCGCCGCGGCCAGCGTGGTGAGCCCCGGTGTCCTCATTCGCCCAGGTAGGCCTGCCGCACCCGGGGATTGGCGAGGAGCCGCGGCGCGCTGTCGGCGAGCGTGATCGAGCCGCTCTCCATGACGTAGCCGCGGTGGCACACCTCGAGCGCGAGCTTGGCGTTCTGTTCCACCAGCAGCAGCGTCACCCCTTCGGCGGCGATGTGGACGATGGTTGCGAAAATTTTCTGCACCATGAGCGGCGCGAGGCCCATGCTCGGCTCATCGAGCAGGAGCAGCCGCGGCCGGCTCATCAGCGCGCGGCCGATGGCCAGCATCTGCTGCTCGCCGCCCGAGAGCGTGCCCGCGAGCTGCCCGCGGCGCTCGGCAAGGCGCGGGAACAGCTCGAAGACGCGGTCGTGATCGGCGGCGATTGCCGCGCGGTCGCGCCGGCTGTAGGCGCCCATCGCCAGGTTTTCCGCCACCGTCAGGCGCCCGAACACGCCGCGCCCCTCGGGCACCAGCGCCAGTCCCCGGCGCACGAGCTCGCATGCCGGCAGCGCCGTGGTGTCCTCGCCATTATAGTGGATGCACCCGGCGGCCGGCCGCAGCAGCCCGGCGAGCGCCTTCAGCGTCGTCGTCTTGCCGGCGCCGTTGGCGCCGATCAGGGTGACGAGCTCGCCGGCCTTCACCGCGAAATCGACGCCTTTCACGGCATTGATGCCGCCGTAGGAGACCTTGAGCCCGCTCACCTCAAGCAAGGGTCCCTCCCAGGTACGCTTCGATCACGGCAGGATCGCGCTGCACTTCGGCGGGCGTGCCCTCGGCGATCTTCCTGCCGTAGTCGAGCACCGCCACCCGGTCGCACAGGCCCATCACGAGCCTGACGTCGTGCTCGATCAGCACGAGCGTCACGCCGTCGCCCCGGACGCGCTCGAGCAGGCGCTTCAGTTCCGCGGTCTCCGTCGCGTTCATTCCCGCGGCCGGCTCGTCGAGCGCGAGCAGCTTCGGGTCGGTCGCGAGCGCGCGGGCGATCTCCAGGCGGCGCTGGTCCCCGTAGGCAAGCTCGCGCGCGAGCTCCGCCGCGCGCGCGGCGATGCCGACGTAGTCGAGGAGCGCATACGCGCGGCGCGCAATCGCGGCTTCCTCGGCGCGCGTCGCGGCGCCGCGCACGACGGCCCCGATCACGCCGGCACGCGTGCGCACGTGGCGCCCGACCATCGCGTTCTCGAGCACGCTCATGTTGGCGAAGAGCCGGATGTTCTGGAAGGTCCTGGCGATCCCGCGCTCGGCGACGCGATGCGGCTTCGCGCCGGCGAGCGGCACGCCGTCGAAGACGAACTCGCCGCCGTCGGGATGATAGAGGCCGGTGAGCAGGTTGAAGAGCGTCGTCTTGCCCGCGCCGTTGGGGCCGATGAGACCGAAGATCTCGCCGCGCTTCACCGTGAGCGAGACCTCGGAGAGCGCGGCAAGCCCGCCGAAGCGCTTGCTCACCGCGCGCGCCTCGAGCAGCGCGGCGGGCTCAGCGCGCGGCGTCATAGACGCCCTCCGTCTCGTGGCGCGCCTCCTCGCCCTGCGCCGCCAGCTCGCGGCGGCGGATGCCCGAGGGCCAGAGCCCGGAAGGCCGCAGCAGCATCACCAGGATCAGCGCCAGCCCGAACAACAGCAGCCGCAGGTCCGCGGGATCCGCGAGCACGCGCCCGAAGAGCGCCTGCTGCCACGGCCCGAGGTGGCGCAGCGCCTCGGGCAGCACCACCAGCAGCACGGCGCCGAGGACGACCCCCGGGATGTGGCCCATGCCGCCCAGCACCACCATGCACAGGATCATGACCGATTCGATCAGGGTGAAGCTCTCGGGGCTCACGAAGCCCTGGAAACCGGCGAAGAGCCCTCCCGAGACGCCGCCGAAGCTCGCGCCCATGGCGAAGGCGAGCAGCTTCACGTTGCGGGTGTTGATCCCCATGGCGGCGGCCGCCACCTCGTCCTCGCGGATCGCCGCCCACGCGCGCCCGATGCGCGAGTCCTCGAGCCGCATCGAGACGAAGATCACGGCGAGCGCGAGCAGGAGGAAGAGATAGTAGTAGTTGTAGACGGGCGGCAGGACCGCGCCCAGCACGGCGTGCGTCTGCGCGAGCGAGAGCTCGCCCAGCCGGATGGGATCGATCAGGTTGATGCCCTGCGGGCCGTTGGTGATGTTCACCGGCGCGTTGAGGTTCGTGAGGAAGATGCGGATGATCTCGCCGAAGCCGAGCGTCACGATCGCGAGATAATCGCCGCGCAGGCGAAGCGTGGGGGCGCCGAGCAGCACGCCGAAGACGCACGCCACGCCCGCGCCCGCCGGCAGCAGCAGCCAGAACGGCAGGTGCACGTCGAACTGGGGCGAGGCGAGCAGCGCGTAGAAGTACGCCCCCACCGCGAAGAACGCGACATAGCCCAGGTCGAGGAGCCCCGCGTAGCCGACGACGATGTTCAACCCCAGCGCGAGCATGACGTAGAGCAGCGCGAACGCGCTGATGCGCACCCAGGTCCGGCCGAATGCCCAGTCCGTCACGAACGGCAGCGCGACGAGGAGAGCCGCGAGCGCGATGTACGCGGCCCACGCCGCCCGGGGATCTCGCCGAAGTCTGTGCCAGCGCCCGATGAGGTCAGCCACGGCGCGCCCCCCTTGCGTGAATCGTGAATGGCGAATCGTGAGCGGTGAAAATCACGGCTGGCGAGGAACGCACGATCGGCGACTTACGATTCACCGTTCACGCTCTCTCGGCGACGCGCTCGCCGAGCAGGCCCGAGGGGCGGAACACGAGCACCACGATGAGCACGAAGAACGCGAAGACATCCTGATAGTGGCTGCCGAGGAAGCCGCCGGTAAGCGCTCCGATGTAACCCGCCCCGAGGCTCTCGATCACGCCGAGGAGAAGCCCGCCCAGCATCGCCCCCGCGAGATTGCCGATGCCCCCGAGGACCGCGGCGGTGAACGCCTTCAGCCCCAGCATGAAGCCCATGTAATAGTGCGCGATGCCGTAGTAGGCGCTGATCATCACGCCGGCGACCGCGGCGAGCGCGGAGCCGAGCACGAAGGTGAGCGAGATCACGGTGTTGATGTTGACGCCCATCAGCCCCGCGATCTCCGGGCTCTGCGACGTGGCGCGCATCGCGCACCCGAGCCGCGTGCGGTGCACCAGCCACGCGAGCCCGAGCATGATGGCGGCCGCGAGCAGCACGATGAAGACCTGCAGCTCGCTGATGGTTGCTCCGGCGAGCTGGTGCGGGGTCGCCGGCAGCAGCGCGGGAAACGAGCGGTACTGGCGGCCCCAGATGATCATCGCCGCGTTCTGCAGCAGGATCGACATGCCGATCGCGGTGATGAGCGGCGTCAATCGCGGCGCGCCGCGCAGCGGGCGGTAGGCGACGCGCTCGATGCCGTAACCGAGGGCCATGCACACCGGCATCGCCGCGAGCAGCCCGAGCGCCGCGATCACCGGCCCGGGCAGCGCCACGCCGCTGGCGACGAGCGCCTGGATGACGGTGAGCGCCACCATGGCGCCGATCATCACCACCTCGCCGTGGGCGAAGTTGATGAGCCCGAGGATCCCGTAGACCATGGTGTAGCCGAGCGCGACCAGCGCGTAGATCGCGCCGAGGACGACACCGTTGATGAGCTGCTGCAGGAAGATGTCCATGCCTCGACGCTACCTACAAACTGGAAGCCGTGTCAAAAAGCCAAATGAAACCGCGGATGAACGCAGCTCAACACGGATGAGGGGCGGGAACAAGACGCCGGGTGGCTTTCAGCCTGTCCGCAGTGATCGGCGTTCATCGGCCGCTGCTCGAGCTCTTGGATGCCTTTGGAACGCGTTCTACATGCAAAAACGGCACCCGCAGGTGCCGTATGAAGACCCGGATACGCCCTTTTCATTACACCATCGTCACTTCTTCTCCGCAGCGGGCTTCTCGGGGGCGGGCGCCGCGGCAGGCGCGGCGCCCTCGCCGCCCACCGTTTCGAGCGCTTCCCACTTGCCGCCCTTCACCACGTAGAGCGTGATCGGGCCGTTCTTGAGATCGCCCTTCTCGTCGAACGCGATCGGTCCCGTCACCCCCTGGCGGCTGATCCGGGCGAGCTCTGGCAGGTACTTGGCGGGCTCGGTGGAGTTTGCCTGCTGCATCGCCTCGACCAGCGTCGAGGCCGCGTCGTAGGCGTAGGGCGCGTAGATCTGGATCTGGCCGTACTTTGCGCTGTAGCGCTCCGTGAAGCCCCGGCCGCCGGGCATCTTGTCGAGCGGCAGCCCGGGCGAGGAGGCCACCACGCCGTCGGCGGCCGGCCCCGCGAGCTTGATGAATTCGGGGCTCTGCGCGCCGTCGCCCGCGAGGAACCGGGCCTTGACGGCCAACGACTTCATCTGCGCCACCATCGGGCCCGCCTGCGCGTCCATGCCGCCGTAGAACACGAGATCGGGCTTCTTCGCCTTGACGCTGGTGAGAATCGCGCGGAAGTCGGTCGCCTTGTCGTTGGTGTACTCGCGCCCCACGACGGCCGCCCCGGACGCCTTCGCCGCCTTCTCGAATTCGTCGGCGAGCCCCTGGCCGTAGGCGGTGCGGTCGTCGATGATCGCGATCCTCTTCGCGCCGAGCTTGGCGACGGCGTACTCGCCGAGCGCCTTTCCCTGCTGGACGTCGTTCGCCATCACGCGGAACGCGCCCTTGTAGCCCTGCTGGGTGTACTTGGGGTTGGTGGCCGAGGGCGAGATCTGCGGAATGCCGGCATCGTTGTAGATCTTGGAAGCCGGGATCGTCGTTCCGGAGTTGAGGTGGCCGATCACGCCGGCGACTTTCGCGTCGACGAGCTTCTGCGCGACGATGGTGCCGGTCTTGGGATCGGCCTGATCGTCCTCGCTCACGAGCTGGAACCTCACTTTCGCGCCACCGATCATCACGCCCCTCGCGTTCAGTTCCTCGATCGCCAGCCGCGCGCCGTTGTCGTTGTCCTTGCCGAGGTGCGCCTGCGGTCCGGTGAGCGGCGCGACCGAGCCGATTCTCACCACGACCTCGGCCGGCTTCGGCGCTTCGGCCTTGGGCGCGGGCGGCGGCTCTTGACCGCAGGCGGCGAGCACGCCCGTCAGCGCGAGAGCCGAACCGATGGTGAAAAGGCGTCTGCGAATCATGGAAGCTCCTCGCGATAAGCCGTTGTTGCGGCGAAAAAAATCATTATCCGCAGGGGCCAGCGGGTTGTCAATTTCGAATCCTCGCCCAAGCCCCTTAGCGAGAGCTGCAAGGCGTACTCCATAAAAAAAGCCGGTGGTCACCGGCTTTTTTTTTTGGCGCCGAGCAGCCGCCTATTTGGATTTCTCCGGGTTAGCCGCCGGACAGTGCGCGCTCCAGCTCGGCCAGCTCGCCGAGCGGCGGCAGGCAAGTAACGCCGCGGCACACCCAGGCGTTGACTGCGGCTTCGTCCGGCGGCGGAGATTTATCGAGCGCGGGGGGCAGGCCGCCGGCCCCACGGGCGATCCCGATCACCAGCGTGGCGGGACGATAGACGCGGGCGAGCGCATGCTGCCATTCGGCGATCGCACGCTCGCCCCCGCGCAAAACGACGATCTGCGGCGGCGCGAGGTGTTCGTCGAGCGCGGCGGCGAGGCTCACCAAGGCGCTCGGCTGGCGCTCGAGCAACGGGTAGAAGAGCTGCAACGCGCGCTCCGCGGCCGCGAGGTAACGCGGCTCGCCGAGGAGGTGCCCGAGGCGGGCGAGCGCGAAAGCGGCGATGCCGTTGCCCGAAGGCGTCGCGTTGTCGTGGCCGGGCTTCGCGCGATGAACGAGCTTCTCGTGGTCGTGGGAAACGAAGAAGAAGCCGCCCGCCGCGCGGTCCTCGAACCTCTCGAGCAGGAGCTCGGCGAGCTCGCGCGCGAACGCGAGGTCCGCGGCGTGGAAGCCGCACTGCATGAGCTCGAGAGCCGCGTCGAGCAGGAACGCGTGGTCGTCGAGGTAGGCGTTCAAGTGCGCGCGGCCGTCCTTGTAGGTGGCAAGGAGCCGCCCGTCCCGCGAGAGCGCCCGGCGCACGAAGTCGAGCGCACGCCGGGCGGAGCCGAGCCACGCCGGCTCGCCGAACACGCGCGCGGCGCGCGCCATGCCGCGCACCATCATCGCGTTCCAGCTGGTGAGCACCTTCTCGTCCCGGCCCGGCCGCACCCGCTTCTCGCGCGCGGCGAAGAGCTTGGCGCGGGCGCCGGCGAGCCGCGCCTCGCACTCCACGAGCGGCAGCCCGAGCCTCTTCGCGACGAAAGCGAGCGGTTTCGCGACGCGCAGGTGCCAGTGCCGGCCTTCGAAATTCGGCGGCCCGTCGAGCCCGTAGTGCGGCTCGATGACCGCATACTCCTCGGGCGTCACGAGCGCCCTCGCCTCCGCGGGCGTCCAGACGTAGAACTTGCCCTCCTCGTGCTCGGAGTCGGCGTCGAGCGAGGAGTAGTAACCCCCTTCCGGCGACTGCATCTCGCGCATCACCCATTGCGCCGTTTCGGCGGCGACCTTCCGGAACAGGGCCTCGCCCGTGACGAGCCACGCGTCGGCGTAGAGGGCGAGCAGCGCGGCATTGTCATAGAGCATCTTCTCGAAGTGGGGGATGCCCCAGTACTCATCCACGCTGTAGCGGCAGAAGCCGCCGCCCAACTGGTCGTAGATGCCGCCCTCGGCCATGCGGGTGAGCGTGAGCCGCGCGATCGCGAGGCCGGTTTGCCCGCCCTCGAGCGCGTGGCGGCGCAGGCAGAACGCAAGCTCGAAGGGGTGCGGAAACTTGGGCGCGTGACCGATGCCGCCGTGCACGTCGTCGAACACGCGCGCGAGCTCGCGCAGGGCGGCGTCGAGCGGGGCGCGTGTGAGCGCGTGCCCGGGGCGGGGCGCGGGCAGCGTGCCCGCGAGCGCCTCGAGCAGCGCCGCGTTTTGCTTTGCGATCTCCCCGCGCTTCTCGCGGTAGGCCTCGGCGATCCGGGGCAGCAGGTCGAGAAACCCGGGCATGCCGTAACGGGCGTGCTTGGGGAAGTAGGTGCCGCCGAAGAACGGCGTGCCGTCCGGCATGAGGAACATGGTGAGCGGCCAGCCGCCGCCGCGCCCGGTGAGCATCGCGTGCGCGGCCTGGTAGATCTGATCGAGGTCCGGCCGCTCCTCGCGATCGACCTTGATGTTGACGAAGTGCCGGTTCATCTCCGCCGCCACCGCCGCGTCCTCGAACGATTCGTGCGCCATCACGTGGCACCAGTGGCACGCGGAATAGCCGATCGAGAGCAGAACGGGCTTGTCGAGGCTGCGCGCGAGCGCGAGCGCCTCCTCGCCCCAAGGGTACCAGTCGACCGGGTTCTCCGCGTGCTGCTGGAGGTAGGGCGAGGTCTCGCTGGCGAGGCGGTTGGGCATGGCAGGAGGGAGCCGGGCTTCGGATTGTGTCACAAAACCGGGCGCTCGAACCGCCCCGGTCCCGCCGCGCGCTGCTCCCTCAGCGCGATTCGACAATGACCTTGGCCGTCGCGCGGTAATGGGACAGCCGCGGCCCGCCGAGTTCGACCGCGCGCTGCGCGGCCAACATTGCCTCGGACTTGCGGCCCAGCTCAAGCGAGGTCTGCGCGAGGTTGTTCCAGGCATCGGCGGCTTGCGGGTGGTCGCGTGTGGCCTGGCGATAAGCCGCTTGGGCTGCCGTAAGGTCTCTCATCGCGTACGCCGTGTTGCCGAGCCCGATGCGCGCGAGGAGGTTGTGCGGTGAGCGTTCAAGCGCGGTGGCGTAGGCGCGCCGCGCCGCGGGGCACATAGACTTGGGGAACGAGCGCTTCGCGCGTGCGCGCGAGCTCGCGCAACGCCTCCAGCTCGGCCAGCCTGCTCGCCTCGAGGTCATGGATGACGATGGCGAGGAAAAGATTCAGCACGATGATCAGTCCGTGACCGCGCCCTTCGCCGCCGAGGACACGAGCTTCGCGTACTTCGCCATCACTCCGCGCGTGTAGCGTGGCGCGGGCGCCTTCCAGCGCGCGCGGCGCCGCACGAGCTCGGCCCGGGTGACGTTCAACTGGATCAGCCGCTTGCGGGCGTCGATGGTGATCGAATCGCCCTCCTTGACGAGCGCGATCGTGCCGCCCACCGCCGCTTCCGGCGCGACGTGCCCCACCACCATGCCCCACGTGCCGCCGGAGAAGCGCCCGTCGGTGATGAGCCCGACCGAGTTGCCCAGCCCGAGCCCGATCAACGCGGAGGTGGGCGCGAGCATCTCGCGCATCCCCGGCCCGCCCCGGGGCCCTTCATAACGGATCACGATCACGTCGCCCGCCTTGATCTTGCGCGCGAGGATCGCGGCCATCGCGGCGTCCTCGGAGTCGAACACGCGCGCAGGTCCGGTGATCGAGGGGTTCTTCAGGCCCGTGATCTTTGCGACACAACCCTCTTCGGCGAGATTGCCCCTGAGGATCGCGAGGTGCCCGCGGGGATAGAGCGGGTTGCTCCATTGCCGGATCACGTTCTGGTCGGCTCCCGGGTTGTCGGGCACGTCCTTCAGCACTTCGGCGATGGTCTGGCCGGTGATGGTGAGGCAGCCGCCGTGGAGCAGACCGTGGTTGAGCAGCATCTTCATCACCTGCGGCACGCCGCCCGCCGCGTGGAACTCGGTGGTGACGTAGCGCCCCGAGGGCTTGAGGTCGCACAGCACCGGCACCTTGCGCCGCACGCGCTCGAAATCGTCGATCGTCCATTTCACCCTCGCGGCGTGCGCGATGGCGAGGAAGTGCAGCACCGCGTTGGTCGAGCCGCCCACCGCCATGACGACCGCGACCGCGTTCTCGATCGACTGGCGCGTGATGATTTGCCGCGGCAGGACCTGCTTGCGGATCGCGTTGACCAGCGCCTCCGCGGATTGCGCCGCGCTCGCCGCCTTCTCCGGGTCGGGACAGGCCATGGTCGAGGAGTAGGGCAGGCTCATGCCGAGCGCCTCGAAGGCCGAGGACATGGTGTTCGCGGTGTACATGCCCCCGCACGCGCCGAAGGTGGGGCAGGCGTTCTTCTCGATGCCGTCGAAGTCCTCCTTCGCCATTCTCCCGGCGGTGAACGCGCCCACCGCCTCGAACGGGCTCACGATGGTGAGATCCTGACCCTTCCACTTGCCCGGCTTGATGGTGCCGGCGTAGACGAAGATCGCGGGGATGTTCATGCGCGCGATCGCGATCATCGCGCCCGGCATGTTCTTGTCGCAGCCGCCCACCACCAGCACGCCGTCCATGAACTGGCTCTGCGTCGCGGTCTCGATCGCGTCCGCGATCACCTCGCGCGAGACCAGGCTGAACTTCATGCCCTCGGTGCCCATGCTGATGCCGTCGGTCACCGTCGGAAAACCGAAGAGCTGCGGCATCGCGCCCGAGCGCCTCAACGCGGCTTCGGCAGCGGCCGCCAGCGGCTGGATCCCGGCGTTGCACGGGTTCATGGTCGAGTGGCCGGTCGCCACCCCGACGATGGGCTTGGAAAAATCCTCGTCGCCGAAACCGACCGCGCGCAGCATCGCGCGGTTCGGGGAGCGCGCGACGCCCTGGGTGATGATCCGGCTGCGCTTGTTGTCTGCCACGGCGTTCCTCCGCCCCGTATAATGAGGCCGCCATTTTAATCCAATCCCCGGCCGCGGAATGCTGGTGCACCCGCAGTTCGATCCCGTCGCGATACACCTCGGCCCGCTCGCGGTGCGCTGGTACGGGTTGATGTACCTCGCCGGCTTTGCGCTCATCTGGCTCGTCGGCCGCCACCGCCTGCGTGCGGCGCCCGGCGGCGTGTGGGCCCCGAGAGACCTCGACGATGCGATGTTCTACGGCATCCTCGGCACGATCATCGGCGGGCGCCTGGGCTACGTCGTTTTCTACAAGCTTGGCGACTACCTCGCGGAGCCGTGGCGCGTCCTCTACGTGTGGGAAGGCGGCATGTCGTTTCACGGCGGCTTTCTCGGGGTGCTGATCGCGATGGCGTGGTTCGCGGCGAGCCGCAGGCAGGACTGGCTGCGCGTCACCGACTTCATCGCGCCGCTCGTGCCGCTCGCGCTCGGGGCCGGGCGCCTGGGCAACTTCATCAACGCGGAGCTGTGGGGCCGTCCCGCCGCGGTGCCCTGGGCGATGGTCTTCCCGAACGTGGACCGCGTGCCGCGGCACCCTTCGCAGCTCTACGAGTTCGCGCTCGAGGGCGTGCTGCTCTTCGCGCTCCTGTGGTGGTTCTCGTCACGGCCGCGCCCGCGCGGCGCGGTTTCGGCGGCTTTCCTCATCGGCTACGGGGCGTTCCGCTTTCTCGTCGAATACACGCGCGAGCCCGACAGCTTCCTCGGGCTGCTCGCGCTCGGGTTGAGCATGGGCCAGTGGCTGTCCGCGCCGATGGTCCTCGCCGGCCTCGTGATGCTCGCCTGGGCGTATCGCGCGCGCTGAGCGCTCGCCGGCGTCACTGGGCTCACGGGGCTGCGACGGGTTAGCTGAGTCTCGCGGGCCTGGCGGCCGCGGCGGCGCCGGCCGCTGCGCGGCGGTCGAGAAGCCGCCCGAAGTTGTTGAGCGAGATCAAGTGGGCGTAGACGCGCGCGAGGATGCCCTTGCGGGTGAGATCCCGGAGCGTCTCCGGCGAAAGTTCCGCCAGCTTCGGCTCCGCCACGCGGTGGAGGCCCGTCATCGCGAGCGGCGCGCCCGCGGTGGGAATGGCCTGCAGGGTGAAAGCCTCGAGCAGCTGCGCCTCGGCGAGCGTGCGGCACAGCTCCTCGCTGCGGACGAGGTCGGCTTCGAACTCGAACAGGAGCTTTCTGCGCTCTGCCCACGCCTTGAGCGGCTCGCCCGCAGCGTCGTAGAGCGCCTCGCCCGCTTCGCTCAGGGCGCTTCTCTCGACGCAGGCGATGCGTTCCGGCTGCTCCTTTCCATCCACCGTCACGCGGGTCATGCAGAAGGGGTAGCGCCGCACGTATGCCGGCAGGTACACGCCCGCGTCCCAGGTGCCATCCTCCGCCACGAAGAGGTTTTTCGGGTTCTCGAGCCCCAGCACCGCCATCGCCGCGAAGGTCTTGCCCCCGTCGCCGCTCACGAACGCGATCGGATAGTCGCGGCACGCCGCGCCGAACTCCGTGTAGGAGAGCGGCAGCGCGGCGAGGTTGCGGAACACGGGCGGCAGCCTGCGCCCCTGCGGCAGCGCCACGCGATGCTGCTTGGTGAGCGGGACGATGTCCCCGTAGCCGTAAGGCGGCTTGATGTCCATGGCGGCCTCGGTCGGCAGTGCCGGCGCGCGGGATCACGCCAGGGCTTTGCTGCCGGTTCGAGGCGAATTATATCCTTGCGTCCCGGCGCGGCGCGCGGGGTCGCAGCATGAACCACAGCAGCCAGAACAGGGCGAATGCGGCCATCAGGTGCTTGAAGGCGTGGCCGCCCATGAATCGGCCCGATGATTCGTAGAGCCACGGGTCGAGCACCTTGTCGAAGAGCATCGCGAACGCGTAGAGGGCAAGGGCGACGAGCGCCTGGCCGCTGCGGGTGTACGGGGAGGGGAACAGCAGCACCGCGAGCGCGCCCACGGCGAGCGCTCCGTTCAAGCCGACGAGATACGGCCAGACGTTGTCCGCGCCGTCGGGCCCGCTCATGCGCCAGTACACGAGCGTGCCGGGCAATGAAATCGCCAGCGCGCTGAAGAGCGCGAGGCCGGTCCTGCCGCCGAAGCGCTCCGCGAAGAACGCGCTGACGAGGGCGGCGGCGAGGAGCGTCATCGGCATGCGGTCCCAGAAGAGGGTCGCATGGGTCGGCGCGTAGTGGTAATACGCCGAGCCCGCTCCTACCAGGATCGCCACCGCGAAGAGAATCACGTAGAGCGCGAGCTCGCGCGCGTCGAGGCAGCGCGTGCCGAGGAGGCGCCTGCGTTCGACCCAGAACCAGGCGAGCGCGGCTACACCCACGACCACGAACGCGCCGTTCGAGGCGACATTCGTGAAGTTGGGGATCCCCAGGCGGGCGACCGTGTCCGCGAAGCCGTGGTAGGCCGCGGGCTGCGGCAAGCGGCCCGCGAACATGAGCGCGAGCGTCGCGCCCGCCGTCAGCCACAGCGCGGCGAGGCGTGCGCGGCGCGGCAGGGCGTGCAGCCGCGCCGCCGCTTGCGCGAGCGCGAGGCGCGTGCGATAAAGGCGAGCACGCAAGCCGCTCGCCGGGGCGAGAGGGCCGCTCATGGAGCGATCATGCGGGTTCGGGCCGCCGGGCGCCAGCCGCGGCGCCGGGCTTGCATTGTAGCCGCCTGAAAGATTGGCTAAAATACGCGCCCTCGTGGGGACGTAGCTCAGCTGGGAGAGCGTCGCGTTCGCAATGCGAAGGTCGGGAGTTCGATCCTCCTCGTCTCCACCAAAAAAAGGCCGGGAATGACCCGGCCTTTTTTTGTCTGGCACGCCTCGAAGAGCCACGGGCTTTTCGATGCCCAAGAACGCGTTCTCCTGCACGTGCCCCGCGTCGATCTCCGGCGGCTCGGCGAGATCCGGCGCAGCATCCTCGTGAAGTACGTGCCGCGCCTGCCCGGATGATTTCTTCAATGGATTTAATCCTGTTAATCTTGTGAATCCTGTCCATTTCCCGGTTTCCGGGACAGCATTGACACACACGCTCCGGCGTTGCCGGACGAGGGGGCAGCATGTCGAAGCGGATCATCCATACCGAGCAAGCGCCCAAGGCGATCGGGCCGTACTCGCAGGCGGTGCGCTGCGGGGCGACGGTTTATCTCGCCGGCCAGATCGGGCTCGATCCGGCGAGCATGGAGCTTGCCGCCGGGATCGATGCCCAGGCCCGGCGCGTGTTCGAGAACCTCCGGGCGGTCGCGCAGGCGGCGGGCGGCGATCTGCGCGATATCGTCAGGCTCACGATCTATCTCACCGATCTCGCGAACTTTTCGCGCGTGAACGAGATCATGTCCGCCTGTTTCACGGCGCCCTACCCCGCGCGCGCCACGGTCGGCGTCGCGAGCCTGCCGCGCGGGGCGCTCATCGAGATCGACGCCATCATGCACCTGGAGTGATGCGTGATGCGCGATGCGTGATGAGTGCGAGACATGGCGCGCGCACGCTCCGGGGCACTACCCATCGCCCTTGATCCTTCACTGTCGGGGTTGAGCCGCTCGACCCTGGCGCAGCTCGGCAAGCTCGGGATCGCAGCCAAGTTCGATCTCGTGCTGCATCTCCCGCTCCGATACGACGACGAGACGCGCCTCTATGCGATCAACGAGGCGCCGCCGGGCCGGCCGGTGCTGGTCGAGGGCGAGGTCGTCGAAGCAGATGTCAAGTACCGTCCGAGGCGCCAGCTCGTCTGCCACGTCGGCGACGGCAGCGGCGTCCTCACGCTGCGCTTCTTCAATTTCTACCCGAGCCAGGTGAGGCAGCTCGCCGCAGGCAGCCGCGTGCGGGCGTACGGCGAAATCCGCCACGGCTTCCTCGGGCCGGAGATGGTGCATCCGAAATATCGCCTCGTGCACGGCGAGATGCCGGTCGCAGCCTCGCTCACGCCGGTCTATCCGGCCACGGCCGGCCTCACGCAGGACACGCTGCGGCGGCTGATCGCGCGCGCGCTCCTCGACTGCGATCTGGACGACACCCTGCCGCAGGAGCTCCTCGCGCGCGCGGGCCTGCCGCCGTTCCGCGACTCCGTTCTCTTGCTGCACAACCCGCCGCCCGAGATCGAGCAGGCGCAGCTCTCCGGGCGGCGCCACCCGGCCTGGCGCAGGGTCAAGTTCGACGAGCTGCTCGCGCAGCAGCTCTCCATGCGGCTCGCCCGCGAGCGGCGGCGGACCGCGGGCGCGCCCTCGCTCAAGGCCCGCGGCGATCTCACCCGCGCGCTCATCGCGCGGCTGCCCTTCGAGCTCACGCGCGCGCAGGCGCGGGCGTGGCGCGAGATCGAGCGCGACCTCGCCCGGCCGCACCCCATGCAGCGCCTGCTGCAGGGCGACGTCGGCAGCGGCAAGACCGTGGTCGCGGCGCTCGGCGCGCTGCAGTGCGTGGAGAACGGCTACCAGGTGGCCGTGATGGCGCCGACCGAGATCCTCGCCGAGCAGCATTTCGCGAAGCTCGCCGCGTGGCTTGCGCCGCTCGGGGTGGAGCTGGTCTGGCTCTCGGGCAGCCTCGGCCGCCGGGAGAGGCGCGCGGCGCTTTCCGCGGTGGCGAAGGGCAAAGCGAGGATCGCGGTCGGCACCCACGCCCTGATCGAGGAAGAGGTCGCGTTCGCGAACCTCGCGCTCGCGATCGTGGACGAGCAGCACCGCTTCGGCGTGCACCAGCGCCTCGCGCTGCGCATGAAGGGCGCGCGCCCCAACCCGGGCGCGCAGCCGCACCAGCTCATGATGAGCGCGACCCCGATCCCGAGGACGCTCGCGATGAGCTACTACGCCGACCTCGATGTCTCGATGATCGACGAGGCGCCGCCGGGGCGCACGCCGGTGACGACCAAGCTCGTGTCGGAAGCGCGGCGCGAGGAGGTGATCCGGCGCGTGCGCGACGCCTGCATGGCGGGGAGCCAGGCCTACTGGGTGTGCCCGCTCATAGAAGAGTCCGAGGCGCTGCAGCTCCAGACCGCGCTCGAGACGCACGCCGCGCTCGCCGCAACCTTTCCCGAGCTGAGACTGGGGCTCGTCCACGGGCGCCTCAAGGGCGAGGAGAAGGCGCGCGTGATGGAGGCGTTCCGGCGCGGCGAGATCCAGCTCCTCGTGGCGACCACCGTGATCGAGGTGGGCGTGGACGTGCCGAACGCGACGCTGATGGTGATCGAGCACGCCGAGCGCATGGGGCTCGCGCAATTGCACCAGCTGCGCGGGCGCGTCGGCCGCGGGGCGGATAGGAGCACCTGCATCCTGCTCTATGCGAACCCGCTGACCGAGGCGGCGCGCGAGCGATTGAGGATCATCTACGAGAACCACGACGGCTTCGAGATCGCGCGCCACGACCTGAGGCTGCGCGGCCCCGGCGAGCTCCTGGGCGCGCGCCAGAGCGGGGTGCCGCTCCTGCGCTTCGCCGATTTGAGCGCCGATCTCGATCTGCTCGATCAGGCGCGCGCCGCGGCGGAGACGCTTCTGCGCGAGCGGCCGGAGGCGGCGCGCCGCCATCTCGCGCGCTGGCTCGGCGCGCGGCACGAGTACTTGAAGGTGTGAATTTGAGCCACGGAGGACACCGAGCTCACAGAGTATGATTCGCGATGCGCGATCCGTGATAAATGATGAGCTATATAACGCATCCCGCATCTCGTATCCCGCATCTCGCATCCCCAACCCTGAATTTTCATTCTCCGTGCTCTCCGTGGCTAAGAAAAACATCCCGCGCGACCGCTGCTGGCGTCGCCGCCCCGGCGCGGGGACCGGGCGCTACCACGCCTGGCTGATCGACCGCGGCTCGTTGACCGACCGCCTCCGCGAGCGCTGCACCGCGTTCCGGGTCGAGCTCGTGTTCCAGGGCCCGCGGCGCGCGACGCGCGACGAGCGCTTTCTCGTCGGGGACCGCGCGCGCGGCACGCTGGTGCGCGAGGTGTATCTCCATTGCGGGAGGACGCCGGTCGTGTTCGCGCACAGCGTCGTGCGGCGGCGCGACCTGCGCGGGCCGTGGCGCGCGCTCGCGCGCCTCGGAACGCGGCCGCTCGGCGCGGCGCTCTTCGCCGATCCGCGGGTGCGGCGCCAGCCGCTGCGCTTCCGCAAGCTCGAGGCGCGCGACGAGCTCCATGCGCGGGCGCGCGCGAGGCTCGGCGCGCGCGCCCCCGCGCTGTGGGCGCGGCGCTCGTTATTCATCCTGCGTAATTCGCCTATACTGGTGACCGAGATCTTCCTGCCGGGGACACTGACGCTGTGATCGCGGCCCTCAAGCAACGGCTGGACGCCTACGAGCGGCTGATCCGGCTCGACAAGCCGATCGGCACCCTGCTCCTGCTGTGGCCGGCGCTCTGGGGATTGTGGCTCGCCAAGTACGGCGTTCCGGACCCCGACATCCTGCTCGTTTTCCTCTTCGGCGTGATCCTGATGCGTTCCGCCGGCTGCGCGATCAACGATTACGCCGACCGCGACTTCGACCCCCACGTGGCGCGCACCCGCGACCGGCCGCTGGCGGCGCGGTTGATCCGGCCCTGGGAGGCGCTGGCGCTGGCGGCGGCGCTCCTGCTGCTGGCTTTCGCGCTGGTGCTGCAGTTGAACGCGCTCACCGTGAAGCTGTCTTTCGTCGCCTTCGCGCTCGCCGTCACCTATCCCTTTCTCAAGCGCTTCTTCATCTTCCCCCAGGCCTGGCTCGGCATCGCTTTCGGCTTCTCGATCCCGATGGCGTACGCCGCGCAGCAGGAGAGCGTGCCCGCGGTGGCGTGGGTGATGATGCTCGCCAACATGTTCTGGTCGATCGCCTACGACACCCAGTACGCGATGGTGGACCGCGAGGACGACGCGAGGCTCGGCTTGAAATCCTCGGCGATCCTGCTCGGCCGCCACGATGTCGCCGGGGTGATGGCCGCGCACGGGCTGTTCCTCGCGCTCATGGCCGCGGTCGGCTACTGGCGGGCGCTCGGCGCGCTCTACTACGCGGGTCTCGCGGCGGCCGCCGGGCTCGTGGCCTACCAGTACCGGCTGATCGCGGCGCGCGACCGCGAAGGCTGTTTCAAGGCGTTTCTCAACAACAACTGGGTCGGGCTCGCCATCTTTGCGGGGCTCGCGCTCGACCTCTACTTCCGCATCCGCGTCCGCCCGTGACGCGCGCGGGGGGGGCCGGGCCGCACCATGAAGTACCACGATCTCCGCGACTTCATCGCCCGCCTCGAGGCGCGCGGGGAGCTGAAGCGCGTCGCCGCGGCGGTCGACCCGCGGCTCGAGATGACCGAGATCTGCGACCGCGTGCTCAAGCGCGGCGGCCCCGCGCTGCTCTTCGAGAAGCCCAAGGGGCACACCATCCCCGTGCTCGGCAACCTCTTCGGCACCGTGAAGCGCGTCGCGCTCGGCATGGGGGTGGAGGCGGACGATCCCGTCGCGGCGCTGCGCGAGATCGGCAAGCTCCTCGCCCACCTCAAGGAGCCCGAGCCCCCGAGCGGCTGGAAAGACGCGTGGGAGAAGCTCCCGCTGCTGAAGCAGGTGCTGGCGATGCAGCCGCGGGAAGTGTCGCGCGCGCCATGCCAGGAAGCGGTGTGGGAGGGCGCGCAGGCGGACCTCGCGCGGCTGCCGGTCCAGACCTGCTGGCCCGGCGACGCCGCGCCGCTCATCACTTGGGGGCTGACGGTGACGCGCGGGCCCGCCCGGCGCCGCCAGAACCTCGGCATCTACCGCCAGCAGGTGATCGCGGGCAACAAGGTGATCATGCGCTGGCTCGCGCATCGCGGCGGCGCGCTCGACTTTCGCGATCACGCGCTGGCGCACCC
>Ga0209172_10002431_pt1 | contig 32829 bp, 31 predicted proteins | sample LarsenN4metaG_FD_184113 | JGI IMG/M metagenome (GOLD analysis project Ga0209172, IMG submission 184113) | Hot spring sediment bacterial and archeal communities from British Columbia, Canada, to study Microbial Dark Matter (Phase II) - Larsen... ... | reverse complement strand
TATTTGAGAATCATGGAGAATGAATATTTAGTCATGCTTAAACTCCTTTTTTTTTATCTGCGGCTCTCATTATAACATAATTGTGGCTATTTTTACCACTTTTTTATTGACATTCAACACTTCTGGGATTAGGCAAAATACCAGAGCCGTACCTGATTGGATCGAGCCGATCGCGTAGCCTGCCGTAGGCATTCGCGTAGCCTGCCGTAGGCATTCGCCTAGCGGCGACCTAGGAGAATCGCCCCTACAAGCGGCGGGATGCTTCCCCAGCTCCCAGCCACCTCGGTTTCTGGTATCATACACCTAAATCGCTAACAAAGGGACTCCATATAAGTTAAATATTTTATCCCGCGTTAAAATTCCACAATCTCCTTAGACAACTGTTCTGGCTGACTGTCCCACCAAATAAAAGCATGAGTATCTAATAAAACTTTCATACACCCCAAAAATCATCAGGTAAAGGCTCATCAAAATCATCACTCATCACCATTGCCCCATAATTTAATCCGACTTGGGGTGTCACCGGTGGTTCAACTGGCAACGGCATCACCTTGGCCAAAGGTACGCCATCACGAGTCAACAGCACCTCTGTCTGATTCTGAATATCAGACAACAAATCTATTATATTCTCAGATAAGTGAGTAATTTCAAAAGTTTTCACTGACATATTTTTAGGCGCCTTAACTTCACCAGTATTGTCAATTATAGCAGCTTTGGGATTGTCGTAGCTGTTGCGGCTTTCACCCGGTCTAAGGTCAACGTGAAATCCCCCCAACTCCCCCCAAAGCCGATCGCGTAGCTTGCCGTAGGCATTCGCCCACCCCCCAAAGCCGATCGCGTAGCGTGCCGTAGGCATTCGCCCACCCCCCAAAGCCGATCGCCCCCAACTTTCTCCGAAAGCCGTCATTCATCAACCTCGAACAAAGAGCGAGGTAAACCCGACTGACGAATAATAGATTGCAAAGTGCCAATCTTTAATTCTTTATAGTTAGGAACCGGAATAGTAACAGTTGATTCCTCCGTGCGCAATTGCATCATAATATGGCTCCCACGCACTCTCACCTCAACAAAGCCATGTGACTCCAAAATTTGGCAAATATCCTTAGCAGAGAAAACCCTTAACTTACCCAACTTTTATCTCCACTGGCTCTACAATAACTTCATTGTTTAAGCGCCGCTCAATTTCTGAAGGAGCCGCAGTTTCAAAAAAAAGTTCTAATGCTTCAATCAAATTAGCCCGGGCTTCCTCAACCGTGTCCCCTTGACTAGCAATATCGAGTTCTGGACATAAGGATATATAGCCATTACCCTCTCGTTCAATAATTGCTGTTAGTGGTTTTGGTGGTTTTATCATTGCCTTCCAGCCAGCCATTTTTTTCCCAACCTCTAGTTTAGCACATGATAATAGGTAAATACCAGATCCCTACCTGATTGGCTAAAGCCGATCGCCCCCCCAAAGCCGATCGCCCCCCCAAAGCCGATCGCCCTGGGGTGGTAGAAATGCGCCTACCCTGCTTATGAGCCTTGCCAGCACGCTTTTTCGTTTTCGAGAAAGGCGAGGAGTTTATGTTATAGTTAGATAGCCAGCCCAAAAAATGACATGAGTGGTATTGACCGAGAAATATATCTGGAAAACAGAACCAGTCTGATTGACAAGCATCTACCCAATACAGAAAAATCCCAAAGAGAACTGGAAACAGAAGGAATAGTATATCTATTTAACAATCGAGAGACGATGGAGAGAGTAGCATCGGAAATTAAGCAAAAAGGAGAGCGCACCGGAGCGGAGGATTTAGAAGACAAGTACGAACGCTATGGACTATTTTTTGCCGAACCCATCGGTTATGTACTAAAATTAGATGGGAGCCAAATTCCTCTCCATTACGGAGAAATAAAAATCAAAAAGACCACAGGTAAATACCATGTCATACCTCGCACCAGACCGCGCACCACAAAATCCTGAGTCGGGAACAACCCAAATAGCTAAAACAGCGGAAACCGAATGGGAGTTTGCGGAAATATGGGTTGATCCTTGGCTTTCCCCCCCCCACATTCTGATGTTAGTTAAAGACCAGTCGGGTAAATTCTCGATTCACAATCCTGCCCAAAACTATAAATGTATCTTTACCAGCGATACCTACGAAGAGAGCCAAATGTGGCTGCTAGAGGATGAATACGAGCGAGTCACAGGTCGCTTCTGTCAACCAGAGTAAAAGAAAGCCGATCGCGCAGCCTACCGTAGGCATTCGCGCAGCCTGCCAGAGGCGATCGCTCTTTTATTTTCCAGAAATCATCCAAGTCAAACAGACGGACGGCGAATTCGGGTTTGTGTTTCGTCCGCCACTACCAAACAACCTTGCAAAGTCGATAATGGATATTCCCGGACAACCCGTTCCAAAATATCAAGCACTGCCTGACGACTTCCACTGCGAGAACGCAACAATAAAATCCCCGGGTGACTTCCCGGAGGAAAACGTCGAACATCAGAAAAATCTAAGTCGAGAGTAATAAAAAAGCGTCCTTCAGCACAAGATTGCTGCCATACAACTTCGTCTTCTTCACCAGACAATCCTTCATCAGTTACTCTATCGCAATCGTAACCCTCATTCCTGAGAAACTCTGCATGGGTACGACTCATATTTTCGTCTAATTTTACTAACATTATTTGGCTCGCAAGGGTAATAGTTCTTCTTCTCTCGCCAGTGCGGCAGCATAAGCGATCGCCGCCCGCACGTTTTCCTCAGTCAACGGTGGATATTCCCGGACAATCTCTTCTAATGTTAATCCCTCTGCCAGGTTATCCAGGATGACCGAAACCATAATGCGGGTTCCCTTAATGCAAGGTTTTCCGTGGCAAACCTTGGGGTTGCTCTGAATCTGTTCTTGCCAGTTATTCATTTTTTATTTAGACTAAATTGCCACCAATAATTGTATTTTAGCATAAAACCGATTAATGTAACGTTCGCCTAGGGTGCCGTAGGCATTCGCCCCACCCCCCAAAAGCCGCGTAGCGAAAGGAGGCATTCGCTCTTGTCTGGCAGAAACGCCAGGTTAAATTAAAAAATTTCTGCCCATAAAATTTCTTAGTTATGGGTCGAACTGGTGCAGATTGTTACAAAAATATTTATTTTGCTGGTCAAGGTGAATTTGACGATAAAATGATGCTGCTGTCATCGCAAATACTATCTATCCCCCATGTCTGCTATCTCGGAATCTCCTTTTGCTGCTGCGGAAATTGCTAGTGAGGGTTTGACACCTTCAGAGTATGAAGAAATTGTGAAACGCCTGGGGCGTCATCCCAATAAGGCGGAACTGGGGATGTTCGGGGTGATGTGGTCCGAGCATTGCTGCTATAAAAACTCGCGTCCGCTGTTGTCTCAGTTTCCCACTCAGGGGGAAAGAATCCTGGTGGGACCTGGGGAAAATGCGGGGGTAGTGGATTTGGGGGAGGGGTTGCGGTTGGCGTTTAAGATTGAATCCCACAATCACCCCAGTGCGATCGAGCCTTTCCAAGGAGCTGCTACTGGCGTCGGCGGTATCCTCCGGGATATCTTCACAATGGGAGCCCGCCCGATCGCCCTGCTGAACTCCCTCCGGTTCGGTGCCCTAGAGGACCCGCGCACTCGCCGCATCTTCGCCGGAGTCGTCGAGGGTATTGCTCATTATGGTAATTGCGTCGGGGTCCCCACAGTGGGGGGCGAAATCTACTTTAACCCCGCCTACAATGGCAACCCCCTGGTAAATGTGATGGCTTTGGGATTGATGGAAACTGCGGAAATCGTCAAATCTGGGGCCGCTGGGGTGGGCAACCCGGTGTTATACGTGGGTTCCACCACAGGACGAGATGGTATGGGGGGAGCAGCTTTCGCCTCGGTGGAGTTGAGCGATAAATCAATGGACGATCGGCCCGCCGTGCAAGTGGGGGACCCATTCCTAGAAAAATCCCTCATCGAAGCCTGTTTAGAAGCCTTCCAAACCGGTGCAGTGGTTGCTGCGCAAGACATGGGGGCCGCAGGTATCACCTGCTCCACATCAGAAATGGCGGCGAAAGGCGGTGTCGGGATTGAATTAGACCTAGATAAAATCCCCGTGCGGGAAACCGGCATGGTCCCCTATGAATACTTGCTCTCAGAATCCCAAGAGCGGATGCTATTTGTCGCCCAAAAAGGACGCGAACAAGAATTAATCGACATTTTCCACAAATGGGGCCTGCACGCCGTAGTTGCAGGGGAAGTGATACCAGAGCGGATAGTACGGATTTTATTCCAAGGGGGGATAGCAGCGGAAATCCCCGCCACTGCTTTAGCCGACGACACGCCAATTTATCGCCGCGAACTATTGACAGAACCGCCAGCATATGCTAAGGAAGCATGGCAATGGACCGCAGCCCAGTTACCACCTTGCAGCGACAAAGGCATAGAGAAGAATTCCGCATCCCACAGTTGGAGCGATATCCTGTTGCAACTGCTGGATACACCGACGATCGCTTCTAAACGGTGGGTTTATCGCCAGTATGACCACCAAGTGCAGAATAACACCGTGTTACTCCCCGGTGATGCCGATGCAGCGGTAGTGCGGTTGCGCCCCCAAGTAGAAGGGGGAAATGGACTCCAGGTCCCCCCGTCCCCCCGTCCCCCCGTCTTTCTTCGCGGTGTGGCGGCGACAGTAGATTGCAATTCTCGTTATGTGTATCTGGACCCCTACGAAGGCGCTAAAGCCGTAGTCGCCGAAGCGGCTCGCAATCTCAGTTGTGTGGGAGCCGAACCCTTGGCGGTGACGGATAACCTCAATTTTGGCAGTCCCGAAAAACCCGTGGGTTATTGGCAGCTAGCTTCGGCTTGTCGGGGAATTGCCGAGGCTTGTGGAGAATTCGCCACGCCGGTAACGGGGGGGAATGTGTCTTTGTATAACGAAACCCTCGACTCTCAAGGGAATCCCACACCGATTTATCCCACGCCGGTAGTGGGGATGGTGGGTTTAATTCCCGATTTGCGCTACCGGGGAGTTTTGGGTTGGCAGTCTCCAGGCGACAAGATTTATTTATTGGGTTTGCCTCTGGGAGTCACCGGAGATATGCGAGTGACTTTGGGAGGTTCGGAGTATTTGGCGTCAATTCACGGTGTAGTAGCGGGGAAACCGCCAGCAGTGGATTTTGATCTGGAACGGCGGGTGCAGGCGGTTTGTCGGGAAGGCATTCGCCGGGGTTGGGTGGTGCAAGCTCACGATAGTGCTGAGGGAGGCTTGGCGGTAGCTCTGGCGGAATGCTGCATCAGCGGCAATTTGGGGGCAGAAATTAGCCTCAATTTGGCGGCGGCTCAGCGGTGGGATGAGGTGTTGTTTGGGGAAGGTGGAGCGCGAATTGTGGTTTCTGTTGCTCAGGAGAATGTGCCCGGTTGGGAGTCTTATTTAAGTGAACAGTTGGGGGATAATTGGGAAAAACTGGGAGTTGTGGGCAGCAGCGGCGGCGATTTGCGCCTGCTGACGGCGGCTGGTGAGGTGTTGATTGATGTGGGACTGGAGGTGATGCGCGATCGGCACAGCCAAGCCATAGAACGGCGTTTCACATAAATAAAAAGTTCGGTTACGGGGGGCAGGGGGGAAAATTGCTCCCTCTCTCCCTTGCTACCTTGCTCCCCTGCTCCCCTGCCCCCCTGCCCGCCCCCGGATTTTGGGAAACCAACCCGCTGATTAACAATTTTTTGTCACAGCGTTAACAAATCATTAAAAATGTTAACATCTGTAACGAGAGACCGCCTCTACCGTTGTAGAACAATCGGTGAAAACCTTTGACCACCTAACCTCTCAAGGAGCAATCGCCTGAGCATGAATCCCAACCCTCGCAGCCCGCTGGAAGTACATCCGGACAAACCAGAAGAAGCCTGTGGAGTTTTTGGCATCTTCGCCCCCGGAGAAAACGTCGCCAAGCTGACATACTTCGGTCTGTACGCCTTGCAGCATCGGGGTCAGGAGTCCGCAGGTATTGCCACCTTCGATGGCGACACAATACACCTGCACAAAGAAATGGGCCTGGTGTCCCAAGTTTTTAGTGAATCTATCCTCAATGAACTCCCTGGCAGCTTAGCGGTGGGTCATACCCGCTACTCCACCACTGGTTCTAGTCGGGTAGTCAATGCTCAACCCGCCGTAGTGGCAACCCGCTTAGGCCCTCTGGCATTAGCCCATAATGGCAATCTGGTCAATACTGGAGAACTGCGAGAAAAGCTGATCGAGAAAGAGTGCAACTTGGTGAGTACCACAGATTCTGAGATGATTGCCCACTGCATCGCCGAGGAAGTGAACGATGGCAAAGACTGGCTGGAAGCGGCTATCAGTGCTTTTCAGCAGTGCCAAGGAGCCTTCAGCCTCGCGATCGGCACTCCGGCGGGGCTGATGGGTGCCCGTGACCCCTACGGCGTCCGTCCCCTCGTCATCGGCATCATTCCGGAAGACCCCCAACAATACGTCCTCGCCTCGGAAACCTGCGGTTTGGACATTATCGGGGCTGAGTACCTGCGGGAGGTGGAACCAGGGGAATTGGTTTGGATCACCGAAGCCGGTCTCGCCTCTTTCCACTGGGCGAAACCCCAACCGAAGCTCTGCATCTTCGAGATGATTTATTTCGCTCGTCCTGACAGTTTGATGAATGAAGAGAGCCTCTACAGCTACCGGATGCGGATTGGGCGCTATCTGGCCAAAGAATCTTATGTGGATGCAGATATGGTGATTGGGGTGCCAGATTCGGGAGTGCCTGCCGCGATCGGCTTTTCCCAAGAGTCCGGCATTCCCTATGCCGAAGGGTTGATTAAAAACCGCTATGTGGGGCGAACTTTCATTCAACCTACGCAGCATATGCGTGAATCTGGCATTAAAATGAAACTTAACCCCCTCAAGGATGTCCTAGTGGGTAAGCGGGTGATTATGGTAGATGACTCGATCGTGCGTGGCACCACCAGCCGCAAAATCGTAAAAGCCCTTCGGGATGCAGGCGCGCTGGAAGTTCATATGCGCATTTCCTCACCCCCAGTCACCCACCCCTGTTTCTACGGCATCGACACCGACAACCAAGACCAACTCATCGCCGCCACTAAATCCGTTGAGGATATCAAAAACCAAATCGGCGTCGATTCCCTGGCATATCTCAGTTGGCAAGGGATGTTAGAAGCGACGAAAGAAGACCCTAATAACTTCTGTTCCGCCTGCTTCACCGGAGATTACCCCATTACCGTACCAGATCCCGTCAAGCGTTCCAAGCTGATGCTGGAAAAAGTTTAAATCCCTGTTTGTAGTTGGGCTTTAGCCCTCTTCGGGGGATGGGGAGACTGGGAGAGGGGGGAGGGGTGGGAAGATGGGGAAGATGGGGAAGATGGGGAGGAGGGGGAAGATGGGGAGGAGGGGGAGGGGTGGGAAGATGGGGAAGATGGGGAAGATTGCTTCCCACACTTCCCACACTCCCCACACTCCCCACACTCCCCACACTCCCCACACTCCCCACACTTCCCGGTCCCCCCGTCTCCCCGTCCCCCCGTCCCCCCGTCTCCCCTTCAGGCTTCCATCCGCATCGGTCCGAGGTACTTGGTGAGGTAGGGGGAAAACACTTCATAAATCACGGTCATCGGTTTTTTGCGATGCCAAAACAGGTAATGGCGCCCCCAAAACGGCCCTTTTTCGCCAAAAGCTGCCTCTAAAGCTGCCGAGTGACCGTAGTGGATACCTTGGATGTCTCGATATAACTCGGCGTGGAGCTGGGAAAGGCTGTCCCAAATGGGGATAGATTTATTCTGCAAATACTCATCCACCATGCTGGTTTGCCACCAAGAAGCAGCATAAGCTAGGCGTTGTCCTGAAGCTGTCCGCAGCCATACTTGGCGACGGAGGCGCGGACCGGGAACGGCTTCGATGAGTTGGGGGGCGCGATCGTCCGACAGCCCGATCGAGGACATATCAATCACATCCACCTCCGTCGGTTCCCCAGTAAGCAGCTTCAGGTGACGGGTGGGCGAACCATCACCCAAAAGCAAAATCTGCCATGCTGGTGCTAACTGTGTATGGGGTAAGCCTCGTATCACCGTCTCTTCCCCCCCTTCCCAGACGGGAGTCAGAGCGTGCCATGTGGGATACCGGTGCGGGTCCGGGGCCCGCTTAGTGTCTTTGGGGTTGAAAGTTGCAGTCAATTTCTTTACATAACTTAATAACCTTTTTCATCATAGCGCTATTTACCTATTCCCTTGCGGCTCCAAACAGGCGACTAAATCGGCAATATTGGTGAAATCAAACAGGGATTTCTCCCAGTTCCCCTGGCCAAATGACCAATGACCAATCAAATCACTAGCGTTTCATGGCGCGTTCCATATCTCGCTTATCATCGCGGCGTTTGGAATCTTCGCGTTTATCAAACAGCTTTTTCCCCTTGCCCAAACCGATGAGGACTTTTACCCAGTTGCCTTTAATATACATTTTTAAAGGCACTAAAGTTAAGCCTTTTTGCTCGATTTTACCAATCAGCTTGCGCAGTTCTTGGCGATGAAGGAGGAGTTTGCGGGTGCGGCGGGGGTCGTGGTTGAAAAATTGGCTGGCTTTTTCAAATGGGGAAATGTGGACGTTGAGCAGCCACAATTCGCCATCTCTAATCAAAGCGAAGCCGTCTTGTAAGTTGACTTTCCCGCCTCGGATTGATTTTACCTCGGTGCCCCGCAGTTCGATTCCCGCTTCGTAAGTTTCGAGAATCTCGTATTTAAACCGCGCTTGGCGATTATCAGTAAAAATTTTTGGTCCTGAGCTTTTTTCTGCCATAATTTTTGTCCTTTGATAATTGATAATTGATAATTGACAATTGTCAATTATCAATTCAGTGTTGGTATCTTAACCCAGATTTAGTTAAGAAACCCGGTTTCTGGAGTTTCTAATTACTGTGTAAAATCAGCTTTTCTTCTCCTAGTTTGGCATTCCCCGACATGGCCCACCTACCGGTAGCTTTGTTGCCATTGAGGCGATAGTCGATCGCGGCGAAACCGTCCCCCGGTCCCCAACCAACAATTAGCCAATCATCGACGCGCAAACCCACCCCCATATAAATTTGCTGACCAACTCGCCAGGAGACTTGATAGGTATCACGTGTTTTTCTAATTTGCAAAGAGCCACGATAAGAATGAACCTCATCCTCCATATCTGTGATGCCCGGGTCGGTGCCTTGGATCTGATATTCCCCCTCAAGCCGCCCCGGAGTACCGCCGCTGGCTTTTTCTAACCCGATTTTGCCATCAATTTCAGAAAATGCCCACTTGCCATCGAGGGTGCCATCGCGGTTGATGCGGTAGGCGGCGACGCCATAAACTTGGTTGTTGAGGCCATAGCCCACGAGTAACCGCCCGTCTTGGTAGAAACCCAAACCGGAGTAACTGCCATTGGATGTGTCCCAGGTGAGGCGGTAAAGGTCTTCGGCGTCGCCGCTGGTTTCAATCTCTAGATTACCAGTATATTCCTCGCCGGTGGGGGTTTTGGCTTCGGTAATCGTCCAGCTACCTAGGAGGGTTTGCTGTCTTTGGGCCAGTATTTGGGGAGGGGGCGAATTTGGGAGCAATGGCCCGGTGGTTAACCCTACAGGGGTGAGAGCGAGAACAGTGGCGCAGCTAATCAGTAAAGCAGATGTAATTTTAGTGTACATACTCAAAATATTGCAAAACAGCATTGGGAGACAAGAGTTTGTCGTAGGGCTTTAGCCCTCAATCGAATGGTTTGTAGTTGGGCTTTAGCCCTCTTTGAGGGGTTCGTTTTTGTGGGCTGAAGCCCAACTAAGAACTTTGAAGAGGGCTGAAGCCCAACTAAGAACTAAAGATGGGGCTGAAGCCCAACTACGAGCCTGATTTGTCTATCCAAGATGACCTGTTTCGGGGGTTGGGTGTTTCGGGACTGTTGGCGGCGAGTTGCCGGGTGGGCTGTGGGGTGATATGATAGCTGGGGCGGTGGCGGTGGGAATTCTTTTGGAGAATGGAAATTAAGGGATGATGAACGAGAAAAAATCCCTTTCCCGCACGGAAAGAAAACCAAGCACTCCTGTTACCCGTCAAGGGCGATCGTCTGGGGGGTGGACGGCTCCCCTATGGTCCCTGGTGGATTCTTTGTGGGCGGGCTCATCGGACTTGGAGCGGGGGAATAAGCTGTTTGAAGCTGGGGACTATGGGGGGGCGATCGGCTTCTACAACCGAGCGATTGACAAAAAGCCGGGATTAAAAGCAGCTTGGTTGCAGCGGGGTATTGCCCAGATGAGTTTGCAGCAGTACGCGGAGGCGATCGCCTCTTTCGATGGGGCCGTAGCCCTCAAAGCTGATGACTATTGGGCCTGGACTCTGCGGGGTTGCTGTCTCTACAATTTGCAGCAGCTACAAGAAGCTCTCGCCTCCCTAGACCAAGCGATTTTAATTGACCCGAAACATTGTGAAGCCTGGTATCAGCGGGGTCGCTGTCTGGAAGACTTGGAAAATTACCCAGAAGCAGTGACGGCATATGGTCGGGCTCTGAAAGCTAATCCCAATGTAGCAAGCATTTGGTATCATCAGGCCAAAGCCCTGGTGCAGTTGGGGCGCTATCGCCCAGCGGTGGCAGCATACGATCGGCACCTAGAACAAGCCCCAGATAATTTCGTGGCTTGGTATGAGCGGGGCGATGTGTTGCAGGAACTGCAACGCTATCCCGAAGCCGTCGCCGCTTATGAAAAAGTCCTGGTTTTGGCCCCAGATAACGCCGCCGCTTGGTTACAGCGGGGTGTTGCCTTAGCGCAGATGCAGCGCTACACCGACGCGGTAGCATCTTATGATAAAGCCCTGCAGCTAGTGCCTTCCCACCCAGGGGTTTGGTTTTACAAAGGCATGGCTCTGAAGCATCAATGGTCAGAAGCCGCGATCGCCTGTTTCGACAAAGCCATAGAATTGCAGCCCAACTGGCCGGAAGCATGGTTAAATCGAGGTTTAGCGCTGTGCGATGCCAGTCAATACCGCGCCGCTCTCGCCGCTTTTGATAAGGCTACCACTCTCAACCCCGAATGGGAAACCGCTTGGTTAGGGCGGGGTTTGGCTCTCCACGGTTTGCAGCGTTATAAAGATGCGATTTTGGCTTATAGTAATGCTCTGCAAATTCAGCCTCATTATCCCGAAGGGTGGTATCACCGGGGCAGAGCCTTGGATGAATTGGGACAAAATACCGAAGCTCTTGCCGCTTATGATAAGGCGATTAGTATTTTGTCGGAGTCGGATTTATTGACTTATCAGGTATGGTTGCAGCGCAGCTCAGTGCTGGAAAAAATGCAGCAATACCCAGAAGCTCTGGCATCTTATGGGAAGGTGATTGAGCTGAAACCAGATAATATTGAAGCCTGGTTAAAGCGGGGAGAGTTGTTGATGAAAATGGAGCGTTACTCGGAAGCTCTCGCCGCCTATGATGAGGCAATTGGGATTTGGCCGAATCATTATGAGCCGTGGTTGCGCCGTGCTAAGGTGTTGGGGAAAATGGCGGCTTATAGTCAAAGTATTGCTGCGTGCGATCGAGCGATTCAAATCAAACCTAACCTTGTCCCGGCTTGGTTGCTGCGCGGACAAATGCTGGAAACTCTCCACCGTTACTCCGAGGCGATCGGCTCTTACGGAATTGCCATAGAAATGCAGCCCGATAACACCGAAGCCATTGTCAACCGTCAGCGCCTCCTTAACCTGCTGCAAGAATAAATGGGTTTGTCATTTGTCATTTGTCTTTTGTCCTTTGTATGAATAAATATTCTTATGGTAGGCGCACGACATCGTTAAGAGCTAGTTTATAAAAAAATCAAAAAACCCTGCTAGGGGTTAGGAAATATGGTATAGTCATTTCAATTAAGAATGAGAATAGTTTTTTGGTTAAACCCCACCGCTGATCAGCCCTCACCCCCGTCTCTCCCAGGTGGGGAGTTTGGGGAGTGTGGGGAGTGTGGGGAGTGTGGGGAGTGTGGGAAGTGTGGGAAGTGTTGGCAACTCTCAATGGTTGTCTCACTCTTATTTGAAATGACTATATATTCAAGGCAAAAAAAAGCTGCACTATGTATATGCAGCTAAAACATCGTGACGCTTTGGAGAAAAAGTTAATTCTCAAACTATTGATTGCTAAATATAATGGCAATCTATAGGAGTTAATTATTTATGAGAGTAAGTATAACATAAAACTGGGGAGTTGGGGGGATTTTAATCAAAAATTTGCAACCAACCCCGTCTAACTGCGTGGAGCATCCGATCGATCGTGGCTCGCTCTTCATCGCTGAGGTGTTCGCGCAGGAGCGCGAATCTTAGGTAGTGCCGATCGCTCTGGCTCAAACCCCCATTCCGCCAGACCTTTCCGAAAATCTCCGCAATATCCGTACCTGGAAAAAAAGTTTGCGCGTTCATAGTCTATAATGAAAGTGGATAATTACAGACTATGAATCATTTTTGGGCAAATATCCGTGATTTCACCCACGGTAAGCCGTGATCATGGCGTAGCAAATCCGAGATCTAAATCTTCAGCAACCGTGATAGTAAACCCAAAAGGGAGTGATCACGGTCACAAGAACCCGCCCCTCCATCACAAGTAGATACTGTATTGACCCGTCAAGGGGCGGTGGTTGCCCCACCATAACCCACAGGGAATATGCGCGACAACAGAACCCGACGCCAATTTATCACCCAAATGGCAGGGGTGGGGGCTGGTATCTTAGGGGCTCTGGGTTGCCACCAAGCATCCAAGTCCCTCCCCGCTACCACCATACCAGAGCGAGTTTTAGGCAAAACTGGAATGCGCCTTCCCATTTTGGGACTCGGTGGCGCTGGCAAAACCCCCCTATCCTGGCCCAACGCCGAGGACAAAGCAGCGCAACTGGTAGAAAAAGCTCTATCCTTGGGTATTCGCCACTTTGACACTGCGGCTAGCTACGGACCGAGTGAGGAATATCTCGGTAAATTCCTACCCCCCCACCGGCGCAACATCTTTTTGGCCACCAAAACCGCCGCCAGAGACAGAGACGGAGCTTGGCGGGACCTGGAAACCTCCCTGCAGCGGTTGGGGACGGACTACCTGGACCTGTGGCAGCTCCACCATGTTTCTTATAAGTCACAATTAGAGCAAATCTTCAGTCCTAACGGTGCCATCCAAGCCATAGAAGAAGCTAAAGCACAAAAACTCATCCGGTTGGCAGGTATCACCGGACACCACGAACCCGCAATTATCGCCGAGGGGATGCGCCGCTACGCCTTTGATACCGTGTTAATTCCTATCAATGCGGCGGACAAACACCACCCCCGACCATTCCTCAGCGTTTTACCCCTTGCCCAGGAGCAAAATATTGGTGTTATCGCCATGAAAGTCCCCGCCTACGGGCGACTATTTAAACCGGGCGTCTTGGCGGGGATGCCCGAAGCGTTGGGTTATACCATGTCCCAGCCAGGAGTACATTGCTGTATTATTGCGGCGGAGGATGTGGCACAGCTAGAGGCCAATGTGAGGGCTGCGGTAGATTTTCAGCCCCTGAACCCGATGCAGCTAAAGAATATCGAAGCTCGTACCGCAGCAGTTTGGCAGGATAATACTTTTTTCCGCGCTTGGACTTAGGGGTTTGGATATTTGAGTTTATGGCACATCATGGGGTGCGGCGGCTCCCCCTATGCCCCATATCCCCTCCCCCGAAATTAAGGATTTATACTTAGATGCGATCGCAAAAAAATCTTGCTGCTTCTTTCCTAGTTCTTTACTTTTTGGCACTAAATTGAGGAGCAAGTAGAGTTTAATCCTCAAAATTATGAACGACAAAAAAGAAAATATCTTCCTCACCAAAACCAAGATGTATGTGGGAGTAGGCGCTTATCTTCTGCTGACTTCTGCACTGCCTGCGGCGGCATTGACACAACCCCTTAACTCGGTTTCTCATCATAACTCCAGTCAAGCACAAGCATCTTTAACCGGTGCGGCGGATATCTGGCAAGCTTCTAGTGGCGAAAGTGGCGAAAGCGGTGAAAGTGGCGAAAGCGGCGAAAGCGGTGAAAGTGGTGAAGGTGGTGAAAGTGGTGAAAGTGGCGAAAGCTAGATAGAACACAAGAGGTTAAACCTAAGAGCAATGATTCTGTGTATTGCTGACCTGCTGACTGCGGAAGAATTATCTGTGATTCTGGACAAACTCAAAGAAGCTGAGTTTGGAGACGGGAAAACAACTGCGGGAGAGTACGTCCGAGATGTAAAAAACAATCAGCAGCTCAAAGCCGCTCCGGTTGCCTCAGAACTTAAAAGTATTGTTCTCAAAGCTCTGAAGCGCAACGAACTATTTCAAATGGCGGCTCGACCAAAAATGATTTGCCCGATTCTTTTCAGTCGCTATGAAGTAGGAATGTATTACGGTTCTCACTTTGATAACGCACTGATGGGCAAAGAAACTCTCTATCGAACCGATATTTCTTTGACGCTTTTCCTCAGCGCTCCTGAAACTTATGAAGGAGGAGAACTGGTCATCGAGACTCATCATGGTGAACAGGCTTTTAAGTTAAGTGCTGGCGCCGCGATCGTTTATCCATCTTCAACGCTGCACCGCGTTGAAACTGTCACCCAAGGAACTAGATATGGCGCCGTAACTTGGGTACAAAGTTTAATTCGTGACCCCTTTGAGCGCGAAATCTTGTTTGATTTAGACACCGCTCGTAAAGCAATTTTCCAAAAATATGGCAAAACTGGGGAATTTGATTTGATTGCTAAAACCCAGGCCAACTTACTGCGTAAATGGGCGTCCACCTAAAATCACAACCGTAAATTTACAGCGAACCGGAGGAAACATCTATGAGTCGTTATGAAGCTAATGATTTCTACACCGAAGAAAATGGAGAAAGCGGGGAAAGTGGAGAAAGTGGCTACATTACTCCGGCTTCTGACTCCAGCTTGACCGCTGCGGGGAGCAACTTATCTGCTTATTCCGGTGGCGAAAGTGGCGAAAGTGGCGAAAGTGGCGAAAGTGGCGAAAGTGGCGAAAGTGGCGAAAGTGGATACATTACTCCGGCTTCTGACTCCAGCTTGACCACTGCGGGGAGCAGCTCCTCAGCCTACCAGGGGGGAGAAAGTGGCGAAAGTGGCGAAAGTGGAGATTGGTACTCATATGATGGGAATGGCAACGATGACTGGGACCATCTGACTGGGAGCAGTTGGGACGATGTTATCCAAAATTCTCAGGAACGGAATGATTTATTAACGGCTTTTGATGATGATTTTTATCGCCAAAGCAACCCCGATGTAGATTTAGCGGTTAGTCAAGGACAAGTGGCTTCTTGCTTAGAACACTTTCTCTTGTATGGCTCCCAAGAGGGACGCGCTCCTAATTCATTGTTTGATGAACCTTACTATTTAAGCACCAATCCCGATGTAGCGGCTGCAGTTAGTCAAGGTGCTTTTAACTCAGGGTTTGAGCATTTTGTGAGTTGCGGTGCCCAAGAAGGACGCGACCCTTGTGAGGGTTTTGATTCAGAATACTATCTAACCCAAAACCCTGATGTGGCCGCTGCCGTTAACAGTGGTGCAATTAGCTCTGGTTTTGCACATTATATGGCACACGGTCAGTTTGAAGGTCGCAGCGCCCATCAGTAAGTGACACAGTAGGGGCGAAGCATCGGCGCCCAAGTCTCCCGGTGAAGCCCAAAAGCCTGTGCGCGGATGCTTCGCCCTTCCACGGGTTTTGCCCAAAGGAGGGCTAAAGCCCAACTACGAACGCCGTTAGGCGTCGCGTCAGCCACCAAGATTGGGCTAAAGCCCAACTACAAACCTGGAATTAAGGCAGGTCAGTGCTACCCATTAAGTACAGGTCACACTCACGAGCGGCGGCTCGTCCTTCATTAATCGCCCAAACTACCAGGCTTTGACCCCGCCGACAGTCACCCGCCGCGAAAACGCCGGGGATGCTGGTGGAGAATTTGCCGTGTTCGGCTTTGACGTTGCTGCGAGCATCTCGCTCCACTCCCAAGGAGTCTAGTAGGGGTTGCTCTGGACCGAGGAAACCCATTGCCAGGAGAACGAGCTGGGCGGGGATGACTTTCTCTGTCCCGGGAATGTGCTTGGGAATGAATTGGCCTTTGTCGTTTTTCTCCCACTGCACTTCTACGGTGTGAACGGCTTTCACGTGACCGTTTTCGTCCCCTTCAAATTTGGTGGCGGTGGTGAGATAAACCCGGGGGTCGCAGCCAAACTGGGCGGCGGCTTCTTCTTGGCCGTAGTCCATTTTATAGACTTTCGGCCATTCGGGCCAGGGGTTGTTGGCGGCCCGATCGTTCGGGGGTTTGGGCATGATTTCTACTTGGACGATGCTGTTGCACCCGTGGCGCACGGATGTGCCTACGCAGTCGGTTCCGGTGTCGCCGCCACCGATGATTACGATGTCTTTGCCTGCGGCGGAGATGAAATTACCGTTGGTGGTTTTGTCGAGAACGGCTTTGGTGTTGGCGGTGAGGAAGTCCATCGCGAAATGGATACCTGTGTAATTGCGTCCTTCGATGGGGAGGTCGCGGGGTTTGGTGGCGCCAGTGGCGAGAACTACGGCGTCGAATTCTTGCAGGAGTTGGGCGGCGGGGAGGTCTTTACCGACTTCGGTGTTGCAGATGAATTTGACGCCTTCGGTTTCGAGGATTTGCAGACGGCGGAGAACGACTTTTTCTTTGTCGAGTTTCATGTTGGGGATGCCATACATGAGGAGTCCACCGGGTCGATCGGCTCGTTCAAATACTGTCACCCAGTGACCGGCTTTGTTGAGTTGGGCGGCGGCGGCGAGTCCCGCTGGTCCTGAGCCGATGATGGCGATTTTTTTACCAGTGCGCTTGGTGGGTGGTTCCGGGTTGATCCAGCCTTCTTCCCAGCCTTTTTCGATGATGGAATATTCGATGTTTTTAATTGTGACTGGGGGGTTGTTGATACCCAGGACGCAGGAGCCTTCGCAGGGAGCGGGACAGACGCGGCCCGTGAATTCGGGGAAGTTGTTGGTTTTGTGCAGGCGATCGAGCGCTTCCCGCCAGAGACCGCGATAAACCAAGTCGTTCCATTCGGGAATCAAATTATTAATCGGGCAGCCAGAAGCCATCCCGCTAATGAGGGTGCCCGTGTGGCAGAAGGGGATACCGCAATCCATGCAGCGGGCCCCTTGAGTGCGGAGTTTTTCCTCCGGCATATGTAGGTGAAACTCATCCCAATTGCTGATGCGTTCTTGGGGGGTTACTTCAGAGGGTAACTCCCGCACAAATTCTAGAAATCCAGTTGGTTTGCCCATCGTTTTTGTCCTTGGTAATTGGTCGTTTGTCATTTGTCACTTGTCCCTTGTCCCTGGTCCCTGGTAACAAGACAAAGGACAAAGGAGAAAGAACATTTTTTGGCCGCCTATTTGCTGAGCTGTTGTTTTACTGCTATTTCAATAGATTTAGCTGATTGAGGAGGATAAGAAACAAAGGTTTTGCCGCTTCTTTTTTCCTGCTCTTTCAGGTCATCGTAAATTGCCCGCAAATCAAGACATCAATTATGGATGTTGCCTCAACTCTTATACCACAGCCATTTCCGGTTGTGAATCGGGAGTCACTGGCTGAAACCGCAATACCATTATTTGCTCTGGACTTAAACCGAGAGATTCGTAAGTACGTCCGGTACGTTCGCGCAGCGTCTCCGTAGGAGAATCGCTAAACTCGACTTCAAAGGCAGCCCCCTTCGCCAATATCTCAACCACTGTACCCACTTGACCCCGCCAGAGGTTATATTCCGGGAGGTCAACCGTTAAAGCTACCACGTCAAGCAAGTTAACTGGATTTTTCGGCATTTTTTTTCACGCCATCTCTTAAAGGGGATAGCAAGTTGTTAATTTAGCCCAGAAACCGGGTTTCTTGCAGAGAATCTCCGTCTAAGTACAAGAATCATCGTTTTACAAACCCGATTTCTCCCCTGGGTCTTTTGTTATCACTTCTGTAGGGTGGGCAGTGTCCTGCTACTGATTATGAAAATAATTCTCGGTCAGGCACTGCCCACCCTACTACTACTTGACCCAAATATTGATACCGGGATGCTTCGCCCTTGGCAGATATGTTAGCGGCTTGACCCAAATATTGATGCCGGGTAAGGGCGAAGCATCCGCGTACAAAGTTCTTGGTTAGGATATATAGTTCAAGAGCGCGGATGCTTCGCCCCTACAGCAGAAACCGGATTGTTACTCCGGAAACCGGGTCTCTCAAAGAAACCCGGTTTCAAGAATTAGCTACCGCCGACGCGAGCCAAGTCTTTGGCGTTGGCTTCAAACGCCGCCGCCAGAGCTTCATCGCCGCTCAAACCAGATGCTAAAGCATCTTTCAAGCATTGCAACACCCGTTTATAATCCCGAGGCATTACTTTCACAAACTTGGGTGCCATTTGCTCCCAGTTCGCGAGGACGGCTCCGGCTTTTTTGCTGTTGGTGTATTCGGCGTGTTTTTGCACCATCTCCCGGACGGTGGCCAAGTCTTCTTCATCGAGAGTTTCGATATCTGCCATCGCTGTGTTGCAACGGGTGGCGAAATCACCGGCTTCATCCAGGATATATGCCACACCGCCGCTCATTCCGGCGGCAAAGTTGCGACCGGTGGAACCGATGACTACCACTTTGCCCCCAGTCATGTATTCGCAGGCGTGGTCTCCCACGGCTTCTACTACGGCTTGGACGCCGGAGTTGCGGACGCCGAACCGTTCCCCGGCGACGCCGGAGATATAAGCCTCACCGCTGGTGGCGCCATAGAAGGCGACGTTACCGATGATGATGTTTTCTTCTGGGACAAAGGTGGAACCGATCGGGGGATAAACGATGATTTTGCCGCCGCTTAGTCCTTTACCGAGGTAGTCGTTGGCGTCGCCTTCGAGTTCGAGGGTGACTCCTTTGGGGACAAAGGCGCCAAAACTTTGTCCGGCACTGCCTTGGAAATGCAGATGGATGGTGTCTTCGGGCAAACCGTACCAGTGACGTTTGCTGATTTCATTGCCCAAGATGGTCCCTACGACGCGGTTGGTGTTTTTGATGGGTAATGTGGCTTTGACCTTGGTGCCGTTTTCAATGGCGGGTTGGCAGAGGTCGAGCAGGGTGGTGATGTCGAGGGATTTTTCTAGTCCGTGGTCTTGGGGAATTTGGCAGTAGCGGCCCACATCTTCTCCGACTTCGGGTTGGTAGAGGATGGGGGATAGGTCGATGCCTTTGGCTTTCCAGTGGTCCACGGCTTGTTTGGGTTCGAGGGCGTCGGTACGTCCCACCATCTCGGTGAAGGTGCGGAAACCGAGTTGGGCCATGAGTTCGCGGACTTCTTGGGCGACAAACCGCATAAAGTTGACGGTGTGTTCGGGGTCGCCGGTGAAGTTTTTCCGCAGTTCGGGGTTTTGGGTGGCGACGCCGACGGGGCAGGTGTTTTTATGGCAGACGCGCATCATAATGCAGCCGAGGGTGACGAGGGGTGCGGTGGAAAATCCGAATTCTTCGGCTCCCAAGAGGGCTGCTATTACTACGTCGCGTCCGGTTTTTAGTTGGCCGTCAGTTTCTACGGCGATGCGACTGCGCAGGTTGTTGAGGACTAGGGTTTGGTGGGTTTCGGCGAGTCCGAGTTCCCAGGGTAAACCGGCGTGTTTGATGGAGGTTTGGGGGGATGCGCCGGTCCCGCCGTCGTAGCCGGAAATTAATACGACATCGGCGTGGGCTTTGGCGACTCCGGCGGCGATCGTCCCGACTCCTACCTCGGATACGAGTTTGACGCTGACGCGAGCGGCTCGGTTGGCGTTTTTCAGGTCGTGGATGAGTTCCGCCAAGTCCTCAATAGAATAGATATCGTGGTGGGGCGGTGGGGAAATCAAACCGACGCCGGGAGTGGAGTGGCGCACTTTGGCGATCCAGGGATAGACTTTGCCGCCGGGGAGTTGGCCGCCTTCTCCGGGTTTGGCGCCTTGGGCCATTTTAATTTGTAGCTCTTTCGCCTGGGAGAGGTATAAGCTGGTGACGCCAAACCGCCCTGATGCTACTTGTTTGATGGCGCTGTTTTTGGAGTCGCCTTGTTCGTTGGTCCAGGTGTAGCGATCGGGGTCTTCGCCGCCTTCGCCGGTGTTGGATTTGCCGCCGAGGCGGTTCATGGCGATCGCGAGGGACTCATGGGCTTCTTTGGATATGGAACCGTAGCTCATGGCGCCGGTTTTGAAGCGTTTCACAATGGCTTCTACGGGCTCTACTTCCTCAATGGGTACGGGGGTACGCTGTTTAAATTCCAGCAAATCCCGCAGGCGGTAGAATTTTTTGCCTTGCTGGTTGACTAGAGCTGCATATTGTTTGTACAGCTCATAGTTGCCTTGGCGCACGGCTTGCTGTAAGGCGTGGATGGTTTGGGGGCTAAATAGGTGGTCTTCGCCGTCTTTGCGCCATTGGTATTCGCCGCCGACATCGAGGGTTTCGCCGTTGGTGGGGCGATCGGGGAAGGCGTGACTATGACGCCATATGCCTTCTTGGGCAATGGTTTCGATATCGGCGCCTTGGATGCGGGAGGCTGTCCAGGTGAAGTATTTATCGATGACGGATTTATTCAGTCCCACGGCTTCAAAGATTTGGGCGCCGCGATAGCTTTGAATGGTGGAGATGCCGATTTTGGAGGCTACTTTCACCACGCCTTTGGTGATGGTTTTGATGTAGTTTTTCCAGGCGGTTTTGTAGTCGATGTTGACGATTTCGCCGCTGTGAATCATATCGGCGATCGTCTCAAAGGCCAGGTAGGGATTAATGGCGCCACAGCCGTAGCCGATGAGGGTGGCGAAGTGATGCACTTCGCGAGGTTCGCCAGATTCTAGGACGATACCAACGCGGGTGCGGCTACCTTGGCGAATTAGGTGGTGATGTAGTCCGGCGACGGCGAGGAGGGCGGGGATGGGAGCTTTGGTCTTGCTAATGCCGCGATCGCTCAAAATAATGATGCTCACACCATTGTTAATCGCTGCATCGGCTTGGGCGCAAATATTGGCGATCGCCGCTTCTAGACCCGCCGCCCCGGTTTGGGGGTCAAACAAGATGGGCAATGTCGTTGAGCGGAAATCCCCTTCACTCACATTCTTGAGCTTGGCCAATTCATCATTGGTCAAAATTGGGCTGGATAGCTCAATTAACCGGCAGCTTTTTGGCACAGGATTGAGTAAGTTACCTTCGCTACCGATCGTGGTCACTGCCGAAGTCACGATTTCCTCACGAATCGAGTCAATGGGAGGATTAGTGACCTGGGCAAATAGTTGCTTAAAGTAGTCGTAAAGCAGCTTCGGACGGTCAGAAAGCACTGCCAGAGGCGTATCTACACCCATTGCCCCTACAGCTTCTACCCCATTAGATGCCATCGGTGTCAGCAGCAGGCGCAATTCTTCAAAGGTGTAGCCAAAAGCCATTTGCCGCTGCAGCAAACTGAGGTCATCTGCGGGGGGTAAAGTGCCGTTGGGAAACTTGGTTAAATCGACTAAGTTATCATCCAGCCACTGTTGATAAGGATGGGCGGTGGTGATTTTGGCTTTTATTTCTTCATCGGCAATGATGCGGCCTTCTTCCATATTCACCAGGAACATCCGTCCCGGTTGGAGGCGACCTTTTTGCAGTACCCGTTCTGGTTCTACGGGTAACACTCCCGCCTCGGAAGCCATGATGACTAAATCATCTTTGGTGACATAGTAGCGACTGGGGCGCAGTCCGTTGCGGTCTAAAACGGCGCCGATCGTGGTGCCATCGGTGAAGGCAATACTCGCAGGGCCGTCCCACGGTTCCATCAAGCAGGAATGGTATTTGTAGAAAGCCTTTTTCTCTTCACTCATGGACTCATGGTTGGCCCACGGTTCGGGAATCATCATCATCACCGCATGGGGAAGAGAACGACCCGACAGTACCAGCAGTTCCAGGGAGTTGTCAAATATCAGGGAGTCGCTCCCATCCATGTTGATGATGGGCTGGATTTTCTTGATATCCTCGCCGAATAGCTCCGACTCAAACAGGGAGGAGCGAGCATACATCCAGTTGATATTGCCCCGCAGGGTGTTAATTTCGCCGTTGTGAGCGATGTAGCGATAGGGGTGGGCCCGCTCCCAACTGGGGAAGGTGTTGGTACTGAACCGGGAGTGAACCAGTCCGATCGCGCTTTCCATATCCGGGTCGTGCAAGTCGGGGTAATATTGTCCCACCTGCACCGGCATCAGCATCCCTTTATATACGAGAGTGCGAGATGAGAAGCTGCAGGGATACCAGTAGGGGTCAACCCCAGCAGCGCGGATTTCCGTGCTGGCTCGCTTGCGAATCACATAGAGTTTCCTCTCAAAAGCCGCCGTATCGGTGATGTCATCAGACTTTTGGATGAATACCTGACGGACAACTGGCTCGCTAGATTTTGCCGTGTTCCCCAGTTCGCTGTTATCTGTGGGTACGTCCCGCCAACCGAGGAGTTTTTGGCCTTCTTCTGCCACGATTTTGGCAAATACCTGGTCTCCTCGCTCTCTCTGGGCCGCATCTGGGGAGCAGTAAACGCTACCTACACCATACTGACCGGGTTCTGGGAGGTGAATATTTTGGGCAGCGGCCACTTTTTTGAGGAATTTATGGGGCACCTGCATCAAAATCCCCGCACCATCTCCAGTGTTTGGTTCGCAGCCGCAGGCTCCCCGGTGGTCGAGGTTGAAGAGGATGGTGAGAGCCTGTTCGATGATATCGTGAGACTTTTTGCCTTTCATGTGGACGACGAACCCCACACCGCAAGCGTCGTGTTCAAATGCTGGGTCGTAGAGGCCCTGGTTCACTGGTTGCTGATTGTTGTTCATTGTGGTTGTTTCGGTTTAATAGGAAGAAGATGGGGAAAGAGGGGAGGGTTTGGGAGGAAGACGGGGCATGGTCTTGGGCCTAGTTTTTGGTAGCAAATACCTATTTTTGAGATTTTTTGTCCCCTCGTTTCTGCTGCGATTTGCGGCAATTTTGCTGCTGTCAGCCTATGTTTGTTTTTGTTCTGCTAACATGGATATTTTGATTGATATTGTGTCTTGAAATCTGGGTTTAACGCCTATGGTTGCTGCTTAATCGGGAATGGTTTAGCTGTTGGGCTCCCCACCTACCAGATCAGAATTGTCTCTACTCTAGTTCGCTTTCATATTCTAACCAAATCTGCTGGCCTGTGTGCTTTCTTAAGGAAAATTTTATGGGCAGGGCTGAAAGCAACAGGGATGTAGCAGCCATAAGGTTTTTGGGCGGAAAACCCAGATGTTAAGCGGTGTCACGGCAAGTCTTTGCTACCTATCCCGCTGATGATTTATCCGCATCTAGGGGGGTTTCCCAAATCTGTTTGCCTGGAGACGATCGTCCTTGCTTCCTGCTCTAGGATGGGCTTAAATTTAGGGCTTTTTTCACAATTCCCCTGCTTACCCTGGTCGGGCTTTAGGCCACTTTTAAGCTCGCATCTTAGCGGGCTAGGGCAATATCTCATGGGTTTCGCCCTCCGGCTTGCGGCTCTGGGGCGGTGGTGTGTTAATATAATGACCTAACCTCTCACCAGATTACTGTAATCCCCAACCCTCCCGCTTGCGAAGTCTTCATACTCTAGCAGGCTCAACCCAGAATGTCAACAGCACTCAATCGCCTATTTGTTAAAATTATTTTCGCTTCTTGTACTTTTATTGAGTCAGGGGTAAGCTGCCAAGGCAAAATGTTTCGGTAGAGCCCATCGCCTCTTCTGGTCGCGATCGCACCCGATCGGGCAACCGCCCCAACGGGAGATGGGGGATGGGGACACACCCGAAACACCGGATACGGGGGCAAGAACGTTGCTTTACTGGATTGTTACCCCTAAATTCCGGTCATCCACCCGGTTTCTTTGCCAAGGTTCTCTGACAAATTCCTCTTGGTTTGCTTCTCCGTTCAGAATTATCTATATCCCCTGACAAACTCCCTCCCATTGGTCCCGCTCCTCTGGTTTAAAGCTGACCCAGGCAGATAATTGAGTAAAATTACTTAGATTTTGCCGCATTAAGTGGCTGCCCGCACAACCTATTTCGCGAAAAATCCCGAAATTAGCCCAAATTCAACATTTAAAATTGCCTTGACTTTCCCCCGCATAATTGCTTTGAGGAATTCTATTTGGGGTTGACCAGCTTTTAGCCTTAGCTAGGGATTGGCCAATAAATCCACTAAATTTATCCCATTCACCATCAGGATTTTAGCTATTATCCATTTACTGATCCGATTTGAATTTAGTGATCAAACTTTAACCAACAGTTCCTAGCCACTGGGTTTCGGGCGGAAGTACAGAACCAGATTTGATTGGGGGTTTAATTATATGGATTTACTTATGCGAGAGTCTGTGGTGGCTCAAGATATTCTGTAAAAGGGAGTAGAGCAGGGCGAAAAACCGGGGGAAGTGGAGGTAATTTGGCGCTGGTTTCCTGGTTCGGTTTAATTTAAGAATTTCACATTTTCAGGCAATTTCCGGTTTATCCTTAGTGATTTAGGGTGGCAATGTTGGTGGTGGGTTCCCCGGATTTCCAGGGCTTTTTGATCCGATCGCCTGTTCCAGGTTGGCGTCAGATTTCTTGGTCATCTGGTGGGGACCTGCAAAAATTGCTGGGGCGGATGAGCTATCTGGTCCGCTCTTTATGGGTGGATGTCCTCAAGCGGACACGATCGGTGAACACGATCGCCGCAAGCGGCGGTGTCCTTTTAGTTACCGAAGCAGGTTGGCGTTAACCATATGCGGTGAAACGGGGATGACCAGATTCAGGGTTATTGCCTCAAGTTTTGTGGTGTGGAACGTTCCCTCTCTCCCTTGGCGTTAATGTATGTATGTAGTGACTCTGTGCGGTGGGCATATAGTTGCGAAGCTGCAATTTAGTCGCTAGTAGTTGAAAGTGGGGAATGGATGGGTAAAGGGTAAGATTTTTCCAGGATATCGCCTTGAAGTTTGTGCAGATACCTGTAGATGGTTGTAAGTCTTGGGAGATGAAGGAAAGATGGTTATGATTATTGTGTTTGATTTCGATGGGACTTTGGCGGATACCCTGGATGCCATTGTCCGCATTACCAATCGCTTGTCGGGAGAATTTGGCTATCAGAAAGCCAATCAAGATGATGTGGAAAAGCTGCGCAATTTAACTTCATGGCAAATCATCAAAACTACTGGGATTCCCTTGATTAAGATTCCTTTTTTAATTCAAATGGTCAAAGCCGAGTTAAATAATGAAATTAAACATTTACACCCAGTAGAAGGAATGGCTGACATTTTAGCATATTTAAATGCTCAAGGACATAGGCTGGGCATTATCACTTCCAACTCCCTAGAAAATGTGACTTTGTTTTTAAATAATAATGGTTGGGATAAGTTTTTTGAATTTATTCATTCTGGCACCACTATTTTCGGAAAAAATCAAATTATGCACCGGTTGATTAAACAAGAAAATATTCCGAAAGAACAATTAATTTATATTGGAGATGAAACCCGAGATATCGAAGCGGCACAAAAACTGAATGTCAAAGCGATCGCCGTGAGTTGGGGATTCAATTCCAAAGAAGTGCTAGCAGCGCAAAAGCCCGATTTTTTAGTTGACCACCCCAGAGAAATCATCGGCGTAGTAGAGGAATTACAGCAAATGGAGCCGTCCGATGATTTGTCCTAAATATTCAGAAATATCAGCAAAAATTACCCCAAAAACCCCAGACGGGCGTCTGGGGCTGAGGGTAAAATTAGGATTAGGCTTCGTCTAAGGCAGCAATACCAGGGAGTTCTTTGCCTTCGAGGAGTTCTAAGCTGGCGCCACCGCCGGTGGAGATGTGGCTCATTTGTTCTGCTAAGCCGACTTTTTCCACAGCGGCTACAGAGTCGCCACCACCGATGATGGTAGTGACACCTTTGGGAGTGAGTTCGGCGAGGGTACGAGCGATCGCCTCCGTCCCAGCGGCAAACTTATCAAACTCAAACACACCCATCGGACCATTCCAAATCACACTCTTGCACTCAGCCAGAGCCGCTTGGAAAGTCACCACCGAATCAGGACCGATATCCAAACCCATCCAACCGTCGGGGATATTCTCCACCGACACAGTTTTCGCATTGGCATCAGCGGCAAACTTATCAGCAATTACCACATCTGTAGGCAACAGCAGCGCCACATTGCGTTCTTTAGCCTTAGCTTCCAAAGCCCGAGCCAAGTCCAGCTTGTCCTCTTCCACCAAAGAGCTACCGACGCTGAAACCCCGAGCCTTGAGGAAAGTAAAAATCATCCCGCCGCCGAGGAACAGCTTATCGCACTTCTCCAGAAGAGTTTCAATCACGCCAATTTTGCTAGAAACCTTAGAACCGCCAATAATAGCAGCCAAAGGACGCTGGGGATTTTCAATGGCCGCTTGCAGATACTGCAGCTCCTTCTCAATCAAATAACCCGCCACCGAAGGACGCAGGTACTTAGTCACCCCCTCCGTAGAAGCATGCGCCCGGTGGGCAGTGCCAAAGGCATCATTAACATATAAATCCGCCACCGCCGCCAACTGCTTGGCGAACTCCGGTTCGTTTTCCTCTTCCTGAGCATAGAAGCGGACATTTTCCAGCAGGGCAACTTGGCCATTCTGCATTGCACCCACTTTCGCCGCCACCTCTGGACCGATACAGTCGTCACACTTGACAACCTCCTGACCCAGCAACTCCGAAAGCCGCTTGCCCACAGGCGTCAGGCGCATTTTTTCATTCACCTTGCCCTTGGGACGACCAAAGTGGCTGGTGAGGATGACTTTAGCACCCTTGCCAGTTAAATCCTGAATCGTAGGCAAAGCGGCGCGGATGCGGGTATCATCGGTGATGTTGCCTGCATCGTCGAGAGGCACGTTAAAGTCCACTCGCACCAGTACCCGTTTGCCAGCTACATCTGATGCCGACAAATTTGCTACTGTTTTCTTGGGCACGAAAATACCTCCTGATTGCACTTGTTTGGTGTACTTCTGGAAGTGGACAGCGCCGCACCTTCAGGGAGGCCGTTGCCTAGGGAGGGCGTTGCCTTAGCTGTTATGCGTCGCTGGCGTCCCACTTCCATCGTCTAAGACGAGTAGAAACCGAGAATATGGCTTTGGCCAGTAGAAACCGGGTTTCTTGCGGAGAGTCTCCGTCTGGGTACGAGGTCCCTGGTTTTAAAAACCGGGTTGATCCCCCCGTCTCCAAAGCTCCCCCTCTCCGAGTCTCTCCGTCCCCCCATCTGCCCGGTTTCTTTTCGGCTGTTCGCCGTAAACATTTTATCTGAGTGTGTCCCACAGAGGGGTGCTATGTTCAAGACTGTTTTATTTCCGATCGATAGAAGTCGCGAAGCCCAAGAAGCTGCCCAAGCCGTGGTCAACGTAGTTAAAACCTACAACAGCCGCTTGGTGCTGCTCTCCGTTGTGGAAAAACCCACTGAAGGGCAAGAAACTCGCCCGCCAGAGGCGATGATGTCACCAGAAGCCGTAGCCCAACTGCTCGTTAGTGCCCAAAATATGTTTAGCGAGCAGGGTATTGAGTCAGAAACGATCGAGCGTGAAGGGCAACCGCCTTTCGTCATCTGCGATGTCGCCGACGAACTCAATGCCGATTTAATCGTGATGGGGTGTCGAGGCATCGGTTTAACAGAAGAAGGAGGGACAGACAGCGTGACCTACCGGGTGATTAACCTCTCCCCCTGTCCGGTGTTAATTGTCCCCTAGGGACATAGCACCGCCGTGTTCTCCAAGGCTGGTCATTTGTCACAAGGCAATTTGTCCTTGGTCATTTGACAAATGACCAAGGACAAATGACCAATAACTAATGACCAATGACCAATGACAAATGAGATTCAATGGTATCCCGGCCACATTGCCAAAGCAGAGCATTCACTCAAAGACCAGCTCAAGCTCGTAGATGCGGTGATTGAGGTGCGGGATGCCCGCATTCCTTTGGCTACCCATCACCCCCGGGTGCCCCTGTGGGTGGGCAACAAGCAGCGGGTGCTAGTGATTAACCGCCTAGACGAGATTGCCCCAGAAGCTCGACGCGCTTGGGAAACCTGGTTTTTGCAGCAGTCAGAAACCCCCTACTTCACCAACGCCCAGGATGGCACTGGCGTCCGACAGGTGGCAGCGGCGGCCAAAGCAGCAGCAGTAGCAGTCAATCAACGAAGGCGCGATCGAGGTATGCTCCCCCGACCCGCTCGCGCCGCCGTCATCGGCTTTCCCAACGTCGGCAAATCCGCCCTCATCAACCGCCTCGTCGGTCGCCGCGTCGTCGAAAGCGCCCGCCGTCCCGGCGTCACCCGGCAACTGCGCTGGGTGCGCATCTCCCAAGAACTAGAACTCCTCGACGCTCCCGGAGTCATCCCCGCCCAACTAGACGATCGTCTGGCCGCCCTCAAGCTCGCCATCTGCGACGACATCGGCTCTGCCGCCTACCACAATCACATCGTGGCCGCCGCATTAGTGGATTTGCTCGTGAATATGGATCACGCCTCCTCCTTAGTATCCCGCTATCAACTAGACCCCGAGTCGATGACTGGTGAGCAATACCTATATGCCCTAGCACAACAGCGCCACCAAGGAGATGAGGAGCGCACCGCCAGAGAGTTGTTAAACGACTTTCGCACTGGCAACTTAGGTCAGATTTGTTTGGAAATGCCGCCCATCTAATCACCTCAGCCCAAGCCTAACAAGGTATCTGGGATATTTTGCTCAATCCGATTGCTCACCTGGGTGGTAGTGGCATTAACCACGAAACCCAAGTAATCCCCCCGACCGATGATGTCCTGGTCTGGGTCGATTTGAATCAGGGTTCCTGTCACCACGCCATTGTTATCTGGGTCGAGGATTTCCTCGGTGAGCCCGATGATGTCTTGGAAGTTTTCGCCAGTAAACAACCCTACCGAAGCCAGCAGCTCGGGCAATGCCACAGAAAAACTTTGGAAAACCAGGTCATTTTCTTGCAGTCCTCCGGTCAGGCCGATGCGATCGTCCGTAGCATCAAAATCCAAAATAACATCACTTAATGTATTATTGGACACGCCCGTGTCCGTTCTCAGCAAAAACAAATCATCACCCGTACCCCCCACCAGCAAATCTTGCCCAAAATCACCAATCAGAGTATCATTCCCCTTCTCCCCCACCAATAAGTCACTATCTTGACCACCACGCACCAAATCATTACCAATTCCTCCCAGCACCAGGTCTAAACCCCTATTGCCATTCAGGATGTCATCCCCACCCTCCCCAAACACTCGGTCTTGATCCTGACCTCCCCGCAGCGTATCCTCACCGCTATCGCCAAAAAGAACATCTTGGCCTTGATTGCCATTGATCGCTTCATCAGAAGTGGACCCAGTTACCGTATCATCTCCCGCCAGAGCCCGCAAACCCCCAGAAAAGCCTGATAAGTCACCCACACTAAGGTTTTCATTATCTGGGTCTGTTGGGTCATCGCTCAAGTCCAGAAAGGTTAGGTCTCCCGAAGGCAGGACTACTGTGGGTGGCGTAGTCGGGGGAGTAGTGGTGCCGTCGGTGCCGTCGGTGCCATCAGTTGTCCCTGTGCAGGTGCAGGTATTGTTGGGAACGAAGCTAGAAGGCATAGTTATCCTCTGTGACAGTAAAACATGATGATTTCAATTTTAGCTATCTCTGGCTCGGTACGCTTCCCCTGGTGCGTGCTGTGCTATAATGACGCCGCCAGCCGCCAAATTCGCCCCAATCCTTTCCCGGATTGAAACAGAATGAAATCAAATCTGAGCAACTTCCATCAAATTAGATAAAATCCCCCAAATACAATTTAGACGACGATAAATATCAAAAAACTAGCCTTTACAAACACCCAATCGAACATCAAAACACTTAAATTAAATATGAATTTGCCTGTACTTTCTTCTACATTTTTCCTGACTTTGTTAATGGGGGTAGGATTAGTTTTCTTTATTCGGGCATCAGTCAAAGACCGCACCGAACAGCTAGAATTATTCCCAGAAACCGATATTACTTCTACTTTGGAGCAATTGCAGCAGCATTTTCACCAAAGAGCCTATCGGTTGGCTGCCGTGCAGACCGAAGCCCAACAACTGACTTTTGAAGGGTTTGTCCGTCCAAGCTGGTTTCTTGCCATCTTCTTGAGCTTGTTAGCTGCAGCTGGGACTTTGTGCTTGGCTCTAGTGCTATCCCTGATGTTCCCCGTCTGGGGGAAATTGGGTTTTGCCTTGCTTCTACTCTCCCCCTTGGCGGGGTGGTTTTACTGGCAAAAAGCAGGCCGTTTAGAGCAGGTGAGGCTGCAAGTGGAACCCCTCGAACCTGCTGCAGCTACATCCTCCCAGATGCGGGTCAAGCTTACCGGTCATCGCGATGAACTGGCACTGGTGCGGCTGCTATTCCAGCAACAACCTGCTGACTGAGGCTCCTGTGGCGTTGAAACTGCCAATCATTACGGAATTTTATGGATTAAATTAGCCTTAGTCAAGGGCTTGCCAGCGCTTGACTAAGGCTAAATACTTATTTTAGAATATCTGCCAGAGCTACAACTAAGATGCGATCGGGAATCAGCATCTCGCCGAGCTTGCCGCTGCTTTCCGGCTGTATCGGTGCAGTTCTAGTGAGCTGCAACCGTCATATGATGATTGTCTTGGTTAGAATTGAGCATCTTCAAGCTGGGAAACAAGAAGTGGTTTTCCTCTACGTACTGGGCACCGAATAAGCCCTTTTCCGCCCAAAAGTAGCGGTCTGTGGTATGCTCGTTACGCTTGACCAACACCAAAGCTGGTGGGCTGATCCCTTCGGCTTGAATGTACTTGCGTGCAGCTGTTACCGGCTTATCTTCCCCGCTTTCGATACTGTACTGAGGCACGTGTTCCAGAATCCTGCGTCCTTCTTGACGACGGCGGCTCTTACGCTTGCGTCTCCTTGCCAACCTCGTTACCTCCTCTTTCAGCCAACAGTTGTTGTAGTGATAGTTACAAAAGCCGTCGTGATTATATCCTTTTTATTGCAAGAATTCAACTTCTATTAACATTTTGATACAAAACTGCCAAAGTCAGACGATGCGGGAGTTGGAAGCTCACAGAGGGGGGACGGGGGACTCGAAGAGTGGGGAAGGTGGGAAGAAAATCTCCCCCATCCTTGCCGGGATCGGCGCCGAAGGGTCCCCCGTATCTCCAGCTCCCAGATGAGAGCGATCGCGGGCAAATCGGATATAATGGTCCACAGCTCCCAGGCCCCATAAGTGCCTCCGGGCTTTTCTGTGGAGCGGCGGAATGTCCAACAGGAGGTCTTTCTTCCCTGGGAAGCTGATATAGTCAATCATGCCTGCAAGCTCAGAATTTGTAGCCCTTTGCCGATCGCAGGTGGCTTTACTCGCCCACACATTGGGAGCCACCTCTATCGCAGTTTACCTGACGGAAGAATTAGCCGCCGGGGAGCGTGGCAACCTGCTCCCGGTGGTGGTTTATCCTGAATCTCAAGCCGAGCCGCCTGGAAGTGCGGTGGTATGGACAGAAAACAACGGACTCGCTCTGTTACCAGGAGGTGGGGCGCCCAGAACCACCGTGAGGTTGCTTTCTGGAGTGGCAGAACTGCCCGAAACCGCCCCGGAAATGACATGGCCGGTGGAAATTGCCCGAGAGTTGCTCGCCGAGCCAACCGGAGGCGAAGCCTTTGGGGACTTTTGGCAGCCCGCAGTGGAGTCGGAACTCGAGCCCCAACAGCAATTAGTGCTACCTTTGATTCACGAACAGGTAGTGATGGGGCTACTGGTGGTTTCTCGCCCAGAGTCCCCCTGGAATGACACAGAAAGGGGGCAAATTGAACAAATTGCCAATACTTTGGCTTTGGCGAGGATTTTGGATCGGCGAGGAGGGTGGTTACAAGAGCAACTGCGACAAAAGCAGCTCCGACAAACTCAGACTGAGGACATTTTAGACAGTATCTTGCACCAAGTGCGCAGTCCTTTAACTGCTCTGCGCACTTTTGGCAAACTGCTGCTGAAGCGACTTCTACCTACAGACCGCAACCGTCCCATCGCTGATAGTATCCTCCGGGAAAGCGATCGGATTCGGGAACTGCTGGAAATCCTCGATGAGGCGATCGTCCCGGAGGCGGAAGAAATCACCTCCATTTCTATCCCGCTGGCCATACAAGAAGAGGGTGTGAGCCCATACACCCAAGAGCTGCCCCCAGGAGTCCTGCTCCCCGCTGCCGATCGGGCGGCTTGTGAGGTGGCGGTGGTCTTAGTCCCCCTGCTCATGTCCGCAGAGGCGATCGCCAGCGAACGAAATCTCGATTGTAGCGCCCACATCCCCGATAACCTGCCACCGGTACTGGCGAATCCACCCGCCTTGCGGGAAGTGCTAAGCAACCTCATCGACAACGCCTTAAAATACACCCCCCCCAAAGGCAGAATTTATATTCAGGCAGCCGCCCGCAACCAACAAGTGGCAGTAGCAGTGAGTGACACCGGACCAGGCATCCCCCCAGAAGACCTCCCCCATCTATTCCAACGTCACTATCGCGGCGTGATGGCTGCCAGCGACATTCCCGGTACTGGTTTGGGTCTAGCGATCGCCCGGGACTTAGTACATCAAATGCACGGCGAAATCCTCGCCTTCAGTCCCGCAGACCCCCGCTGGTTCCCCCCCGACAACCCACCTCCAGCCGGAGGCGGCACTACTTTTATCCTCCTGCTCCCAGTGGCTCCGTAGGCATAGGGAGACGGGGTGACGGGGTGACGGGGAGACTGGGAGATGGGGAGACGGGGAGGGGTGGGAAGATGGGGAAGATGGGGAGGGGTGGGAAGAGGGGGAAGAGGGGGAGGGGTGGGAAGAGGG